>Ga0078972_1001026_pt1 | contig 111362 bp, 81 predicted proteins | sample YelNatPaOPGAMG01_FD_67568 | JGI IMG/M metagenome (GOLD analysis project Ga0078972, IMG submission 67568) | Hot spring thermophilic microbial communities from Obsidian Pool, Yellowstone National Park, USA - OP-RAMG-01 (SPADES assembly) (version 2) | ecosystem: Environmental > Aquatic > Thermal... | reverse complement strand
TGCCAATCAGTAACAATGTGAGCTAGCAAGGGAAGAAAAAATGGCTTTGTCGTGGTAGCGCTAATCGTCGGCGTGAGAAACATTGATCGATTATCGTGGGAAAGGCAAAAACATGCAGGCGAGGACGCCTGCGCTCCCAGGAAAAGCATGCCTTGGTATTTCCCTCAGCAACCTTACGCAGAGTGGAGCACTCGGGGTTCCATGCCATCAACTGCCCTCGGGCGCAAAATGCTTTTACATCTGTCCTATGTTGACCTAACCGGGCAAAGAGCATAACGACAGAGAAGGGAAATCAGAGTTTCCTCCGTCGACCGTCCAACCACCGACGCCTCTGGCACAGCCAGCCCTTCCTGGGAGCGCAGGCGTCCTCGCCTGCATCCCCCACACTGACACAAGCAAACTGGCAACCAGCTGGGGCCAGATAGAGACGGTGCCAATCAGTAACAATGTGAGCTAGCAAGGGAAGAAAAAATGGCTTTGTCGTGGTAGCGCTAATCGTCGGCGTGAGAAACATTGATCGATTATCGTGGGAAAGGCAAAAACATGCAGGCGGGGACGCCTGCGCTCCCAGGAAAAGCATCGCCCAGCGGCTTGTGTAGATGCTTCAACGAGGGGGCAGCTGTTGGGTTTCATGCCATCGACTGCGCTAACCACAGACATCAAGTGCCAGCCAACGGAAAAACATGCAGGCGGGGACGCCTGCGGTCCCAGGGAAAAAACTTCCTCAGGGCTCAGCAGAGTGTTTTGTAAGTGGGGCCCAGGTGTGTCTCGGCTCTCAAGGAGGCTCCACGTGCTACACGACGAAATCAGTCGGGCGCGCCAGCAAGCTTCTCGCCGCTAGATGTTGTTGTCTTAAACAAAAACTAGGCGACGAATGATTTTAAACACGCCACTCCTCCAGAGTGAGTTGGATTTACCGAGTGAACGTAATAACCTCGCAACAACACACGCCCCGAAAACATGACCGAGGTCAATTCTCTGGGGTGGGTTGCTTAACCGAGATAAAGGAAATAGTCTCGCAACAGGGCACGCAGCGACAATATGACAGACGGAAGAGGGAAGATAGTGCTATCAGGAAAAGAGAAGATGGTGGAGGCAAGGGGATTCGAACCCCTGACCCTCAGACTGCCAGCCTGATGCTCTCCCAACTGAGCTATGCCCCCACTCATGGGCAACTTCACAATGCCATACAGAGGAGCTGAAGGATTATTCCTCACTGGCGTTTGGTCCATGGTCAGCCTATAACTTGAGGAGTCAGCATTCACGCCGCCACTTCCTCGCTCCTTTTCTAGCCTCCCCGCGAGAGACTTTCGGTTGACATTTTTCTCCGAGAAGAATGAGAGACGTGGGAGAGAAGGAAACCGTGACGGATGTAAGGACTTTTTCTCGCTCGTCCGGAGCTCAACGGCGGGGCGAAAAGACCTATGGACAATAATAAGAGCCAGAATCCAAGCTGGTATATCGAGGGCACGGTCGGCGACAGCGAAACAATGATGCGCCTCAGCATCGGGGAGAAACCCATCCGAGTAGGACGGCAAAAGAACCTCGACCTCGTACTCCATCACATTAGCGTGTCGCGAGTGCACGCCGAGCTCTATGTCCGCAACGGATGTCTTTTTGTGCGAGATTGTGGCAGCAGCAACGGGACCTTTGTCAATCGTGAGCGGATCGAAAGCGAAAGAGAACTTCATGCTGGTGATGTGGTTCATTTTGCCGCGTGTGAATTTCTGGTCGGCCGGGCCCCCCATGGAGTCGATTCGTCGGCATCTCTCGAGACGATTGCCTTTTCGAGCGTTCTTCCCGAACAACATGCGTGTTGCAGCAACCAGCTTATGAAACTCATGGAAGGCGAGCGCGTGAGAAGCGTTTACGAACCTATCGTCGACGCAAAGTCAGGTCAAGTATGGGCATACGAGGCACTTGGCCGTGGAGCTCTCGAGAATTTCTTCGAGTCGCCGATGGAGCTCTTCACTCTAGCAAAGCCGCTCGGTCTCGAGGCAGAATTGAGCCGTGTTTTTCGTCGTTCTGCGGTTGCCCACGTCCCTACGACGCCACCTCCGGGCGGACTCTTTCTCAATACTCACCCCGCAGAGATGAGCGATATGGAGAGTTTGCTCGATTCTTTACGGAAGTTGCGCAAGGAGCGGCCAGAGTTAGCGCTTGTCTTGGAGCTCCCCGAGCTCTATGTCACCAACGACGAAGCGATAAGTGTTTTGCGCGAGCAATTGGCAGCAATGAATGTGAAGCTTGCCTACGATGACTTCGGAGCGGGGCAAGCACGCCTGGTTGAGCTAGCGCGCGTCCCGCCTGATTACTTGAAATTTGATAAAAAACTTATTAAGAAAATTGCGTGCGCAGAATCAAGTGTTTCCGAAATGCTCTCTATGCTTGTCGCCTACGCCCACGATCTAGGATCCCTGTGCGTCGCTGAAGGTGTTGAGACGGAAGACGATTCCTCAGCATGCAAAGACCTTGGCTTTGATTTTCTCCAGGGCTATCTCTTTCTTTCCCTTACGCCCACTCCTCCTTGAGACACGGTAGGGACATAGCCACCTCCATCTTTGGTGGGGCGATTGCCCAACCCGAGGATCGTCACTCCTGCGCACGTAGTTGCCGCACTGCGAATCCTTCGGGGACTTCTACTGTCTCGAGTGCCGCCGTTCTGGGCTGATTGAGTTGAACCTCGCTCAGTGTCACAAGGATAGCTCCACCCGCAGCGTTTTCGACAGCAAAGCGCGTAGGCACGACACACCCATCGACATCTTCGTAACTCCAGAAACGGACTTCGAAAAGCTTTCGTCTGCCGCGAAGGCGTCGATAACGTTCTACCAGCCCATCAACTGACCGCACAGTAAATATCTCTGTCTCCCCTGAGTGAGGATCATCTGCCGTGAGGGTAAGTCGCCCCTTGTTTGCCGTCCGTACGGCGATGTTTCCCGATGCAAAGCGATCGCGAAGAATCTCCTCAATGCGCGGGACATCGAGAAGCAGCCGTGGCGAAATGCCTGCCGTGAGACGCGAATCGCGCTCAAGATCGAGTAGCCTGCCTCTATAAACGGTGCGGTCCGGCAAGACAATGAGAGTGGAGGTCTGGTCTTTCACGAGGAGGTCGAAAACTGTTGCTCCGCTCTGCGTGGCGCGCATTCGAAGGAACTGACCAGGTTCGACGAATATCAGCCCCTCGAAACGCTGACGAGCGTCACGCCCACTGCCGACAACGATGTTTGCTCGAGCTCTCACACTGCGCACAGCTTTCGCACGCGAATCGAGGACTTTTCGCAACGCGGCACTATCGCGGACAGGATTCTCCAGCGGAGGAAGAGGCGAAGAAAAGGAGAGCCCCGTATCTGGACGCCCTTGCATCGTTGCGAGCCCCTGGCATCCGGTCATCAGGAGGGCAACTAGAACGACCGCCGCTACGAAAAAGCATGAGGATGGGAATACGAGCTTCTTCTTAGGCACCGTAAATCTCCGGTTTCAGCACACCGATGCACGAAAGATTTCGGTAGCGCTCCTTGTAGTCGAGGCCATAGCCGACGACAAATTCGTCGTCTATTTCAAACCCCACGTACTTAAGTGGTTTGCGCAATTCGCGCTCGCGCACGCGACGTTTATTGAGAAGGCAACAGATTTCTAAGCTGCTGGGTCCTTGAATTCGCAGAAGCTCACACACCACGCTCAGTGTGTGACCGGTATCGAGGATATCCTCCACGATGAGAACATCCTTGTTGCTCAGGTCGAGCTCAGCATCTTTTGTGATAATGACCTTTCCCGAAGACGACGTCCCTCCTCGGTAGCTCGAGGCACCTACGAGATCAAATGCATGGGGAATTGTAATGGAACGCATAAGATCGCTCAGAAAGACGATACCACCCTTAAGGATGCTGATGAGCACGAGCGGCTTTCCTCGGTAATCGTCAGAGATCTGACGTCCCAGCTCAGCAACCCGCTTCTGCAGTTGCTCACGGGTGAAAAGTACTCTGCTGAGATCTCTGTAAAGCTCGTTTTCTGTGTCCGGCGGAAAAAACAAGGAACTCCTCCAGAAAAAGATTTCGCGTATGCTAGCGGATAAAGAGTCCTGACCGCGCACCCCAACCGCAACAAAAAATCTTTCTTAAGGTAGACACTCATAAGAAAGCAATGCAGGCCGAAAAAGTTAGCTCCTTCGCGTTGATGTGAGAGAAAGGTGCAAACGATGCGTAGACGAGTTTTCGCCTTAGTGGCTTTAGCAATAGTAGCGTTGGGAACTGTTGCATGGGGGCAAGTCACAGAAATCGGTGGAGTCGGCAACATTTTCCAGAAACGTCAAAGTTCTTCGCCAACGCCGCGCGCAGGACGTGCCTCTGCCACTCCAGCAAATAAAGCGACGCCGACGCCGGCAGGGAATGCGCAGCAGCAACAGAAAGCAAAAGAAGGAACGCCGGGAAAGCAAGGTCAGCCGCCAGCGGGCAATGCATCTCCCCAAAACGCACCTCGCACAGTTCAGAACGCTCCGCCGGCTGGCAAGCCAGGCAACCGCGGCAATGCTTCCTCAAATGCGCCTGCTGGGACTGGCCAACTCCAACTTGTGACAAAAGGGCTAGTTGACTCTATCAAGACACACATTGTCGACTACGATGAAGACGCACTCCGAACGTCCGGCACAGCAATCATAGTGAGTCCAAGGCGCTACAAACCTGAATAGTAAGAGTTCGGCCTCGCACCATTTTCGTCACGGCAAGCATTACATGCTTCCCACGGGACAAGAGCGAAACTTCTGAGTGAGCGCTTTTTCGCGTCGTGTGCTGACGGTAGATGCCATGGAATGGGCAAAAGCCCCCACATGGTTCGCCGCTCATGCGACGGGACTTCGTCGCACGACGGACATTCGACAGGAAAACTGTCCCCTTGGGAAGTAGACCACACCAGGTGGGTTGCGCTTGCGAGCAGACACGCAATAGCTTTGTGTTAAGAGGTTCTTATCGAGAGACGAAATCCGCACCTTGTTACTTCTAAGAATCTGTCGTTCGGGTGGAAAAGCGGCTGGGCACTTGGAATGGTGAGGCAACGGTCCCGTGAAACAGATGCGGGAACCTCTGTCGTGGCGCGGTCCTGACCTCAACGTTCAAAAACTGCCGCGGTTGCGCGGGCACAGCGGAAAAAGAAGCTCTGGCCAGTCGTCTCTCGCAGAGCGCCTTGGACTTTCTTATCCATGCTTGGCGCTCATTCTTTGGACAGGAAAAGAAAAAGTGGGATGGTGTATGCCACCATCCCACCGAGTCGTCAGAAACAAGCCTGCAAGCACGACGCCTTCGCCGCGTCAGGCGGAGTCTTTTCCCGTCTCACTGCGACAGAATGATCACGGTGTAGGGGCCAATTCCTACATTCGCATTAAAGGGAAGACCATCTTTTCCGCCAGAGTTTGCAGTCGTCGTGTAGGAGTTCCAGTTTCCGAAATCGCTGGAATAGCCATTCCAGTCACTATTGAAACGGACATACCATGTTCCACCACGAGGCATCCCAATGTTGTAACTCGTATATCCCTTGTTAGCAAAGTTCGCGACAACGACTACGTCGTCACCGGCACCGCCTTGGTCGTAACGGTGATAGGCGATGACTTTGTCGGTATTGTTAATGTGGAACACATTCACATTGTTACCCCGCAAACCTCGCGTATTGTTGTACCAGTTGCGACGCAGTTTGATGAGGTCCTTGTAAAGCTGAAGGATACCCGAGTACGTGGTTGTTTTGGACCAGTCCAGAGGATCGCCGTCTGAGAAATAGCCGTCCTCGAGAAATTCTTGTCCCTCGAAAATCATGGGGATGCCCGGCGCGGTAAAGAGAATACCCGCAGCGAGCGTGGAGCGCTTTTTCGAGGCCCAGCTACCAGCATTTCCTGGCCAAATTTCTTCTGGCAGTCGGCTGTGGCCGTTAGCATCTTCGTCGTGGCTCTCGGTGTAGATCACGCGCTGCAAGTGCCAACTATTATAATAATGCGTGATAGCATCACGCACTGTGTACATGCTTCTGTCGGCGTCGTTTGATTTGATGACCTCGCCACGAATGGGATGAACAAAATTCGGATCCCACTGGGAATCGAAGCCTGCTCCCCCGCTTCCCGTTGTTTTCGTGAGCCACTCGTTGTTCTGCATGTCTTCAGCAATGGAGATTTTCCACGATGCACTGGAATCAATCCCATCGTTGATCCACTGCATGAGACTCCAGCCCTCGGGAATATCACCACCGGTCCCATTGTTGAGAGCGCGGATATTGCAGGTAGAATCCCACCGGAGCCCATCCATGCGGTAATCGTTGAGCCACATCATAGCAGCATCCTTGAGAAACGACCGCACCTCACCCCGACCATAATCGGGACGCGAATACCCCCAAGGCGTCGCTTTTCGCCAGTCGCTGAAAAAGTAGATGCCCCCATTGCCGTAGCTTTCGCCGTCAAAATTCCACAGAGGGATACTCGATTCATATGGACTCGAGCCCATGTGATTGAAGACGACATCCATAATAACGCCGATCCCGCGGGCGTGCGCCGCATCGACGAGAGCCTTTAGAGCCTGTGGCGAACCATAGGCGCTTTCGGGAGCGAACTGACTATGCGGGTTATAGCCCCAAGAAAAATCGCCTGGAAACTCCATACATGGCATGAGCTCGATGAGATTGACACCCAGGCTCTGGAGATAATCCATCTTGGCTGTAACGCTTGCAAAGTTGCCTGGGCCGCCGCCAGGTGAATCATTGAACGTTCCGACATGAAGTTCATAAATAACCGTATCGTTCCAGGCAGGAGTTGAATAACTGTACGAGCCCCAAGCGTAGGAGGGATCGACAATAATTGAATTTCCCGCGTCGTTGGTCATTTGACGCGCCTGAGGATCCTGGCGCCAGAAGGTCCCATAAGTGGGGTGAGTAATGACGAACTTGTATTGGTCGCCTGGGAGAGCTTTGTTGAAATCCACCGACCACCATCCGTTGCCTTCGCTCGCGAGTTTGTTCCACGAACCATTCCAGCTATTGAAGGTTCCAGCAACCGCAACGGCTGAAGCATTTGGTGCCCACACGCGGAACGTCGTTCCGGTGCCATAGGGAATAGCGCCTACTCCTCCGCGGCTCGACGCTACAGTGTCGCCGGTAATAGTCACGTCGTCTAACGCCACCCCATCGGAGCTGAGGGGATAATTGTCGTACTGCTGCCAGCGGATGACGCAATTAGGGCCTAAGACCTGCCCAAGCGAGGCCGCTGCAGAAGAAAGATTAACTGTTTGGAGAGAAAAAGACGATGAGATTGCGGGGAAGGACCAGATTTTAGAGAACGTTGCTCCTCCATCGGTCGAGAGGTACAGACCATCTTGCGAGTGGGACTCGTCGCCCACGTTGCGAAAGCGGAACGTGAGCACGACGTTAGAATAAGTCGCCAAATTCATCCGCAGATCGAGTCTGGAGGTCGAGTACACACTGTCGCCAACGGAGTCATCAAACGTGACCCCGTATCCCGAGGAGCCGTAGCGATAGGTGGTGCTGGTACGGACGCGCCAGTTGTTTGTTCCGCTGGCGGTCCACGCCGACCCGAGAGTACTCGAGTTGAACGAATCGGTGAAGAGTGTGGCAGCACAAACGTGCGAGACGAAGATACCGAGTGATACAGCAACCGCGGTGATACGTCTATACATGTCAGTAAACCTCCTGAAGAATGCCAGTCTGAGCGGGTGGTCGGTGGCAGGAGGATGGTGGAGGCCCCCGGGGAACCCATACGACCGCCAATTCAGGCTGAGTCCATTATGAAATGGGGAAGTTCTTGAATCGTTCCAAATAATTGTCAACTACAAAAGAACTCGTTTGTTGGCAACAAAAAGACAGAACTATCTTTCAGTTTTTCAATATGTCGAGCACTGTTTCCTCCCCACCGCCCCACTAGTTAGGAACAGAATTCTGTCTATTTTCCCTGTGATTTTTCGACATTTTTTGCTATGAGTCATGTGCTTCCAGTCAGTGTGTGCCTTTTCTGTCGATCAGACTCTCACCTGCTCCTCTGCGTCCAGCAAATCGTTTTCTATCTCCGAAGTTTTGGTCTTTCATGAGTGTGCTCAGGTCTGGTCCCGTCGCATTTCCCAGCAGGTACCAAAGCCTATGCTCGCTCAATGACTCTGCACGAGTGGCAGCGCAACACGTCTCGACTCTCAGTTACTCGTGAGGAGTAAATACCCCCTGCTTTGCGTTGAAGATGAGAATCTGTTCGCTGTGAGTGTAGTGTAACGAAACGTTGGCTAGGACTGGGAAACAGAGGATAAAACGATGGGTGATCAGGTAAAGTCAGGCCGCTCGATACAAGACGAGCTTTTTTCTGCCATCGAGAACGGAAACTTCGAGTCAGTGGAAAATCTCTGGATCGACGTTGTATCCGAGGTGCCGACTGAAGCCGACTTTTACGATCGGTTTATTCGGGCGATGCGACGGGCAAAAGCGCTCGACCGGGCCCATGAGCTCTTACTTCTCGCCCTCGATGAGCTGGAAGCCAAAGAGTTCTGGAAAACGAAGCTCGAAGTTCTCCGCATCGCTGCGCGCTTTTGGCCCGACTCTAAGCCTTTACGCCCCCACACGGCACGGGCTCTCAAACAGGTTTATAAGGACATCCCTCAGTTGCCCGATATGATCGCCGCGTGTAAGGGGCTGCCGCTCGACCGCGTTTTTGCCCGATTCGACGAGTTTTTCACGATGATGCCGGGGGAAGTCTACTCGCATCCGTACTGGGGAGATGGGATCGTGCGCGAGCTCGATGTCGCGCAAGATCGCGTCGTACTCGAGTTCCCCGAAAGTGAAGAGAAATTCCATACGATCACCATGGAATTTCTTCGCAAGCACCTCACACACCGTCCGGATGGCACTTTTACTGCACGACTGATCAAGACGCCTGATCAGCTTCGGGAAATGGCGGAGGAGGATCCGAGCGGGCTCGTAAAGCTCGTGCTGGAGGAACGCGGTGGCCGCCTTAAGCAGTCTGATCTCAAGGCGCTCCTCCTCGACCGACTCATTAGCGAACCGGAGTGGGCTCGCTGGTGGCAGCGCGCCCGCGCAGATCTTCGGGTGAATCCTTGGATCGATTTCGACGGAAGCCGTGGCGCGCACTCCGAGATTGTTCTCCGCAAGGAACCTCGCACTTTTGAGCAGGAACTTGTCGAAGCCTACTTTGCGCCTGATGCCACGCTCGCGCAGCGCAATGACGCCATGCGAGAACTGATCAAAGCGGGGCGCGAGGGATCTTCGGTCAGCGAAGAAGCTCTTGCGAAAATTCGCGATGACCTGACAAACCGGATACGCACAGGAGAACGTTCAGCCGAAAAATTATGGGCGTTGTCCGTTCTCTCCCAACTCACCGAAGTTTTCCCACAACAAGCAGAGTCATCTGAGCCTGAGCTCCCGAGCGAAGAGGAGCTCCTCAGTGGGATCGAAGATTATTCCGAACTCTTCGAGCTGCCGGACACAAGCCTTGTTTCAAAGGCTTTGCGATTCCTCTTCGAACGAGATGGAGAAAAAGGGAGAGAAAAAGCGGCTGAGCTCATTGTTGAGGCACCCGTCGTTTTTGCTCAAGCCGTGTGGAATGAGTTACATCCTGAAAACCATGCCGCACTCGCGGTACGTGCGCTCCGGGAGCTCTTCGAGAGATCCTTGGACAACCCTGAGACGTACGTGTGGGCAGTTCGTAACCTCGTTGAACGACGCTGGAAGCACCTCGATGACTACATCCCGCTGTCAGCATTGATCTTTGACCTCCTGGACGCACTCGACCAGTGGGACGCTTTTGTGAATCGCGCTTCCGATGCAAAGAATGAGCGCGTTCAGAGAGCAAAATGGCTCATCGGCAAGGTACGCTCGTTAATCAGTGCTGGTGAGTTCGCTGTGATCGGCGAGGCTGTCCGCGACATGTCTCGGGAAGAAGTACAAGAGCTCCAAAGGACACTCCAGCTTCACAATGTCTTCACGGATTCGGCGCGCACGATTGCCGAGCGCTGTATCCGCCGGCACCGTCGTGATCTGGAGGAACAGCAGAAGCAGGCTTCTCCTGTGCTCTTTGGTGAGTCGGGAGTTCATTATTGCACAGCGAAAGGCCTCGCCCAAGCGATGAAAGAGCTGCACGAACTCAACACTGTCAAAATTCCCGAAAATGCCAAAGAGATCGAGAAAGCGCGCTCGGAGGGAGATCTCAGAGAAAATGCAGGCTACCATGGAGCGCGAGAGAAACACGCGCTCCTTCTCCAGACGGCGCACTTGCTCCAACATGCGATCTCGAACGCAAGGGTCATCACAAAAGAGGAAGTAGACACCTCGTCAGTGCGATTCGGTACAACCGTCGTGTTGCAAAACCTCGACACAGGCAAAGAAGAACAGTGCACGCTCCTCGGCCAATGGGAAAGTGACGTTGAGCGGGGAATCTATAATTACAAAGCTCCGTTTCCCCAACAGTTGCTTGGAAAAACAGTCGGCGAGGAGTTTTCGGTGACGTTTCCAGATGGTCGGCAAGTGCGATATCGTGTCCTATCGATCTTTAATGCACTCGCTTCCGGCGAATGGGATGAAGAATCGAAGTAAAATTTCGAGCGAGAGCCCTGGCGAGATTTTATTTACTACGACTAATGTGGATGTGGGATCACACGAACCACTTGTGAGGTGAGACGACGTCCGCTGCGTTCACATTCGTTTCCTATCCTACGCCGCGACCACCCACTACGCCTAGTCCTCTGCAAGGCGAATGCGCTCTCGCTTTTTTCAGCGGGCGCATCTCGCAAAACGTCGGTCAACACTCGCCCTTTTCATGCGGTCCATGGGTGAGCTCATGCTATGGAGGTCACCCCTCTTCGTTCTTGCATACGGGCACTCAGAATCGGATCAAGAGATCCTGCACGGTAAATGGTGATCGTGTTTATCCAGCGCCGGAGACACCGATAAAATGAAAGTAATTATCTTTGGCTGCGGACCGATGTCCTGTGAGCCACAATATGTTGTGACCGCCCCTGGGGCTCGGACGTGGCAGGTTGTTCAAACAGTCTTGCACGGCCTTTCTGTGGCAGATGATCCCGAAGCCGAGGTGATTGTCGTCGGACTAGAGAGCGGGGCACGTCAGCAGCTGGGGATACCGCTTACTTTCAATGTCCCTCTCAGCGAGACCGGGGAACCGGCTGGGGAGCCATCTTCTCGGACGATCTCCTACCTCCCGCTGGATATAGAGGCATTTCGCCAAATTGGGCAGGGAACTTTGCCAGATCTTCTCAAAGAACCACCCAATGCTGTTGTTGCGACTGGTTCTGCTCAGCCATATTCCACGGCGGCGCTTTATGCGCGTTTGGCAGGTGTTCCGCTGTGGGTAGACGTTTTCGGAGACCCCCTTGCTGAACTTCAAAGTCGAGCGGAACTTATGCCGGAGAAAAAAGAGGAGAACGACTCGTGGTACTATCATACGTGGAAGCTCCTCATGGATGCTCTCCTCCAGGGCGACATCTTTTCAGCGCTGAGCACTCGCCAGCGTTTCGCACTCATTGGCCATTTGGGTGTTGCCGGCCGCCTCAATCGCTCGACCCGATGCTATGAATTCGTTCACACACTTCCTTACGGTGTATTTCCCGCTACAGCACCGCCTCTGCCGCCCCGCCGAGAGCATCCCTATTTTGTCATTATGTGGTGCGGAAGTTTCAACACGTGGATGGACGTTCGAACCCTCGCAGAGGGGGTCGTCAAAGCGTGGCGAAAAAATCGCCATTTTCGGCTTCTCATTGTCGGAGGGAAATGCCCAGGCTACAACGAGGTCTCGTTTGAAGAATTTGCGCGCACCATTCGGGAAGAAAACGCCAGCGAACTGATCCGGTTCGTTGATTGGACACCGCTTGAAGCGCTTGATCGTCTTTATAGTGAGGCAGACGTGGGACTGAGTATCGATCGTCCCACCTACGAAGCCGTCCTGGGTAGCCGCACGAGACTTATACATTTCTTGTTGGCGGGGAAACCTGTCATTTCCACAACACCCACAGAACTAGCCCGTGACCTTGCTGACCAGGGGTTTGTGCTTCCTTTCGCTATGGGTGACGCCGACCATCTAGCCGAGACGATCCTCCAGGCGGCAGAGCGAGCACAAGAATTGCCCGAACTCGGAGAGCGCGCTCGCGAATATGTCCTCTCGCGCTACGACGGAAGGATTCTCGGAGCTCCCTTTGCCGAATGGTTGGCAAATCCCGAATTTGCTCCCGACAAGCGGGGACCATATCACATGCTCGATCCGGAGAATCCTCTGACCAGTTACTGGCAATTCGTGATGGAAGATGTCCGCAACCAATAACGGATAGCACCCGCAAAAAAATACTTCACAACTCGCATGAGCCTGTGACCAATGACTCATCAGTGACTTTGAAGAAATAGAGGGAATTATGGCGTCAGGAGAACTTCTAGCCAAGATCGAAGCCTTAGCAGAGCAAGAGGCAGAGGCAGCAACGAAAGCGCTGTGTGAGATTCTTCGCTTTCGCACGGTGAGTGGTGAACAATCGGAAGAGGCCCGAGCCGAGATGCATGCGTGTCTCGAATACCTGGGGAATCTTGCTCGCTCGATGGGATTCGAATGGCGAAACCACGACGACCGCGTCGCAGTTGCGGAACTCCCTTATGAGGGCGAGTTCGTAGGACTGCCGGTTCATATCGATGTTGTTCCGGCGGGAGATGGGTGGCTTTACGATCCTTTCGGAGGCGAAGTTGTCGACGGTATTATTTATGGACGTGGGACCCAAGACGACAAGGGTCCCGTCATCCAAATGCTTTGGGGAATGAAGATTTTTAAAGAACTGGGACTCTCGCTCAAACGTGGCGTCAGACTCATCGTAGGAACGACAGAGGAGTTCGGGGAATGGACAGACATGGAGCATTACTTCGAACGCGAACCTATGCCGTGCATGTCCATCGTGCCCGATGCTGACTTCCCAGTCGTTAACGGTGAAAAAGGAGTCCTCAATGCTCAGCTTCGGATTGCCTTACCCCTTGCGGGACCAGACGGAGGTGGCGAACTTCGGCTTGTCCGTGTCGAGGGAGGCAGGCGAGCAAACATGGTTCCTGACTATGCGGAAGCCATATTCGTTGGTGGAGATGAGAGCGATCGAGACAATTTAAAACGTGAACTTGCTCGATTCCTTCGCGCCAATTCAGAAGCGAATGGCGAAATCACCGAGGACGAGACCAGCGGTCAGGTAAAACTCATCTTCCGAGGGAAAAGTGCTCACGGAAGCCGCCCGGAGCTAGGCCATAACGCCGTCCTCGATCTGCTCCACTTCCTCGCCCAGAGTGCGTTCGCTTCCGACGACGAGGCAGATCTTGCGCAGTTTGTCTTTGGCTGGGCTTCAGACATCTACGGCAAAATCCTCGGTATAGATTCTGAGCATCCTTTTGTGGGAAGAACCACTCTTTCGCTCGGGATTTTCCGATGGGATGAACAAGGCGTGTGCGCAGTAGTTAACATACGCCCTACATTCGGGCTGCCAGCTCTTACAGCACTACAAAAGGTGAGGGAAGCCTTGGAGGAATTTGGTGCTGATCTCGGAGTGGACGTATCGGCAGAATCTCTCGCAAAAGAGCCTTTCGATGCCATTTACGTCGATGAGTCCGAGGCTCCTGAGCTTATTTCGGCTCTTCGCGAGGCATACACGACGGTGACGGGGCGAAAATTCGAATTTCGGTCGATGGGGGGAACAACTTATGCAAAAGTTTTCAAGAAAGCTGTAAACTTCGGTCCAACAGATCCCATTGACGAACCAGAGATGGCACACCAGCCCAACGAGCATGTGGAGGTGAAGTATCATCTTCGCAACATCAAACTTTATGCTTATGCTCTCGCTCGACTGTGTGGGCAAGAATGAGAGAGAGGCGTGATCGTCCGCTGAAAGAACGTTAATGAAGACCGAGGCACTTCACCATTTGTGGAACCAGATCAAACGCAATAGAAATGCCTATCTATTCATTGCGCCGTTTTTTGTCTTGTTCTCGGTCTTCATGATCTTTCCGATTGGCTTTTCTCTCTGGCTGAGCTTTTACAAATGGAACGGGATCAAGTCGCCTGAGTACGTTGGCATGGCAAACTATTCTGGCCTGCTGACGGACACGCTCTTCCACCGGGCTCTTCTCAATACTCTCATTTTTACCGTTTTCACCGTTGTTGTGTCTTCTGCGATGGGGATAGTTCTGGCAGTGTTTCTCAATTCTGTTCGGGTGCTGAAGAGGTTTTACAGGGGAGTCTTTTTTCTTCCAGCCATTGTCTCGCTCGTCGTGATTTCGCTTGTATGGAAGCTCATCTTGAACAGCGAGGTGGGTCTCATAAACGAAATGATCCATCGGTTGGGGATACTGTGGGGTTCGCTCACCGGGGTCGTGCCACCGTGGACCCAACGCTCATTGCATTTCCTCGATCATCCTCATCCCCTTGTCCCTCTTCTCACAATCGCTTTCGTGAACGTGTGGGGAGTGGTGGGGTACAACACGGTTATTTTCCTGGCTGGACTGCAAAGTATTCCCGTTGTCCTCTACGAAGCGTGCAGGATTGATGGGGCGACACCTATTCAGCGTTTTTTCTTCATCACGCTTCCCCTCCTTCGGCCGACTCTTTACTTCGTCGTGCTCGTGACAACAATAGACTGTCTCCAGGTATTCGTTCTTCCTAGTTTGATGACACCTAACAATGAGGCGACGGTTTCCGTCGTATACTACTTGTTCCGCAACGCTTTCGAGTTTTATCGCATGGGATATGCCTCAGCTGTCGCTTACGTCCTTTTCGCTCTCACGGTAGCAATCGGGATTGGGATACGGCTCACACTGGGCAGGGAATCCCGTTGGATGCCAGAAGAATAGTGTAGAGTTTTTTCAAGACAAAAGAGGTTCCCACTCACAAAAGATGCACGTGGCATTGTCCTTCTGTCCGACGCGATTCTCGGCAGGTAGATTATGTAGCTTCTCCCCGATCGAGATAAAAAACAAGATTGTGGGAACCAAGACCGTAGAAAACTGTGAGACTTCCCGTAATGTTACCAATATTGAAGGGCGTCTCGACGTTTCCGTTCTCGTTCATGCGGACAATTTCTTGAGGAGAGAGAAGACGTTCGACGAGTTTCTCAGTTTCATGAAATGTCAAGGGACGATCTTCGAGAGGTGGCTGGAGCTCGCGGCCAATCCGCATCACGGGTGGGCGGCCGACAAGATACAGCACCGTTGAAGCCCCCCGCTCGTATGCTAACTTCAAGAAATCCTCGAGTGGCATTCGTTCCTGCGGAACGTCGCTCATCGTTTACACCGACTTGCCCAAACTAAAGTGAGGAAAAAAGGAAGAGCGCGGGATGCGATAGTACTCAGGCCTGAACAACCCAAGTATAAGCCCACTCGGACCGTGGCACATCGTCCATTCTCGGTCTCGGTGGAACCGATAGATAATTGCTGCCCGATCCACCGCAGTCCCGCGCACTAAGAAATTACAGTCATACTCCTCGTTCAATCGAAGAAAAATGCAACTCCATTTTTCCAGGTCAAAAAGTTGTTGAGATGGATATTGTTACTTTTTCGTTGCGAAGTGGTCCCCTCCCTACCGGTAGAATATAGTGTTCCTCTTGACGGAACTTTGGCTCTGCCACTCACGTTTTTATCTGTGGCAGGGACAAAATAACAGAGATAGTCGAGGACAAAGACTGTGGCGACACGAACTGATCGCTCGCACCGCTTATCCGATCGGGCACGGAGAACCAAGGAACCTCAGATAACGTGGCTTCTCAAAAAACCTCTCGAGAATCCCAATATAATTTCGTTAGCAGCGGGGCTCGTCGACCAACAAACACTTCCTGCGCAAGAGCTTCTCAAACTGGTAGAGGATCTTTTTGCGAGCGACGATGCGGCAAAGCGCGCGCTCCAATATGGAACGACAGAAGGCGACGCGGCGTTGCGCCAAGTCCTGGCGCGCCGCCTTGAAGATCAGGGCATCAATGTGCCTATCGATGCAGAAGACATCGTTCTCACGAATGGGTCTCAACAGCTTCTTTTCCTCGCAACTGACACACTCGTAGACCCAGGTGATATCGTTCTCGTCGAAGACCCAACGTATTTCGTTTATATGGGTGTCCTAGAATCTGCGGGGGCAAGGACGATCGGGATTCCTACCGACGATAACGGAATCGTCCCAGAAGCACTCGAATCGCAACTCGAGGAAATCGCGAAAGCGGGCGAACTCGACCGCGTCAAAATGCTCTATGTCATGACGTACTTCCAGAACCCAAAAGGCACCAGTCATACGTGGGAACGACGCAAAGAAATTTACGAGATCATCGAACGTTTTAGTTCGGACGACAATTACATCTACATTATCGAGGACGCGGCGTACTTTGAGCTGAAATTTGAGGGGGAAGATGTCCCCTTCATGAAAACACTCGATCGCGACAATGACCGCGTGCTTCTTGCCATGACCTTTTCGAAAGCATTTGCTCCCGGATTGAGGTTGGGGTATGGCTATATTCCCACAGAACTCACCCCCCATATTCTCAATCAAAAGGGGAACCACGACTTTGGGAGCGGGAATCTTTCTCAAAATCTCATCTACCAGGCCATCACGAGTGGTGTGTTCGATCGGCACAGTGCGATGTTGCGCGACCGTTATCGTCACAAACGCGATGTTATGTTGGATGTGCTGCGCAAGGAGTTCCCCTCCGAAGTGAAATATATCGAGCCAAAGGGTGGGCTCTACGTCTGGGTCACCTTGCCTGAAGGAGTATCAACTTCCCCCGGCAGTAAGTTCTTCGAAGAAGCGTTGGCACACGAGGTTATCTATGTTCCTGGATGCTTCTGTTATGCCCAAGAAGAGGGGAAAGCAAAACCAGACAACCAATTGCGTTTGTGCTACGCCTACATCGATGAAGAGCCTATGGTAGAGGGGCTCCATCGTTTGGCAGAAGCATGCAAAGCGTGCCTTCGCTGAAGCTCTTGCAACAGAGAGCGCGTGCCCTCAGAAAGTTTTCAGCGGTCACGTCAGCTCTGTGAGAATTCTTGCAGCTTATTCGGACAACGTTCTGACTCGCAGGTAATCAGCAAGTGCCAGGGATGAGCAGTGTCCTTTCGAACTATTGCGAATCGCTCCCCTGCGTCTGCCTCGGTTGAATGCCGTAACGCTCAAACTTCTCATAGAGGTGTCGGCGCGAAATTCCACTAATGCGCGCGGCTTCAGAGACATTGCCACAAGTAACTTCCAGAAGCTGACGAAAATACATCTCCTCGAAAGCGTCGCGAGCAGCACGATAGTCGAGTTGGGAGACGTCGAGAGCCAGCGAGGAGGGTGTTTTTCTGCCAGGAGCGCCTGTTACGCGCACATCAGCGGGGAGATCGTCGAAAGTAATTTCCGGTTTATCGCACAAAATGAGAAGCCGCTCAACGAGGTTCTCGAGCTCCCGAACATTTCCGGGGAATGGATATCGCTGGAGTGCTTGCACCGCTTCGGAAGAAAAGACAGGTATGTCGCGCTGCAGTTTTTTTGCGATCTTTGTCGCGAGATATTCGAGCAAGATAGGCAAATCTCCTTCCCGTTCGCGCAAAGGTGGCAACTCGATCGAGATAACGTTGAGGCGGTAGTAAAGATCCGATCGGAAACTGCGGTTGCGCATCGCCTCCTCGAGGTCACGATTTGTGGCGGCAATGAGGCGCACATCGACATGGATCGGCTGAAGTCCTCCGACGCGTTGAATCTCGTGCTCCTGTAACATGCGGAGTACCTTCGCTTGAAGAGTAAGCGGCAGGTCGCCAATCTCGTCGAGGAAGAGAGTTCCCCCGTGAGCGACCTCGACCAATCCCATTTTCGTTCGTTCCGCCCCCGTAAAGGCACCTTTCTCGTATCCGAAAAGCTCGCTTTCGAGCAAGCTTTCCGGAATGGAGGCGCAATTGATGGCAACAAATGGCTTCCCTGCCCGCGGACTTTGACGATGGAGAGCTCGTGCAGCTAGCTCCTTCCCCGTCCCACTTTCTCCGCGCAAAAGCACGGGCGCATCTGTGGGCGCCACCTTCGCAATGAGAGTACGAACCTCGCGAATCTGCGGACTATCCCCCACAAGTTCCGTAGGCTCCAAGGTGCGGGCAAGGGTATGCGTCAGAGCCTCGTTTTTTTCCTCTAAACGTTTCCGTTCGGCTGCTCTCGCAACCGTGAGCACTAGCTCGTCGAGTTTGAACGGTTTAGTAAGATAGTCGTACGCCCCCTCACGCATAGCTTCGATAGCATTATCCACCGTCGCATGAGCAGTAATGATGACAACATTTGTCGCAGGATTGAGTTGTCGAACACGTCGGAGGATGTCCATGCCGGAAAGTTCTGGCATCTTCAGGTCAGTCACAACCACATCGGCGCCGTGCTTCTCGATGAACTCGAGAGCAAGACGAGGATGCGTAAACGTTTCCACGAGAGCACCCTCCTGAGAAAGAACTTTCTTCAGGATTGTGCACATGCCCTCTTCATCGTCCAGCACAACAACAGATGAGTTGAGAAGCTGTTGCGTTCTGTTCGTCTGATCGCTCATTGCTTTGTTACTTTCACTTCCCCTCTGAGAATGCACGAGACGTACCTTATATCCCCTCACACAAGACCGCTCTTTATCATGGGGACAAAGCGCACGGGACCGAGCTTGCGATAGACAAAGTGCCCAGGTTCTTCGTGCGTGATCTGGTAAAGCTCCTGAACATCCACCCCAACCGGAATCACCATAATCCCTCCCACCTCCAGTTGTTCGAGTAGAGCGTCTGGCACTTTTTCGGGTGCGGCGGTCACAATGATTTTGTCGAACGGTGCTTGTTCTGGCAATCCCCGCCAACCGTCGCCCACCACGATGTGAACATTACGCAAGCCCAACGCTTTCAATCGCTCACGCGCAGCTTGGGCAAGTTCGGGAATAACTTCGAGAGACCATACTTCTTTTACGAGCTGGGCAAGAATAGCAGTCTGATAGCCAGTTCCGCAACCAACCTCCAGCACTTTATCAGTCGAGCTTGGGGAGAGGGCTTCCGTCATGAGTCCCACGATATAAGGCTGCGAGATGGTTTGACCATAACCCACGGGTAAAGGACAATCAGCATAAGCCTGATGGCGCAGTTCGGGAGGAACGAACAATGCACGATCCACGCGGCGCATGCTCTCCAAGACGAATAAATCCCGAACGCCTCGGGCGGCAATTTGTGTTTCGACCATTTCTTCATTCGTGCGTGCTATGTCTGCCATTGCCTGTCTCCCCCAATATCGGTCTTCTTTATCTGTACTTTTCCGTCAGAAAAAGTCCACGCAGAACACTTCGTTTCATTCGATTCGGTGCGGGGCTGAGCTTTTCCTCCCCGTTAAGAGCTTAGTATTCAATGCCACGCCTCGCAGGCACACCTTGATAAAAATAATGTTTCACCAATTGGACGTCCGAAACGAGATCCGCCACTTCGATAAGCTCGGGAAAGGCACCACGGCCCGTAAGCACGAGGTCGCAACTCGCATGCATTCGGAACTCTTTGACCACATCGAGGAGTTGCTCGCGGGTCACAAGACCCGTCGCAACACTCGTCACGGCTTCATCACACACCACGAGGAAATATCTCTCGCTACGCAAGACCTCGATAGTTTTCTCGAGAGCTAAACGTGCCTGCTTGAAATCTCCTTCGTCGTTTGCGAAGCGAAATCGCCCATCGGGCATGAGTCGTTCGAGTCCAAAAGGGAAGAGATCGATGAGAGGAATTGTTCGAAGAATGGTCCGCTCACTGTAGTGTTCGTTTTGCCCGTCGAAGCCCTTATCAAACTGAATGAATGCGACGCGTTGTCCGGCTCCAGCCGCTCGAATGGACAAACCGACTGCAGCCGTTGTCTTGCCCTTACCATTTCCAGTGTAAACGTGCAGAAATCCCACCTTAGGTTAACCTTTTAGCCTTCCTCGTATACTGTCGCGTGCTGAAGTGTGAAAGCTGTTACAACTTGATACGCGCCCAACGTTCGCTTCTATACCCAATATAAACAACAATAGCGCGCACAAGCCAGTCCACAATGGTGCCAATGACGACACCATAGATCCCCAGACCAAGGGGAAACGCAAGCCAGTAAGTTGCCACAAGCCGCACGACGAGGTTGCCCCCAAGCGAGGAGAGCATGGGAAAAACGGTATCGCCAGCCCCACGAAGCCCCCCGCCCAGCGTCATCGCAATTGCAAGCAGAGGTTGCTCGACGGCAGCAACGAGGAGAAGAGCATACGCAAGTTCGACGACATCTGACTCGCGGCAAAAAAGGCCGAGAAGAAAGCGGCCACCGACCACGAGCAGAACCGCCACAGAAGACATCACGACGACAGCTAAACCGGTTGTTTGGCGAAATGCTTGACGCGCAAGAGGAAGCTGGCGCATGCCGAGCGCTTGTCCGACTAACGTAGCGGCTGCAACTGAAAATCCAACCCCCGCCATGAACGACAACGACTCGAGTCGAGTAGCTAATGCATGAGCAGCGAGAGGCAGAGTGCCCAAACGATTGACGAAGCTGAAGAACACCAGAAAACCTATGCTTATCACAATCTCTTCCAGGAACGACGGGAGCGAAATCCGAACTATACTCGAAAGAATTCGAAAGTCTGGGATAAGGTGACGCCTTCGCACATGCGGTCCACTCCGGTAGGCTGTGAGATACCATAGAACAGCAAGGGCGGCGAGAGTCAGTGCTATGGTCGTCGAAATTGCGGAGCCGCGGAGTTTCAACTCGGGAAAACCAAACTTTCCATAAATAAGGACGTAGTTGAAGATAATATTAGAAACGTTCATCCCCAGTGCAATCCACATAGGAGTTTTGGTGTCTCCCATCGCGCGCATTGCAGCTGAACCCACGAAGAAAATCATGCGGGCGATGCTCCCGAGAAGAATAATGCGCATATAGGGAATTGCTGCTTCACGCGGCTCAGCGGGTGTACGAATCAGACTCAAAAGCTGCGGTGTCCATATCATGCCGAGAGTGAGCAGGACAGTGCCGATGACAATCGATAGCAAGAGAGATTGGCCGCTCGCTTTAGCTGCTCCTTCGCGGTCCCTCTCCCCCCATCGACGTGCCACAAGAGCTGTGGTTCCTCGCTCGATACACCCCAGCGTCATATGAAGGCGCCACAAAAGAGTCCCCGCAGCGGCTGCTGCAGCAATCGAAACGCTCCCATAATAGGCGACCATAAACGTATCGACGATGAGAAGCATCGTCTGGAGCAAGTTTTCCGCAACGGCAGGCCAGGCCAAGTGGACTATGGTTCGGCGAAGAGACGTGCGCCCTGCAAGAACACTGCTGTACACGGTTGCAAACTGCTCTTCTCCGCTACCCCTACCGTGCACGGTCACATTTCGTTGGTAGTCTTCCTCGGTCGTTGTTTTCATGAATGTGCGATTGGTTCTTGAATGGCTATTCTCTCAACTCATAAAGTGTTTTTGAAGGCTGCCAACAATGAGCGTTTCATCCAATAGACAAAATGTCATCCAAGAAGTATCGGAACTCCTCACAGACGACTTAGCACGGGTCGACGAGTACATCAGGAGTATCATCGACAGTGACACAGCCCTTGTCCGCGAGGTCGGTGAGTATGTGCGTTCCACGCGAGGGAAAAGATTACGCCCCATGCTCGCAATGCTCACTGCCCACGCTTTTCGCTACACTGGTGAAGACCACATAAAAGTTGCAGCTGCACTTGAACTTGTTCATAGTGCAACACTTCTTCATGACGACGTCATTGATAAGGCGCAACTCCGGCGAGGCAAACCTACAGTCAATGCACAATGGGGGGATGACGTCGCCATTCTTATTGCGGACTACCTTTTTTCTCACGCCTTCAACTTGGCTTTGAGCACCTCAATGGGGCCGCAAGTGCTTAATCTCGTCTGTCAGGTTACTGCACGCATGTGTGAAGGCGAGATGTTTCAGATCGAAAAACGCAATGCTCTTCTCACGCGTGAGGACTATCTGCGGATTGTGAGAGGAAAGACAGCCTATCTTTTCAGCGCTTGTACTGCGCTGGGGAGCATGCTTGCTCGAGCTCCAGAACAAGAAACGATGTTACTTGCCGCCTATGGGCTGAATTTCGGGATTGCTTTCCAGATTACCGACGACCTCCTCGACTTGGTGGCTCCGGATGAGCAAACCGGAAAGCCGCGTTGGGCAGACATTCGAAACGGAAAACAGACACTTCCTCTTATCTACACGTTCGAGAAAGCAAGTGACGAGGATAAACAACTCCTCGTGAAACTATGGAATAACGGACGCGATCCAGGGCAAATTATGCCGCTTATCGAGAAATACGGGGGCGTCGATTACGCGCTTGACGAAGCGCGAAAGTATGCCGTCGCTGCACAAGAGCAAATCGCAGATCTCCCGCGAACACGACCGGTAGAACTGCTCCATCAGATTGCAGAATACGTTGTCAATCGTAGTGCGTAGCATTAACCGCGGGAAGGGAGGATGCCTCTTCGTCCATTAGTCTTTTGTGTTGCCGCTGTGAAGCAATAAAAGCGCTTTCACTTCTTTCAGACAGCTTCTCACCGCGGATTATCTGTTACTTTTCCTGGGAACCGCCGCGGCGGATAGGGATTGGTAAGCACAGCATACTTCGCATATGCGTCTGCAATCTTATTATAAAGATCATAACTCGTCGGTGCACCGAGCGACGGATCTAAACGGAGAGCTTGCTGCCACGTGTAGAGGGCTCTTTGCAGGTATTTGGCAGCCTCCACTTTCGGCGAAAACACTCTCTTGTTTTGATCGACATTGGTGCTCGTGTAAGTTGCAATGTAGGCAAGTGCCTGATTGTAATAATCATCGCCCCGCATAGCCAGAGCGACTGCCTGCTGGCGCGTGTTTTTCTGCTGGCGCTCTACTTCGACCCTCGCTTTATTTACAATCTCTTCTGCCTGCTGAACGATATCAGGGAACATAGCGTAGGAAGTTTTGATGTCCTGTGCCTTTTGCGAAGCGAGCAGATACTGGTTTTCATTGAGGAAGTCCTGAGCATCGCGCAGCTCCTCTTCAGCAAAGCGCCGCAATCCGTCAGAAGCGGTCTTGTTATCGGGAGCCATCGCTAGTACATTCTTGTACTCCTCTTTCGCAACATCGATGAGACCGTGTTCTTCGGCGAACTTCGCAAGCTGAGCTCTCTCCTCGGGGTTGTTAGGATTTACCTGAGAGCGCCGAAGCATATACTCGTAGCGAGCTAGTGGCGTAGGAGGCTCATTGGGCGAAAAATCCATGAACAGTTTGTACGCCTCAATGGCCTTCTTGTAATCGCCCTTTTCAGCATATTGGCGATGCAAAACATCAAACATCACATAGACGCGTTGACGCATGGTCTCTGTCGCAAACTTGGGATCCTGCAAATACTTTAAATAGATCGGTAGAGCTTCCTCGTAGCGTTTGAGTTTAAATAATGCGTCAGCTACTTTTAGTTCGTCTTCTGGACGCGTGCTGTTCTTGTATTGTTCAATCACTGCGTCGAGCTTAGTAGGATCGCCCTCCCACACTTTTAGCAAAGCTTTGCGGATATCCTCGTTCTTCGGATCTAAGCGGAGTGCAACCTGGAGCTTTTCTTGAGCACCGGGCAGATCTTGGTGATCGAGTCGGGATTTTCCCCACAGGTAGTACACTTGAGCAAAAATCCGTTTGTATGTCTCTGATTTAGGAGAGTTTTCGCCGGGGTCGGCTGCTTTGAGTAAACGGTTTGCCTCGTCGAACTTTCCCTCCTGAGCCAGTTGGAGAGCCTGTGCAAGCATCTGATCAATTTTCTCGATCTGCTGCCGCTTTTTTGCCATCTCCAACTGATTGTAGGCTTCTTCCACCCGCTTGAGTGCCGCTGTGATTGTGGTGTTAGAGGGGTCTGCCTCGGCAGCTTTTTGGTATGCTTCGTATGCTTTCGCAATCTCGTTGCGACTGAATAGCTGTTCGCCCATGCGCGCATAGCTCTCAGCTATTGACTCGCGTTGGATATTCGCTATTTTCTCACGTGGAATGGCAATGTCACCCGAAGCCGTGCGAAGTGTGATTGTTTTATCGCCAGGCACATCCTTAATAATAATGCCTGTTTGTTGCTTCCCGTCCGTGAGAGTTACGACGTCAGCAGTTGCAGCAACCGCAACACACAAAGCCAAAGCTAGCAATATCCATGCTTTCATGATTGCACCGCCACCCTTTTCTCAGGCACATAGGCTTGCATACTGAATATCACGTTTACACTGCTTAGCGAATTATAGGACATTGCTTCAAGAAAAGATGCATACGAATTCGAGAAAAATACCAACTCTCGCTGCGTTTTGCAGTCTTTATGGAGTGGCGGGGGCTTCTCTTGCGCTCTCGTGCGTTCTCTTTTTGGCATTGCGCTATGGAGGTTCTCTCGCGCTTGCAGGAATTGGAGCGGCAATTGCAGGACTCCTAGCGGTTCTTCTCCACCCGTTTGTTTTTTTCACGTTTTACTTTGGAGCTCTCTTCTTTGCTGATACGCGGTTGCCCGGCGTGCCATTAAGCGTGAACCAGATCTTCGCGATTCTGTTTCTTATCTCTTATGCATCGTATTGGATCCGAGGGCGCACGATACGGATAAAATCACACATCACCCCATGGCTCACGCTCATGGCAGTATATTTCGCCGCGAGCGCATTTTTTGGCGAAAGCCCCGAACAAGGTAGGCTCCTTGCTCGCTACGTCGTCATCTACTACTTATTAGCTCTGTTTTTGGCTTCCTGCATAAGATCTGAACGTGCTCTCTATGCGTACGCATGGATCATCGTCACACTGACATTCGGCGCAGCCTGTGCTGGATTGATCGAGGCGTTTCAGAAGGGGACGTTTCTCGCCTTTGCGGGCAAAATCACAGATGCTGTGCGCGTGAAAGGGGCTACGTCGACAGCAAATGTCTTCGGGTGGAACCTCGTTTTTGCGTATCCTTTCGCGTTCTTCCTCTTTTGTCAGGTCCGAAGAAAGGTGTGGCGATTTGTCGCTCTCGCCATGGGCGTGTTCTGCTTGTTCATCGCTCTTTTGTCGCTGAGTCGCCAGACGCTGGTTGTAGTGCTCCTCGAGCTGTTAGTCTGTGCCCGGCTCTTTCGATATCCGAGTCGCAGACTTCTCCTTACGATCATCGCGGGATTTTTTGTAGCCGGTGCTCTTCTCGTTGCACCGTCTATCGTTGCGCGTTTCATCAGTGTCACACGCCTGTCGAGGGACTACTCGTACTTGGAGCGTCGCGACAGCGCAATTATTTGCTTCGAAGTTATCAAAGCGAAACCTATTTGGGGCGTTGGGCTAGGTTCGTTTACCGCTGTTTGGAGAAACTACCTGCCCGCAGACTATCGGACTTTCTTTGCGCAGTATATTGAAGCATCGAGGCCGCGCGCTCCCGACGAAGGATATTTGCAAATCACAGCAGAAGGCGGTATCGTCGGTCTCGTCATATTCCTCGCCTTTGCAGGCGCAGTATGCGTGCAAGCGCTTCGGATTCGCCGAGTTGCTCTCGCGCACGAGGATAATCTCGCCTTCAATTTGGGGGCTTTAGTACTCGCGCTGATGATCCAATTTCTCGCAACCACGTTTACCGATGACACGTTCCTCTATGTGCGGGTATGGCTCATTTACCCGCTGGCTTTGCTCCTCGACAAACGAATGCTTTTCTCATCGCCTGAGGAGAAAACACTTTCCGCGAAATTATCTGAAACCTCCGAGGAGCCCTTCACATGATTCGCGTGGGATTGATCTCTCATCTCTCCGAGGTTTCGGGTGCGGGGATTGCCCTCTTGCGGATTGGGCGTGCGTTGGATCCTGAGCGATTTTGGACAGTCGTCGTTCTGCCGGGAAGAGGCCCTCTTTACGAGCTTGCTCAGAAGCAGAAGGTAAGGTGCGAAGTCATCGAAAATCCCGAGGAAGGGATGGCAGATGCAAGCCTCCGAAAGCGCATCCAGCTTGGTGTCCAGCGGCTACGATATATAAAAGCGTTGATGAGGTTTTTTCGCTCTGCCGACATTGATATTGTATACGTTAATACTACAATCACCGTCTTTGCGGGGATTGCGGCGCGACTCGCAGGCAAGCCCATCGTATGGCACGTGAGAGAATTGCTTGAGTCGCCCACGCTCGGCACGCGAATGAAAATGTGGCTCATCGAGCACCTGAGCGACGCCATCTTTTATGCATCACACGCGGGCATGAAATGTTTTCCCGCGCCACGAGTGCCGCACCGACTCGTCGTGCGAAATATCGTCGACGTCGAGAAATTCCTCCATGCGAAAGCTTCTGACTCAGTTGTAAAGGAGCTTGGAATTGCCCCTCACGAGATTGTCATTACGTCAAACGGTGTTTTCCCGCGAAAAGCGCCTGATATATTTCTTCGAGCGGCCGCTGAAGTAGTTTCAAAAACCGATAAGGCTGTTCGATTCTTGCTCGTCGGTCCTCCTTTGCCCGAGCATCTGGAATACTACGAAGAAATGAAGAAGCTCGCCTCCACGCTAGGCATCGAGAAACAGGTGACTTTTACTGGCTTGCGAATGGACATGCCTGAAATTCTCGCCTGCACCGATATTTTTGTGTCTCCCTCACGGAACGAGGCACAGCCCAACATCATCAACGAGGCTCTCGTCAGCGGTACGCCGGTCATAGCATCCGATGTGGGTGACTGCCGACTTATGCTGCGAAATGGCGCATTCGGAGAGCTCGTTCCTCCCGACAATCCCAGCGCACTTGCTCAAGCGATTCTCGATACGCTCGAAAACATGGAAGAGGCTCGTGCTAAAGCTCGCATGGCACAGAGAGCTCTCGTGGAAGAATTTTCCTCGCCAGAGTTCTGGAAGCCTGTAGAAGACACTTTGGAGACACTAGCGAGAAAACGAAAACATTGAATGATTCCGGAAGAAATTGTGCATGAGCAATTGGAACTCGACATTGCCAGCTCCACGAGGAAGGCGGTAAAGAAAGCTCAAAGAGGAACCATGAGCAAACTTCTCCACAATATATGGACGCAGCCACTGAGTCGCCTTTTTCCGTTCATCGTAGCGATGGCAATAGTTACGTCCGTGATTCTATCTCCATCGAGTGGCATCTGCGAAACAACCGGAACAGAAGAACATGCGACAACAGCGACTCTCCGTTCGAATCCAGAATTTTTTTCGGCTTCGGTTAACGATCGTAAAACGACACTTCCTACCGTTTCAGCCATCGCCGATGATTCTTCGGCTACCGTGGGCACAGTCACGATTGACCTTGATTCGAGCCCCACTCTCAGAACGGGAAGTGGCATCGTCGAAATTACGACGTCGCCGAAAGTAGTCTCACGACAACGCCAGAACGCTTCTCTCCCTTTGCAGGTCGATCGCTCAACGACCGAGGCTATGGTGCGTCAGCTTCTCGACCTCGAGAAACGTAATCTCTATGGCGAGGCGTTTCTCCTGGCATGCCAACTTGTGCGTGAAAATCCAGACTCCGAATTTGCGTATGAAGCTGCCATTCGCACGGCCATTGTTCTCTCCCACGCGAATCCTACCCAAATGGAACCAGAGATAGAGTACTTCTTCCGAGAAGCCATGCGAGTAGCAGCTCTCCCAGGGCGTTTTGTGGAACAACTCGCTCACTTTTACGAACGAACAGGAAAAGTAGACAAATATAGGAAGCTCGTCAGCGATTACGAGAAAACGCATACAAAAGATCCTGACTACTGGGTTACTCTCGCCCGAATCTATGCTACGAGTGGTGATGTGCAGCGGGCTCGCGATTTCATCGAAAAAGCCCTCAAACAAGCACCCGACGCATTCCCTCTCGTTCTGGTGAGTGCCCGCATTTACCGCGAGTTGGGGCTTCACGAGCGCTCGAAGGAAATAATCCTTGGTGCTGTCGACCAGAACTACGGTCCGTGGCAAATGCGTTCTCTCCTCTTAGAGTTTGTGAAGCTTCCTGTGTTTAACCCTCCTGATGTGTCGCTCGTTTTGCGCGCGGCGCTAGCGAATGAAGTCCGGTACCGCGTCGCCCGAGGCGTTGCAGATACCCTCATCCGAAGTGCCGAGGAACACCGTGCATTTTTTGCCTTCCAGAAACACCTCACTGAGCGAATATCTGCCAAGAAAGCAGCGGATGTAGAAATGTGGCTGGCGGCTCTCATGGCAATCCGCGAGGGAGAAGATCAAGAGGCTTTCAACATCCTCATTTCGGATCCAGCCAAAGCCACTCCAGTCATTGCCTTTGAGAGAGCTTCTGCACTTTCGAAGCACGGTCGTCACCAAGAGGCACTCAACATTCTCTCCATTCTGCTGGCAGAACAGCCAAACGAGAGTCTTTTCCGACTCTCTTTAGCCAAAGAGCAAGTTGCAACAACTCAGCCTCTTGCCGCCCTGGAAACTCTCGCTCCCATTACGTTTGAAAAGTTAGACTCTGACGAACGTTCAGATTTCCTCGAGACTGCTATGACAGCAGCTCTCATGACGCAGGAACCACCTCGTATTGTAGATCTGTGGCTTGGTCTCTGCGACGCCACAACTTTTGCTGAATTGCAGGCGATGGGCGATCTTGTGGTTCGCGCCTTAGAAGGTTCGCCTTTTGCTGAGAAACTCGAAAAGTACGTCACAGATCAGCTCTCACATCCTGATCGGTGGCCCCTCTATGCCTTGCATGCCAGGCTTTGCGGCAGACGTGGAGACCACCGTGCAGAAATTGCAAGCTATGCTGCCTACCTCAAGCAGGCCGCAGATGACACACAGATGCTGCGCTTTGCGGCACAACTCGCTGTTCAATATGCGACTTCGCACTTTCGTATCGAAGCTAGTGGGGACCGTCACTCGACAGCGACTCTGCGTGTGGTAGATGAACACCTGTCCGACCAGGCGATCCAGTTTTACCGGCAACTCATTGCACTTCAACCCGCTGTTCCCGATGCCTACTCGTCCCTCATGCAGGTGTATCAATTGAGAGGCGAGGTTGAGGCTGCGAAGAAAGTAGCTGCCGAATTTGTGGAAAGAGATCCAGAATCGCCGGAGCAACTCGCTGCAGCAGCATCGATTCTCGATGAAAACGGGTTTACAACCGACGCTCTGCACTACTACGAAAAATCGCTTCGCATCGACCCATCGAACTATGCAGTGTGGGTGAAGTATGCGGACGTACTTCGGGTCATCGGTGAATGTGCTAAAGCGAAAACCATTCTTCAGACAATGCTCGAACGTGGATATGTTCAGCAAGCTGGTGCTGAGGCACAGATGGCAAAGCCATACAATCAGCCTCTCCTTCTGGCAAACTTGTACAAACTAGCCATTGCATGCCGAGAAACAACTTCACTGGTGGAGTATCTGTCCTCCCTCCAGTCAAAGCCTCTTCCTGGCAAGCCCGAGTTTCTCCTCAGTTCAGCCAAGCTTTGTCTCCAATTAGGAGCTTTCGATACGGCTATCTCTGCCGTTCAACGCCTCCAGAAAGATTATCCCAATAGTCCACTTTTGCCAGAAAGTTACTTGTTGCTTGGCCAGATCTGGTACACGCGCAACGACCGCAACAAAGCGATAGAGGTCTTCCGTGAAGTGGAAGCAAAGTTCCCTCAATCGCGTGCAGCGATTACCGCCGGATTCAACCGCGCCGTCGCTTTAGCAGCAGGAGGCAAAATCAAGGAGGCAATAGCTGCGTATCGAGAACTGGCAAGCAAGTATCCCGACAATGATCACGCACTAGGAGCACTCTACGAAGCAGCTGTGCTTGCATATCGAGCTCAGAAAGACACCGCAACGTGTGAGTCGTTGCTCACAGAATTTCTCGCTACTAATTGCCAAGATTTTCCACTGCGTAAAAACGCCAAGCGGGCGCTCGAGAGACTCCGCGCGGGTCAGGAACCCTTTCCCACTGAAGAAGGAGAGCAACCGCAGCCCTCTTCGTAAGCCGGAAGTGGTGCATGTTTCATTTTCTTCCCCCACGATAGCGACTTCTTGACGAAACACCCTCTTTCGAGAAACGTTGCATCACGACACATGAAGTACTGAGTTGAGGAAGAGAATAAACATCGCCGAGTGCCGATGAAGCTAAGATAAGCTGAGAAACCTCATGCATAGACGAACACTCGAAGGCGAACTTTTCGCAAACAAGCGCTTGCTGTGGCTTTTTACGTTGCGCGAGCTCCGAGCGCGCTACGCAGGTTCATTCCTCGGCATATTTTGGTCAGTCATCCATCCTCTTATCATGTTAGCTCTCTACATTATTGTTTTTTCGACCTTAGTTCCGCGGACTGGACGTCTCCCCTTCCGCTCAACTACTGCCGAGTATACGGTATTTCTGTGTCCAGCACTCATCGCGTGGAACTGGTTCCAGGAATCGCTTCTTGGAGCAACGAACTCAATCACTGCAAATGCTGCTGTGATACGGAAGACCGTCTTTCCGATTTCCATCTTGCCGGCGATTCCGCTTACTGCCAGCTTTGTAGCCTTCTCTGTTTCTCTGATGGCCTTTCTTCTCTTTCTGTCGTTCTTGGGTCACTTTGCGTGGATTGTTTTGGTGTGGCTTATCCTATTGGCACTCATCCAAGCTGCGCTATGCATTGGCCCTGCCTATTTTCTCGCCACTATCAACGTCTTCGTGCGCGACACAGGGCAGCTCATCTTTGCGGTCTTTCAGATCCTTTTCTGGAGTACACCAGTCGTATATCCGCCTGAAGCGATCACCAAGAGTTTCCCCGCAGCGGAATGGTGGTTCCGGTTAAATCCGATGGCACGTCTCATTGACGCCTATCGCGAGGTGATTCTCCTCCATCGATCGCCGTCGCTCGAAACTCTTCTCTACTTAATGATCTGGATCATAATTAGCTATCACGCTGGGCGGTCAGCTTTCATGCACGGCCGGAAGCACTTTGCTGACGAGGTTTAGCGCATGGATTACGTTATCGAAACATCTCATTTGCGCAAAGTGTACCAGCTGTATGCTAGCCCATGGCAAAGGTTGAAAGCTCTTCTTACAGGAAGAGGGCAGGTACGCGAGTTTGTTGCTCTCGATGACGTCACGATTCGTGTTGCAAAAGGAAGCGCGCTCGGAGTGCTGGGAGCAAACGGCGCTGGAAAAAGCACGCTTTTGCGCATCCTCGCTGGCGTGGCGGAGCCAACCGAGGGAGATGTTACAATTCGCGGGCGAGTGGGGGCAATTCTCGAACTCGGCGCCGGTTTTCATCCTGAATTTACGGGACGCGAAAACGTTCTAATGAACGCATCGCTCCTCGGTTTCCCGCCCGAAAGAACACAGGAGCTTCTGCGCCGTGTAGAGGAATCATGCGAATTAGGTCCCTACTTCGATTTACCCGTGAAAACATACTCTTCGGGAATGTTCGTTCGTCTTGCCTTTAGTGCGGCAATCGCTGTCAATCCGGATATTTTACTTGTCGATGAAGCTCTCGCTGTGGGCGACGCCGTTTTTGCCCATCGGAGCCTTGCCCGGGTGAGAGAATTGCGCGAGCAGGGATGCACGATCGTTTTTGTCACCCACGACACGGCAACACTCACGCAGATATGCGATCGCGCCATTCTTCTCTCGAAAGGCAGGATCGTTGCCGACGGTTTGCCACGCGACGTCGTGGACTACTATCTTGTTCAAGTGGCGGAGCAACTTGCAGCACGCGGCAACGGGATATCCAGTGCAATTCACACGCTCGGGGCACGTGAACTCACGAGTAGCGCAGAGAAACGCTTTGGATCTTTCGAGGTGGAAATTGTTGAGCACGCTCTTGAAAGCGTTGATGGGAAATCACTCGATCGTGTGGTGACCTCAACGCCGGTGCGTTTCCGTTTCCTCGCCAAATTTCACCGCAGGGTAGAGAATCCTGTTTTTGGTATCATGATCAAGAATCGTTATGGCGTCGAGGTTTTCGGCACGAATACGCATCTGCAAGGTTTGACGACAGGCGTTTTTGAAGCTGGCGAAATGGCGTGCGTTTATGTCGATACGCCTCTTTACCTTGGCGCTGGCTCTTATGCAGCCTCGTTCGCCGTGCATACCGCTGATGGGCACTTTTTTGATTATCGAGTAGATACACTGCTGTTTGAGGTCATAGGAGATTCCACAACTATCGGGATAGTGAATCTGCCTGCTATCGTCTCCGTGACAAAAGAAGATGCGAGTGGAAAGGCTCCCCTTAGTGATCTTGCTGCCCAACTGTTTTCCGACGCTCCACCAGTCCTCGATATGACAGAAACCTGCCGACGCTTTCTCGCCGGTCATTGGCACACCATAGAACAAGATCAGGAAGGCTCTTACCGCTGGCTTGGGCGTGAAGGGTTGGCTTTCATCGCACGCGGCTCGGGAACGAATCTCGAACTCGACGTGCAAACCTTTGCACCAGATGTGTCCGAGAATCCTATTGTCGTGAGAGTTCTCGTGAACGGTTATGAGATTGGAACACTCGAATTGAACTCACAAGAGCGCCACAAAGCGATCATGGCTGTGCCACACGATTTTCTCCGCAAAGTCAATACTGTCACACTCTCGGCGTCACGTGTCTGGAGCCCAGCCCAATTTACCCCCGGCTCCACAGACAGTCGTGAGCTCAGTATCCTGGTGAGAAGGATTGCGTTGCCGTGATTGCTCGTGTGAGTGGGAGAAAACGAATTGATGTGGTGGTCCCCTCCTACCGTTACAATGATGGAATTTCCTTCGACGCGCTAGTTTGTAGAAATGCTCTTCGTGACCTCGGATTCGAATCGGATCTCTATGCTGATTTCGAGCACAGCGCTCCCGAAGTGCGCGACATCGCTCGTCCCCACACAGATCTCGCAAAGAAAGGCAACGCCCCCGACGCAATACTCTACCACTACTCCACCCTCTCACCGACAACCGAACTTTTGCGGCAAACACGCATCCCGCTCCTCTTGCGGTACCACAATATCACTCCCCCTCAATTCTTTGAGGATTTTTCTCCGCAAACTGCTGCAAGGTTAGAGCAGGCACGCGAACAATTGGTTACGCTTCGTGAGCAAACCGTTCTCGGAGTGTGTCCGTCGCGGTATAATTGCCTCGAACTCGAACAGTATGGCTTTTCGCGCACTGCTGTGGTGCCGAATTTTTGTCGGCTTCATTCTCCTGTCGATTGGAGTCCACCGAAGGAAAGTGTTCGCATTCTTTTTGTGGGACGCCTTGTTCCTAACAAGTGTCAGCATGAGTTGGTGAAGGTTGCTTCCCTTTTGACCGAGGAATTTGACATTCCTACCGAAGTCGTTCTAGCCGGAAACACAGGAGATTGTAGCCCCTACGCATCTCTCGTCCGTTCTCTTGCACAGTCGTCGCCTGCTCGTGTTTTCATCCCCGGAGAATTCCCTCAAGACGAAAATGTCTATCGCAGTTCTCACATCTACCTTTCTCTGAGTGAGCACGAAGGTTTTGGGATGCCCCTGGTAGAAGCCATGGCATGTGGTGTGCCCGTAATTGCATACGCTGCAGCAGCTGTTCCTGAGGTAGTTGATACGGGAGGATTATTGTTCTCGCCCAAGAACCTTGTCGAGGTAGCTGCTCTTATTCACAGTTTGGTCGCGCATCCTTCACGTCTTTCTGCCTTGCGACGTGCAGGACTAGAACGCGCAAGAGTTTTCTCGCACGAGAGCATTAAGAAGACTTTCGGCGAAGTTCTTCGCACTGTAGGTCTGGAGTCAAAGTCCCATTATGAGTAGGAGTGTATTGTCTTTTCTCACTGCACGTGTGGCTTTCTGGTTAGTTCTCGCCTGTGCAGCGGTGTTGCGTTTCTGGCAGCTTGATACTATCCCACCGGGATTGTGGTACGACGAGGCTCTCTATTGCCTTAATGCTCTTTCGATAAGGTGGGGGTACTTTCCGATTTTCTTCATGCTCGACGACCATCCTGTAGAGCCGCTCTACGTCTATACTTTAGCCATCGCTTTTGGCCTTTTTGGAAAAGAAGTAATCGTGGCGCGAGCTGTCAGCGCATTGTGGGGAACTCTCGCCGTTGCACTTTGTTATCCCCTTGCGCGGCGTTTCTTTTCTCCCCGGTGGGCGATTGCCGCATGTTGGGTTTACAGCGTCTTTCGCTGGCCTCTCCATTTCAGCAGAACTATTTTTCGGGCTGTAACGCCGCCTGTGTTCATTATGCTTGTTGTGATCTTTTTCCTGCGTTGGCGCGATCAGCGTAAATTGCGTGATGCACTGCTTTGTGGATTGTTTCTCGGCTTGGGGCTTTACACATATATATCCTTCCGGCTTGTTCCCCTGATGTGGCTAGGGTGGGTTGGGTGGCTGCTTTACCGGCAAGAACTAGTGTGGCACCGCGACTGGAAACACCTCGCGGTCATCGTCGCAACCGCTTTCGTCGTCAGTCTTCCTCTCGTCGCTGACTTCGTTATCCATCCCGAGCATTTCCGCGGGCGCATAGACGAAGTGTCGATGTTCCACGATCAGATCATCAAACGCAGTCCGGACGGGAGTGAGCAAAAAGAACTTATCGCCAAGCCTTTGTCAAAAATCGTGACTGGCCTCGCAGAGAATGCACTAGCGGTTGCTCGAATGTGGACCTTTAAAGGTGACCACGTGGGGCGCCATAACCTCCCTTATGAACCCGTCTTCGACTGGATAAGTGGAGTGATCTTTTACCTCGGAGTTGCCGTGTCACTCTATTATGCCGCACGCTGCGAATGGGCGTTCCTTCCGCTCTGGTGGCTTGCTGTCCTGGCTTGTGCGAGTGTGTTCTCTTTTGGGGCACCCAACATCCTACGCATGCAAGGCGCGATTCCTGCTGTCGTCCTTCTCTACGTGACCGGTCTGAGGCTGATTTACAAAAAAGTTTCACTCGTGAGCTCCGCTAGGATTGCCCAAGTGCTTGCGGTGTGCGCTCTTGCGTGGTTCGGTTTGTGGCAGTTGGATTCCTATTTTCGGCGATTTGCGCAGTCACCGGCTGTGCGCAACGAGTTCCTCACCGACACTTTCTACGAACCAGCACGAGCAGCTCGCCATCTCGCCCCAGAAGTTCAACACCTCTGGGTGTCACAAGATCTTGCCAATCATCTCACATTTCGCTTCGTGACATGTGACGTGCCCAACATCCGAGCGTTTACTTCGCTTATGGACATCCCGACCACTACACCGCGGCCCGCAGCAGTTCTGATATCCATGGCGGCCTGGCAAGAAGATGTTAGAAAAGCAGTAGATCCGGCAGGTACCCTTCAAAAGCTGGACGCACGCCTATTGCGGGAGTTCTCTCTTTTGCTGCCTATAAGCCAAAACCAAGACGAATGGAACCGTGCGCCGTGGGCACGCCTGTGGATACTGCCCGCCAAACATCCAGAGAGAAGCGCATTGACGAAGGAAGGTAAATAAGCATAGGGAAAACCGTAGCTTATGCAGGAAATAATCTACCTCGACAATTGCGCCACGACGCCCATAGATCCGTCAGCAAGCGCCGAACTAGCGCGGGTTTCTGCTGAATGCTTCGCGAATCCGTCGAGCATTCACGCTGCCGGTCGCTGCGCGGCTCGCGAACTCGAGGCAGCTCGGACAAGTCTGGGGCAAACAATTGGGGCAAAACCCAGCGAAATCGTGTTTACTTCGAGCGGCACAGAAGCAAACAACCTTGTCATTGCGTCGGTGGTCCAGGAATGTGCACTTTCGAATCGCCGCGTGCATATCGTGACATCCGCCATCGAGCATGCAAGTATCCTCAAACGCCTCGAGTATGAACTCCGCCTGCGTCCCCAGTGCCTCGAAGTTACTTATGTAAGTGTGGATCATGCGGGGCGGGTCCGCATGGACGAATTACGGAAAGCTGTGCGGGATGACACGAGACTCGTCTCCATCATTCACTGCAACAATGAAACAGGAACCCTTCAGGATGTGGAAGCGCTGAGCGCTCTTCGATTGGCAAATCCGCACATTCTCCTTCACCTCGATATTGTGCAGAGCTACACAAAAGTTAGTTTCGATGTGCGCACACAGCCAGTAGATTTCCTCAGTGTGTCCGCTCACAAAGTATATGGCCCGAAAGGCATCGGTTTCCTTTACGTACGAGAAGGAACAAGAGTCGAGCCTCTCTTGATTGGAGGAGCACAGGAACGCTTTCGGCGAGCCGGGACTGAAAATGTTCCTGCCGCTGCAGCTTTTGCTGCAGCCGTTCAATCCATCCCCTCCCCCGATGATCTCACTGCACGCTATCGCCGCTTCGAGCAGATTTTTTTCACCGTGATCGATAGCTACGGAATCCAATATCAGATCAATGGACCAACGGACTACCAGCGCCGCCTGCCCGGCATCTTCAATATTTCATTCCATGGAATAGCAAACAAAGAAGATCTTCTCATTGCCTGTGATCTTGCTGGGCTCATGATCTCTAGCACGTCTGCATGCCATTCCGGCGTCGTGAGCGACTCTCATGTACTCAAAGCAATGGGCATCCCTGAGAAGGCGCGCCGAGGTGCTGTGCGCATTGCATTTAACAAGTACCACACGGAAGAGACAATCGAGAAAGCTGCTCACATTCTCGCTTCATGCGTCAAAAGAGTCACTGAGCAGAGAGCGTAGAGCTCTTCACCTCCGTTTGAGTTTTGGCAGTGTAAACTTGCATTTGTTGAAAGAAGGCTGAAAGAACTTCGGCGAATAGAGCAGCTGTAGGTGCTTTTATCGAGACAGGACAAATATGCGCATTGTTGTGACATTACCAACATACAACGAAGCTGAAAACATTGAACCACTCATCAATGAATTGCTCGCTTTGGGCGATGAGTTTGAGGTTTTGGTTATCGACGACGATTCCCCCGATCGGACATGGGCTATCGTCGAAAGAATGGGAAAGCAGAATCCGCGCATCTATTTCATACGAAGGATAGGAGAGCGGGGACGTGGAACAGCTGGCCTCACTGGTTTCAAATGGGCTCGAGACAATGGTGCTGACGCTGTCGTGGAAATGGATGCGGATTTTTCGCATCATCCACGCTTTATCCCCTCACTCCTCGAGCCAATACGTTCGGGAGAAGCAGACATTGTCGTCGGTTCACGACTCGTGAAAGGGGGCGGTGAGCAAGGACGTTCTCCTCTTCGCACACTCATCACGCTTCTTGCCAACGGATATATTCGTCTTGTACTCGGCCTCCCTATTCGGGATTGCACGAGTGGATTCCGTGTCTTCAACCGGCGCGCCCTCGAGCTCCTTCCCTGGGACAAAATGAAGTGCCAGGGACCCGAGATCGTGCAAGAAGTCCTCCATGAAGCTCGCAAGCTGAACCTGCGCATCGTGGAAAGGCCTATATTGTTCGAGGAACGGCGAGCAGGACAATCTACGTTTAATGTAAAAATAATGCTTCGCAGTCTTTTTTACATGATAAAACTTCGCTTTCAATGATGACTCTCGAATCTTTCTGGCAGCGCCATGCACGCTATCTGTTGCCGCTTGGCACAGTATACGATATGGCTATGCGCATACGGTCCACTTCATATGCGTGTGGCGTACTTTCGTCGCGGCGATCGCCACTGCCAGTTGTGAGTGTCGGCAATCTCACCCTTGGTGGCAGCGGCAAGACCCCCCTGACAATGTGGCTCGCAGAAAAGCTCGTCGAGAAAGGTTTTCGACCGGGAATTGTCTCACGAGGTTATGCGAGGAAGACCCATCCTCATGAGGTCGTGATCGTGAGCGATGGGCACACTCTCAGAGCTCAGCCTCACGAAGCAGGTGACGAGCCATATATGATGGCATACTATCTCCCGCACATACCCATCGCAGTCTGTAAAGATCGCCTTCGCGCAATCGAGACCCTCGCCCAGGCAACACATATCGACTGCGTCATCCTCGATGATGGCTTCCAGCATCTCCGCCTCAGCCGGGACTTCGATCTTGTCATTGTCGACTCGCGCGTGATGAGAGAGCACGTTTTCCCCGCCGGTTACCTTCGAGAATCTCCGAAAGCTTTGGCGCGAGCCAGCGCCTTCGCTGTGGTGCTCGATGAAGATCAGGATGGCGACACTTTCCTCTCGTGGATCCGCAGCCGCTGGCCAAAGATCCCCTCATTTCCGATGCATTTTTCTCCGGCCTATCTCGAAGATCTCGGAACACACAGTCGCATGCCACTAAGCTCTCTGCAGGGGAAACGAGTTTTTGCTTTCGCTGGCATTGCGAACCCTGAACGTTTTTTCCGCTCCCTCACTGAACTTGGGAGCAGTGTTGTCCCATGCCCACTACCAGACCACTACCATTATGATGACGCCGCGGTCTCCGCTTTAGTTTCTCAGGCAAGAAGGTTCCACTGCGATGCGCTCGTCACGACAGCCAAAGATGCCGTAAAGTTGCTCCCGTATGCCCCCACGAAAGAGCTGCCCTTGTGGGTACTCCATCAGACCGTCGAAATAGACTGCTCCGACCATCTACTCGACGCAATCTGCCATGCGCTTCGCAGTCGGCCGACTGAGTCATGACATGAGAATGCCAAGCCCCTCCTCTAGAACACCTCTTTACCAGGTCATAGAAATGCGGAACATAGCTCACCTGTATCTCGCTCCAGAGATCATTATTACTTGTTATGGGTTTTGTGTCGCGACCGGTCAAAGACGTTTCGAATGATTCGTCTGCGTTGGTGTGAATTCAAAAGGAAGAAAGCACCCATGTGGCGAAATGCCGGAAGTCGGTGTGCTTCCTCTCCTCGAAAGGAGGTGAGGAGTATGGGATTTGTAGATAAGCACACTATTCCGGGCGCCTGTATGCTCCTAGAGAGTAAGAAGATGTCGTCAGATGAAGAAAGCTTTGACGAAAGGGCTTATGACGACGGCCTTATGAAAGAGGGCGGCGATTACATTTGCGGTCTCACAGGTCGTGTTAACGGACCTGATGCCCGCCCCGCCGACCCGCAACACTGCTGCAAAGGGCGTCCGTGTTTTAAGGAACATCTGATGTTCTGATCTTATCCTACTTAGAGCGCAGCAACAACCCGCCCCAAGGGGGGAGAAGGAGGGAAGAAACTACATCGGAATCAATTCTTCTGCACTGAAGCGTTGTCTCGGTGACAGTGGTCCATCTGCTCGCCGCTTTGCTTTCGCGAAATTGTCCTCTTCCCTCCTAAAAACCAAAACAAGTCGCTTCGCACGAGTGTAAAGCCGTTATATGATCAGCGTGTCCAGACTTCTTTGTGGTTCCGACTCGTTTGGAGATACGCTTCGCTACGACCGGGCGAGCAGCGGTGCTCAGCAGGGAACGCGGGCGGATCGTGGCCCCGTTGTCGTGTGGAATTGTACTCGGACATGTAACTTGAGATGCCTTCATTGTTATTATGGAGCCGACGCACAACCGTCCGCCAGTGAGCTTTCCACTGAAGAAGCACGAAAGTTTATCGATGATCTCGCCTTTTTTCGCGTTCCTGTGCTCCTCATTTCGGGTGGAGAACCCCTCATTCGGCGTGACATTCTCGACCTCGCCGCCTACGCATCGGATAAAGGCATTCGCGTGACATTTTCCACAAACGGAACGCTTCTTACCCGCGAGATTGTCAAACGGATGAAGTCCCTTGGCGTAGGTTATGTGGGGATAAGCTTTGATGGGACGCCTAGCGTCCACGATTACTTTCGAGCACGCGAGGGTGCCTTCGCAGCCTCTCTCAACGGGCTTCGCCTATGCCTCGAATTAGGGCAGAAAGTTGGGATTCGATTTACACTCAACCGATACAACCACAGCGAGTTGCCGGCCATTTTCGATTTCATCGAAGCCGAAGACATTCCCCGAGCTTGCTTCTACCATCTCGTCTACGCGGGGCGCGGAGAAAGCCTCCAGCAACATGATCTGTCCCACGAAGAAACTCGCCGGGCAATGGACACTATTTTTGAAAGAACCGAAGCGATGGCTCACGAGGGACGCAGGCGAGAAATTCTCACCGTGGACAACCATGCCGACGGCGTCTATCTCTATCTCACCCTTCTCCGACACAACTCACCGAGAGCAGCTGAGGTTCGAGCTCTTTTGGAAACCAACGGGGGCAATCGCAGTGGAGTGGCAATTGCGGCTGTCGATCATGAAGGAAACGTGCATCCTGATCAATTCACATTGAACCATTCCTTGGGCAACGTTCGTCAACGGCCGTTCAGCGAGATTTGGCAAGACGACAGATTGCCCCTGCTCGGAGCACTGCGCAACCGCAAAGCTTACCTCAAAGGCCGGTGCGCTGAATGCAAGTGGCTCAGTATGTGCAATGGCAACTTCCGCGCCCGTGCTGAGGCGGTGTATGGCGACTATTGGGCTGAAGATCCTGCGTGTTACCTCACCGATGAAGAGATTGGGCGAACAAGCAACGCACACTCATCTGAATAGATCCACTCCACAACCGCCTTCGACCGCGCCCCAGAACATTTGGTCTTTTGCCCCGTCATGTCGACTCGACAACGAGATCGGGATCACACCAAGCTAAGCGACATGCTCGAGAGCGATCAGGATAGTTGCTTTTTCATGATAGCAAAGCGACGAGTAAAAGTAAAACCGAGTCGACCGTACACACCTTTGAGGGCTCGTTCGCCAGTCCAAAGAACCCACGCCGAGTGATACCCGTTGAGACGCATCTGGTAGAGTGTGCGAGCGAGGAGCACCGACCCGATGCCGCGTCCTTGGTACGCATCCGCAACCCCAAACGGGCCGAAATGTTCGCGTTCATTCTGACAAAAGCCAATGATTTTCCCGCGATCGATAGCAAGCCATATTGCATCTTCGGGGAAACGACCGTACGTCAGTTCGACGAGGTTACGTCTCGCGTCTTCTACCCATGGGCCAGGCATGCACTGTCGCTGAAACTCGATATAGTCGACCAGATCGTCACGCTGGTAATGACGCACGAAAATGCCCTGCGCTGCGAGTTCTCGTTCTTTCTCGATGACTTCGGGGGGAATTTCGAACTTAGAGATCAAGGCATCCGCTGCGATCCCCTCCGAATACTCAACAAAGCCGCGCTTTGTGAGAAAAGCCACTCCCTCAGCGTATCGATCCTTATCAACTCCGGGAACAAAGTAATTAGGCGTGTAGGGAGCAATGCAAATCTGTGATCGGCCACGTTTTCGAAAAAAATCCTCCGCTGCTTCAAGAAGCCGACTCCCAACTCCTTGATTGCGGAATTCGGGATGTACGCCAAAGACGGTGATGAAACCGGTATCGTCCCGAAACCCGACTTTTTCAATTGGCTTATGAAGGATGAAGCACGTGATGAACCCAACAATCTGACCATTCACGTCAGCAACGATTAGGCTCTCTCTTTCGTAGTTCTCGTCGAGCAGGACTTTTCTTTCAAAGATGTCTCGAGTAACTCCGTCGAGCGGGAGAGCTTTTTCCCAACATTGTAAAAGTGACTCTGTGTCGCGTCCTTCAAAAGGTCGGATTCTCACTTCCGGAGCGCTGCTTTCCATACGCCTACCCTTCCCTTGAGTGAGGAATAAAGGGACACTTGTAGATGTTCCTCTCCTTTGCCTATCGGAGTGCAATAGCGCGCGCTCAACAAAAATCACGTTGGAGTCACATTTCTGGCTTCCCCACCAACTGACGCCATGAATAAATTAGCCGATGAATGGTTTTGTGGCGCGGTGCTTTTGGTTACCAGCGAAAAGAGAATGAGTTGCTTTTGCCATGGTACCACCTAGGGAAACTATGAAGGGACGTTGAGGATTTCGTAATGCCGACAATCAACCAGTTAGTTCGCAAAGGCAGAATTCGAGTACGGAGAAAAACAAGCTCGCCTGCGCTGCAGGGCTGTCCATTCAAACGCGGTGTTTGCACACGTGTTTATACCACCACACCCAAGAAGCCAAACTCGGCTCTCCGGAAGGTCGCGCGTGTTCGTTTGACAAATGGGATGGAAGTGACCGCTTACATCCCAGGCGAAGGACATAACTTGCAGGAACACTCACTCGTTCTCATTCGAGGCGGCCGTGTGAAGGACCTTCCTGGAATTCGTTATCACATAGTTCGCGGGGTCCTCGACTGTCAGGGAGTCAACAACCGCAAGAAAAGTCGCTCGAAGTACGGCACCAAGCGGCCCAAAAGCTGACAAGTTATCGACATAGATTGTGTGAAAAGAGTAAAGGCACGACGCGGGGCAATGAGCCCTGCGTCGTGTTTTTTTCTAGGTTGCAACTCGTTACGGATTGGAGTCAGTGGATCAGGAGGACTTGAACAATGAGCGAAGAGTCGGCAGTGTTCCATGCAACGACAGTTATCGCAGTGAGGCGGAACGGAAGAATTGCAGTAGCTGGCGATGGCCAAGTTACCCTCGGTTCGACAGTGATGAAATCAGGTGCTCGTAAGGTGCGCCGCATCTACGATGGAAAAATTCTGTGTGGTTTTGCTGGTGCTGCTGCCGATGCGTTTGCGCTTTTCGATCGGCTCGAAGCACGCGTGCAGGAATTCCGTGGCAACCTAATGCGTGCAGCAGTCGAAGTTGCAAAGGATTGGCGGCTCGACAAGTACCTACGGCGGCTCGAAGCCATGCTCATCGCTGCAAATACCGAACACATTCTTTTACTCAGTGGGACAGGAGAAGTAATCGAGCCCGACGACGATCTTGTGGCGATAGGCTCGGGTGGTCCTTATGCACTCGCTGCAGCGCGAGCATTGGTCGCTCATACGCAGCTTTCTGCCGAGGAAATTGCACGCGAAGCAATGCGTATCGCAGCAGCTCTCTGCATCTACACAAACGAGAACATTGTGGTCGAAACACTTCCTTAAGCCGTTCTCACCCGGCCGAAACTGTCGTCCGAGAAACACATATAGCAACTTTTGGAACAGTGCGGGCAGCCTCGAGTGCCTCTGCTACTTGCGTTAGATCGTACCTTTCCGTAATCCAATCTGCAGTAGGCATATTCCATGTTTCGATGAACTGAATAGCCTTGTCGAATGGGCCGCAACGAGAACCCTGGAGACGAATTTCATCCACAGCGAGAAAAGTTGTATCAAGGTGCCGAGCAGGAACTCCAGGTGTTGATTTTAAAGCAATGCTCCCCTGTGGCCGCACAAGTTTCGTGGCGAGTGTAAGCATGTCGGGATCCCCGGTGGCTTCAACGACTACATCTGCTCCCATACCTCGCGTTTTGTCGAGGACAAGCATTTGAAGCTCACCAGCGTGGCGCGCAAAGACGATACGCTTCAGCGGCCGTTGCTTTATGTCGCTTGGCGGTTCCGATGAGAGCACAACGCCGATATCGACGAATGAGCTCACATAGTGAAAGTGGTGCGGATGACGTGCCACAACGATAACGCGTGCTCCGAGTTTCGATGCAGCAAGAGCCACCAGTTTGCCAAGCCGTCCACATCCAAGAACGACAACAACGTGGCCTGGTTCAATCGGGGAAAGCTCGAACGTCCTCAGCGCAGCGGCAAGGGGTTCCACGAAAATTGCCTGAAAGTCGTCAATGGTCGGAGGGAGCACGTGGACACAGCCGGCAGGGACTCGAACGTATTCTGCAAAGGCACCATCGTGTTGAACAATGCCAACAACAGTTCTCGAATGACAGTGGTTTGAAAAACCTCTCCGACATGCTTCGCAACACTTCTTTTCCCCTCGCGCAACGCAGGTGGCATTGATTTCAGAAACAACTCTTGCTCCCACAAGTTTCCGAACATCCCGCGCTGAACCAGTCTCCACAACAACCCCAGAGAATTCATGTCCCAGAACCAGCGGGAGGGGAACTCGATAAGATCCGTCGTAAATTGCCAGGTCGGTTCCGCACACCCCTGCAGCAGAAACTCTGATGAGTACCTCGCGCGAGGCAAGAGGTGTGCTGAGCCTCTTTCCCTCAAGAACAATCTTCTGCGGTTCTAAGAGAACTGCGGCGGCGTAAGTCTGTACCATCTGCTCTTTCTCCTAACGCTTCCGGCATGTGTCAGAGGAATTTGCACAAGAAGAGGCGCGCGACACAACAACCTTTTGGGTCGCGATTTTCTTCGAGGTATAGTAAACAAAGTCGAGAAAATGACCAAAAGTGCACTATGGCAGTGCTATATTTTTCTTGCTTTTCTCACCGGTGAAAAAGCTAGCCTGAAGCGAATGCATAACACACAGACTTTCAATTGTGGAAAGAAAAAGAAGAAAACATGCACTGTGCTCTCAATCTAGGCGAATAGAAGCAAACAAAAGGAACACTATTAATGGTTAGTGATTTGAACACAGAAAACAGCAAACCACAGCTACACTCTTTTGATAAGTCGGAGACCTTCTTTATGAAATCCCCACGGCGCTTTCAGCGCATTGTGTTTATCGAACCAAAATCCACGCATATTCACGTATACAGCACTGTCCACATTCCTCGTATGGGCAGCATTCTCTTGGGGACCATTCTCCAGGGAAAAGGGTATGACGTCACCGTCATAGTCGAGGATATGCTGCGTAAGCATGTGACCGAAGAGATGGTCTGGGAGAAAATCAAAGAAGCAGATCTCCTTTGCATTTCCTCTATCACTTCGACCGCTCCGCGTTGTTACATGTGGGGAGATCGCGCCAGAGCAGCAGGAATTCCTGTTATTATCGGCGGGACACACGTCACTTATTTCCCTGATGAGGCAATTGAACATGCCGATTGGGTGATGCGCGGCGAAGCGGACGAAACGTTTCCTCTGTTTATGGGCGTCCTTGAGAGCGGGGGCGACTTGTCGCAAGTGCCCGGTTTGACATGGCGCGACGGAGGTGCGGTTCGTCATAATCCAGACGCCCCACTCCCACCCTCGAGTGTCCTTGAAAAGAATCCATTTCCCAACTTCGATCTTATCTGGGAGGCAAATCTCCGAGGCAACGTTGCGAGTTTTGCTGTAGCGCGTGGATGCCCCTTCAATTGCTCTTTTTGCTCTGTAACCAAGTTCAACGGCGCTGCTATTCGAACAGTCAGTGCTCAACGAACTCTCGATATGATTGAAGACCATTGGCATCGCTATCGGCCACGGTACATTTTCTTTGCTGAGGATATCTTTAACCAGATGAAATCGCGCGCAAAAGAGATCTTGCGCGGTCTCATCGAGCGCAAAATTCGGCCTACCATTGGTTTTGGTGCTCAAATGCGCCACGAAGTAGTGCACGACAAAGAATTCCTCCAGCTCATGAGGGACGCAGGCTTTGATAGAGCCATGGTCGGGTTCGAATCAATCAATCAAGCAAGCCTCGACCTCTGCGGCAAGCGCGAGACTGTCGAACAGGTCCGCTTTGCTATCGAAGAGTTCCACCGCTATGGAATCAAGGTGCACGGAATGTTTGTGCTGGGATTTGATACCGATACCCCGCAGACGTTCAACGACACGCTCGAATTCGTTAAAAAGCACCATCTCGATTCTTTCCAACTCATGCTGTTAACGCCCCTGCCCGGAACCCGTGATTGGCATAACGAGGGATTTGGCGACGGGAGAAGACCTCTCCTCACCACTGACTGGTCCAAATTCGATGGGCACCACGTCATTCAGATCCCAAAGCTCATGACTGCCTATGAAGCTAACTGGCTTGCCTTGGAGACGATGCGGAAATTTTACTCGCTCCCACGAGCTTTCGGACGACTCCTCAAAGGCGACTGGGTCGAGTTCCTTATGAGGCTAGATGGGCACAGACTTATCAAACAATGGTACAATACACCGGAAAACCGTGAGTATCTCGAAATGCTCAAACGCCAGTTGGAGGAGCCAAAAGAGGAACTGAGCGAAAAGGTTCGAAAACTGCAACGGCGCATTGTTATTGCGCATACAGAGGCAAGTATTGCGCTCAAGGACACTCTCGACAAGTTCTTTGGAGAGCTCGGAGTGAAAGTTGAGCATTCCCGCGCTGGGCTTGGGGAGCTGGTGGCGACAAGTCAAGGTAAACTCCAAGAGATGAAGCAGCGCATTCGTGATTTCTTGGCGGACAACGGACTTCTGCGCAGGGACAAGGTCGACTTCGTAGTCATTCCAATGGATTGTGGCGCAAAGACCAAGATCGAGCCACTCACGATCGATGAGGACGCTCCGGTGATGATCCGACTGAATATCAATGAGCAGGCAAAGGTTCTTGCAGAACAATGTGTTCAGCTCGCCCTCAACTACACAAATGATGTCAAAGCCGCGGCTGAAGCATTCCGGCGTGTCATGCTTGAACACATGCCGCAACTCCAACCGGTCGCTGTGGAAGCACGCTGATTTTTCGCACTCGCCCCTGGTGGCTGTAGCACAGCAGGGCGAAAAACATTTCGCGAAAAAAGAGCAGCACTGGGAAATACTAACAAGGCAAAGGTTCCTGCGGGACGTATACTTCCCGCATTTTCCTTTTTCAGAGGCCGAAGTTGAGACGTTCCGCGAGTTCGGGGGGTAAGCCAGCGTCAGCTATCGCTTTTTGAGCCCTCGCTAAATCATACTGGACTCGCCGAATTTCAACAAGGTGTTGCTCGCGGTCGTAAATAGCAAAGCACGCTTCGGGATTGCGATCGCGCGGCTGTCCCACACTCCCCACATTGACAAGGTACCGACAATCTTCTTTTAGTTCGACCACTGGGACCGTCGGACAACTGAGCTGACCATCGCAATTTTCCACGACAAATGGAGTATGCGAATGGCCAATGAAGCAAATTTTCTGACCGAAAGAGCGAAAACTCTGCCGCGCATCACCTAGGGTAATCACATAGTTCCACGACTCGGGGGATCTAGGCGACGCGTGGACAAAAAGCATATCGGCGACTTCAAGCGATAGTGGAAGGTTTCGAAGGAATTGTTCGTTCTCGGGTTTGAGAACACTCCGTGTCCACAAAATCGAGCGTTTGGCGATCTCATTAAAATAGGTAATGTCTATGAGAGAAAGTGCGGCGTAGTCGTGATTGCCAGCGATGGTGGCAATCGATCTTTCACGCAGCAGTTCCACACACTCGTTGGGATTCGCTCCGTAGCCGACGACGTCGCCACAACACACTATGAAATCAACATTGGACGAATCGATCTCTTCCAGCACCTTTTCAAGGGCTGGAAGATTTCCATGTATATCCGAAAAGATGGCTACACGCCGAGGGGACAATCCCTCAATAAGCATAGTCTTTCCCAGTCAGTTTCTTGAGCATCTTAGCCGCCTGCCGACGAATAACAGGGCTTTTGTTCCCGAGAGCAGCCTCCCAGAGAGCAATTTCCTCTTCTTTCGTCTGCGATCTATCAGAGCCTGTGGTAACCTTTTCTTGTAACATTTCCGGCGCTCTTTGTTCAGGTTCTGGCTCGGTTGTTACCTGAGTACCTTCAGCCTCAGCAGACTGGAGTGAGGGCGCTTGCTCACCAACCTCCGGCATAAAAACAGCGGCCTGCTCCTGGCGCATGGCCCTCTTTTCGAGTTCGCGTTGTTTGCGGCGACTCAGTCTCTGAGGTTTTTCTGGCTGTGAAGGGCCAACACCTGATGCATCGTCCTGTTGGACAGAACCTTGCTCTGCCTGAGGGCGCTCGAAACTCGATGCAGATTGCTCGATTTCCTCGCGGCTAAAAGTTTTGCTTTCTCCAACAAGAGCAATGTCTTCGAGTTGAATGGGCTCCGGCTTTACAGAAAATGCTGCTGCTTCTTGTTCGATCAACTTGGCAGCATCAGACCAATCCTCACTTTCTTCGAGCGACACGGGGGCCGGTTGGGGAATAATTTCCTCTTCCTCTTTTCCGTGAGTGGGCTGCATTTCCAGTGGAAGCTCGGAGACGCTTCCGAAAACGCTATCGTCGAGGCCGAGTTCCTTGGGGATTCGTCCAGAAGGAACCTCGCCAGCCCCTGGAACGGCCATGCGAAACACGCACTTTTCACCGCCGATTTCGAGGATGTCTCCATCGTTTAGTTTCTGTGTACCAACAATCGGCTTGCCGTTGAGCCGCGTTTTCCGCAACGTTCCGAGGTCTCGAATCTCGTACTCATTGCCATGGCGGATAATAACAGACTGGCGTTTAGCAACGAACCAATCATCCGCAATGACGATGTCATTCGACGCGCTTTTCCCAATAGTCGTTTCGGGCTTTGTAAGAGAGAACTCCTTCCCTTTCAGACGGCCTTCAGTAAAAACAAGTGTTCCCACCGTTGAGCGGTCGATGACCATTGTGCGATCAGCTGCCAACGCCTCGACAATGAGATCCGAATCCGACAATTCTTTGTTAACAAACTCGATGCGATGTTTGCCGATCGTGATGACATCGCCATCGAGAATCTCGGTTTTTGTTATCCGCACATTATTCACGAAGGTGCCATTGGAGCTGTTGAGGTCAGTGAGAACGTAGGTGGAGCCTTGGCGTTTAATTCGCGCATGATTGCGTGACACACTGAGATTCTCGATCACGATATCATTATCTTTTGCCCGACCGATACTGATAAGATCTTTGTCTATCACATATCTCTGGACGATGTTATCGCCGAGTTTAACTATCAGCTCAGGCATCCTAATTCCCCTTCACGGATGAAGGACTAACATCCTACTCTTTGAGTACACCATTACTTTCGCATGGCGCGCCGAGCTCTGTCAAAGAAAATTCTTGGAGCTCCCGTCGCAGCCTAAGACTCTGTGACAAAGAATAACTCATTATAAAGTTGTGCATAGTCTTCGCGCAAGCGGTCGTACCGCCAACGATGGCAGGTGAGTAGAATCACCTGACGTTCTCTCGCGAGTTCAACCAGAAATCGTAAGCCTTGAACGAAGCGGTCGTCATCCCAGTGAGCAAATGGCTCATCAAGTATCAAGGGAAGCGGCCCACACTGAGGACTAAGAACATCGCCAATTGCCAATCTCAGTGCGAGATTAAGTTGATCCCGCGTGCCCTTGCTCAGATACCCCAGATCCTTATTGCCTTGGAGGATCTTGTTTGTAGCGCGATCGCGTAATGTCAGCTCGAGATTATCAAGCACTCCTGGCTGATCGTAATGCGGTAGCAGACGCGGAAGAATTTTCTCCAACCGAATCTTGAGCTCACGCTGCCAATCACGCGCAACATCTTCATTCAAAGCGAGAATAACAGATCGAGCCAATTCGGCGGCCTCCTGAGTTCGCATATACTTCTCGAGAGTATCTTCCAGGTTTGCCTTGCGCTCAATAAGTTGCGGCATTTTTTCCCGGTACTCCTCCAACACGCGGTCACACTGGAGGAGGAGTGTTTGGTGCTCCTTTTTCTTCTCTTCGATGGTTTTGCGTACAGAAGCTAGTTCCTGGTCGATCAGCGCGGAACTCCGCAGAGAGACGGGCACTGCCTTATACTCGAAATGCGCTTCCAGAAGTTCGTTGAGGCGCTGGCTCAACTGCTCTCTTTCTTCACGCAGCCGTTGTTCGTCGTCTGGGGACAGAATTTGGTAGCTCTTGAGCTCTGCTTGAATCTGCTCATAGCGAGCGGCAAAGCGGCAGTTCTCTCCGTAGCGCTGCACTCGTTCTGCAAGACTGTCCCCCGGAGTGTTGACACTATCCAGTATCTCTGTGGCTCGCCTACTGAGTGTTTGGATCGCTTGCTTTTCCGCTTCGATCTGCTGCGCTTCTGTATCCCGACGCGCCAAAAGGCGCTCCTGATCCTTCCGGCATTCGAGGAAACGCTCAATTTTCTTACTCACACGGTCGAGCTCCTCAAGCGAGGGACTGTTGCCAATGCCTGAATCGAACAACATGGCAATCTCGACCGCATCGTTAATATTCCGTTGATACGCTTCGCGCACTTTTTCTAGTCGACGGCGCTCGCCTACTACACGCGAAGCTTGCGCACTAAATTCTGCGTAATGCTCGAGCTCAAGCATCTCAGCGGTCGCAATTTGAGCTTTCGCACGTATTCTGTCGACGGTAGCATTAAGTTCCGAAAGTTGATGCCGGTACATGGTGGCTTCACTTTCGGCGGAAGTTAGTTCCATACGAGCAGCTCGCAGATTGACGTCACGTATTTGAGCTGCGCGAACTCCATAGAGAATGCCGAAAATCGTGCTGACCAACGCCACCGCTAATCCCCCCAAGCCCAATATCGATTGATGGGAAATAAATGCAGCAATACCGCCAGCAGCCATTACGAGAGCTATAAGCCACGCAATCCATGCTCTCGTCCGTTGCTTGGCAATCTTTGATTCAGCATTCTGGGTAGCGAGCTGCGCCTCGCTCCGCCTCTGCAGTGCCTCGGACTGTTTTCTCTCAAGTTCAGCACGCTGCTTCTGATGTCCGCCAATGATAAGTCGCAATTCGTCTTGAGAGAGCGCCCTCAGCCTATCCTCGAGACTCAGAATGGCCTCAACGTCTACTCCCTGCGCGCGAAGAGCAGCTTCCATTTCCTCGATGTTCTTTTCGAGCTCAGCAATTTCGTTTCTCTGTGTCACCAAATTGAGGACAAGGAGATTCAAGCGATCCGACTGAGCTTCAGTGAGTTCAAAACTCGTTGGAGAAACATAACTAAGCTCTTTCTCGAGGGCAGCCAATGGTTCCTCAATTTCTCGGTGGAATTTTTCCCGCATCTGATTGAGGACCTTCGATCTTTGCTCAAGCTCGCCACAAATCTTCTGGAGTTGGGCAAAACGTTCAGGCGAAAAGCGGGCATAGGATGCGAGACGCTCGCTCTCTGCCAGTTTCTCCTGGTGACGCTTCTTTCGCTCTTCTTGCTGGCGTAGTTCGGCATCGAGCGATTTGATCCGAGCCCGTATTCGCTCAACCTCTAAAGCGAGCTCCCGACTTTGGAGCTTTTGGATTTCCTCTTCGAGTTTGTTGAGTGAGTCGATTTCTTTTTCTTGGCGTGTACGTTTTTCTTCGAGGTCTCGCCGCTGTGTTTCGATGCTGCTCAGCTCATCTCTGATATTTTTGATAACAGTCGATAACTTGAGTTTTTTACCGCTCTCTGGGGCAACTGCGGCGATACTCGCCAGGAGCTCTGCAGCCTGCTGAGCAGAAACACCCTGTTTGCAGGAAGCAGTGCTGACCGCCCGTTCGACCACCGCCTGCAGTTCATTGGTTGCTGAATCCATTTTCTTCTCGAGATCCTCGTCTTGCCTGAGAAGAAACGACCGCAGACAGGCGCCAAACGTAAGCCCAAGTTTGGTTTCTCCAAAGGAGTCATTCGGAATAGAAGTGACTCGATTTGTCTCCAGATCGACAAGGCGATATGAATTTTTTCGTCCCGGGAAAGCTTCGATCCGATACTGTCTGCCTGATTCCATGGTCAGGGTTAGTTCTATCTGAGACGCCTCCTGATCGTCATCCCACGGCTTGTATCGTTCACTCGGTTTGAGTGCTTCCCGCGAGCCACCTCGTGTTGGGAGGGGGTACAGCGAATAGAGAATGCCATCGACGAGGGTTGACTTGCCATACTCATTATCCGCGCAGAATACATTGCACTTCGATGAGTCGAAGTGAAAGGTGCCGTTAAGTTTGCCAAAATGACTGATGACTATTTTATTGAGCCACATGGCGAGCACAAAGCTCCTTTCCATGAAGGGCGTCCAAACCGAGGATCCGGGCTTCTTGGATGACTTTCACCCGACGGAAATCGGCAGATGCCTGAGCCGCTTCTTCGAGTCGATCCATCTCGCGAATAAACTGGCCTAGCACGGTTTTCTCGACCGAGACATCACGCCGCATTGCATCGAGATCGTAATCCGGCTCAACGCCAGCCCAATCGAGCACGATGTGAAAACAGAGCTTTTCGAGCTCACTCGTATCAACATCGACTTCATCATAGCTGGCAGGTAACTTCCCTTTTAACCGTGCGTAGACAATATCGTTCTTCTGAACGTCGGCTTCATCGAGCTCGCGCTTTATAGTCGTCAGGATTTGACCAGCTGTAACAGCTTGCCCATCGAGAAATATTTCGAGATCGTGGATGCGCCGCTCGTCGACACAAATCGGTTCCAAGCTCTCCGCTGACACCCCACCATGTTGGATTTCACCTACGAGCACGTAATGAGCGCGCGTTTCGTCGAGGCCACGAGCAACGGGGATGCCGCCGTAGGCAGCTCTTATCTTTGACCTGTCTTCAATGGCTTCGTATCGGTGATAATGCCCCAAAGCAATATAATCGTATGCGCTCGACAAAATATCTCGTGATGAAAAGGTGAGTACGGAATCGCGTTTCTGTTTGCTCTCGACCTGGAGAGGACTATCGAGAAGTGATCCGTGGACCAGAGCCACTTTCAGCGTATCCGGCCGCCCTTGTCTTGCCACAAAAGCCGGATGAATGCCCACACTTGAGAAAGCTGTAAAACACGAGCCAAAGAATTCGACACCAGGCAACTGCGGAAGAGCTAAAGTCGTTATCTCAGGCTGGGAGAAAACAAAAAGATTCGAGGGATACTCCTTACCGGATTTTCGCTCGTAGTACTCTTGAGAATAATAGCTCAGTGGGTGATAGAAGTCGTGGTTTCCTGGCGCGATGAGCACTGGGATGGGCGCAATACTGCGAAGCGTCTCGAAAAACTCGATAGCCGTCTCGAGGCGAACCGCTTCTTCCTCCCACATATCTCCAGGGCAGAGAACCACTTCCACGGAATATTTCTTTACGATATCGGGCAGTTGACGTACAACGCGCCGAATATCATTGCGAATTGTTTTCTGTTTTGTGGGAGGAAGGTTCAGCTTCGATCCTGCGAGCGTTGAATCTAGGTGCAGATCGGAAATCTGAAGAAACCGCAGCGATTTCACTGTGCACAAGCCTCCCGTTCATTCATTCCTGCCCCCAGCACCATGCCGTGCAAGAGATTTTTCCTTCTTTCCTCATTCTAGTGAAGAGAGAATACACCTGGACTGTAAAACCTTTCCGAAACAAGGCGTGTCGATTTTGAGGCAGAGGAGTGCCGCAGCGTGGAAAATTCCGAGAAACGCGAATGGTTTTTCGATGCCGATCTCGCACAATTGTTGCGCGAAGATCGAATGACCTACTTAATGATTAATGTTATAACCAAGCGAGCCAAGCAATTGACGATGGGGGAAAGACCTCTTGCCATTCCTGCTAACGGATCGATGAAACGGGCAGATATTGCAACGGCGGAGGTCTACGAGGGGAAACTCGAGATTCACCCACGAAAGAAAGCCAAGGGGATTTCGAGCGATTCGCTGTCTGCCTAAAGGTCAGACGCAAAATCTTGGAAAAGAGAAACGGCGCTGCTTTTTGAGGAGTAGCGCCGTTTCCATTTGCAACTTCACTTGAGCAGTCGATTTCGTCTCCCTCTCTCCCCTCCTAGTAGCCGAAATTTGTTATATCGTCCGGCTCTGTTCCGATTTCGGACCAGTTTGTTGGAAGACTGTTAGGACCACGCGAGCTAATCTGGAAAGTAGATGGGTTGTAGTAACCTGGTGCATAGGGATAACCAGCCGGCAAAGCAAGGCCCCCCATCGTTGCGTAGGAATCGGGATTGGGACCAGACCGCACGTACCTGTACGGTGAGCGCCATGGGTCGAGAATTTGCACTTGTCCTTTTACCACGGTTCCCCCCGCTTCCTCCACGGGTACTCCATTTATATCCCCTAGCATCTCACGCTTCACGTTGATGTACGGTCCATGCCAGTTGTAGGGAGTCTCGGTACCCGTGCCAATGCCAACAGCCAAAGCTTGTTGGAGATAGCCGCATCCTTGAGCTGGAGAGCTTGCAGGAAATGTTCCAGAGCCGCTTCCACTTGGCGGATACTGTCCCGTGTCGATTTGATAGCGATTGATCGCCACTTCAAGCTCTGCAATCATCGTGCGGGCAGCAGCAATCCGCGCCCGCTCAACTTGAGTGGTGTAAACACCCACAGAAATCGAAGCGAGTATCCCCAGAATGAGCACTACCGCAAGAAGCTCAATGAGGGTAAATGCTTTCAGTGTTTTCGTCATGGTCCTGCCTTTTTCACCTAGGGACGAAGCCCAAATTCTGATTCGACACCTGCGATACCAAAGAAGTATATGATGTCGTCGCGATTGTTGACACCAGCCTGTGTTTCCGGTATACCATCGCGCCCAAAACTCACAACTGCATATCGTTGAAAGTTTCTATCGTCGCTTGAGGTCAGAGCACCGTCGCTAAAGGAGTATGTAAGATTTGTTATGTCCGTATTGAGCGCGTTCGTACCAATAATTCCGAGGGGAGAATAAAAACGGTATGGTTGTCCCCACGGATCGAGGGGGAAATCGAGCCGAACTTCCGTCGTGTTGATGAAGTTTATGTCTTTCGGATCCTTATCCCCTGTGTACACCCTGTGGTAACTGATGAACGGCCCCCCCCAATGGTCAATCATATCACGCACCCGAGGATTGTTGCTTGTCGTACTCAGTCGGAGTTGGTTTCCTAGCTGATCTTGCGGACGAATGAGAGGATTGATGAGGTACAACTGCCCGTCGGGCTCATTGCGGATTGTATCTCCCTGGATAGTCAGGTTCTTTGGGTGGGGTAGGTCGCTCAGAACCTGAAAGGGGACGTAGAATCCGTGAATCATGGCACACTGCTCTTCAGCCATGGCGATTTCACGACATTCAGCCCACGCCAGACGCACCCGGGCGTCTTCCATGCGGTTGATATAGACTGGAACAGCGACGCTCGAGAGTAGGCCAATAATGAGCATCACCACGAGCAGTTCCGTGAGTGTCAAACCGCGTCGATCATAATAGCGAATACGAATCATTGTTTTCATACGCTCCTTTTCTAAAACTGACGGTAGAGATCGTCTCCCTGTCCGAATAGCGGTTCGCTGCTACCAGCCCCATTTCCAGGAACCCCATTAGGGCCGAGGCTGAGAATTGTTGGTCTGTCGAATCTCACAGTATTATAGGAATTGCCATCGAGGCCGATATAGGTAGTGGAGATGACCCCATCACGGTCATTGACTAGCCCTTCCTTTGTGAAGAAAAGGTATGGATTTCCCCACGGATCAAGAGGGGTACCTGCGGGGACATTCGCCACAGGATATTTCAATCCGGACTTCCGCGGAATGTTGACATAGGGTCCATTCCAATTAAACGACGTTTCATTCTGAGCCATACGGTCAAAGATTGCGTTCCCACCGGAGAGGAAAAGTCCCGTTTTTGTATCGATAAAAAGCAACTTTGGGTTCGTCACATCCGTGCGGAGAGCTTCATCTCTGATCCCATCAACACGGTCGTTCGCGAGGTTCGAAGGGGCAACTCCATCGCCGCCTCTGGTATCGTCGAGTACATAGAGCCGATAAAAGTATCCCGTATCAATCGCGGCATGCTGTTGGGCATTCTGGAGCGCATCAAGGTCCTGTTGAGCAGCGCTCAACCGAGCTTCGTCAGCACGAGTCACATAAACGGGGATGATGATCGCCACAAGGATCCCAATGATGATCACCGAAATGATTAACTCGATGATGGTAAAACCACCCTTAGTTTTCTTTGTTGTCTTGAGCATCAGAACCTCACCTCGAGATCGTCTCCCGTACCCAATACGTCATCATTAGGGTTATTGATATCGGCACCCTCTCTCACGAGATTTTCTCTCGTATAGGGTTGCCCCGCACCAGGAAGTCCATCAGGTCCAAGAGAAATAATTGAGCAATAATTATAACTAGATTCGTTGAGCGGTGGAAAAAAGAGATAAGGGTTGCCCCACGGATCGATAGGAATCCTGTTTTTGTCGCTATCGTAAAGATTGGCATTGCCTCCCCCCCAGCCGCCGACGGGGATATCCCGAATGGCAGAGTACTGTCCGCCGTTGAACGTGCGGAGGAGGGGGCTTCCGGTTGCCCGAAGCTCGCCATAGGTAATGGTCCTGTTCATCGTAACATAAGGACCTTTCCACTTGGGACTCGACGTCGTCCCGGCAAGTGCGTACCACTCCTGCAGAGTCAAGTTTCTCGGCGAACGATTATCTGCACCCGGCACATAAACGAGCGGAGGAGTCTCGATCGTGACGCCCGACCACCCTGCTGGTAATGGGTTTGGTGCATTGTTAATGACATTGTCGAGGTCTTCAAGGCGGAAGTAATAACCAGTATCGGCATGCGCCATAATTTCGGCTTTCATAAGGCTCGCAAGATCTGCCCTTGCAGCGGCAATCTTCGCCTCCTCGACGCGGTTGCGGAAAAGTGGGATGACGAGCAACGCAAAGATCGCAATTACTGTTGCCACCATTGCAATTTCCATCGCTGTAAAACCGCGATTACGCCGCCCAGAGAGCCGAACATCTCGCAATGTCTTGCACGCAGTTTTCATATCAGCCTTCTCATCCTTTTTCACTCAAAACTCCACATAGCGATCATCAGTACCCGTTTCGCGAATCCGTGGCCCCAGCGTATCGACAGATCCTGCGAGGGGATCGAGAAGAATCATGTTGAGCCTGCCACTCGGCTGGTTGTACGGATTAGATGCGCTTGTTGGATCTGGTCCTGCCTGAAGCAGCTGGAACACTCGCGGGTTTGCTGTTTCATTATAGAGCCGGTATGCCTTACGTTGATTGACCGCTGCTGGGTCTGGCATGTCGCCAAGACCAGGAACTCGGTTTCGACCATAACTCACAATTCCCGCGAATTCATTGGGCTTTTCACCCGCGTTCCAGATAAACCGGTGCCTGATGGGATTTCCACCGCTGGGAGGATCCGTTGTCACAAAGTACGCAACATAAGGATTTCCAAACGGGTCAGCAGGCCAATCAAATTCTTTCAGTATGCCGTTAGTCGTGAACTGCATCCGGACAGTGCGATCCTGAGCGAATGCCGCATAGGGTCCCTTCCACTGTTTCAGCAAACGGCTCTGAAGGTCACCCACAGACAGAGAGTGATATTCAACAGCGTCATAGCCCGCACCCGTCAGCATTGATATCAAATTTGTGGCGTTGAGTCGCAGGAAACAAATCTTTGGGAAAAACCCAAGGTCCTGCTGAGCAAACGACATTGCTGTCGCGATCTGACGGCATTCTGCAACGGAGGCTTTTTGCTTGTTCAGAGTGTACTGGGTCTCGATGCTGAAAATGAACAGCCCTGAGAAGAGGGCAATCAATGCTGCCACAATCAGCATTTCGGCAAGGGTGAAACCCTTTGAGTGACAGCTTCTTGTCATGAGAGGTTGCATCTTTGTCCAGTTCGACCTTTCTTGCTTACGTCACTACGTATATCACACAAACATGAATGCGTCAACACGAGGAAAATCGGTGCTGATTTTTCGAAAAACTCGTTCTACAATAAAACAATTTACACCCATGTCTCCCGCTATCTCCTGCTACCGTGTCATTTGCTCGACACATTTTTACCACGAATTCTCCGTAAAGTGAATGACGCTGCAGGGACGAAAATCAAGTCCAAGTATCCAATGCATCCGAACACGCGGCAAATGCATACCGCTCTCGGATAGTTTTCCTTGAATGGTCTGAGCCTGAATGTCGAACGACAGACTTCCCACACATATCTGATCGAGAAGGGTTGAAAGTGCCCGTGTCTCGTTTTCGTCGGGAGCTTTGCCAAAAACCTCGGTAACAAAATCACTTATTTTTTCGAATGGAGGAATGCCGGCCCGATAGCTGGATTGACGATATTGCGTAAAGATGTTGACCAGCTCGGGGGTCATGAGATCGACACTCTCGCCATCTGATGCATCGAGTGCGAGAAACGCCTCATCACTGCATGTATTGATATTGAGCTTGCCGTACGAATGCGGAATCCCTCCGTTAGAACTCATTCCTAGAGACCCGCCGGTCGCAGTAAAAAAGTCCAACACGCGAGCATCCAGATTTGTCGGGTCGCTAACCTGCGGGGGCATCAACATTCTTGCTCCTCGAACCACGACCGGTTTTTGAAGCAAATGGGGGGCGAATTTGACCTTTTTTCCTTGGCCATTCAACCCGATGTAGGATGTGGGAACGAGGAGAAGGTCCGCCAACCGAGCCTCCTCATTTGCTTTCCGCGATTTCCACAAATTGTTTATTCTGTGTAATTCGTTTTGGATGTTCGGTGTTTCGCTCGAAGTGTAGAGAGCGAACGGGGTCGCATCTGCTACGACAAAAGCCCGCATGATGGGATCGGGGCGCTGATAGCTTTGCCGCGAATCCGACTTCGCACGATCCGTATAGCTAAAAATGTCGATAAGATTCCCCTGAGCATCGATGAGGCTCACATAAGAATTTTTGTCGGGGAGATCCAGAGCAGCAGACTGCACAATGCGTTTTGCATAGCCATCTGCGGTGCGGCCAAAAATCGCAAGGAAGCAGCCTGTTCCAGGCTCCCCTCCCTCAGGGGGTTGATCATAATTGTCGGTAACGATGATGTATCCCTGCGGTGCAATGTTTCCCGAGAGGGAGATCATGGCTGTCCCCCAATTGCCATCTGTGCCGCCCGCTACTACCAGACGCCATCCCTGAACCGAAATCGGCTCATCCCAGGGGTTGTAAATCTCGACAAACTGTCCGCCATCGGTCCCCCTCGTAAGCGAGTCGGGGTATACCTCTGTTATCACCGGCGTCCGCTCAATCCCGATCAGACGATTCCATGGCTCAGGATGCGCACTATCAATGAGAACAGAGGGAACATTGTCCTCGTCGAGATAATCGGCTACGTTGACAGCGTATTGCAGAAGAAGACGATCTTCTTTCTCGGGAAATGCTTCCCTAAAAATGCGATAGAAGGCGTCTGCCGCACGAGCCTCGAGAGGTTGCTTGTAAATAGTCTGGCCATCAGGAAGTCTGTATTCCTCAGGCGCCATGGAAAACACCGTGAGATAAGGCTCGAGTTTCTTCAGTTCTTCAGCCGAAAAGAGATCTGGAGCTGTGGCAGGATCGGCAGCGAGCTGGGCAATGCTCTCGAATCGGCGAAAGCCGGGCGGAGGCGGGACTCGTAAATCGAGAGCGGCTGTGGTCTGCGTTTTATCCCACATCCCACGATACGTCAGAAGTGCTCTCGCTCGGCGAGATGCCACCCCGTTTGCCATCTCTTGCGGCATTAAAGCAAGCAGGAAGCGACTAAACGCTTGTTCACTGGTAACAGCATTAACGTTAACGCGCCCCGAAAGATCACTGATCGTCAAATCATAGAAACGGGGAATCCGATCATCAGCCTTTGCTGCGCCTTTCGATTTTGACATCGACGACGGAGGAAGTTTCCCCTGTGCATCTACGTAGCGGGAATTCGCCCATGGCTGCAGGAGGTGAGTCACCGACGTTGCCTTGTCTAAGTACGCCAAAGACTCCGGAAGGGCTGCTTTTACTCCTGTCGACGCAAGGAGCGCCTGAGCAAAGTTCTGGGTAGCAGTGGTTTCCATTCGAATGGACACAGACATCGTCGCTGCGATAAGGACAAGCAGTGCCAAAAGGGCAAGGACAACGAGAAGTGTTGACCCCTTCTGGCTGCTCGGTCCAACAATTGTTTCAAAACGCCTGTGTCTCACTCGTATGCACAAACCTTTTTCCGGCTTTAGCTCTCTTCCTCACGGATTGTATGACATTCCAACCCAGCTGTAAACGTCAACCGGAACAAAAAAGAGAAATCTTTCACGCGTCAACCTGGATCGTATTTTCTTCCTTCCCGCATGTGGAAATGCAATGAAATAAAAATCTGTGCGAAGAGGCATCAGAGGATTTCGCCCTGATCACTGTAGGCAACTAGTAGATGATGATCGATCTCGGGAGACCAATACCACCTGGTACACGCATTCTCGTTGCAATGAGCGGCGGGGTTGATAGTTCCATGACCGCTATCCTCCTCCAGCGTGCCGGATACGAGTGCGTCGGGATCAACATGCGAACGCACGAGCTCGAAGTTGCGGGAGCTGCGAAAAGGTCTTTCCAGAGCTGTTGTTCGCCCGAGGATTCGCATGATGCCCGCACTATTGCCAACATCGGAAACTTTCCGTTTTATGTCCTCGACCTTAAACAAGAGTTTGAGAAAGCTGTTATCAATCCCTTCATTCAGGACTACCTGTCTGGGCGTACGCCGAACCCGTGTGTCTTGTGCAACAACTACCTTAAGCTGGGAGTTCTTTTGGAGAAGGCACGCGCATGGGGATGCGATTACGTTGCCACCGGGCACTACGTGCGTGTGCGAGAAAATCAACTCACAGGCCGCATGGAACTCCACCGAGCTGTCGATCGGGAAAAGGACCAAAGTTACTACCTTTTTGGTTTGCGGCAAGAGCAACTCCGCCGGCTTGTCTGCCCGCTGGGCACGATGACAAAAGCCCAGGTCAGGCAGCTCGCCGAGGAATTCGGGCTTCCCGTCCACGACAAACCCGATAGCCAGGAAATATGTTTTGTCCCCGACGGAGACTATCGAAATTTTCTTAAAAAGCGCCTCGGCGACGAAATCTCTCGCCCCGGCAAGATAGTCCTGCGCGACGGGACAATTGTAGGTGAACACACAGGAATAGCGAATTACACCATCGGACAGCGCAGAGGTCTCGGCATTGCGTATCGCGAGCCGCTATATGTGATAGACATCGATCCCACGAAAAACGAAGTTATCGTCGGCACAGCACAGCAGACGTTCCAAAAAGCGCTCCTTTGTCGTGGACTCAATTGGGTAAGCATGGCGCCCCCAGCGGATTGTTTTGAAGCACTCGCCCAGATTCGTTATCGAACTCGCCCATCCCCAGCCCATATTTGTCCCCGTGAGGACGGAACATGTCAGGTCATCTTTCACACACCGCAAAGAGCAATTACTCCGGGACAAGCTGTAGTTTTCTACGAGGGCGACATGGTCCTAGGAGGAGGGTGGATTGAAAAGGTTTTACCCGCGGAAACCTCATGCTGTGAGAAGGATCCCAAGGCAACGGTGAGCACATGAAAAACCACGAGTGCAAAACGTTCGGTCATTGCGCGTGCCCCAATGGAATAGTGTGCGCTCAGCACGTGGGTTTTCAGCGAAATGGCAAAATCATTCTTGAGGATATAACCTTCTGCGTGGACGAAGGAACCTTCCTTGGCATCATCGGACCAAACGGCGGAGGCAAAACGACACTTCTCGAGCTAATCGTTGGACTTCTCCCCGTCACAAGCGGGCATCTCGAGGTCTTCAAAGTACCGCCGAGGGAACTAGGACCGAAACGCCAATGGATCGGTTATGTCCCTCAACGGCATTCGATTGATTCCCGTTTCCCAGTAAGCGCACTCGACGTAGTGCTCATGGGTGCCGTGCCGCAAATAGGCCTGTTTCGAGGCTACCCCCCTGAAATGAGAAAACGAGCACAGGAGTTGCTCGAACGAGTCGGAGTCGGACATCTCGCGGATCGTCCTATTGGGAAAATGTCGGGAGGCCAACAGCAACGTGTGTTTTTGGCGCGAGCGCTTATAACCTCGCCACGGCTTCTCATTCTCGACGAACCAACCTCAGGTGTTGATAGCGCAGGGCAACAACAATTCCTCCATCTCGTTCGCAACCTGCGCGACGACCTTCACCTCACAGTTATCATGGTCTCCCACGACGTCGGACAGCTTAGTTACTACGCCGACCAAATTGCATGCTTGAACCGCACTCTCCACTGGCACGACAAAGCAACAGCGTTGACCGAACGGATTGTTCATGACGTTTATAGCTGCGAACTCGATGCGTACGTGGAAAGAGTGCGCGAACTGAATGAACCACACAAAATGCCAGACACATCGGATCGGACATAAGAGAAACAACCCGGATTCGGCAAAACTGAGCAAATGCGTAGGGAGTTGATAATAATTGGAGGAACAGAATCGATGATCACTCGTTGGACTGATTGGCTTCTTGCTACGGCAACTAGTCTCTTCTTGTGCTTTGGTGGAGTTGTTGAAGCACGGCTGCCAGAGGAAGCTCTCGCCCGCGCTCAAGAAGCCGAACGCGCTCTGGCACAAAACAGTCCAGAGAAAGCGATACAGATACTGGTGGAGCTGGACGCCCAATTCCCGAATGAGCCGGCAGTCAGCTTGCGCCTGGCAGAAATCTACGATCAACAAGGACAAATTGGCGCAGCGCTTTACTATTATCGACGGTACGTACAGCTAGCCGGACCGAAAGCACGGCAGTCAGCAAAGGAGCGAGTGCAAACTCTTGAGATGACCGCAGGAGCACGCGAGGCAGCTGACGCCATAGCAACCCGGCTGGGCAAAAAAGTGAAGCCGGTGAGCACACCGACACCCCGCATCGAACAATCTGTGGAAAAAGTTCTTCCCGACGGGGCTCGCGTGCGAGTGGACTCTCCCGAAGAACTCATGAGCGATAAAGTGAATCCGACGAAGCTGACGTCTCCTACGCCACTCTCTCAACATCCGCTCGCTCGCGCAGAGGTTCGTCTCCGCGTCGACGAAGAATCTTCGGATTCGGAAACTGTTGTCGAGACAACTCCTCACCCTATCTTTACTCCTCCCCCCTTCAGCGTGAGAGAACCCGAGCGTGAGGAGAAACAAGAGTTGCCTCTCGGGCAGGAGAGTAATAAGCCTGCAACCGGACATGAAAAACAAGTTCCCTCAGAACCCTCAGCGCAGAGCTCCCCACCTCACAACAACCAAATCACCGATACTCTGACGACATCATCGAAGCATCCAACATTGAAGATGGAATTTGCTCCAGCGGAGAAAACGTCCTCTCTCGTAAAAGTCCCTCGGAAAGGTTCTCAACCGAGCCGAGATACCGGCGCATCCGCTCAGCCCGTCTCGCAAAGTTCCCCTGTAGCACCAGCGATGAGTGGCGAACCAGACCAATTTTTCCTCATCCACCCTCATGCTGGCGAGAAAGCACGGGTGACACTGGCGAATAACATTGCCGACTCAATCGTGGTTGTCTCAGCACTCCCAGCGCTGCCAGGTGAGCCGCTCAATGCTATCCTCGCCCCCAATGAGACCCGAACGTATGAAGTGAGCCCAGGTGCGTATGTCGTCCACGTGAAAATAACAAACAACCGGTACCCGCCCACAACTCTCGTGGACACGACTTTCAACTATACCTTCGAAGCGGGAATGAGCTATACACGCAATTTTGTGACCCAAGGGTCGAGAGAAGTGAGGGTGCCCAAACCCTCTGTTCCCGCTCCGCCTGCCGGGAAAAGCAACTGACATTGTAGCGCATATGGAGAAGCGACGCTGTGAGGGGACTGTCCCCCAGAACGCAGCGGCAAAAAACGCCGCGTGGACATTTCAACTCTTCTTCGTTGCTTGACTTCACGAGCAACAAACAGACAGACCGCATACAAAGAATCAGAGGTCGGTACTGTCATGCTGAGCGTCCGAAGAATCACATTTCTCCTATTACTTGCCGGGGGGCTTATCCTCGTGTCACAATCATGGGCAGATACTCGAGCATTTAAGATTGTCGATGATCCAGCGTTGGATGCAGCAGTTGCTGAGGCACGGGCAGAATTTCTCAAGACAAAACCATTTAACCGCCTGGATGCTGCTATTCTCATTCCAGAACCGGATGGATCGTGGCGCCGTGGGAGCTACAATGGCGATGTAGCCTCGTACCCCGCCAGCTGTGTGAAACTTGCCTATCTAGCGGCGGCTATGCGATGGTGCAGGGAACATAATCTCCCCTACAACCATCTCGATCATGCGGTGCGTCCTATGATCGTGAAATCTGACAACGTCCAAACGGGTGTCGTGGTAGACACTATTACAAGTGCCCCAAACATCGATGATCTAACATCGACTACCGATCCTCGCTGGGCAGAGTGGATCGAACGCCGACACTATACAGCGCGCCTTCTCGAATCGCGGGGTCTGTTGGGAAATCAGGTCATTCTCCATAAAACATACCCGAGCAACTCAGGCGAATGGCCAACAGGAGCCGAGAAAGTAGCTCGTGATGTCTTCGGAATGAACAAGATGCAACCGCGGCTTAGCGCCTCGCTCATGCTCGAACTCGTGAAGGGAGCGTTCGAACCTGAAGCGCGTGATTATATGCTTGAACTCCTCGAGCACGACCGATGGAAGTCCAACAGTGTTCTGGGTTTTGGCTTGCCGCCGGGCTCGAAGTATTACAACAAGCCGGGGCTCGCCTATGATACGCTCGAAGACATAGCATACGTTGTTCTGCCCAATGGGCGAGAATTTATCGTTGCCGTGTTTTCGAATGCGTTTTGCGAACCATACTCAACAGACCCCAGCCCCCACGACAGTTCTCAACTTGGCGGTTTTATGGAGCTGCTCTTGAAGAAGTGCGGGCTCGAGAGCGGGTGTCCTCCAGCCGTGATACGCACGGTTTCCGATGCCCCTCCGTTCTTTGAGGCGAAGGGGCAATGGAAAGAGGAAACAACAACGACGGAATTGGGAACAACTCGCGTTCTTCTATGCAGTGGAGGAACTTCCGAAACCCAAGCAATATGGCATCTTGCCGTACCGCAGGCGGGTAAATATGAAGTCTGTGTGCGTTATGTTGCAGCGCCCGATAGGGGAAAAGCTGTCTACACAGTTCGGCATGCGGAGGGCGAGACGAGTGTCACGCTCGACCAGCGCCGCATCCATGACCGATGGATTCGTCTGGGGGATTTCAAATTCGATTCGGGGCAAGGAGAAGTTACTCTTCACGGGATTTCCCCCCAAGGGGATGCCTCTCAGGCGTCCGTGTGCGCTTACTCTGCGCGAGCGACACTGCACCCTCATTGAGCATGCAGTCATGGGCAGAAGTTCGACAGATTCCGTATCGTGTGCATTACTTTTGTAGAGCGCATGCCGAAAATAAAAGCCGCTTCGCCAGGTCAGTGTGTCCTGTCGAAGCGGCTCTGTTTTGCAACTATCATCCGATTCAGCTCTGGGTCAGTCTCTATCCGTCACCGCTTGCATTGGGGGGCAAAGAACATTTCTGCAGCCCTCGCGGGTCGTTAGTTCTATTTCCCAAGCACTTGCGGTGACGTCCGGAGTCACGTGCTGCAAGGATAGCGACTCATAAAGGTGTTTCACACTATCCCCACGGTGCACGTTGACTTTCCGGCTTCATTTTGCATACTCCACAAAACGCTTCTCGCGGAGTACGGTGACTTTAATCTGTCCCGGATATTCTACTTCAGATTCGATTCGTTTGGTAACCTCGCGTGCAAGCAATGCAGCTTCAGCATCACTAATTCGGTCTGGCTCAACCATGATGCGAAGCTCTCGTCCGGCCTGCATAGCATAGGATTTTTCCACTCCCTCGAAGCTCTGCGCAATCTCTTCGAGTTTGGTCAGTCGCTTAATGTAGGTCTCGAGTGCTTCGCGTCGAGCGCCTGGCCGACTGGCCGAGAGAGCATCCGCAGCCTGAACAAGCACGGCTACGAGCGTACGAGGCTCTTCCTCGTTGTGATGGGCAGCAACAGCATGCACCACTGGCATGCTTTCGCCGTATTTTCTGCACAGATCAGCCCCGATCAAAGCATGTGTGCCCTCAACTTCATGACTCACAGCTTTGCCGATATCATGAAGCAACCCTGCACGTTTTGCCAACTGGACGTCTCCGCCAAGTTCGGCAGCCATCAAGCCGCAGAGAATTGCCACTTCTTTGACATGCATGAGAATATTCTGACCATACGAAGCGCGGTATTTGAGTCGTCCGAGAAGCTTAAGAAGCTCGGGATGGAGATCTCCAACGCCGACCTCAAAGGCGGCAGCCTCACCATCTTGACGAATACGCTCCATGAGCTCGCGTTCAGTCTTTTTGACGACTTCTTCGATTCGCGCGGGATTGATGCGTCCGTCGGCAATGAGTTTTTCCAAAGCCATGCGGGCAATCTCGCGGCGCATCGGGTCAAAAGAGCTGACAACAATTGCATCAGGAGTATCGTCGACGATGACATTGACGCCAGTGAGCGATTCGAGAGCGCGGATATTGCGTCCTTCTTTTCCGATGATCCGTCCTTTCATTTCATCGGACGGAATCGTAAGGACCGAGCAGGTTGTCTCCGACACCTGATCCGTGGCGCAGCGCTGAATTGCCAAGGTTATAATCTGGCGGGCTTTTCTTTCGGCCTGCTCTTTGGTTTCGTTCTCAATACGCCGAACGACCAACGCAGCTTCCTGCCGAACCTCCGCCTCGAGACTTTCTAAGAGGAACCGTTTTGCTTCCTCTGCTGTCAGTCCCGAAATCTCCTCGGCCTTGTGGCGCACTGCAGCTTCGAGATCAGCGAGCTTTGCTTCTCGCTGAGCAACATCGGAAAGACGCTCATCAAGTTGGCGTTCTTTCTCTGCAATGCTCTGTTCGCGCCGCGTCAGGTTCTCGATTTTCTGGTTCAGAGTTCTCTCTTTCTCGCGATAACGCTGTTCCGTTCTCTCGAGAGCAAGACGGCGGCGAGTGAGATCCCTATCCATCTGCTTCTTCTTCTCGAGAAGCATCTTCTCGCTCTCGAGCTTTGCAGCCTGACGGATATTCTCGGCCTGCTTCTGCGCTTCTTCGATCAGTATCTCTGCCTGTCGCTGAGCTGAGCTGACCTGTACTCCCATCCGCTTGGCGAGGAACCAATATGTGCCGATAATTGCTATTGCTACAGCAACAGCAACGATACCGGCAATGACAAGTATGGTGACCAAGCCCATGGGAGAAAGTCACCTCCATCTATCAAAATGTCAAAGAACCGTTATCTTTCACGTTCTTCGTAAGAAAAGCAGCTCGAAGTAACCCCTCCACGGGTGAGCGTCCTTCCCGCTGCTTCTCAATAGCTTACTAAACAATTTTTGTGCCCATGAATTCCAAAGTTTTGTGTCTATTTTCACACAGGTCTTAGAAACCGAGACGACCGATATGTTGTCTGGTACGCAAAAAGCGCCTCCTCCGCCACGCGGAGAAACTCAAAAGCCCAATTGCGGCTGTGCGATTGGAGTCCGTAACTGGATGTTTCGGTGTCCGAATTTAAACCGCTGTGGTCCAGACTGGTACACGGTTGTTCAGCTTTCGTTGGCAACTGCACACCGCATGGGATCTCGTTGCGCCTTCACCCTCACAACTCAGCGAACCTAAAATTGTCAAACGCGGCACAAATTACTTTCTGCAAGACAAGCCGCTCAGCCCGAGGTGAGTGGAGCAAAAATCGCCTCTCTCGTATGCTTCCTATGTCGAGCGACGTGAACTACCGGTTAGTGACCAATGCTTTTTTGAACGCGTATGCCATCCCCCACCCATCGAGCTCGCTAGGCAGTTCAATGCTGCCGTGGGAAAGGGCACAGAACACGTGCTCTCTGACGCGGTATGAAACAAAATCGCTTCTCGACGTACTTATCGCAGAGAGCGGGAGAGCGTTGTTGCCCAAAAGAACATCTCAACTCAAGAGACACAAAGCAGACACGGCATGACATCACGACTGAACAACGTATCTGTAGTAAAAGCTGCGCCTACCGAAGCCACACGTGAGCGTAAGCGCATTTGCATCGAGACATTCGGGTGTTCTTTCAATGCTTCTGATAGCGAGGTGATGGCCGGGCTTCTCCAGCAAGCAGGCTACGAGATGGTCGAATCGCCAGAAGCGGCTGATATTGTTATCGTAAATAGCTGCATCGTCAAAAATCGCTCGTATCTCGACATTCGCAAACGCCTTGGGGAGCTAGAGGGCAGCATCGATAGCGAGTCGGGGAAACGCCCAATCGTCATTCTTGCGGGCTGCGCTCCCAAAGTCCCCGAACACGGGCGCGAATTCGGTCGTTTCCCTCAAGTGTCCCCGGACAATGTCGACTCGATCGTCGAGGTGGTGCAACGTGCCTGCCAAGGACAAGTCATTCATCGAGTGGAGCGACGAATCCCGGAGCACCGCCTTGCCTTGCCCAAACGCCGCAAGAATCCTGCTGTGGAAATTGTCCCCATTGCGCGAGGGTGCCTCGGAAAATGTTCCTTTTGCCAAACAGTTTTGGCACGTGGGCGGCTCTACTCGTTCTCCGAAGACGAGATTGAGACGGCAGTGCGCAACGCACTTCGCGAAGGAGTGAAAGAGATTTGGCTCACGGGGCAAGATTGCGGAGCATATGGCCTTGACCGCGGGACAACACTCCCTCGGCTGCTCGAGCGTCTTGCAAGAGTTGAGGGCACTTTTGTTTACCGGCTCGGCATGATTAACCCCAATTGGGCACGCCTCTATGCCAAAGAGCTTGCCGAAATCTACGCTCACCCACGCTTTTTCCGTTTTGCTCATGTGCCCTTGCAGTCTGGTTCCGATTCCGTACTCCGCGCGATGCGCCGCGAATACACGGTATCGGAGTTCCTCGAAGTGTGTGATCAGTTGCGATCTGCGGTGCCCGACATTTCGATCGCTACAGATATCATTGCAGGATTTCCTACAGAAACAGAAGAGGATTGGGTAAAGACTCTTGATGTTCTGCGTCGCATTGAGCCGGCGGTTGTCAACCGTTCTCGTTTCTCGCCGCGACCTGGAACAGCTGCAGCGCGGCTCAGCCCACTTCCCTCAAAGATTGTTGCACGACGTTCGCGCGAGCTTTACTCGGTCACAGCTCAGCTCGTCGGAAAACGCCTGAGTGCCTTCAAGGGACAGGTGCTCAGTGCAATTGTCGAAGAAAACCCTCGGGCGGGGGTAAGCCTTGCGCGCACAGAGACCTACTCCCCTGTCGTCATCGATCGGTTTCTTGCCCCCGGAACCTATGTAACTGTCCTCCTCGAAGATGTAGAAGGCTTTCACTTGCGTGGCAAGGTTGTCGATGAAGTTTGTGCGACACGATGAGACCTGCTCCTGTTCAAGATTCTCCTCTCCTCTTCTCAACTTTCGCCGGCTGACGAACGGGACGTACGCCGAGAGATGAACAAGCCGGCACCGGCGGCGACTCCCATAAATCTCAGTGGTACAAAAGGAATGCTGACAGGGCTTAGCGGGGAGAGGAAACGGTCGCGCTCAGCGGGTCGTTTTTCGGCGCCTCTGCGTCGAGTGTACGCGAGAGTTGCTCATCGAGTTGTCGCGCCACGGCAGGGGGAAGAACAGGTTCTTGCCGGATAACGTACCCAGCATACACTATGGCGGCAAACCAGAAACACCCAAGGACGAGCGCGGCACGTGTAAAATCTTTTGCGCCGCAGCGCACGCGGACAGCACTATAAAACACGACCACAAAAGGCATCGCCACCAATATAGCCAAGGCCCATTTCCACGGAGCGCCGTACTCGTGGCGAGAAATGTGCAGTCGACGTGCGTCGGCCCAAATAAACAGTGCAACGAAAGCATGGACTAGGAGCACCAATCCGACAAGCACAAGAGTCCGATTGGCAAGAGGACTCATGCGCGCAATGACTAATGAGAGTACAATTGCTCCTACGGCTATGAAGCCCAACAAAGAGAGAAAAAAGCGCTCCGATTGTCCCTCAATAACCGGCTCGGGTTTCTCCTTCGTGGAAGTGTCAAGAATCGTGCCGCAAAAGAGACATTTTCTCTGTCCTTCCACGACCGTGGCATGGCAGAGAGGACATTCCGCAATCTGGGAGTTTTCTTTCTCACCCATTGAATCAGCTCCGATTCATCCATCAACGAGAGAAATCTTTGAGCTGAAATGCAATGAAAAGGTTTGGGAGCACACGGCAACCCAGAAGCTTTGTATTCTTGTCCTTCCTGCGCAAAAAGGGAAATATACTCCCACAACGTGCAGTGCCCTGAAGTTTGTCCATGGGAGTCACCCTTTGGGGTCGCTCCTTTTAGTTCGTATGATTCGCTGTCGAAAAGCACACGCTCAAGCGCGCCGCGCAAAAACACTCGCAAAAGAATTGCACCGCACGCGTTTTCGTTATTGAACGAGAACGCGGTAATGTGTTTTTTCCAGTGTCAATTACTGGACAAGCTATGAACATCGAAGAATATCACAAAATGCGGAAGCTCGAGACTACCTATTGGTGGTTCCGTGCTCGCCGCAAAATGATACTCACACTTCTCGACAAAATCAGCCGCGAGGAGTTGAGAAACCGGCAGGGAAATCTTCGTGTGCTAGACGTCGGGTGTGGCACCGGCATGCTCATGGAAGATATGAAGGCGCTTGGCTTTGTTTGCGGCGTAGATTTTTCGCCGGTAGCATTGACGTTCTGTCGCGAGCGTGGCCTCACCAATCTCGTTCGGGCGAATGTAGAAAAGTTGCCGATAACAACAAACCATTTCGATCTCGTGACCGCATTGGATCTCGTAGAGCATGTGCCCGATGACCGCGCACTCATGGGGGAATTATATCGAGTGCTGCGGCCTGGGGGCATTGCACTCATGACAGTTCCCGCACATCCAAGTCTGTGGAGTATGCACGACGTCGCACTCCATCATCAGCGCCGCTACGAGAAGAAAGCGTTCCGTACGCTCATCGAGAACTCCGGATTCGAGCTCCTGCGCTACTCCTATATGATGGCGAGTATCTATCCGTTTGCTGCAGCGTACCGACAGATCAAAAAGCGACTAGGATCCTCGGCAAAGCAGCAGCCACACACCGATGAGTTTCCCCTACCACGGTGGCTCAATACAACGCTCAAAGCAATCGCGAGCTCCGAGGCGTACCTTTTGAAGCGGTGGGATATCCCCTGGGGTCTCTCTCTTGTCAGCATCGCAAGAAAACCCGGCTAGTAAGCTTCTACGTACCCCGAGCCTCAGTACTCGACCATAAAGCCGTCGCGCGGTGCGCGCCGCCGGAATTCCTCGAGAAGGGACCAGAAGACTGGTCCTGGTTTTCCCTCGCCAATGCGACGCCCATCCACCTTAACAACGGGAACGATCTCTGCGGCAGTTCCTGTGAGAAAGATCTCGTCGGCGTTGTAGACTTCGTAAAGCGTAAACGGTTCCTCACGCACTTCGATCGAGTGTTGGCGAGCGATCTCGATGACTGCATCGCGGGTGATTCCTCGGAGGGCTCCCAGGTAAACAGGCGGTGTTGTCACGACGCCTTTGTGAACCACAAAGATGTTGTCGGCTGTGCATTCTACAACAAACCCGCGCAAGTCGAGAATGATCGCCTCGTGTGCGCCCGCATTATTAGCTTCTATTTTTGCAAGAATGTTATTAAGATAATTAAGCGACTTTACGCGAGGATTGAGAGCGCTGACCGGCTGGCGTTGAACTGCGGCACTAATGACCTCCACACCCTCCCTGTATAGTTCGTCAGGGAAAAGCCGAATCTGGTCAACAATAATGAAAACCGTGGGATGTGGACAATTCTGAGGGTTCAAACCAAGGTCGCCTTCCCCCCTTGTAATAACAAGCCGAATGTATCCGTTCCGGATATTGTTTGCACGAATTGTTTCAGCAATAGCTTGGCGCATCTCATTTCGGCTCATGGGAATGTCGAGCTTGATGTATTGCGCGGAAGCCCAAAGACGATCAAGGTGCGCATCGAGCCGGTAGACACACCCATCGTAAATCCTAATTCCCTCGAAGACCCCGTCCCCGTACAACAGTCCGTGATCAAACACGCTAACCCGCGCTTCTTCCTTTTCATAAAGCTTGCCGTTCAGCCAAACTTTCATGATGCGCCATCCTTTTTAGAATTCCACCTTCTGTGAGTCCCTTACATCACGTGAGGATGGCTTAATGAGTCTCCTCACTTATTTCACGGCTTGAAGAACTCCGACGCGGCACGGTGAGGTCAGCTGAATCCAGAATGATCGTTACGGGCCCCCAGTTATTGAGTCTCACCTCCATCATTGCCTGAAAAACCCCGGTCTCCACGCGGCAACCTTGAGCACGCAGCTTGTCGACGAATTTGGCAAACAGTGCTGACGCCACGTCGGGCGGAGCTGCGCCGGTGAAGCTAGGGCGGCGTCCTTTGCGGCAGTCTGCAAATAGCGTGAACTGGCTCACGACGAGGAGCTCCCCTCTCACGTCGAGCAACGATCGATTCATCTTGCCGGCGTCATCCTCGAATATCCGCATGTTGACAATCTTCTGAGACATGAGGTCGAGGATTTCCTCGGTGTCGCCATGCGCAATTCCCGCTAAGACAAGCAATCCTTCACCGATTGCTCCTGTGATTTGGCCGTCGACAGTTACACTCGCTTCTCGCACTCGCTGTAAAACAGCTCGCATCGCTCTCCTCGCTTTTCTTTTTCCTCTTCTGGAGAAGAGATCTCGCTTGAGTTGTCGAGTAGTTTTTCGCCGAAGCAAACGCGCTTTATTCGACAGTGGTGCTCCGACGAACAACTCGTCCAACAAAAAAGGGGCCGAGTGACTCTATATATTCAGCGGTGTGTCGTGTTTTCCGCATGTCCTGAACGAGCTTTGACAATCGATGGAGGTTGTCGCCCACGAGACCAACGACAAACTCATTGTCATTACGATCGAGGCCGTAACTTATGAGTCTGATGTCGTGGGCGTAATCGCATTCCCCATAGAGCCTTCCAATCATTGCATGCTCCATGAGAACTCTGTTCTGTTCGTTCGGCGGGAGAAGCTCGAATTCAGGCTTTCGGCGCAGAGGATACCATATCGCCCAGTTCCAGCGAGGGTTCAAAAGATATCTTTTCGGCCTATCGAGGAGAACCTCCGCGAGGTCCGTTTCTCGCCCAGTCGCATAGGTGCGCCCGTAAAGTGTTCGGTCGGCGTCTACAGTGCACGCATCCAAAGGCGAGCGAAGTGCCACTCCTCGCATAAAATCCCCCAAGAGTTCGGGAGATTCGCTGAAAGCTGCGACGGCAAAGCTACGCGGGTCTACGGTGTCGCAATAAAGCACCCATTCAACAGCGCCCTGGACTCCTTCTTTTGCAAAAGCATCTATTTCGCGAGCCACCTCGTCGAGTGTAACACGCCCCCGGTAAACCACGAAGTGGACGTACAAGCGCCTGTCGACAGCGCGCACAATCCCTTGCTCGGGTGCCCCTTTCTCGCGCATATCCCGACGGTCATGAGGGCAGTAGAGATCTCTGTCAGGCTCGATTCCCCATCGACGCGCCACGTCCCAGTGATAGTCAGCCATGGGCCACTGGTCCGCCTGCGGAGGACCTGAGTACTGTGGCGATGCCCCCTTAAGCGGCATGCACCCCGTATTATCTCCGAGTTGAGAGATAAGCTCCAACTCAGCCGGGGTAGGCGACTCCGCCATTGGGACCGGAGCCAACTCTTCGAGCAATGCCTCGATGGATTTGGCATGGGGGCTCGCTTCCTGGATGAGCGTCGGGACAGCAGCACGAACGGCATCCTGAGCAAGAGTCCAACGGCATGCGAGCTGGAGAAGTGTGAGAGAATGGTTGTCGGCAATCTTACGCATTTGAGCAAGTTTTGGTTCAGCAGATTCCACCCAGCCAGGTCCGCGGAACGAACGATGGTCACCAGGTAAGAGTTTGTCGCCCGCTCGCAGACTATCGAGAAACAGCCCTCCATGATCGACCACTCGTGCCAGCACACTTACGTCATGCTTCCGCGCAGCCGGAAGAACGAGCCGTGTTGGCCAAGGCTCGAGCGGGTTAAGAATGAGCATAACCCAATCTATAAGCGAATGGAACTTTTCGAAAGCTGCGATAATATCAAGCGTGAATCCATTAGCTGGCCCCGGCGCAATTCCCAGCATCCGCGTAAGCCCAGCCTCCATGAGTTCTGCCATCCCCTCCCACACATCTTCGCTTGTGTAACCGATTGAATCAGGATTGTGAAGGAGGAGAACGTCGAAGGCATCTACGCCGAGCCGTTCGAGTGACTTCTCTGTTGCCATTCGCAAGTAGCCCGCATAGTCACGGGACCCCCTCAAGCGAGGATCTGTGAATCGAGGGAAGCCTTTTTCCCCCTCGCGGCTGCCTTCGTAGAAATCGTGCCCGATAGCCCCTATGAGGCAGTAGCTATCCCGCTCATAATCTTGAAGTGCTTCTCCGAGAAGGCGATCTGCCCGACCAAGTCCGTAAACATCCGCTGTAACAAAAGTCCTGATCCCGATTTCGTAAGCTCGTCGGAAAAGCTCCACAAAACGCGTTTCACCTATGTTTTGGCCGAAAGACATGAAACAGCCACCACTCCAGGTTCCGAGTGCGACTGTTGAAGGATCTCGACCGCCTAGGTCTGTCATAAGGCCGTTCCGCTTGGAGAGATTTTGCGTATCAATAGCTCATCTTGTCGAGCTTCACCTTGCCCCGGAAGATCCAATAGATAACAGTCGTATAGGCGAGAACGAGGGGCATTCCGAGTGCAGCAATTATTGCCATGATACCAAGAGTCTTTTGGGAAGAAGCCGCTGTATAGGCTGTCAGACTATTTCCTGGTTCGAGACTCGGAACAAGATTTGGAAACATTCCAATTCCGAAGAGCAGCACTACCATCGCCACAGTGATGGCAGAACTCATGATAGCGCCAAACTCTTTTCCCCGATGCACACATCTCCCCGTGTTTGCAAGTGCAGCGAGAAAAACTATCACAGCGAGCCATGCTGGGGGAAACGCCACAAAATTATGGAACATGTGAGGAGCAACAAAAATAGTGGCTACCGTGGTGACTGCATAGAGAGCGATGAATGTCCAGTATGCACGCCAGAACCACCGACGTACCTTGTTCTGCAACTCGCCTGCCGTTTTGTAAAAGAGGAAAGCAGCGCCGTGCATAGTGAAGAGGGCAACAGTAAGGGCGCCGGTCAGAAGGACATATGGTCTCGACACGAGAGTAAAAAACGATCCCTGAAAATCACCGCGGGCATCGATGGGAAGTCCTAAAATGAGGTTCCCCACCGCAACACCGAAAAGCAGCGACGCAAGTGTGCTGCCGAGGAAAAATGCTCCGTCCCACAGCCTTCGCCACCACTGCATCGGCTCTTTGCTACGAAACTCGAGTGCTACTGCCCGCAAGATAAGCGCAAAGAGAACAAGCATGAACGCAAGGTAAAATCCGGAAAACGCGGTAGCATAAGCTTTCGGGAATGCGGCAAAGAGTGCACCGCCCCCGGTGATAAGCCACACCTCGTTCCCATCCCAGAAGGGGCCAATTGAATTGATGAGAATTCGCCGCTCGTGATCGTCCTTCGTAAAGATGTGGAGCGTGCCAACCCCTAAATCGAATCCATCAAGCACTGCATACCCAATGAGCAGAACACCTATCAAAACGTACCACAGGAGATTAAGATCGAGACCGGCTTCCGTCATGGCTGTATTATGCCTCCTTCATCGTTGCGTTCGAGTAGACTTCAACAGAGGGCTGGGAGCCCAAGGCTGTCGAAACATCCCCGGGTTCATCTGGCCCATGCTGAATCTTTTTAGCCATGATATAGAGGTAAAGAAGTAGGAGAAGGGCATAAATGACACCGAACATCGCAATAGATAAGGCAACCTCGGAAGCTTTGACGGATTTAGAGATAGCATCCGAGGTCCTGAGCAGTCCGTAAACTACCCACGGTTGGCGTCCGACCTCTGCAGCCATCCACCCGAACTGATTTGCAGCGTAGGGAAGAACGATCGACACCACAAAGATTTTCAACAACCACCGTTGGTCAAACAGCACCCCTCTCCACAGGAGGAAAGAAGCAAACAGCGTGATGCCGATAAAGAACATGCCGAGGGCGATCATGATGTGGTAGGCATGGAATGTAAGTGCCACTGGCGGACGATCCTCGGGCTTGAATTTGTCGAGGCCATCCACAGGCTTCGTAAAATCGAAATGAACAAGAAAGCTGAGCATTCCTGGGACTTTCACTCCATATTTCACTGTTTCCGTCACGGGATCAGGATGACCGAACAGATAGAGGGGGGCACCACCTTCGGGCGTCTTGAACAGTCCCTCGAAAGCCGCTAGCTTTGCTGGTTGCGTAAATGCAACCTGAACGGCACTCGAGTGTCCTGTCGCCAACTGCAGCAAAGACATAACCGTTGCAACAATGAGCGCAACGGTAAACGACCGCTTTGCTCCATCGACAAAACGTCCCTTCAGAATATAATATGCGCTGATACCCATCACAAAAAAAGCACCCAGAATAAAAGCCCCAATGAGCGAGTGGGAGAGACGATTAACAGACGAAGGATTGAAAACAACAGCCCAGAAATCTGTAATCTCAGCGCGTTTTTCCCCCATGAATTCGACAATGTGAAACCCGGCGGGCGTTTGCTGCCACGAATTCGCAACAATGATCCAGACGGCGGAAAAGATGGATCCCAGACAAACCATCACAGTGGAAAAGAAGTGGACTCGAGGGGATACTCGATCCCACCCAAAAAGAAGGAGCGCAAGAAAAGCGGATTCCAAAAAGAATGCAAAAACACCTTCCGCTGCAAGTGCAGACCCAAACACATCGCCCACGAAACGAGAATACGTAGCCCAGTTGGTTCCGAACTGGAATTCCATGACGATCCCAGAAGCAACGCCTAGCGCAAACGTTACGCCGAAAAGACGCGTCCAAAAACGCGTCATGGTTTCGTACACCTTGAGACCCGTCTTCAGATAGAGCCCCTCCAGAATCACCATGATAAGACCGAGTCCGATCGAGAGGGGAACAAAGAGATAATGAAATGAAACTGTGAGTGCAAACTGGAGTCGACTGAGCGTAGTAGCGTCGAGATTCATATGTCTTTCTCCGCTTTCATCATCGCGAAAGTGCTTTTATGCCTCGTTTGTGAAAAATATTACAAACTTGGTCCACAATTCTCTTCAATAGCAAAATGAGTAGAATTCCACTTTTTTTGGCTGAAGTCTTTCGCACTCGTAACTGACCAAAGAATTGCGTCTGTCTCGCTCCAAAATCAAGCCAAAGAGACTTTCGGCACGTCGAAACCAATGAGAGAGCTGCATAAGGGCAAGTTACTCTGGCTTCGCAAGCCTCACTTCGATGTGATCAGAAAACACTTTCACGAAAATGCGACAATTTTGCTTCAGTATTGACGCTTTCGTTTGGTCGTCGCAAACGATGCGCAATGATTGGAGGATTTGACGTCGGGCAGGTGTCGTGAAAAAGTTGTCGACCTCGTCCCCCTTTTGGCGAACCCCATAACGATGAACATTAGCCCTGTCCTGGGCAAGAATATCGCCAAGAGAACCCAGCCATGCACCGGAGGAATTCCGTCGGTCGTCAGACGCAATCGTACAGGTATAAGTCACAAGAGGTACTGCTCCGGGAGTAACAGAGTCTGATTTGGGAGATTCCGAGACATCCTCGCGAACGAACGGGTGGAAAGGTTCAATCCAACGGCTAACGCGATAGCCATTTCCTGATTTTTCTATGACCGCCTGCGCCGTCTGAAACTCAGATCCATTCCGTAATTTGCCTATCTTGACAACAAGTTTTCCAGGAGAGGGTGCCGTGGTCACTGCGTCCACCCAGGTACCTTCGCCGCTCATTTCCATTGTCCAAGTGAAGAGCCCTTTTTCAGCAGCATTTTCCATAAGCGCGGCAGAACGCACTAGGACGAATGAGTTATTCTTCCACCGAAAAACCCGAAAGAAAGTCGGGCTGACATCACTTCGGGGAGCAGGCGCGACGAGCTCCCACTGTCCATCATCATCTATGTCAGCCACCAACTCTGGAAGAGATTCACCCATCTCCCATACACCAAACATGAGAGGATTCTCGGAATCGGTTACACGAGGTCCCTCCCATAGGCGCTTGCCTTCAAGACTTTCGACAACGAGCTGATAATACTCGCCCATCTCGGTTTTTCCGGCCGATACCAACCGGATACGTTCAGCAATCCCATCTCCAGTCAGATCGACTCGAAAAACTCTCTGGCTGGGTCCCGACACCAAAGATGCCCACGCGAAAGTTGATGTGAGAATGATAACTGGAAGGAGTTTCCAAAAACCTTGTCTCATCGCGCACTCTCTCATTTCCGTGAAGACAGATATTTCAAATCGTCGAGACAGTCGAGACAATTTCGGAACCGTCTTGCTGTTTCCTCTTTCTTACTCGATAAAGGCTCGTGACGAGTCGCGAGGCGGCATAAGGTGGATGTTCTTCGAATTGACAAAAAATGTGGTTCCTGAGAGAATGAAGATTGCATACAAAGTTAGTCCTCTATTGCTATGCGGAGAATGAACAGATCGATGTGTTTCCCTCTCGTTCTGGTGATCATTTTTGCCGCGCTTTGGGCACTTCCATCCGAGCTAAAGGCACGCTGTTGTAGGGAAGATGCCGCCGCTCCATTTACCTCCGCAGCTAACTCCGTCCCTTCGGGACATTTCAAATCGACTTATCGACCAGACCGCAAAGATTGCATTGCGGGTTGCGAATGTTGCTGTGCACGGGATGCTTGTCCGCCCGAGGGGGCGGTTCACACATCCTGTCCATGTCAGTGTTCTCTTCCCCCTGCAAGAGACAACGCAGTCGTCCGCTTCTCAGAAACGACTCAGCCACAACGGCGCACATCTGACATTGGAGGAATTTTCGTAGATGGCGCGGATTCCAAGTCTCGCCATATTCGTAGCTCGAGTGTCCCATTTGATCCGCGTTTTACCCCGAGCTGGCATTCGCCCCCACTTTACATCACAAAGTGTGTTCTGAGGAATTGAGCCTTTGCCGGCGTGATCTGGGGTTACTTCTGAACTCAACCCCCAGCTTCGATCCGGCTCCTCCCATGAGTTCATCGCGCCCCTGCTTGGGACGGTGTGGCACATCACCCGACAAGGCAGGATTCCGTAACCGGAGTTCAACCCAACAATCCGAAAAAGGAGTATCACCATGATTTCGAAGCTCGCAATGGCGCTCGCCGCCATTACTTTGACAGTATCACCGATCAGCAGCTATGCTGCTCTTTCATCGAATGCATCAAGCCCCACAGCAACCTGCTGCTCGAAGGACTGCACCTGTGGGTGTGCTGAAGGCAAAGACTGCACCTGCAAGGGCAAGAACTGCTCGCCTGGGTGCAAGGACTGTAAGTGTGGCTGCAAGGAAGGCAAAGACTGCTCTTGCGGCTGCTCCAAGAAATAACGCAGCCTCTTGTCTATCGTGAGCACGTCACTGGGATGCTGGAATCCGCATCCTTGCGGTGACGGGCTTCACGAGGGGAGCTTTCTGGTGCATTGCGAGGCTCCGCATCGTTACCAGGATCCCCTGACTGACGTTGAAAGCAGCGGGTAAGGGCTATCCGTAGGCACCCATGGCCGCGATGGCCATAGCTGCAAGTACGGAGGCTTGCCCGATATCCTGCGAACAAAATCATCCCCTGCTGCCTTTCCTCACGAAAGTGCAGCAGGGAACTTTTTTGTCAATTTCCGCTCTGCGGCAATGACACATCAGTACGAACGGACTCCCCGTTGCGTTACTCACCCACGCCTTCGCCTGCTTGGGAATGTTCTGCGTACTCCGGTCTTTTCACCAGCTTTCTCTGCCACGCCTTCGCACGCGTGGAGATTGTCCTGTGGTCCCGAGAGAGACTGACGACAGAAATAAGAAGGCGCTGGCTCTGCTCCCACGGCAATGCCGCCAAGTTGCGATTACACAAGAAATAATTATTTGACAACAATTTATTTTGATTAAGCATAATGGACAGAATTATTTTACACGCGCCACGGAGAGAGCCAACGGGAAATTTAGGCTATCTTCCTGCCCACAATCTAATGAAGAAGAGCTCTTCCCTTGCTCGTGTCATATTGCTCTCCTTCCCTTCCTGCGGACGCGTTAGTTATCATTCAGGAGGCTGTGGCTCTGGTCCTTTTTTCCCACCGCGAATCCATGCCTGTCGCGCGAGAAGATACTGACGCTTCTTCTCGAGAGCGCTGATGTGTGCAGGTCCCTTTGCGCTGGGCACACTGCCTCCCCCAGCAACTTTCCCCGGCGCGTTGTCACTGCCTTCAGTTGGCTGTCCACCCGATTTCTGGGCGGGAGGAGCTGCCAGAAGTTCTCGAATGAGACGCGTCGCCTCACCATCCAAACTTCCTTCGGCGAGGAGAGCTTCCAACCGATCCTTGAGAGGCGAGCGCCGTGGGCCAAGGCGCTTCAATACGCCAGCCACTTTCTGCCGCAAGGTGGAATCTCCTAAGCGCAACGCTGCTAAAAGCTCAGAGTGAAGGCGCTCGAGAACCGCAGGGCGCACAGGGGCTGCCCCGTAGTCTACCAAAGCTGTCTCAGCTGCAGCACCAATGATGGCGTCTTTGTCTGTAAGATGTTTGATAATCTTGGGAATAGCAGCAAGAGTACGACGGCTAGCTAACCCGTGCATTGCTGCCACGCGCTTGGCTCTGCGCGTCGAGGCTAGGAGAAACTTCTTGTCGAGGTCGTTGATCCATGCAACTTCCTCCTGCGAGAGAGAAGACTGCGCAAGGGCTGTCTGATCGTCCGGGGACGCTCCCTCCTGCTGAGCTCCGGGGAAAACTCCCATCAATCCACCGGCCCCGCGCTTCTGCTCCACTTTCATGTAAGCCTGCATGAGGACGTCAGCCACCTCGCGCCCCGGCTGCGGCAGTCTCCCGCTCCGCACCCGTTCGAACAAATCTGCTAGCAGCTCATCTGCTTCGGGCGACGGGATTTTCGAAACAGCGTAAATGAGAGCAGCGAGCACTTTGTCCTTAGTAAGCTCTGTTCTTTCTTCCGAACCGGGCTCGATGATCGTTTCTTTCTGGTACGCACTGCGCGGCTTGTCCTCGTGGAGAAAGGTATTGAGCAATAGTTGGCGGAGAAGGGCAAGGCATCTCGGGTCCGCAACCTTCTCGCATAGTTCAGCTAGTGCCAGATACGCGCCCGAGAAAGTTTTCGCCTCTTCAAGGGCAGTGTGAACAATGGTATCAAGCGTGTAGGGTGCAAGCCGCACCAATAAATCAATGAGCGGTTGCCTGAAGCCGAGCGGCGAAGATTGTGCTTGACGCGCGAGCTCGGGGCTATCGACGCGCCATAGTGCTCGCGTGGCGATTCGAGCCCCCCACTCAAGGAGAGCAGGATCCATTCCTTCGAGAGAGCCTGAAAGGAATGTCAACGCAGCCCGTACGGAAAGCTCAAAATCATCCTTCGGGAGGAGTTTGAGAAAACGGTGCATCACGTTGGAACGTCTGTTAGTATCCCATCCACGGAGCGCCCTGCCCAGGGCTGAGAGAATCATCGCGGCTTCGCGTCGAGATTCCCCAAGGATTTTCCCGCGTGCCAGACGAGCAAACAATTGGAGCAAGGCTTCGACCGCACTGCTGTCGCCAATGAATCCAAGCGCATTGATGACGTCGTTACGAACGTCAAGTTTGGGATCGTTAAGCCATTCGAGCAAAAGCTTCGTCCCTGCCGGATTACGAAGAAGCCCGATAACTTCGACAATCACTGGTGCGTAGCGTTTGTTGGCAATGGCAGTCTTTGCGAATCGTTCGTACGAGCTCCAGAAGCGGGGATGCCCGCCAAATTTTTCCAACGTTCTTGATGCAATCAGCCGGGCTGTCCGCCCGAGAGAAGAATAAAGCCTCTGCTCAACTCCAGCAAGGGCACCGGCAGTAGAAAGCTCTTTCGGGGAAAATTCGACGAACAGTAATGAAGCTTCGTAGTAGCGTTCGTGTCGTGGGGACGTCAAACCCACTGCAACAATTGCCCGGATTACCTGTTCAAAGCGCAGCATTTCCTCGGCACGAGGCTCATGAAGCGCCATTCGGTCCGGAAGTGCTCGGCTCAGTTCAACGATGGCTTGAGTAAGTTCGGCTTTCGATCTTGCAGCGGTCACGTTTTCGCGACGTGTCACGGCAATTCGAGCCCGTTCGAATTCGTCGAACATCGCGGCCAAGGCGGGTCCGTCGAGCCCAAGCTCTCCTGCTGAAGCAGCAAATTGCTTGATCAATTGAGCCGCACGTTCACGTTCAGCTACAAGTCCGCCCAGAAGACTACCGATTTGGCGGGCACGCTGAACGCGTTGAGACGAATCGAGCGCTGTAGCGATAAGACTCCGGACAAGCGGCATGATCCTTTTATTATCACCGGCTTTTACCGCAGAAAGGAATTCGTCCACGAGACGTTCTTGGGCAATAGCGGCAAGTCTTTCTCGCCAAAAATGGTAGAGATCGAGTTCCTGGCGCAGCGGAGCGAGGACCGAGTCGCCAGCTGGTCCCAACGCGGGGACGATTTCTTCCTCAAACCTCAGTGCCACTTCGACTCGAAGTTGTTCCTGATAAAGTTGCAGGAGCTGTTGCGCCGCTTCCTGTTGGTTTTCCTCTGCATGAGGATCGCGCACGAAGAGCTGTTCTGCGAGGTCGAGTGCTTGCTCGAACCTGCCGTCTTCGAGTGCTATCCAAATGTGCTCAAGATTCACCATAGCAACCGGAATCGCTTGTTTGTTTTTTTCTTCTTTGCACAAGTTTAGTTGAAAAACTCATGTGCAAGTCCTGAGATAAAGTGCGAAATCATAGAAAAGGATAGCACATTTTTGGAGGCCGCGTCATGGCGGATTGCCTTTTCTGTTCAATAATTGAGGGGAAAATCCCCGCAGCAAAAGTGTACGAGGACGAATGGTGCGTGGCATTTCGGGACATCAACCCAAAGGCGCCTACGCATGTCCTTATCGTCCCACGCAAGCACATTCCCACCCTGAACGATCTTGAAGAAGGGGATGCACCGCTCGTGGGACGTTTGTTCCTTGCGGCAAAACAGATTGCAGCCAAAGAAGGCATCGCTGAACCAGGTTATCGCACTGTTTTCAACTGTAACGCTGCAGCAGGGCAGGCAGTCTTCCACATTCACCTTCACCTTCTCGGTGGCCGTGAGCTGGGCTGGCCTCCCGGATGAGTCGTTCCTCCCTGAGCAAGAAGACAATGCGCGGCTCTGGGAAGATGCAAGAAGTAGTATCGGTAGCTCTTTTGCTCGCTGTTGCTGGGGCTGTCTACGCATTGCAGGGTAATCCTGCCTTCCTCTATACACTCGACCGAATAATTCAGGTTTGTATTGCAGTTGCTCCAGCTTGCCTGATGGCAGCGCTCTGCGCTCTTCTCGGAGCTTGTTTTATCCCTCGCCCCGCGGCTGAAGTTCTTTCTTTGGCAGAGCGAGGTATTTTCGGCGGGTTAGCTGTCACCAGCGGCCTCGCCATGGGAACTTTCGTGCTGGGCACAGCAGGGCTGCTCTCTCCCTGGGCCGCCTGGCTCATCCTCGCATTCGCAGCAGCCCTCTGCGCGGTTCTTTTGCGAAAGTTCTCTTCCAGTGTGATTCAAAATAGCTCCACAATGGAACTCATTGAATCGGAAAAGTGGACTGCCGCTCACCTTTTCTTGTGCGCGATTCTCTCGATTATTGCGATGGTTCTTTTCGTGAGTGCGCTTGCCCCGCCTCTCGTTTACGATGTCACAGAGTACCACCTCGGCGCATTTCGAGATTACACATCACGCGGGCATTTTCAAATTGTACCCGTTCCCCATAACATGTACGCGAGGTTCCCGTTTCCCATAGAGAGCCTTTACTTTTTCGGGCTACTGCTTGAGACACCAAACGATTTCTCTCCTAAATTGCTGAATCTCTTCATGATTGGTGGGCTCGGCGCCCTCGTGTGGAATTGGCAAAAACGGCTGGGAATTCGACGTACGTATCGCCTCATTACCCTCATCCTTGTTGTGACTCATCCTGTCATGCTCGAGGTTTCCCTGGATGCGTATATCGATGCTCCGGTCGCTCTCTTTGTGCTCGCGACTCTCTATGCGGGGATGCTCGTGGGAGGTGAGCTTTCTCAGCCGATCAGCCAGGCGCCACAATCGCTCCTGCCCTTCTTCGGATTGTTGGCAGGCTCGATGCTCGTTACCAAGTATACTTCAGCCCAGCTCTATGCGCTCCCCTTTCTCATAACGCTCATTGTTCCATTGTGGCGAGCTTTCTTCGCATGCGCACCTCGCGTACAACTCACAACGATTGCGACTTTCTGTCTTCCTCTCGCCGCGTGGTTGGGGAAAAACGTCTTCTTTTATGGCAATCCGCTCGAACCCTTTTTCTGTTGGCTGTTCAAGCCGTACGACGTTGCCGCTGTAGCACGCGAACGTTTTTACATCGAATCTCATTATCCGCAATCCCCCCTGAGCAGCGCCTATTGGCTCACTCTTCTTCCCCGGCTCGAAGCCATCGGCTGGTTCTATCTCGCGCCACTCGCTGGCTTGCCCCTTGTGATGCGCCAGCGTCATATAAAAGGATTGATCACAGTATGCGCAGTAAGTTATCTCCTTTGGAATCTAACGCGATATAGCCAGGACCGCTTCCTCTTGCCCACTATTGTTATCGTGATTATGATCGCGGCAGAAATCCTCCAGGAGATTTCCTCTCAGTTGACGCGAGTTACAGCTGTGGCCGTCCTCCTTGCGGGTGCAGCGAGTGCATTCGCGGCACACACCATCCGCATAGCAAATGGGGGCGAGTTTGAGTACCTCGGAAAGTTCTGCGCCACACATCCTTCTCGGAACCTGAGCGTCCGGGCAGAATTCTATCGCAAGAACCTTGGTGCTCTCGGCGAAACTGTAACAACACTCAATCGCTCTCTGCCCCACGACTCTCGAATTCTTTTGATCTACGAAGCTCGCCCTTACCTTTTTGAGCGCCGCTGTGTGTACAACACGGTCTTCGACGAGAGCGAGCTTCTGCGTCTGGCAAAGGGAGCGAGCTCCGTTGACGAAATCACATCGCGCCTGCTTGCTGCCGGAATCACCCACGTGCTGATCAATCGCGAAGAGCTGCGGCGATTTATCGATCAGTACGCACGCCCCGAGCAACTCCGTTCACGTGGCATTCGTTCGGTCGTCGAAGAATTTCCCCGCATTGATACTCCCGAGGATCTCTATCCGCCTTTTTACCGTTCTCCCCAATGGCCAACGATGCGCAACATTGTCATCGCATGGCTCCAGCAAATGAGTGCGCGCGCTTTCTTCCGAGCAGGCAGGGAGCCGGTAGAAATATCAGTGACATCGCTTCGCTCACCATGAATACTGGTTTGCAACGAGTGCCGGAAAAACGTTTTTCACGTTACTCCTGAGCACCGCGATCACATATTGGAGAAAGAACACAATGATCCTTTCGACCACACCAACAATTGAAGGACGAGCTATCTGTCGCTACCTTGGCGTCGTGAGCGGGGACATTGTCCTTGGAGCTAATGTCATCCGGGATCTCGCTGCTGTGTTTACTGATTTTTTCGGAGGGCGCTCAAACTCGTACGAAAAAGTGTTCGCCGACGGGCGCGAAATCGCTCTCGCTGAACTCCAAAAACAGGCTGAGCTTTTGGGAGCCAATGCAGTCGTCGGCATCGACTTTGATTATGAGGTCCTCGGGGCAAAAGGTTCCATGATGCTCATCAGTGCTACAGGTACGGCAGTAGTTGTTGAATGATCATGGAGTCATGTCTTCGCTATCCTCTGTACTCAACGAGGCACTTTGCTTATGGCCAGAGCCGCAGGCCGATTCCTGCGCTTTCACCGTGCCGAAGAAGATCGAGTCATTGTCGCACCCATCTGAATTTTTGTCCTTCTCCCGCTCCTGCTTCTGTACATTATCTGTGCGCGGGCGGAAAGCTAGTGCGACAATTACTTTTTTGCCCCAAGCGGCTAAAACGTCCCTGGGGCGCATAGGTCTAATTAATTATATGTGGACCTCAACGGCACATGACAAACACATCCCCTTCGAGTACGTGCAGAAGGAGAGTCTACAAACATGGGCAGAAAGAAGAACCGTGGCTTCACGCTCATTGAGCTTCTCGTTGTCATCGGAATTATTTCAATCCTTGCCGCGATTGCGCTCAACAACTTCCTCGAGAGTCAGACTCGCGCAAAAGTTTCAGCATGCAAAAACAATCAACGCATCCTGGCCACCGCGCTCGAAGCCTATGCCATAGACTGGCACCGCTATCCTTCCAGCCACGGAAAAGGGGTTTACTATGATCCTAGCGGTTTGGCTACCCCCATCAGCATCCGTCTGATTCCGCTCACCACACCTATCGGCTATGTAAGTCAGATCCCTGGTGACCCATTCCCCTGCCATGCTGGCTGGGGAGGTATCGATCGCGAAACCTACGATACCTTCGACTATCTCGACGCCGCAGCGTTTCCAACGCGAGGAGCTGCACTAACTTCTGGCGGTTTCTATCGTCTTGCTAGTCCGGGACCAGACCTCTACCAGGCATTTGGCGGACGAACTATCGCCCCCAGCGATTCTCTGTGTAATGAGAAAGGGGTCGACTACGACCCCACAAATGGAACGCGCAGTGCCGGAGATATCGTTCGCGTTGGACCAGCTGATACTGAGCACGGAAATCTGAGCGATCCCGCCAATCCCTGGTGTCCCGGAATTCTCAGAGTTCCGACATATATCGAACAATTCAGGCAAAGAAGCTGAGCTCGCAACTGCTCCCACCGGGGAGGACAACCTTTTTAGGGCTGCTGCCCTGAATCAGCATTTTGCAGCATTCGCTGGAGAGTTGGTTTGCCTGGCTCTTTCACCAGCAGATCCACATTTGTTGTGCGCATGCGAGAATTCATCATTGCCTACGCAACAACATCCTCCCCACGGCATGCTCATAGTTCCACAGGCTTGCCCAATTCCGGCATTTCGGGTTTGATTCCGTATCGCTCCTCGAGACGCGCCGCGAGGCTTTCTTGAGCACGAGGTTCGCCATGCGTGAGGTAGACTCGAGGCTTAAGATGCGCCATGCAGCCAAGCCAGTCCACAAGCTCGCTCTGGCCTGCGTGGGCACTAAAACCGTTCAGCGTGTGAATACTCGCCTTGACGACAATCTCTTCGCCGAAAATATGAACCTTCTTTTTCCCATCCACCAATTGGCGTCCCAGTGTTCCCTCGGCCTGAAATCCCACAATCAAAACGTGTGCATCTGGCCTCCATAGATTGTGGCGAAGATGGTGGAGAATGCGTCCCCCGGTGCACATTCCCGAACCCGCCATGATCATGAAAGGGCCTTCGAGATTGTTGAGCGCCATTGATTCCTCTGCCGTATGGCAGAAATGCACAGCTGAAAAATCGCGTTCGAGTTGCCCATTCTGGTAAAGCTGCATCGCTTCTTCATCGTAAAGCTCAGGATGGCGCAAGTAAATACGCGTGGCCTCCTCTGCCATTGGGCTATCGAGATAAATGGGGAATCGGGGAAGAGCTCCGGACCTGAAAAGAGCCGAGAGATGATAAATGAGTTGCTGCGTGCGGCCAACAGCAAACGAGGGAACAATTATCCGCCCCCGCCGTTTGAGAGCGGTATTGATAATGAGACGAGCTTCTTCGAGAGTTTCCGCCAGAGACTTATGCTCTCGGTCGCCGTAGGTCGATTCCATGAAAACTGAGTCGGCTCCGCAGAATCGTTCTGGATCACGAAGAACAGGCGCCCCGAGGTGACCAATATCGCCAGAAAAAATGGCAAGGTGTTTCCGCCCGTTTTCGACGAGTTGAAGTTCCACACTCGCAGAGCCAAGGATATGTCCTGCATCGACAAACCGCGCTGTGATGCCCGGCGCCACCTCCACAGGCGTGTGGTATTCGACCGGCCGAAAGAGCTTCATCACATCATCAACATCGTCCGGTGTAAAGAGCACTTCCAAGGGTTCCTCACCAGCCCGCATGCGTCGCCTATTGATGCGGGCAAGGTCTTGCGCCTGCACTTTCGCCGCGTCGTGGAGAACTAAGGACGTCATTTCGATAGTCGCAGGAGTTGCATAGATTGGTCCGCGGTAACCCGCCTTCCCGAGAAGCGGAATTCGTCCGCAGTGATCAAGATGTCCGTGTGTGAGGACCACCGCATTGAGACTTTTTACATCAATCTGATCCGGTAACACATTAGCATGATTGTGATTATCATGCCCTTGCATCATCCCGAAATCGACGAGGATTTCTGAGTTCCCCACTTGAACGTGGTACGCGGATCCCGTCACTGAACGCGCTGCGCCGTAAAGCGTCACTTTCATCGGTCAAAACCTTTCTTTTCCTCGCTCTTGTCGTAAAGCTACCAAAAGGCATACGCACTGTTCTGAGGACGAACTCCTGATCCCCACAAGCTTTGCAACAACGGTCAGTCGTTCACGAGTCATTTCCTCAGGGAATCATCTTGCCAATGAAGGGAGGCCAAACGCAAATACTCTTTCAGAGAAAACAACCAGTTTAGCGAGGGTGGCACACGATGTCTCTTTTGATCCGCAACGGGCGCATAGTCACAGCAAGCGACGATTACATTGCTGACATTTTTATCGAGCATCAAACAATCTCAATGATTGGCAAAGCTCTTGGCAAAGAGGCTGATACGGTGATCGACGCGGAAGGGAAATTCGTTTTTCCTGGAGGCGTCGATCCGCATGTTCATCTCGATCTTCCTGTTGGCAGTGTCATTTCATGCGACGACTATGAATCTGGCACACGAGCTGCAGCATGCGGTGGGACAACCACGGTCCTCGACTTTCCTACTCAAGAACGAGGGCGTTCGCTTTTCGAAGCTCTCGACATGTGGAACAACAAAGCGGCGGGGAAAGCCTGCGTTGATTATGGCTATCACATGATTGTGTGCGACATGCCTCCCGAACGCGAGCACGAACTAGAAAAGCTGGTTGAGAAAGGTATCACGAGTTTCAAACTTTTCACGGCATACCCTGATCGCCTCTACATTGATGATGGAACGCTCTATCGGGTCATGCGGCGCGCGGCTGAGCTCGGTGCGGTCGTCTGCATGCATGCCGAAAACGGCATTGTTATCGACGAAATTGTCCGCACAGCATGCGCAGAAGGCAACCTCTCACCTCGCTGGCATGCCCTCACACGCCCATCAATCATGGAGGAAGAGGCAGTTCATCGATGCATCGCTATCGCGCAGGTTGCCAGAGCAATTCTTTATATCGTTCACATTTCGAGTGCTGCTGCCCTCGAACCTTTACGTATAGCACGCGATCGCGGCCAACTCGTTTTTGGAGAAACATGCCCGCAGTATTTGCTCCTCGATCAGTCTCTCTACGAAAAAGAAAACTTCGAGGGCGCTAAATGGGTTATGACCCCCCCATTGCGCACAAAAACCGATCAGGCCGAGCTCTGGAAAGCATTACGCATGGGAGACATTCAAGCCGTGGGGACTGACCATTGTCCCTTTTCCCTCGCCGACAAAGAGCGGGGGAGAGACAACTTCGTCAAGATCCCCAATGGCGCGCCTGGCATTGAAAACAGAATGGCGCTGCTCTTTCACGCTGGAGTGCGAATGAACAACCTCTCTCTCAACCGATTCGTCGCGCTTACCTCAACGAATGCAGCCAAACTTTTTGGCTTGTATCCGCGCAAAGGAACGATCGCCGTCGGAAGCGACGCAGATCTGGTGATTTTCGATCCTCATCGAGAAGAAACCATCAGCGTGAACAATCCACACACACACCACAGCCGCGTGGACTATAGTGCATACGAAGGATTTACTGTGCGGGGCTATCCTGAGACTGTCGTTCTTCGTGGGAAAATCATTGTCCGCGATTGCGAGTTTATCGGAAAGCCTGGCGATGGCGAATTCATCGAAAGGAAACCATTCTCAGAGATTGTCATCTGACGCAAGGGCGGAGTGGCTCTATCGCGAGCATTTCGAGAAGCCAGAGCAAGAACCAGTAAGGGAAGTGACTTTTGACGGAGTCGTCTGTTTTTTCCTTTCTCATGAATAACGAAAACTTATTTCAGCCAATGCTGGCAGTAGCAACGACAACGAACCCGGAAATTCCGTCTGTCGAGACACGTTCAACTCAGTGGATAGATCTCTGCGCGTTTCTCCTCAACTCACTCAGTGGCACGGCAAGAGAGGCTCTCCAAGCAGCATCGGACCACGACGCGCGGCTAGACATCCTGAAAGATGTGGTAACAACGGCTCACCGGCTTTTTTCTCTGGAAAGAGCTCTCGCTGACAAACCAACACTCGCTGGGGAGAACGCTCCATCCGAGTTCGGAGCCGTCGGAGATAGGCTTCGTCAGTTCCTCGCCGAAATTGAAAAATCGAGTCCCCTAGGGAGGGAAGATAACGACTGAAAGTGCCCCCATGGGCCGATCGCGCCTCTCTCACTCGAGAAGCAGAGACGTTGCGAATAAGAAATTTTGTCCATGGTAAAATGCGGCGGAAGATGCCCGAAATCGGGCATGAGGTGAGCGGGAATAGCTCAGTTGGTAGAGCACCACCTTGCCAAGGTGGGGGTCGCGAGTTCGAGCCTCGTTTCCCGCTCCATTTTTATTTTTGCCGTCTCCCGCTCAGTTTCAGAGATTCGTATCTTTATGCTAGACCGTTTCCACGTTCCCACGAGTCTTTCTCACGTTGAGCGCAACTCGAGACAATCACATTCGGTCATTGCCTTCACAATTATTTTGGCAAAAACGAATTTCTCGCACGCTGGTGTTTATCCCTCGATAAAGATTCATTTCACTTCAAAGGACCCACTATTTTGACTCCGAGACACAATCACTACGACGAACACGACGAACACTCCCATTGTTGCGGCGGCCACGACGAAGACTGCTGCGGGGGAGCTCACGAAGACGACACTCCTTATTCGGTGCGAGCGCGCCAACTCGAAATCCTCGAGCGGGTTCTCAACCGCATGGTCAAGGAAGGGAACTTCGCAACCGCAGAAGAAGGATCGCAGCACATCGAAAGCCTTCTTGCTCAAATGCCTCCGGAGGAGGTATTCCTCCAGCTCGAGCTTACGCCTGAAGAAAAATCTCTTCTTCTCGTGGCTGAGGTAGCGCGTGCAGAAAGCCAAGAACAAGCGGAGAAACTTTTGCACAAAGCATTGGAAATCGATCCGAACAACATTGATGCTCAAGTCCTTCTGCTCGAGGCAGACGACCCTGCGACAGAAGCAATCCATCTTGAAAAAATTGTGCGCAAAGCAGAAGAAACCCTCGGACCGGATTTCTTCGTTGCCAAGCGCGGTCAGTTCTATTCCGATCCTGAAACGCGCCCCTATCTAAGAGCGCGCCAGGCGCTGATGGTCGCACTTGGCACAGCCAAAAATTATGACGGTGCAATCAAAGAAGCAGAGGGAATTCTCGACCTCTGTCCCCAAGACCATCTTGGCGTACGCGATTATCTTGCAGGCTACTACCTTGCCTCATCGCAATACGATAAAGCACTCGATCTGCTCGACAAACGCTACGAAGCTGATGACGGCGCTGTCTTCCAATACGCGCGAATGATGGTTCATCACAAGCTTGGTCACGAGACCGACGCAGAAGAAGCCCTTGAGGCAGCGCTCGAAGCGAATCCTTACGTGCTGCCCGTCCTCCTGGGCGTTCTCAATGCCGAGGAACTCGCTGAAGATATGACCCCTGGATCGCCGGGGCAAGCACTGTACGTTATCGGCGCACTTTATGATGCAATGCTCGAAAATGAACCTGCAATGGAATGGGCCGCCAACCGATGGGTCGAGCGCATGCGTGCGATGCATACCTATGGCGAGGACAGCGAAGAAGAGTCGTAAGGCGACACGCTAGGTTATTCTCTTACGAACCAGTTGCCCCGGCTGTCCTACGGACACGCCGGGGCATTCATTTTTAAGTTCCGACATTAGGTAATGATTGCGGGGGCACTTTGATCCAACGCTTTACTTCCCCAAGAGAACGGGAAGGGCATCAAGAAGCGTCTCGCACTCGAGGTTCGCAAAAGCCCGAACGCCCCCTGCTTTGTAATTGCCGCCTGAAACACCAATGGTAAAAAAACCTGCAAGGCGCACGGCAAGAATTCCAGCGGAGGAGTCCTCTATACCAGCCACACGATGACGCTCCTCTTCCGCGATGCCAAGTCCAACAGTGGCAGTTTCGGCATAAAGCCACGGGTGCGGCTTGGGCTCTAGTTCTCCGAGGGTGCCGACTTGCCCTTTGCGCAGAGGCGTTCCCGCCGAAATGATCGAATCGTAGAAATCCAGTGGATTGCCCATACCCATTGTGCGGAACGCCGCAAGAATTTCAGGCCACGCTTTTTCGAAAAGCCCGGACGTGACCAAGCCAATTTTTACCCCATGAGCCTTTAGCTCCAGCAAGAATTCTTTCAGGTGAGGCGCAGGACGGAATGCTTCGGCATGACCGCGTCCCTCCTCGATCTCTTTCATTTCGCGCTTCACCAACTCAAAGTAAATATCGCGCAATTCCTCGAGTGAAGTCCCAGGACAATACTTTTCGATGCAGTAGCTCAGATGCTCGCTTACGGAATGTCCTGCGACGTATGGAAAATCCTCTGGAGCAAAATGGAAGTTAGGATTTCCCAACGCCGTAGCTACGGTTCGTTCGATGATCCACATCCACATTTCTTCGCTTCGGACGCTCGTCCCATCGAGGTCCATGAGAACAGCCTTCACTGGCGCCTCGAACTTCACTTCCTTCAGAGGGTACAGGGCTGGATATCCAAGTGCAGAACGAATGTAGCAGAGCGTTTTGTCAGAAAAAACGATGAGTTCTGACTTCTGATCTTTCGGGACCAAAATATGTTCGACTCCGTCGTGCCCAACACGAAACAGCCCGCCGCCTCCCACTTCGATCTCTTCGAAGTCGTCACGGCATTCTGGCCGAATCTGCCCCAAGCCGGGGATCTTATCAGGTACAGTCATAAACACACGCCTCCGTTGGCAGGGAACCAGACTCTTTGTCCTTGCAAAAACGTCGTGCGAACCATGGTTTTCACAAGACTAAAATAACAATCATAGGCTAAGTGATTCCTATGACGGGAAATTCTTTTGTAAAGTCTTGTTCCCCAGTTCGAAAAACAGTATTAGCCCCCGTTCGGAGAGGATGAAACGCAATGAAAAAGTGGTTCTGTCATGTCATTTCGAATACTCACTGGGACCGTGAATGGCGCTATCCCTTTCAATCCTACCGCATGGACTTGGTCGAGATGATGGATCAGCTTCTCGACATTCTGGAGAAGCATCCGGAATATCGCGCCTTTTACTTGGACAGCCAAACCGTTATCTTAGAAGATTATCTCGAAATTCGCCCAGAACAAGCAGCTCGCATCAAACACTTCGTCGAGAAAGACCGACTCCAAATTGGACCGTGGTACACTCTTCCCGACATGTGGGCGTGTCCGGGCGAAGCGCTGATAAGGAACCTCCTCAGAGGTCATAAAATTGCCAAGGAATTCGGTCGCGTTCAGAAGGTCGGGTACACACCATTTTCCAACGGCCAAATTTCTCAACTCCCCCAGCTCTACCGCGGCTTTGGGATCGATCATTGCATGTTCTACCGCGGAATAGGAAAGCACATCGCCAAATCCGAGTTTATATGGAAGGGCGCAGACGGAACAGAAATCTACGGCTTCCGCTTCGGCGACTACGCGCGATACAACTACTACTATCTTGTCTATCGGCCTGGACTCCTCGGGCGAACCATTCGCGACCGCGAATATAAGTGGAATCCGGACGAGATCCCCTATCACGTCGCCAACGAGCAATCGCAGGACCGCCAGTACGGTTATGGGAATCTCCGGCTTTTTGTCCACGAAGACATGCTGGAAGAAGCTCTGAACGACGCTCTTCGTTACACCGCAGCCGACGCTACCACAAGTCAGTTGCTCTACATGATGGGGCACGATCATTCGTTTGCTGCGGCCGAAGAAATTGACCTTCTCAAAGCAATCGAGAAACGGTCTGCGACTCGGGAAGAGATCGTTTTCCATTCCTCACTCAGCGATTACATGGAACAATTCCGTCGCGAAGCGCGGGACCTTCAGGTTGTGGAAGGAGAAATGCGCCACACGCTCAAAGAAGGTCTTTGGACAAACCTCATGGCACTTATTCTCTCGTGCCGCACCTATCTCAAACAGCAAAATGCCCGCACTTGTGCAAAAGTGCTTTATGGCAGTGAACCGCTCGCTGCCATGGCAACCCTAACAGGTTCTCGCTATCCGACTTCCTACTTTGAACAAATCTGGAAGCGATTACTTGTGAACCAAGCCCATGATGCGGTGGGCGGATGTAGCGTCGATCGAGTGCACGTCGAAATGCAGACGCGGTGGGGTGAAGTCGAAACCATCAGCGACGAGATATGTCGGCGCTCGATGCGCGATGTCGCACTGCGCATCGACGGGCAGACCATCAAACGGCAGAATCTCCAGCTCACAATATTCAACCCACTCCCCTACTCGCGCGACATTCTTGCTGAGCTCATCATCGATATCCCCTCGCCGTCGCCCGAAACGACTTTTGCCCTGCAGCGGGCAGACGGCACAACAGTGCCTTACCAGGTGATTTCGCACGAGTCTTACACTGCGACTATTGAAAGTGGCTATGAACTGACCATGCCGTTCCCCGTCCAAAGATACCGTGCCCGCGTGGCACTCAGCCAGTTGCCAGCGTTCGGGTTCGAGGCTTTGGAAGTGTGTGTCGGACAACAGCCCCAGCAGCCTGAGGCTGAAGATATTGTCCGCAACGAGCGCACCCTCGAGAACGAAAACCTTCGAGTTATAGTCAACGACAACGGCACCTTCACACTCGAGGAGAAAGCAACGGGCAAGAGGTTCGAGCAACTCTGCTATCTCGAGGACACCGCTGAGTTTGGAGATCCCTGGAACAGAGTTGTTCCACCGGGCGATAAACCTCTCCTCTCCCTCAATCAACGTGCAAAGATTGGTATCGTAGAAAGAGGGCCTCTCTATGGTGCCATTGAAGCTACTTACGAATTCAGCGTCCCACGAGGCAAGGGAGCCAATGGGAAAAGGTCTCGCGAACGCGCTCGCATCCCCGTGTCCGTTCGCGTCGCACTGGAACGCAACGGGAAGTGTGCCCAGGTAGAAGTCCGCCTCACCAATACGGCAGAGAATCATCGCTTGCGGCTGATGTTCCCGACTGGCTTAGCTCGAGCCCAATATTCTACCGCCGATGGCCAGTTCGACGTTCTCAACCGCAGTATTAAGTTGCCTGATGCCACGGGTTGGAAAGAACCTCCCTATCCAACCCAGCCCATGTGGAACTGGGTCGAGGTCAATGATGGTTCGTATGGATTCACAGTCATCAATGATGGCCTGATCGAATACGAAGCTGTCGATGACGAACAGAGGACAATTGCGATTACGCTCCTTCGTGCTTTTGGGACAACGGTTTTTGGGCGACCGACCCCCGGCTCCCAATGCCTGGGCACCCACATTTATCGGTTCTCCGTGTATCCTCACGCGGGGTCGTGGTCCGATGCTTCGGTATTCGATGAGGTGAGTCGGCTTACAGCTCCTGTGCAGGCTTTGCTCTCTGCCCCAACCAAAGGTGTGCTCCCGCGTCGTGCCAGTTTTGTTGAAATTAACGGGAAGAACCTCGTTTTTAGCACGATAAAGCAGGCAGAAGACGCTCGCGGTATGATTCTGCGATTCTGGAATGCAATGAATACGCCTCAGAAGGCAGACCTCCGCTTGGGTATTCCTTTGCTGCGCGCGGAAAAGGTATCACTCGAAGAACTGCCAGAATGTCCGCTTGAACTCGTTGATGGCGGACGCTCGTTGCCCATTGAAGTCGGAGGCAAAAAGATAGTAACCCTCCGGCTAGAATGGCCAAAGGATTGAGCCTGAGGGTGTGGCAGACTATTCCCGCGCCCAAATCTTTGACCTTTACCCTCAGAGAATAGTGGAGCTTCTGCTGGCGAACCAATGATCGCCGCGCCGTTGATTCATGCCTTGGTGGGGGGGCAGCGGTGTGAACTCCGGTGGTGCAATGTGGACACAACTGGGGAAGCATGAATGGAGAATAATGACCCACAACCGCAGTGCTGGCGATCCATATGACGCACTCGCCATCCGATGATGTGACACACTGAACTCGTGATGTTTTTGCCGACCGGTGAGGCAGAAGTCACCTGGTGGCCCCATGTGGCATGTATGGTGAGCTGACCGGAGAACGCGTGCGTGACATACACTGAATGAGCCAGGGAGGCATAATTGATCGAGGACGACAGTCGCGAGTGACGGCGCAGCAAAGAGAGAAATGTGGAGCACTACAGCTCTTTCTCCAGGGTGTATTCTGGGAAAAACGCTGAAACAATTGCGAACGCGGTCTCAGCACATAACACATAAGAGGTGACACAGAGCCTCCTCAGCACCTATCTTCAACGCTGAGGTAGAGTGGAGCTTTAACCAATGAGATTTCCGGCATCCACATCAAGGCATAAAGCTTGCTTTTCTCCGGGCACCGAAGTTAGGGTTTTACTCATAAAAGGAGCAAAGAACTTAAATTGGCAATTTCATTACTGCCTATAAGAATGGAGGTAGCTTATGCTGGACCTTGAAAAACAGATTCAAACACTTCGTGAGAACTTTGAGTTTTCGCAGCGACCAGTTTTGTCAGTTTATGCCGACATCAATCCTGCCCGTCCTGAAAATGCAGGCCGAGCATGGGTCAAACGAGTAAAAAATGCTCTTAAGGAACTGCCTGAAATAAGAGATGTAAACGGCAAACGAGATACCTCGCTTTATGAGGAAGTTCTTGCGTTAGTTGAAGTCGAACGGCCGAGCGCTCGTACTCTCGCTCTTTTCGCAACCCGCAATGAATCAGGGCGACTCTTGCTTGAACGCCTCGACTTGCAAGTCGATCTCCCTGTGGTCGACCTTGCTCACGGACGTGTTGATGCGAGATACGGAGTTCCGTACCTTACACCACTCCTCTTTGCAGTAGACGAATACGAACGAGCTGGCGTTCTGCATATTGAGAGTGCGAAATGGCGTTTCTATGAGCTGTTCCTCGGCGAATTCAAAGAAGATATGGAGATTTTTGCCGAGATTAATCCGGACGAATGGAAAGAAATCAAAGAGCTCTCACAGAAAATAGGAAAAGTTTACGGGGATCGGGCTGCCAAACCCGGAGGACGATTCGATAAGCTTTCGCCCGAGGAACGCGCGAATGCGAAGGTGGCAGTTTACTGTCAGCGGCTTTACAGCCGACTCTCGCGCCTGCTCGATAAAGCGATCGACCGACTCGCTATCGAACGTCTTGTTCTTATGGGCGAGCCGTGGCAGGTCAGCCACTTTGAGAGTTTCCTCTCGAGAGGCACCCGCAACCGTGTCGTAGCGCGAGTTCCTCATCCGAAAAACCCTGCCTCACCGTCTGTTGTCGATCTCCGAGAACGGGTATTCCCAGCACTTGAAGCAGCTGAACGCGCAGCCGAAAACAAATTGCTCGATAGGATTCGCGAACAACCAGGTGTATGGGGACTCGATCCGGTTCTCGATGCACTGCAGCTGGGGCGAGTCGAAGTTCTCGTTCTGCCTTGGGCCCTCGATGCAAAAATTTGGCGGTGCGAGAAAGAAGGGTTTGTGGCGGCTACTGAGGAAACGGCAAAGATCTTCTGCGATTCGCCCGTTCAGGTTGCTCTTCGTGACTACGTATGGGCTCTCGCAGGAGACTACGGCGCTCGGCTCGAGTTCTTGAGAGGTGAACCGGAACAGCGCCTTATGAAAGAGTTCGGTGGGGCAGCCGCGCTGCTAAGATGGTAAAGGGCGGCTGCTCGCCCATTTTCTTGTGTTTTAGCCCACAAAAGTGCATACGTGTCCGAGTCTCCGTGAGAAATCGTCGTCACATGGAATCATGGCTCGGGGAAAGGAGGAAGTACGATGAAGGTTAGATACGCTTACCAGGATGTCGACCCGGCAGTTGCAGAGCAGTGGCCACAACTTTTCGAAAAATCGCTCGAAAGGGAAGTTGCCCCGCTTCTTGAGAAGAATAAGGCGGACGAAACCGTTATTTACGTTACCTTGAGCAAAAGCAAAAGGGACGGCAAGTTCCATGCGTCGGTACACGCTTATCTCCCGGGGAAAAAAATTGTTGCAGTGAAATCCGCACAAGCGGTGCTCGATTCGCTCGCAGGAAAGATTGCAAAAACCCTTTTCCGTGAGGTGAAAAAACATTTCGACCGACTGCGGGGGCAGAGCATCTATAAACGAAAAGCGCGACGCCATCAACTTCGCCAGCTGAAAGCAGCTATTGCTTCCCGCCCACAAGACACAGTGAGCGAAGCGGAGGAGGTCATCACTCGTTTCCTCGATCAACTGAAGGCCGTTGCTCGCCGTGAACTTGCCTATCTTCGTGCCTCCGGGGATCTCCCTGCTGACTATCCGACAGTAGAAGACGTCGTGGACGAAGCTGTTGCCGCTACGCTCGCAGAGCGGGAAAAAGGGATGTCACCGGAATACACTTATCGCCTGCTTCTCAAAAATCTCTTCAAAGCAATCGACCGCGAGCTGGCAGTTGCTCGCCAGTATGGCACTGCGATTCCCATCGATATGCCCATGCCGCCGGATGCTAAGGATCAATCCGAGCAGATGGTTGAAGAAGAATTTTACGAGTACTATCAGCCAGATGACTCTGTGAGCCTTGCCGATGTTCTCCCCGCTGAAGCTGTTGAAACTCCTGAGGAAGAATTGTCTGAAGCCGAGCTCGAGACAGCAAGCGAAGGTGCTTACAAGCTTGATGTGATGAAAGATCTCCCAATTCAGTGGAGACGTGCTTACCAACTCGTACACACTGACTCCATGTCAAAGGGCGACGTTGCCGTCATCCTTAACACGACAGAGACGCATGTCGAATACCTTGTCGGACAAGCCGACAGCTTCGTGCGGGCACGCTTGGAGGACGCTGGGCTCAAATCACAGGATGAATAAACAAGCTCTCTCGCAGCGCAATGGAACTCGAAAGGGTTGCAAAACGCGGGAGACGAATCACTAAACGAAGGGGTGCAGGGGAGGAGTTTTCTTCTCCCCTCCTCCTCTCTCTCTCTCTCCAAGAAAGTACCGCTGAACTAAGCCTTCATCCATTCCATATCAACGAGGTATCAGGGTGAAGGAGGGGAGGAGGAAGTATTTCTTCTCCGGACAGAACCGGTTGTGATGGGCGCTCCGTGCTCGACAGCCTCTGCCTCACGATTTCTCCCCAGCATTCGCAAAGCTGCTGCTGCATTCGACCGTGCGAAGGGATAAAGAGGATCTTGACGCAATGCTTCCGTAAACTGCTCAAGCGCTGCTTCGTGATTCCCTTCCATCCCTAGGCACACTCCCAGCGCACAGCGTGCATCAACGTCATCCGGAGCAATCTCGAGAGCTTTTTGCCAAAGAGTCTTCGCCTCTGCAAATCGTCCGGTTCTCATTGCCACTGCAGCCTCAGCACGCAAAAGCATTTGGGGATTCACATTTCGCAGCAGAGGATCTCGACTGCTTTCTAAATACTCGAGAAGTCTTTCGGCTTCAGCCGCTTCCCCCCTATTTGCAAGAGCCATCGCGACATTTATAAGAGCTCGCCCGTTGCGCGGTGCGTCTCGCAGCGTCGCGGTGTAGAGTGAGAATTCATCTCGCCAGTCCCCCAAACGGAGTGCCGTACGACCCGTAAAGGCCGCAACAACACCTCCAAGAAGCGCGAGATACAAAGCGCCTGCCCGAAGTCGCTTAGAACTTGGGATGTTCTCACCTTCATAGTTCTCCGTGGCGACGGATTTGAGATCCATACGATGAATGAGTCCCCCTACGGCAATCGCGGCGCCGATCGTAGGGAAATAGAGAAACCGTTCGGCAAGATATTGCATTGTGGGGACCACATTAGAGACTGGCAAAAGAGCAATCCAAAACCATCCAATGCCGAAACAAACGAGCCGGTTTTTTCCCCAGGATATGCCTGCAAGCACGAGTGTCGCACTGACTATGAGAGCCGCGACCCAAAGACGCGGGTCCGCTAGGGAACGTGTCGGGTCGAAATGGCTGTAATCGGCGTAAAGCTTCCACGGAAACAAGGTCACAGTGACATAACGGCTCGCGGCACGCACCATGGTGAGCATTTCATGAACGAAACTACCAGAAAGATACCCACACATCGGCGTTCCCCCCAACACGATGTGGCGAATAGCAACGAAAAGAGCTGTTTCGACGAGGAGAATCGCACCACTCAGCAGAAGGAAACGCTTATGGCGCCCCTCCCATTTGAAAAGTAATGCAATGAAGAAAACGAGCAGTGGAAGAGAAACAGCCATTTCTTTGCTCAGAAGCGCAAGGGCTCCAAAAATTGCGCTCACTGCCACCGTGCGGAATCGGCACGATGGTCTCAGTAGCTCCCGAATAACGCAGATTATGCATGCAAGCGACCACAACGTAAACAGCAATTCATCGCGACTTTTGATCCATGCGACAGCCTCCGTGTGAACCGGGTGAACAGCCCAAAGGAGGGTAGCGACAAACGCTGCGACCGATGCTGATATCGTTGTGCCGCGGCTAGGAGACTGTATGCAAAACAGTTTTATAACAGATAAAATTAGCAAATATACAAGGCTCGTGTTGACGGCATGCAATATAACATTGTGAGCATGCCACCATTGCGGATTTGCTCCCGCCACACTCCAATCTATGCGATAACTGATGTTGCGCAGAGGACGATAGAACCGCGGATCAACCATCGCTGCATAGGCTTTCGGCGATGTGAAATCTTCAGGAATTGTCGTCCACGACCGAATCGTCGTGTTGCGAACAACAAAATAGACGTCGTCCCACACAAACTGAAAACTTAGTGTTGGGAGGTACAGAGCTACTGCAACGAGACTTGCAACCAGAGGGAGAAGCCACTTCCGCCCGCGTATTTCCTCCGCACGAGTTGGACCTACGCTATGTAATTCTTCAGCAAGCATACCGTCTCGTCACTGAATGACACCCATGAGAGCATCGACCAACTTCTTCAAAGCACGATCCTCTACCACCTTGTTGTTGTCCGTATCTGTGATGTAGAAAACGTCCACGACCCGGTATGCCTCGGTGGTTATAAGCGCGAGATGGATATTATACCCCATCTCAGCGCAGACAGATGTTATATCGTAAAGCAGTCCCGGCCGGTCATAAGTTTTGACTTCTATGATCGTATAGGAAGGGCTCGTATCGTTGTCGATGAGGATCTGTGGACTCTTCACCACGGCAACGTCTGACGGCCGCTGCTCCTTGACAGAAGGCTGCGGGAACACATCCGACGCTTGAGCTTTCCCAAGAAGAACCTTGTTAAGATCGTTGCGGAGTCTGTCGAAACGCATGCCGTGGGGAAGCTTCTTGCCGTGCAGATCCGTAACTTGAAAAACATCGATGGCGTAGCCGTCTTTCGTTGAGTAAACTTGGACGCTGAGGATGTTTATTTTCCGCGACGAAAGAGCACCACATACGTTACTCAGCAACCCGGGGGTGTCGTATGCGACAAGAGTAAGTTCCGTATAATTCATGCCTTCAGGATCGCTCTGCGTCAACACCACACGGTTTTCATCGGTGAGTTCGCGCTTCATCCGAAAGTGCTGCGCCATTTTGTGAACCGGAACACTCTTCAGATACTTGTGAGGAAGATTTGTGATAAACGCTTCCACTTCTTCGCGAGTAGCTTCATCTTTCAATAGGCCATAAAGCTCCTCCCCCAGCCGTCGATATTCTTCGGGATCCAACTCGAGTTTTAGCTCATGGCCGGCGAGGACCTGCTTCGTCTTGCGGTAAAGCTCTGACATGAGCGCCGCTTTCCAGTCGTTCCACACTTCAGGCCCGACCGCGCTCGTATCACAGTACGAAAGAACATAAAGCATCGCGAGTAATTGCTCATCTGGCACAGCGTCAGCCATATCCTTTATGACCCGCGGATCGTCGAGGTCACGACGTTGCGACACGTGCACCATTTTCAAATGTTGAAGGACGAGCTGACGGACAACTTCTTGATCCTCGGGAGGCAACCCCATCCGCTGCGTTATCTTCTGGGAAATACCGGCGCCCCGCAAAACATGCCCGTGGCCCTCGCCCTTGCCTATATCGTGGAGTAGCAACGCAAGATTCAAAAGGTCCCAGCGAGTAATCTCCCGCGCTGCCTCGACGAGATCTTCGGGCACTTTTGCCTCCCCTGCGATAAGCTTTTCGGCCACATCGACTGCTTTAATCGAATGTTCGTCCACTGTGTAGCGGTGGTAGTAGTCTACTCGTACGAGGCAAAAGAGCTTCCCAAACTCGGGAATATAATCCATGAGTATGTGCGTTTCATGGAGCTGGTGGAGAGCATTAGCCGCGCCACGTTTTAAGCTGAGAATGCGCATGAATGCGTCGCGGCACCGCGGCGAAGTCCGAAATTCCGGCGTATCCGTTACGCTGCGCACTTCTGAGAGAATCGCTTTCAATTCGTCGCTGAGACTGACCCCCATACTCGCAGCGAGCCAAAAGCACTCCATCACCCGCGGTGGATCCGCAAGAAAGAACTGTTTATCCGGTTTTTTGAGATAGAGCATATCACCCCGGACACAGTAGTTTTCGTCCACTGACCTTTCTCGCATCGCATCGAAGATGCTTCCCACCGCACTCCGCGATTTTTGTGTCATTGCACGGATAGCCTTTCTGGAAAAGCGGTCGAGGACCCGCGCCCGCAGATAATAATCCTTCATCATTCGCTCTGCTGCCAGAAGAGTGCTATCCGACTCATATCGCAGCTTACGGGCGATTTCCGGCTGCCGAGCTTGTGTCAGCATGTCCGCTTTTCGTCCTTCGGCTTCATGAAGCAGGCTTCGCACGGTAAGAATGAAATCAACGCTTTCAGCCATCGCCAAGAGTTCGTGAGGATCAAGAACTCCATTCTCGACAAGAGTAGGAGACGTTGCATCACCCAGAACAGCATACGCGAGCCAGAGAACCGTGTGAGCGTCGCGCAGCCCACCTTCTCCTTCTTTCACGTTTGGTTCGAGGAGGTAGACTGAACGACCATATTTCTCGTGTCTCTGATGGGCTGACTCAAGAACAGCCTCAATAAACCATTTGCGTTTCCCGTTCTGGAGACGCGCCGCCAGCTCTTTCTTTAATCTATCAAACAACTCGTGACTGCCCGCTAAGAGCCGCGTGTGAATAAGTGTTGTTGTGGAATCGAGTTCTGTTCCGGCAGCGTGAAGTGCCTCCTCAACATGCTTAGCTGCATGCCCCAGCTCGATTCCCTTCAAATCCCACAACATATAGAGGAAACTTTTGGCAAAGGCATGCTCAGTGGGCGTGGGATTGTCCGGCAGAAGAAGAAGCAAATCGACGTCCGAATAGAGATTGAGCTGCTGACGCCCATAGCCACCTTGTGCAACAATGCTGATACGTTCATAATCGCGCGGCGCTAGGCCTGCTTCGCTCGCAAGCCATTTCACGATCCGCCTCAGAATGTTATCCATCGCATCGGAAAGGCGCTGGGCTGCAATCATTCCGCCATGCTTGATACAATCACGAATATGCCCTTCGCGTGCCTGGCGTAGTTCTGCATTGAGGCGTGTCAGGACTTCCTGACGCCGCTCGCGATTGAGATCGAGCAGGAATTCCGGTCCACTTGGAGGAGGCGACACCATCATATCTTCATTCCATCCGCATTACTGTCGTACTCACTTTGCGCTGCGCTTCAATAGAACTGACATTCTCTCCCATGAAAGTTTCATCTGTCCAGTCTATTCGGGCGGATCAACAAACGGTTGGGATGAGAACCTTGCCTCCGAGTTAGCAAGAGCAACGTCTGATCACGCTAGTCGGCGTGCAACAAGCATTCTCCGGTAGTAATCATCCGTTTTGTCCCCGAGAGCTTCTTTCGAGAAGAGCCTTGCTACACGCAAACGCGCTGCTTCGCCTAGCGCACGACGTTGAGCTGGATTCTGTGCAAGCTGGACGATAGCATCGGCAAGCGCCTCGGGATTCTCGGGCGGGACAAGAATACCTGTCTCCCCGTGAACAATCACATCCGGAATGCCTCCGACTGCTGTTGCAACCACAGGCAAGCCCGCAGCGGCTGCTTCGATCACTGCAGTGCCAAGCCCTTCGGACCGAGAGGGCTGCACAGCAATGTCTGCCGCGCTCAAGCACTCCGCTACATCTGACCGAAAGCCTGCGAGATGGATGCTCTCCGTGAGATTGTGCTCTGCAAGTTCCCTGGCGATACGCCCCTCGAGAGAGCCAGCTCCGAGGAGGAGAAATTTCGCATGAGGCACCTGCTGAAGGACACGCGGAACAGCTGCAAGCAGGATGTCGTGCCCTTTTTCTGGTCGGAGCCGACCAGACATGACGATGACCACAGCATCTGGGGCAAAACCAAATTCGCTCCTCACTTTCTCTCGAGCACTTGCGGCTCGCATGAAGTCTACGACATTGCATGCACTGGGAATGAGCACGAGCTTACGCGGGTCAATGTACGGTTTTTCGCTGCACTGCGCGACAATGGCAGAGGATAGACACACTATCCCATCAAAGAAGCGGCCGTACATCCAGCGGTTAAACCAGTGATCCGAGATAGGAAAGACATTGTGTTTCGTGCGAATGATGACTGGTCGGCGAGCCTTTGTTCCCAGTGCCAACGCAGCAATCCATGAATCGCGCCCACCGTGGAGATGCACGATCTCGGGCTGAAACCTTTCGACGAGCTGACGAAATCGTCTCACGTCATTACGGACGACCGATCGCAGCATGTTCTCGTAGCTCACCGATGAATCAACGGGAATGCCACGGGTTATGGCTCGGCGGGCAAGTTCCGACTCGCCTGGAACGCTTAGCAGGATTTCCCACCCACGGCTCGCCAATGCCTCGCATTCCATAAGGATGCGATTCGATTGGCCACCCCAGCCGCGTAGAAAATTAGTGTGAAGAACTCTCATTTGATCCCTTTCCAGCGTCCCACGTTCTTACACAGATGGAGAATGTGGTAACTCCACGAAAGCAGATACGACAGTTTGCTTGGTAGTGTATCGCCCATTATCATGACACGGGGTAACCAATAGAGTTGCTCGACACTGACCCGATTGTCCCGAATTGTGCTCACGGCAGCCTCGAACCCACTCGCACGTACAAGATTCGCTATTCGCTTGGAAACGTTGCCGTAGGGATAGGCAAACGTACGAGGCGCTTCCCCCAGAATATTTGCAAGGTCTTCCCGTGAACCGGCAATTTCGCCGACTGCTTGCTCATTGTCAAGGCGAGTGAGTCTCGGATGCGTCCGGGTGTGAGCTCCGATCTCATTACCCTCTTGCGCCAACTTACGAAGCTCGGCAGCGGACATCATGTCCTCAGGGCTCCCCGTCGGATCGCCGGATCGAATCTGCCCCGTCGTCACATAGAATGTCGCCCGAAATCCAAAGCGTTTCAGAAGCGGAAAAGCTTCCGTGTAATTGTCATACCAACCATCGTCGAAAGTCAAAGCGATCCATTTCGCTCGAAGCTCTTTGGGGTTGTGAACAAGCGCATCAGCTACCTCCGACACGGTAAGCGCCCGGTAGCCGTGTTGACGGAACCATTCAAGATGCGCCTCGAATAACGTAGGAGCAACCCACAAGCCACGATGTTCGGTAGAACTGACGGGACACGCTCCGATGTGATGATACATGAGGATTGCCACTACGCCTGAGACTCCTCGAGGTCGTTTCGCTGAAACGAGAATCGTTCGCCCGGCATGAAGTCATGCAAGTCCGGATTCCAGTTCCAGAACTGTATAGCAAAGGACTCAGGCGTAAATTCGATTGTATTAAATTGATAAAGCCTGTCCTGTCCGCCTCGGGTTCTGCCGCTTGAGACCGTCCCTGCTGCAGCTATAATCACTTGCCGCTTCATGGCGCGGGACAGATCACGCGATGAGTAGACACACGACTGGTGAACGTGGCCATGAAGAACAAGGTGAATACCCGCGTTGGACAGACGCTCGAGTAATTCTGCCGGCTTCCGATAAATTCCAGGGCGAGGATTACCAGGCATGTTGTGAAAGTGTTGGTGAACAACAAGCACTCGCCATATCCCCGATGGAAGCGCGGCCGCCCACTCTTCAATGGCATTCAATTCCCTCTCTCTCAAGAGCCCCTTCTGATGAACGAACGGGTTAATCGTATTCGCAGCCCACACCGCGCAAATGCCGAGATCGAGCACTCCATCATGGAGATCCGAAATCCAAAACCGGTAATTCCAAAACGGTGCCACAAGCCGCAAAGGGACATTGTAGAGGGGAATGTCGTGATTTCCTGGTATGATAACGAGTGGGTGGGGAAGCTTCTCGATGAGCGATCTAGCTCGCATGAATTGAGGGGTGCGGGCCCTCATCGTCAAGTCCCCCGAAACGACGATAGCATCTGGCTCAAGCCGTTTTGCCGCCGCCACAAGCCGCTCTGCGGGCAGCTCTTTGAATCGACGCCCCACGTGAATATCTGAGCAGTGAAGGATGAGGCGCCGTTCTGCAGGCTCGAGAAATTTCGTTTTCGGATACTCTTCCGCCACCTGCGTGGCAAAAGGGTCAGTGGGCCGAGTCATTGGGGAGGAAAAGTTCTCTTACTCGGTTTTTGTCGAGCTTGATCCACACACACACCTGCCCGTTAACCTCGTCCACCTGCCAATCTTCGACTTCTGCTGTGCGCACAAGACGAAGGACTTCAGCCCTCAGCCGCCGATCACGCGCTATGATATCGTTGACCGTCTGACGCCCTTGAACACGCATGCGTCCCACTTCATTGAGAAGAGCCCGTCGGGCCAAAACTTCAGCGTCGTTTTGTGCCTCACGGCGCTCCATACCGGGTTTGTCAACAGGTCGGTATGGAGCACAAGCTGAAGTCTGCACCCAATCAGGTTGCGGGCGCCGCTGCCCAGTCAAGGAAGCGCAACCGGTCATGAGCATAACTGCCGCGCACACATACACAAAGCAATACATAGCTCGTACCCTACGGCGAACCATTGCCTGTTGAATCACGTCACGTGCCTTTCCCATATTCTTCTTGATACAAATAAGTAGCGCTCCTGCGCATTTCATGTCCAGAACGAAAAACGTGGGAGGAGAACAGAATTATACGTGTAAAACTGTTCTAGCCAGTGTTTTTCTGGTAAAGACTTTAGGGAGGAAACAGTTCCCCCGCTAGCAAACTGCTTGGAAGCAACGACCTCGCATACCAACAATAGTGTGCACCACAAATAACTCGAAATCGTCGCCATGACCCGCATATCCACGTGCCTCTTTTCCAGGAAACGGCGCAAGTCAGTTTGGTTCACGGAGAGAAGAGTCAACAAGCAAACAGAAACCGCTACCTACTTCCGCTGTCGACTGATTTAGTCTGCCCACCTCACCCAGTCATCTTCCAGCTTTTCCCCTTACCTTTGGTGGGGAGAGCTTTGGCGACGAATTTCATAGTCCCGACTCTTGCTAATTACTTTCCTTACCCACGTATTGCAATTGTGGAAAGGAAAAGGAAGCCAACCAGCGCGGGGAGTTTCGAGCGCGGCTTTCAGCAAAGCATCTTGATCATGTACCTCTCGTATCTCTCGTGCGTAGACGGACTCAGTCCGTGCAGCGTCGTGATGATCATGTGCCTCGAGCGGCTTGAAAAAGCTCGCCGGTGATGGCGGCCACGTCCCCCGAACTGAATCAGCACCTTCAAAATCAGCCCCCATTTCGAACTTCGGTGTTAAAATCCATTCATGGAACCATCCCACGGCTGCACCCATACGCCCACCCGGAATGTTGACCGGACGCACACACCACCATGCGCGTTTCGGATGCTCTGCTTCTGCACGCGGCAAGGGTTTGAACCCTTTTCGCTCCAATGTCTTTTCGACCGAGGGAGGAAGCGTGAGAGTCGAGCGCGCGACCTTCGAGGAAGAATCGAATGTTGGACGCATCACACTACATCCCGCCAAACACACAGAACAAACGAGAACTATAAATCCTCTCAAGATTTTTGTTTCCGACCAGAAGGCACACCTTCTGCCGACAGCAAAAACATTCTCACTCGAAGAGGTGGCTGGGTGCTTTGTTTGTGTGAGATCTTCCAGAATACGTGAATTCTCCCACTGCTGGCCGATGCTGGCAGCAACGCCCGAGCATTGACGCTCTATCCCTACGAATTCCCGCCTCCGCCTTCCTCCACGTATTCCCCCCACCAATAGCCCTGCTCCACGTCTCCCCGTTCTCACCTACCCGGCCTCCACATTCCTTTTCTCTTCGGCTATGTAAAAAAGTATGTCCGCTCCAGCTCTACCTCTCTCAGCCTAGGAGGCAAAGGGTCTTCAGAAGTAGCAGAGTACGTATGAAACAAGAGCTCGGCGAAAGCAACGAAAAAGCGAACATCCACGCCACCTTGGCCTTGTCCTCGTTCGCACACGAGGACAGAGTCGGGATCGAGTCGCTCCGGTGTTTCCCCGTATTGTCTCCAACCCGCCGTCTATGCGGGAATGGGAACCAGTTTCGCCTCTGCGCGAGCTCGTTCTTCTTCATCGAGCTGCTGTAGTGCTCGACGGAAGTCGCGTGGCATCACTTTGACGAACTTTTTCACATAGGCGTCAAAGTCATTCAAGATGCGCTGGGCAACAGTACTTCCCGTAAGTTTGGCGTGATTGCGGAGCATGAGCTCAAGCAGCCCTAGGTCTTTTTCGTCCTCAACAGACTCAAGGTCGACCATTGCTGTGTTACAGCGCTGCTCGAACAAGCCGTCCTCGTTGAGCACGAAAGCAATACCGCCACTCATCCCTGCAGCGAAGTTGCTGCCGGTTGGTCCGATCACCACGACTGTCCCACCGGTCATGTATTCGCACCCATGATCTCCCACGCCTTCGACGACGCACTTTGCCCCGCTATTGCGCACGGCGAAACGCTCTCCAGCGCGTCCGCGCACGTAAGCTTCTCCGCTCGTTGCGCCATAGAAGCATGTGTTCCCCACGATGATATTCTCTTCCGCTTTAAACCGTGCGTTCTTTGGCGGATAGACAATGAGACGTCCGCCACTCAGTCCTTTGCCGAAATAGTCGTTGGCGTCGCCTTCGAGCTCGAACGTTATACCCGAATACAGCCATACGCCGAAGCTTTGCCCCGCCGAGCCGTTGAACTTAATGTGAATAGTCTCGGGTGGCATCCCCTCCTCACCATAGCGCTTTGCAGCTTCGCCCGAGAGCATCGCACCAACCGTTCTGTTGACGTTGCGAATTGGCATCTCGAACGACACTGGTTCAAGGCGTTCGAGAGCAGGCGCACATCGGCGTATGAGTTCGTGGTCCAGTGCTTTCTCTAGGCCATGGTCTTGTGCACGTACACAACGGACTTCTACGCCCTCCTTGCGCGGCGGCTGGTAGAGAATTTGCGACAAGTCTAGGCCACGAGCCTTCCAATGGTCGATGGCTGGTTGCACGTCGAGCATATCCACTCGACCCACCATCTCGTCCACAGTTCTGAATCCGAGCTCAGCCATGATCTCGCGCAATTCCTGTGCCACAAATCGGAAATAATTGATGACATATTCAGGTTTTCCTGCGAATCGCTCTCGCAGACGCGGATCCTGAGTCGCAACTCCCACGGGACACGTATTGAGATGACACTTGCGCATCATAATACACCCCAGGGTCACAAGTGCAGCCGTGGCGAATCCGAACTCTTCAGCACCTAGGAGGGCTGCAATTGCAACATCGCGACCGGTCTTCATTTGTCCGTCGACCTGCACAACGATTCGGCTGCGCAGATCGTTGAGGACGAGAACCTGCTGCGTTTCAGCAAGGCCAAGCTCCCAGGGAATACCGGCGTGCTTGATAGACGTCAGAGGTGACGCGCCGGTTCCTCCGTCGTGACCGCTGATGAGAACGACATCGGCATGCGCTTTCGCGACACCAGCCGCAATAGTTCCCACACCGACCTCTGCCACCAGTTTCACGCTCACACGCGCCGACGGATTCACGTTCTTCAAATCGTGGATGAGTTGGGCAAGGTCCTCAATAGAGTAGATATCATGGTGCGGAGGCGGTGAGATGAGCCCCACAAAGGGTGTCGAATGGCGCACCCGAGCAATTTCTGGAAATACCTTATGCGCGGGGAGCTGCCCACCTTCGCCAGGCTTTGCCCCCTGAGCCATTTTGATCTGAAGCTCGTCTGCATTCACAAGATACGTCGTGGTCACACCGAATCGGCCACTCGCTACCTGTTTGATCGCGCTCCGACGCAAATCACCATTGGGGTCTGGTTTGAAACGCTCTGGATCCTCTCCTCCTTCCCCCGTATTGCTTTTCGCCCCCAATCTGTTCATGGCGATTGCAAGTGTTTCGTGTGTCTCCTTGCTGATAGATCCAAAACTCATCGCTCCGGTAGCGAAACGTTTTACGATGGATTCCACTGGCTCGACCTCGTCGAGTGGCACTGGGGTGCCTTTACGGAAGCGGAAGAGTCCACGAAGGGTACAGAGAGCCTCACTTTGATCGTTAATCAGTTTGCTATAATCCTTGTAAACAGAGTAATCATTTATGCGCACTGCATGTTGGAGCTTTGCAATTGCGTCCGGACTAAATAAGTGCGCTTCTCCCTCACGCCTCCAGTGGTACTGCCCTCCCCAATCGAGCAGCTCGACATGCGCAAAGCGCTCATCATGAAAAGCCTGCTTGTGCCTTAGCAGTGTTTCTCGTGCAATCGTATCGAGTTTTACTCCACCGATACGCGATGCCGTGTGCGTAAAGTAGCGATCGATAACTTCTTTGTCGAGGCCGATGGCTTCGAAAATCTGGGCACCCTGATAGCTCTGAATCGTGCTGATGCCCATTTTTGCCATGATCTTCAGGATCGCTTTGTCAGCCGCTTTAATGTAATTTTTGATCGCCTGTTCCACGGTGAGCCCAGCCGGAGGCATAAGCTCTGCCGGAAGTGTTTTATTGCGGACCATGTCGGCGATTGTATCGAAGGCGAGATAGGGGTTGATGGCACCGGCACCGTAACCGATGAGTAAAGCAAAGTGGTGAACTTCGCGCGCCTCACCTGTCTCCACCACGATTCCTGCAAAGCCGCGCAAACCTTCCCGAATCAGGTGATGGTGAACGCCAGCAGTAGCGAGGAGAGCTGGAATAGGTGCATGGTCGGCATCCACCCCTCTGTCGGAAAGAATGATAATCCCGTAGCCATCGCGACATGCTTGCGCAGCTTTTTCGCAGAGGGAATCCATTGCTGCCTCGAGCCCTGCTTCACCTGCGCGCACGTCAAATAGCATAGGCAGTGTGATCGCCCGATTATATTCGTCGTCAAGGTTGCGCAGTTTCTCTAACTGCTCGTTCGTAATGAGAGGATGGTGAATACGCACCATGCGGGCATGCTGGGGAACTTCATCAAGGATGTTGCCCCATTTGCCGATATAGTTAACGGTGGACATCACCATCTCTTCGCGAATGCTGTCGATCGGCGGGTTTGTGACCTGTGCAAAGAGCTGCTTGAAATAGTTATAGAGAAGCTGCGGGCGATTGGAGAGGACCGCCAGAGGGGTATCGTTCCCCATCGAACCAATGGCTTCCTCACCTTTGAGCGCCATAGGAGCCATGAGCATTTTGAGGTCCTCGAGCGTGTAGCCAAACGCCTGCTGAAGGCGGACCAACTGCTCTTCGTCGTATTCCTCGACAGTGGAAATGAGGGACGGTGCGAGAGCATCGAGATCGACGATGTTTTTCTCAACCCATGTGCGATACGGATAACGTGTCGCGATGGACTTTTTCACTTCCTCATCCTCGACGATACGTCCCTGCTCTGTGTCGACGAGCAGCATGCGGCCTGGCTGCATCTTCCCTTTATAGAGGACGTTCTCGACGGGAATATCGAGAACACCGGTCTCCGAGGCGTAAATAAGCCTATCGTCAGTAGTCACCCAATATCGACCAGGCCGAAGACCATTGCGGTCAAGGACAGCGCCAATTCGCACTCCATCAGTGAATGCTATCGCAGCAGGACCGTCCCACGGTTCCATAAGACAGGCGCTGTATTCATAAAATGCCCGCTTGTCGGGATCCATTAACGGATTCCCCGTCCACGCTTCAGGAATCATCATCATGATAGCCTGAGCGAGAGGACGTCCGCCCATCACTAAGAATTCGAGCGCATTATCGAACGTTGCCGAATCGCTCCCCGTTTCTGTTACGAGAGGAAACAGCTTGTATATCTCGTCGCCGAACAAAGCGCTTGTGA
>Ga0078972_1001024_pt1 | contig 111620 bp, 88 predicted proteins | sample YelNatPaOPGAMG01_FD_67568 | JGI IMG/M metagenome (GOLD analysis project Ga0078972, IMG submission 67568) | Hot spring thermophilic microbial communities from Obsidian Pool, Yellowstone National Park, USA - OP-RAMG-01 (SPADES assembly) (version 2) | ecosystem: Environmental > Aquatic > Thermal... | reverse complement strand
CTGCATCTGTAGGCGTAATGATTGCCTATTTTAAGATGTTTTAATTTAGAAAAAGTTGCGGCGTCATCGAAGAAAAAAATATTGACTATTTCACGCACACGGCGTGCGACGCCTGCTGCCTAAGCTGTGTTAAAGAGGCATAGCGTTTCAATCCACGCACGCACACGGCGTGCGACAACCTTAATTAGTTTCGTCGCCCTTCTCTTCTTGTTTCAATCCACGCACGCACACGGCGTGCGACAGTTGATGGTCAATATAAGATTGTTGACTATATTGTTTCAATCCACGCACGCACACGGCGTGCGACATTTTTCAACATTAATTTCAGGATGTTCTTTTTGGTTTCAATCCACGCACGCACACGGCGTGCGACGTTATTGTTGATTTCTTTTTATCCTTTAAATTATTGTTTCAATCCACGCACGCACACGGCGTGCGACATATTTTTTTTTAAAATAAAAATAGCTTACAAGTTTCAATCCACGCACGCACACGGCGTGCGACATATTTTTTTTTAAAATAAAAATAGCTTACAAGTTTCAATCCACGCACGCACACGGCGTGCGACCTTCTTCTATTTCTGTTTCTGCACTACTAAAATTCGTTTCAATCCACGCACGCACACGGCGTGCGACTGGTATCTTCGTTTCTGTCTTCAAGTACAACATGTTTCAATCCACGCACGCACACGGCGTGCGACGTTAGTAGCGTAGAATTCGAGATCTAACATCTCGTTTCAATCCACGCACGCACACGGCGTGCGACCTTCAATATTTGGAAGAAATAAGACGCTGGTATGTTTCAATCCACGCACGCACACGGCGTGCGACAATTACAACCCAAACTTAATATATTTTATTTTTGTTTCAATCCACGCACGCACACGGCGTGCGACGGAGTTATATATGAAAAGATTGCTAGTAATATCGTTTCAATCCACGCACGCACACGGCGTGCGACTGTGTCACAATTTGGAGCACCATCTTCTACATATGTTTCAATCCACGCACGCACACGGCGTGCGACTTTATTTCCTTTTTAAACAACAAATAAAGTAAAGTTTCAATCCACGCACGCACACGGCGTGCGACGTAACATTTTTATCAGATATTAATTTTTTTTAAATGTTTCAATCCACGCCCGCACACGGCGTGCGACGCTCTTATTCGGAGGCTTACATCAAAATACGCGAGTTTCAATCCACGCACGCACACGGCGTGCGACAGCCTGATATATTTTATCAGACTTTAATTTCCGTGTTTCAATCCACGCACGCACACGGCGTGCGACCCTCACATTTTTTTACAAAGTTATTTATTTCATTACGTTTCAATCCACGCACGCACACGGCGTGCGACATTATTCCTTTTTTTATTTTTTATTTCACAATAATGTTTCAATCCACGCACGCACACGGCGTGCGACGTTGGACCGCATAGGTCCAAGAACTTTAATGTAGATGTTTCAATCCACGCACGCACACGGCGTGCGACTGCATTGTTCCTCTTGCATTTGCACAAGATATTTGTTTCAATCCACGCACGCACACGGCGTGCGACTTGCTGCATATAGTAATGATGCTGCACCAACAGTTTCAATCCACGCACGCACACGGCGTGCGACTATTGTTCAACAAGTAGTTAAACCTATTAATGATGTTTCAATCCACGCACGCACACGGCGTGCGACAAATTTAATCCCCAACGCTGGGATGGAAAATTTCCGTTTCAATCCACGCACGCACACGGCGTGCGACTCGAGGTCTGGATGGGTGACTGGATGAATCAGCCGGTTTCAATCCACGCACGCACACGGCGTGCGACTTGTATTCGCCATCCGGCACGGCATCCCGGTAGTAGTTTCAATCCACGCACGCACACGGCGTGCGACGTTATTACATTATTTTATTTAACCCCCTTTATATTGTTTCAATCCACGCACGCACACGGCGTGCGACTATCTATTAGCTTAGCAAGGTTATTTGTACCAAAGTTTCAATCCACGCACGCACACGGCGTGCGACCATCCCATTAGTATGACCTTCGATGATGTTACGGGTTTCAATCCACGCACGCACACGGCGTGCGACCTGTAGATAAAAAATTAACTTCTTTTTTATGATGTTTCAATCCACGCACGCACACGGCGTGCGACGACAAGTTTTAGATTTAAATGCTCTTGCATTTAGTTTCAATCCACGCACGCACACGGCGTGCGACATTTAACAGGAGCCATTGTAGGATTTAAATCCATAGTTTCAATCCACGCACGCACACGGCGTGCGACTAGTAACCAAGATTTTTAGCAATAGTGATTAAACGTTTCAATCCACGCACGCACACGGCGTGCGACAGATGATGGGATTCCGACTCGATTAGTTTAGAGAGGTTTCAATCCACGCACGCACACGGCGTGCGACTGGTAACACAACGCTCCGCGGAGCTGGTTACAAAGTTTCAATCCACGCACGCACACGGCGTGCGACTTGGTGTTCATTCACCGGGTTCCTACCATCCGGCGGTTTCAATCCACGCACGCACACGGCGTGCGACGCTGGATGTTGGCGATACTCTGACGGTCGCTTATGTTTCAATCCACGCACGCACACGGCGTGCGACAAGCTATTTTTTTTAAATAATCTGATTATAATAGTTTCAATCCACGCACGCACACGGCGTGCGACATTATTAGTCTTTATTTTTTTATCGCAAATAATTGTTTCAATCCACGCACGCACACGGCGTGCGACTTGTTTCCCGGTTACCTAAGCCAATACCTTTAAGCGTTTCAATCCACGCACGCACACGGCGTGCGACAGCTTACAAATAATATTACTTATAAGCTATAAAAGTTTCAATCCACGCACGCACACGGCGTGCGACTATATTTAGCAGTGCTATTGTTAGTGGCTCCGTTGTTTCAATCCACGCACGCACACGGCGTGCGACTTAAATTGCTCTTGTAATTCATCGGGTAAATCGAGTTTCAATCCACGCACGCACACGGCGTGCGACCACCGTTTTCTATTTTTTCAACAGTGGTTCCTTGTTTCAATCCACGCACGCACACGGCGTGCGACAAAAGCTCTTGAAGTTGAACTTCAAAATTTAAAAGTTTCAATCCACGCACGCACACGGCGTGCGACTTGGCTTAATGTGTAGTATTTCATAATAACCTCTAGTTTCAATCCACGCACGCACACGGCGTGCGACGGCGTATGAGAAATTTCCCATGCTTGCTGCATGTGTTTCAATCCACGCACGCACACGGCGTGCGACCATATTTTCTCACCTTTCAATATTCGTTAATTATGTTTCAATCCACGCACGCACACGGCGTGCGACAATTTTCCGTTTCCACCTCCAATGGAAACACTAGTTTCAATCCACGCACGCACACGGCGTGCGACCGTAAGGCTATTAGAGTATATTCCGCTAATAAGGGGTTTCAATCCACGCACGCACACGGCGTGCGACGGAATTATCATAAATTTTGACATCTAATAAAGAGTTTCAATCCACGCACGCACACGGCGTGCGACGATTAGGGCTCGTCCTTTTTGCAATTTTAATCAAAAAGTTTCAATCCACGCACGCACACGGCGTGCGACAGGTATCAAAAAGGCTATATCGGATATTAAATCGTTTCAATCCACGCACGCACACGGCGTGCGACTATAAGGAAACAAAAAAATTCTTTAATTAAAAAAGTTTCAATCCACGCACGCACACGGCGTGCGACGCCAATTCACTTTTTGGATCTACTATATGATATGTTTCAATCCACGCACGCACACGGCGTGCGACGTTATGGAATTCGATTCGTTTCCGCATGTTGCGGTTTCAATCCACGCACGCACACGGCGTGCGACCTTGTAACTCTCCGTCTTCGTTTTGTTTTATTGTATGTTTCAATCCACGCACGCACACGGCGTGCGACGGAGTACTATGGACTATTATCTTTTATCTTTCTTGTTTCAATCCACGCACGCACACGGCGTGCGACGCTTAAACACAGAGCAGACAAAAAAAGCTGCAATAGTTTCAATCCACGCACGCACACGGCGTGCGACCCCCTTGTAATATTTTTCTCTAAAATATTTATCGTTTCAATCCACGCACGCACACGGCGTGCGACATGATCGATTATTGGGACACGATCGATAACAACGGGTTTCAATCCACGCACGCACACGGCGTGCGACGGCTGCCAAGAATTGATTGTCATCGACAGGAAGAGTTTCAATCCACGCACGCACACGGCGTGCGACTGTATTATTATGATGTTAATAGTCTATATCCTTATGTTTCAATCCACGCACGCACACGGCGTGCGACTCCCAACGAGTTCGGTGGAATTCGAGGTTTAACCTGTTTCAATCCACGCACGCACACGGCGTGCGACTTTGGATATTGATTAGATGGGCGTGGGCGTGTTGTTTCAATCCACGCACGCACACGGCGTGCGACCCGCCGTTCCGCTTGCAATTGTTCCGGCGATAGTGTTTCAATCCACGCACGCACACGGCGTGCGACATCATCCGGCTCTGGTAATTCTTCCGGGACTATAGTTTCAATCCACGCACGCACACGGCGTGCGACCATCAGTAGTTGGCGTGATTGCATATTTAGCAAATGTTTCAATCCACGCACGCACACGGCGTGCGACTGCACAGTTAATTTTGAGACCGCCTTGGAATATGTTTCAATCCACGCACGCACACGGCGTGCGACCGCGTACTTTTTCGACAAAATCATTATATGCCAAGTTTCAATCCACGCACGCACACGGCGTGCGACTTACAATTTCTTTTCCGTACACATTTTCACCAAATGTTTCAATCCACGCACGCACACGGCGTGCGACTCTACAATTGTCAATGCCTTATTTGAGATATAAAGTTTCAATCCACGCACGCACACGGCGTGCGACGCCGGAACTTTAGCACAATATTATAGCGCTATTGTTTCAATCCACGCACGCACACGGCGTGCGACTTCGATGGATCCCTCGATGCATCTGAAATACAAGTTTCAATCCACGCACGCACACGGCGTGCGACTGGCGAATGAGTTAGCATATTCTAACTATATTCATGTTTCAATCCACGCACGCACACGGCGTGCGACACAGTTTGCCCCGTTTGGGCAACTCCACTATAACGTTTCAATCCACGCACGCACACGGCGTGCGACTTGTACCTCCGCTTGTATTACTTGCAATTCTTGTTTCAATCCACGCACGCACACGGCGTGCGACTGTTATTACTCAAACTTATTATTTTTCAATCATATAAGCAGATTAAATCGCTTATTGGTAAGTTATATGATTAAAATATTTCCACATATATAATTTTCCTTTTTTTTATTATTTTTTCTAAGTGCTAAGCCATCCTATTTTTATCGTTCACTTCGGTTAGCATTTAAAATTAAGAAATCAATTATATTATTAATGTATCATCAACACTTAGATTTTTGCTTTTCCCGAAATATTCAATACGTCTTTTATAGTTTGCACCAAGATAGTAGAATCTAAGATTATCTTGTTCTTTATCAAAAATATTAAGCAATTCTTTTTTCAGTATTTCCCATTGTCCAGGTTCCAAAACACATTCGAAGACAGAATTTTGAGCTCTAATACCAAAATTAGTGCAAGTTTCGGCAACCTTTTTTAAGCGTTGTTTTCCTGAGGATGTTTTTGTTGAGACATCATAAGCAATAACTACCATCATATTAACCTCACTTCAAATAAAATGGTGGATAAGTTTCCATATCACCTCTAATGTATCTTGCAAGCAATTGTGCTTGTGTATGCACCAATAAACCAATAGTCATTTTTTCTCCTAATAATGGATGCGTTATTTCTTCCTGTTTTCTTTTCTGGTATGCCGATAAAACTTCTTTTCTCGCACTTTCAGAAATTCTAACCTCGCCCGACTCTCTGAATTCAAAATCCTTAATAGTTACCTGTTTAAGGTTTATAAGATTCAACATTATTCTATCTCCCAAATATGCTCTGAATTCTTCCATCAAATCTAAAGCAAGACTAGGTCTGCCTGGTCTAATCTGGTGCAGAAATCCAACCTGTGGGTCTAATCCGACAGTTTCCAATGCCGATCGAACATCATTAGCAAGAATTGCATAAAGAAAAGAAAGCAGGGCATTGGCTGGATCTAAAGGAGGTCGTTTAGACCTCTGAGAAAATTTAAAATCATCTTGCTGAGCAGTTATCAAATTTGATAGTTCTCCAAAATATGTTGTTGCACATTCTCCTTCATAACCATTTAATTCATTTAATGTTTCTGTATTTTGAATTTTTTGTAAGCGGTTGCCGAGCAATTCTGAGGCTTGATAAACCGAGGCTGGGCAGATATCAGGATGATTTCTCTGGTGTCGTAATAAAAGATGACGATAGTTTGCAACTTTAGCTGCAATCATTGGTTTAGCAATTTTTAATGATTCAAATTCGTTATCTGAAATTGCGTATTGAGCTTTTCGTAATAGCACATTTCCTTTTTGAGCGCCATATACTTTTGCTAAAAATTTCCCTGTTTCTGTCAGATAACATATTCCTACATTATTTTCAGCGCAAAATGCCATTAATTGGGGTGTAAGTGGTTTGAATCCAAAGCAAACAATATTTTCGATTGTGTGAATTGGTGCTTGAAAAACTTTTCTCCAATTTCCTTCAGTATCTTTTATTTCTACTATAAAAGTTTCATGTTCTTTTCGAACATAAGCATCATCCGATGTTATGTATAAAGTGTTAAGATGTTTTTTCATAAAATATATAGCTCTTTTATGTAATCATTTAGTTTTCTTTTATTTAATGCTTTTGGTTGACAAACATTTATAAGTGAGCAATTTCTGCATTTTGCTGAATACTCAATTATGGGAATTTTCTTCTCCGTTATTAACTTTCTAACGTTTATTATTACTTCTTCTGTTTGCGTCCTTAATTGTAAATCAATGTCAATTACATTCCTTCTTCTGATTTTTCCATAAAAGAAAGCGGCTTTGTTTATTTGAGTATTCAGCATTTCTTCTAGACAAAATACCTGGGCACATAACTGCACTTTATCAGAAATATCTTCTTTGGGTTGACCAGCTTTAAATTCTACTGGAAGAATTTCTTTTCCTTTTGATATTTGTTTAAACTCTACCACATCACATCTGCCAACAATACCATATTTGTAAGAATGAATTCTAAGTCCACGAACAGTTTTAACATCACCTCTTGTTTCATAGGTATCAGTGTCAACCTTCTCGTGAAAAATTTCACCTCGCACAGTAAAAAGATTTTCCAGCCACACATCGTCAATGTGTATAAGTGCACATTGACGAGGACAGAAAATGTAATGTTGCAAAGCGCTGATCATTATGAAATCGTCTTCGGTATACATTATTAACGGCTCGATAAATTCAATATTATGTCACCCCTACAGGGTTTTATTGTATTTTTTCTTATGTATTTCTATAAACATTTCATCCCCAAAGGGATTCCATGTTAATGTAAATTTTGAACAACATCTTTTCTTTGTCCCATTAGGGACAAAATATTTATAGAACATTTATACAAAAAAATTAGAGTCCCGTCAGGGACGATATAGATAATTATTATTCCACCTCTACAATCTTAAATGTTTCCGGGAATGTTTTTCCATCGAGATAAATTTCATAATCTGAAAAATCTCTTGCTGGACCGTCTGACAATTTTTTATGTGTTACTCTTTCAAACAACTCGTGTGTATGTGCAGTACCTAAAGCGGTTTTGTGTTTGAATACAATCAGCTTTCTTGTATTCATTTCACCACGAGCGGCAGAGCGGTCGTGTTCAAACATATTTTGCATTGCTTCCCAGAATAATTTCAAATCATCTTCATCAAATCCTGTTTGATTTGCAAGATGAGCAGAGATAAATCCGTGTGCGCGATATAAACCATAAGGTACTGTGTATTTGCGTCCCATTTCTGAGCCACCTGATTCAGACCTTTCTTCTGTTGTTTTAGCAACTCTTGTAATGCTATGTTCAAGTGCAACAACTGGATCAACAGAGCGGGCAAAAGTTAATTGAACCGGACCGCGTACCTGTCCAGCATTTTTTCCTGTAGACATTACTGCGCCAAATGCTCTGATATCATAATAATTTTTGCACATCCATAATCGAGCTGCTTCGGTCTTATCGCCTTTTTCTTTTTCCTTTACTTCTTCGGCTTCGTGTGCTTTGTCTATTAAAAGGTTAAGCACTGCTTTTTCTTTAATAAAAATATCAAATGGTGGTTTCTCTTCCTTAGTCATCAGAACATAATTCCTAACTTTTCTTTTGATGCAGACATCAGTAACTAATCCATTACCTGTTTCTGCATCAATTCTTGGTAAGTTTCCGGCATCGGGGTCGCCGTTTGGATTGCCATCTTTTACATCAAAATAAAAAACAAAGTCATAACGATTTTTGATTGGTTCCATTTTAATTCTCCTTTTTTGTTTAGTTGTTAATTAATTCTGTTTCTTCTTTGTTAGATTTCTTTGTGAAGAAATTCTGCCTTTGGTGGTAATAACCAATTGCAAAATTTGCCTGTTCGTTTAATGATAGATTTGTTGGGAATGATTTTAATTCACTTAAAATTTCTCCAATCAGTTTTTCGAAATAAATTTTTTTCCCATCATTTAACTTCTTAAGATGTGAATTTTTCAAACTTAATAAACGTGGAAAAACAGTAACCGGACTGCTGGAAGCAGCGCCATAAAACCTATCTCTAATAGTTGTATTAATCCCGGGGTTGGCTTCTTCCTGGATTTTTTCGAGCACAGCGAAAAGCCTTCCTGTGCGGTAAGCTACATTTGTGTTGTTTGGATCGAGTGACATAGTAATCTCCTTTTCATTTGGTTTATGAATTTTATTAAATCTATTTAAATATGCTTTTAAAATTGCAGCACGAGTACGGTTTACATTTTGCTCTGCTCTAATTCTTCTTATACATTGTTGCAGTAGACTTGTTGGATAAGGTGTCCCATCAATTATGCTTTCGATAACAGCACCGGTGAGATTTGGTGGCACATTTTCCATTTTGTACTGTAAGGCAGTGGCAGAAAGAATTTGGTAAAGAGATAAGTACTTTGAGTCTTTAGGTCCTGAAATAATAGCAAAATCATCAAAATGTTTTCTAATGTTTTTTCCAAAATCTTCAACTGAAGGAGCTTTCCAAAAACGAACAGATATTCTTGCAGCATTTGGAGAAAGACCAAGCACGAAAAAGTGGTTTGTTTTTGCTTGTGAATACTTCCCTGTAAAAATTGAATCAAAAAGTTTTTCAATTTTTTCTACACCTCTATCTGGATTATCCCTATCGGTTTTTTGCATTGCGATAACCCACGGAAAAATTTCTTCGGGATCTATTCCTTCTGATTTCTTTTCAGACCAAAATACGATGGTTGAATCTGCTATTGTTATCTTATTCGCGGAATCTTTTCCTAATAAAACATTTAACGCGGTTGCGTAAGCGAATGCGGCTCGTTTCCCTACCGGTGCGTTAAAATTCTGAGTTTTACCATAAGAGTTAAAAGCCGGAAGATTAAATGAAATTAGTGCTCCGCCTTGTGTATTTCCGCCTCGCACTCCTTTAATCGCTGGATGCAGTCTTTCAACTTTTGTATCCATATCGCCGGTTACTAAGCAGACACCCCTGCCTTTTTTATTAGATTTTTCTTGTGGTTTGCCTATAAGATCATCGCATATACAATTATGTGTCTGCCCATCAATTCTGAAAACAATAAAAGGATTTTCTTCTAAAATTTGATTCCATAATTCAGAATAACCAGAGCTTTCAATTTGTTTAACCGGATTGCTTTCAAGAAATTTTAATAAAAAACTCACATTTGGAAATTCATCAATATCAATTTCTTCTTTTATCCTTTTGATAAATAAATTGAATCTCTCTTCGACATCAACTCTCATTCTTGGATTTGCGCCCAATGCATACTCGATGTTATCCCAAAGTAAATTAGCTTTTATTCCCACAGTTCGTTTAACTGATTGTGGGACTAAAAATTTCTTAGCTCTTTTCTTTTTACCTTCCCCTTCCCGTGTATCTTCAATTGCTACAAATTTACCTTCCCTGTCAATTACAATCACATAAGGAATTTCCTTCCACTCCCAACCCTCTGGAGCAATATGACTATTTGGGTCAGATGCTTTCCTTTCATAATAATCATACAATGCGTTTAGTATCATCTTCGTATCTCCTCGCTTGTTATAGGTGGAATGTTGACAACACCTTTTTCAATTTTTGCCGGGAAAAACATTGGCTTTGGGTTTTGTAAATCGGTGAAGTCCATATCATAAAGCATAAATCCAAGTTCACGGGTTTCATCAATTGTTTGCGCTGGATTGGTTTCAAAATCTTTTATCAATTTAAAGTCGCAGCTAAACTCACGTGTACCAAGATAAGGTTGATTAAAACATTGTCCTTTTGAAGCACGGCGTTCAAATATTGCAAGATATTTTCCTGGCGTTTCATCTTTGCGATATAAATCTTTTTGTTCCTGCCAATACTTAAATTCTTCCAGAAAAAATTCTCTTTCTTCCGGTTCCATTAAAAAATCGGGAAAAGCCTTGTGATTATTGTTTTTTCTCTCTGAGATTGGGATGTATTCAAGCACTGCATAAAAACGATACTTAACATCACGCAAAAAATAACCTGCTCGTTGCTGCCGATTTTTTAATTTCCCATTTTTATCGGTATCATCGATAAATATTCCATTGGGGTTAGAAGCAACGGCACCAACTTCATTCCTCCGAATACTAATCCACTTAATTGGATTAAGAATTTCAATTTTTGTTGGATGCCAGCGAATTGCAGGCTTCCAGAAAATCGCCTCAAAGACAGCACGGACTGCTGAAGGAGTTGGAATATCATAGCTTACTCTTTCGACCTTCATTTCTGGTCGCGTGAAGCAAGCATAATCTCCCCATACCTCTAAACAAAATGGTTTGTGGATTAAATCGTTCATAATTTTTTCTCCTTTTTTTTAGGAATTTATTTCTATTTGGTTTCAAATGCTAATTGAAATTTATTTATGCTTTCATATTTCATCCCTAAAGGGACTACAATCATTTATGCCTCATTATTTTTTCTATAAACATTTTGCCTCTAACGAGGCTAATATTTATTTAAATGTATTTAATCCCGTTAGGGATTTGATATTTATATAAACAAGAATCAAAAAACATATCATAATCCCGTAGGGATGATATATTTTTATTTACCATAAATCTCGTAATTATTCATTTAATTAGAGTATCATCAATGATATTTTTCTCAAACAACTCCATCTCCAATAATCCAATCATTTTCATTTGCTAATAAACCTATCCCGGGCTTATAGAGAATATCATCACATTGAACCCAATATCCATTTACATCTTCTATATAATTTGCTTCTCTTATTTTATTGAACAAATAGATTGGAACATTCACGATGTATCGTTGCAATCTTCTTAGCAAATCTTTTGAAGCACCAGCGTGTCTAAGTTGATTAATTAAAATATCGCCATTCTTATATTTTACAATAATGCTCATCTGCTTCTTATTATCAATCATATTAAATTTTTCTGCATAAGTTCTGAATTGAAAATCAAAATCAGAAGCACTATTTACCAAACAACTCTCAAATTCTTCTTTACCGAAAGAGTTTAAATTTGAGTAAAGATATCTGAAATATTCTGAGTAAAGACTTGGTGTAAAATCAGCATTAGAGTAATTGCGTAGAATTGCTTTTCCTGCGTCTTCAGATTTTCTTAAAAATCCTTGTGGTGAAAATTTTGGGGGAACAAACACAAAAACTTTACCACCATCTTTTAGTTTGTTTTCTCTGTTACATCTTCCTGCGGCTTGTGCTATTGAGTCAAGTCCGGTTATTGCTCGATAGACAACCGGGAAATCAATATCAACACCAGCTTCAACAAGTTGCGTACTTATAACTTTAATTGGATTATTATTTTTTAATTTTGATTTGATATCTGAAATAATTTCACTTCGTTCTTCTCCACACATAAAGCCAGATAAGTGAATAGTTCCATACGGCATTAATTTATGAAGTTCTCGGCAGTCGCTTCTCGTATTAACGATACAAAGAATTTGTTCGTATTGTTTTAATTCATTTGCAATTTCCTCCCAACTTTTGGGTGAAGTTAAATCCTTGGGTATAATGAATTCAACTCTTTTGAAATCTTTAGCGAGGGAATCCGGATCATCAATTATTTCAATTACATTTTCCAAACCATCAATGATATTCGGTACAGCCCCAATTTTCCCAACCAACGCTGGTTGTGTTGCGGACATCAAGACAACAGTAACTCCAAAATATTTTACTAGTCCCTTTAAAACTGATATTATTGGTTTAAAATATTCTTGAGGAATCATTTGTGCCTCATCAAGAATTATAACGCTGTTAACAATATTATGAAGCTTTCTACAAACGGATGTCTTATTACCGAATAAAGATTCGAACAACTGAACATTAGTTGTTACAATAATTGGTGCATCCCAGTTTTCTGAAGCTGTTCTATTTTTAGTTGATTCTTTTTCCGGGTCAAGATTGCTGTGATGTTCCAAAACCTGATGGTCACCAAATAGAAATTTCCCTTCTGCTTTTAGTCTTTCTATCTCTTCATCTGTATCTGCTCCATACTTATAAACTTTTGCAGTCTGTTCAATTATACTTGTGTAAGGAATTGCGACTATTATTCTTTTTTTATTGTGTTTGATAGCGTGCTCAAGAGCGAATGCCATTGAAGAAAGAGTTTTTCCACCACCTGTAGGAACAGTCAACGAAAAAAATCCGGGCTCAAGTTTTGCCTTCTGCCTGCATTGATTAAGAATTTCATTTCGCTTTCTGTTTAAGTCACTATCAGATTTTTTTTCGGACATATATTTATCAAATCTTTCTTTAAGCTTTCCAATTGATAAATAATCTCCCCGAACTTTTTCTTCATTCTGCATATAACTTTCTGTATCAAGAAAGTCTGCATCAACCAAACAAGAGAAAAGCATTCTTATCCAAAGATGAATTTGTTCCTTCTCTTTTTGAAGATTTTCATTTTTGAAATAAGCTGGTGAAGTTCTGGGAATTGGTGTTTCAAGAAATTGTTTTACCTCTTCGATGGGTTTTATTTTTTGTAAGTCTTTAGTGATAAGTTTCCCTCCTTCAAAGAAGCGATTTTCTAAATCAGCAATCCAATCTTTCAAGCCTGAGTGATGACCGCCTATAATATAAGCCAATACTTTTGCCATCGGTGAGTTTTTAAACTTTTCAAAAATAAAAGCTGCTCCTGCCTGACTATGATTTGGTCTATTACCATAACCTTCAATATGTGCTTCTTCATCATAGTAGCCAGTATTTCTTCTTAAATATGCTTGCCAGTCTGGATGGTATTTTCCAAGGTCGTGTAATAATCCTGATAACTCAGCCCAGTCATTATTTCCAAATTCATTTGCAAACTCAGCAGCTTTGCATGACGTATCTTTTAGGTGTTTATTCAGAAGATGTGGCTCAGTCCATGAACCATCAGAAATCTTTTTTACATGTGCAATAAAATTTTTTAACAATTTCCCATCTTTCTAATTATTTTTTCGATTTATTAGAATCAACTTTAGAATTACAATTGTTGTTTTAAATCCCTTCCTTTCTTCTTTTATTTTTCTTTAACTAAATTAAGCGATTCCTTTTACAAGGTCTCTTTTGTAATGTTATTGCAAATGCCCGAAGGGTGCGGGGAAATTTCAAAATGTATGAGATTGCTTCGACTTCGTCGGCAATGACATAAGAATTGCTAAATTTAGGTAATAATAACTTATGAATATTAAAATTTTAGGTCAAGAAAAAATTAAATTTTTGCGCTAATAAAATAGGAGGGAAATCTATTAAATCTGTTTCATCAATATTCTGTAAAAATATTTCGAAAGAAAGCAAAGCCCCTTAGTCAAACTTTTCATACATTTCTTCAATTAAATGCCGGTAGCGTTCTTCGACAAATTTTCTTCTAACCTTAAAACTTGGAGTAATCTCTCCATTCTCAAGAGCGAATGGTTTATCAAGGACGACGAACTTTCGGATTTTTTCATAATTAGCTAGTTTCTTCTGAAACTGAGAAATATCATTCTCAATTAGAGTATAAACCTCCTTGCTCTGAGAAAGCTCCTGTAAATTTTTATAAGGAATCTTGTTCGAATCCGCATATTCTTGAATAGCCTCAAAATCGGGAACGATTAAAGCGGTAAGGAACATTCTTTTATCGCCGATCAAGACAAACTGATCGATATATTTACTCGTTTGAAACAAATTTTCAATAGGAGTGGGAGCAATATATTTGCCGCCGGAAGTTTTAAAAAGATGTTTTTTTCTATCCGTAATAATTAAAAAGCCATCAGCGTCAAATACTCCAATATCGCCTGTATGAAGCCAACCATCTTTAAGCACCTCTTCAGTTTCCTTTCTATTTCTATAATAGCCAAGCATAATATTAGGACCCCTGGCAAGTATTTCTCCATCGTGAGCAATTTTAATTTCGACACCGGGAAAGGGTTTGCCGACTGAGCCGAACTTATAATCATCTAATTTATTAGCTGCAATTACCGGCGAGCATTCAGTAAGTCCGTAACCTTCAATAATCTTTAACCCGATTGCTTCAAAAAATTCTCCGTATTCGCGAGCCAGCGGAGCGCCACCAGAAACGAAGAAACGCATTTTGCCTCCCGTTCGTTCTCTTAGTTTTTCAAATACAAGTCTTTCCGCCAATTTATTCTTAACTAATAAAGGTAGGGAAACAGAGCCTTGCCTTTTTGCTTCAGCAAATTTTTTTCCTGTTTCAATTGCCCAGTAAAAAATTTTTTGTTTTGAAGAAGGTAGGTTTTCAACATTTTTAATTATCTTACTATAAATTCTTTCAAACAGACGAGGAACTGTAGTAATTATGGTGGGGTGAACTTCTAACATGTTTTGAGCAACAGATTCGATACTTTCTGCGTAGCAAATCATTCCGCCGGAAGCAAACGCTGTATAATATCCGGTCATTCTTTCAAAAATGTGACAAAGCGGCAAAAAAGATAAAAAAACATCTTCTGGTCCAATAGGAAAAATTTCTAAAGCGGAAATTACATTAGAAACAATATTTTTGTGTGAAAGCATTACTCCTTTGGGCTCACCTGTGGTTCCGGATGTATATATAATTGTACAAAGTTCATTTTCATCAATTTTTTTAATGCTTTCTTTAATAAAGTTTGGATGATTTGCTTTATAAAGTGCACCATCTTCCTGTATTTTGTTGAAACTAATTATATCCTTTTTCCCAACAGGTGTATCTTTCTCATTTAGAACAATAATTAGCTTAAGGTGTTTACATTTATCTTTTATTTTTAAGATTTTGTTTAGCTGAAACTTATTTGAAACAATAATCGCTTTAGATTCGGAATTATTTAAAATAAATTCAATAGATTCCGCAGTAAGAGAAGGGTAAAGTGGAACGTCTACTGCGCCAATAGAAAGAATTGCCATATCAGAATAAACCCATTCCGGTCGGTTTTCCGAAATAATAGCAATCTTATCTGTTTTTCTAAACCCAATTTTAACTAATCCGCATGCAAAATTTTCTGTTTGGATTTTAAACTCATTATATGAAATTCCTAAGTACTTTCCATTAACTTTTCGCATAAGCAAATCGTGCTTTGCAATTTTGCCGTAATCATCCGATAAAAACTCGAATAATTCCGGAATAGTATGGAAATTTTTTAATATTCTCATTAAAAGCTCCAAAGTTTAGAAAGTGAAGATAGTTTTATGAATAGTTAAATTCAATTATTCAGTAATAAAAAATACAAAATAATTTAAGAGGATTAAATTTTAGCTTACACATAAATTAAGCGATTTTTATGTCATTGCTTGTCCCGATAAAATCGAAAGAAGCAATCTTATACATTTTAAAGAGATTGCAATTAATTTTTCGGGTATTCGCAATGACCTTTATGCAAAAGTCTTGCAAAAAAGCGACTTTGTAAGAAGAATCGCTCAATTTAAATTACATTTAAACTTTCCATAATATCATTTAAGTTTTTTTCAATATAAATTTTTTGTCTCATTCTTCAAATTGATTATATAAGTTAAAAACATTAACTTTTAGCTTAATAAATAGACATTTTTTAGAGCCAATTCAAAAAGCTCTCGTTTTTATCATCCAACAAAGCAGAGGATTATAAATGAAGATTCACGAATATCAAGCTAAAGAGATTTTAAGAAAGTTTAATGTAGCTGTTCCTAATGGAAAAGTGGCTTTTACTGCAGAAGATGCTGTAAATATAGCAAAGAATGAATTAGGCGGAAACGTATGGGTTGTAAAAGCTCAAATTCACGCTGGTGGTAGGGGAAAAGGTGGAGGTGTTAAAGTTGCTAAAAATTTAGAGGAAGTTAAAGATTTTGCAAACCAAATGCTCGGAATGAAGTTGGTTACTCATCAAACTGGACCAGAAGGAAAAATAGTTAAGAGGCTTCTTATTGAGCAGGGTGTTAATATTGAACGGGAACTTTATGTTGGAATTACGCTTGACAGAGCAAATTCTAAAAACGTAATGATGGTTTCTACTGAAGGCGGTGTTGAAATTGAAAAAGTAGCTGCCGAAACTCCGGATAAAATTATTAAAGAAGAAATTGATCCTTCGGTTGGATTTCAACCTTACCAGGCAAGAAAGTTGGCTTTTGCACTTGGTTTGAATGGCAATCAGCATAAAAGTGCAGTCAAATTTTTAACGGGTCTTTACAAAGCCTATGAAGAAAGTGATTGCTCTCTTGCCGAAATAAATCCATTGGTTCTAACAAAAGAAGGAGAAGTAATTGCTCTTGACGCTAAAATGAATTTTGACGATAATGCACTATACCGCCATAATGATATTGTTGAATTTAGAGATTTTGATGAAGAAGACCCGCTTGAAGTTGAAGCTTCTAAATACAATCTAAATTATATCAAATTAGATGGCAATGTAGGTTGCATGGTTAACGGTGCGGGGCTTGCTATGGCAACGATGGATATTATTAAACTTGCCGGCGGTGAGCCAGCAAACTTTCTTGACGTTGGAGGAACTGCCAATAAGGAAACTGTTTCAAACGGTTTTAAGATTATTCTTTCGGATAAAAATGTTAAAGCTATTCTTATTAATATTTTCGGTGGTATTGTTAGGTGTGACCGTGTCGCTCAAGGCGTTATTGATGCTGCAAGGGAAATTAATGTTAATATTCCAATTGTGGTTCGTCTTGAAGGTACAAACGCCGAAGAAGCTTCTATGCTTCTTAAAAAATCCGAATTAAATTTCGAAGTTGCCACCAGTCTAAAAGATGCTGCTTTAAAGGTGACTTCTATATTAAAAAATTAATGTATCCGGTTTAATATTATTTGTAAAATAATCAATTTGATTTTCGATTTTTTTTATAATACATTTTTATAAGATGTTTTCAAGTTGCAGGTGGTTAAATGTCTTTATTTGATTCCGATTTTTCAAGCGAAGATTTTGATAACCAGATTAATAATCTGGATGAAGAAATACAAAAATGCAAAGAAAGTATTGAAGGAAGCGGTATTTATGGCTGCAGTGATACTATGGAAGAACTTGTTCAGCTTTGTCTTGAATATGACAAAATTGAAGATGGACTTTATTTCATAAATTTACTTTTGGATACATTTCCATATAATGCCGAATACTGGCTTAAAAAAGGTTCTTTGCAAAGCGCTAATGGCGATTTTTCTGAGGCGATTATTTCCTTTAACAAATCGATTTCTTTAAACCCAAGTGACCCTGAAGCTTATTTAGAAAAATCTGAAGCCGAAGAAGCTCTAGGTCTTTTTAAGGATTCTAAAGAATCGCTAGAAACAGTTCTGAATATGGACCCCAACAACGAAGAAGCATATTTTGAAATGGGATTGCTTTTACAAAGGCATGAACTTTTAGATGAAGCGATTATTTGCTTTAATAAAGTCCTCGAAATTGATCCTGACTTTTCTGAAGCTTATTATGAATTAGGATTTTGTTACGAGAACCAACTAGATTATAAAAAATCTCTCGAAATTTATGAAAAGTACCTCGAGTTGGAGCCTTATAGCTCCAGTGCTTGGTACAATCTTGGAGTTGTACTAAGTAAAATGGGCAAATTAGAAAAAGCCATTGAAAGTTACGATTTTGCTATTGCCATTAAAGATGATTTTGTTAGCGCTTGGTTTAATAAAGGTAATGCTCTTGCGGATCTTGGACGTTTTCACGAAGCAATTGAATGTTTTAAAAAGGCTCTTGAAATTGATAAATATGATGATGCTTCCGCTTTTAACATTGCTAATACTTATGAAGAAATAGGCGATTTGTTTAATGCTATTAAATATTATACCGAAGCTATTAAAATTAACGATGATTATTACGAAGCTTATCTTTCAAGAGGTTATTGTTATGATGCAATTGGAAAGTACCAGCTTGCATTAAAAGATTTTAATAAAGCAATTTCACTTACTCAAGATTGTGCCGATGCTTGGTATGCTAAAGCTGATTTGGAATATTCACTTGGCAAATTACAGGAAGCTGTATATTGCTACTACGAAGCGGTAAAAATTGAGCCAAGTAATTTTGACGTTTGGCTTAATCTTGCTGAGACTTTGTTTGAAATGGGAGATTGGCTGCAAGCTCTTGAAGCGTACAATAAATGTATAAAATTACATCCGGAGGATGCATCAATTTATTATAGTAAAGCAAAAGTTAATTTTATCTTAAGCCGCACGCAGGAAGCTGTTGATTGTTTAAAAATTGCATTCCGCATCGATCCTAAAATAAGAGAGGATTTCGCCAAAGAGTACCCTGAAATCAAATCTTCTAAATTATTTAAAAAACTTCTTGGTGAAATATAAGAGTAGTTTCTTTTTGCGTAAAAATTATTCTATTTAAATTCTTCTAACTTCTGTTATGAACTTAAAATGAAAAATAATTATCATATAAATACAAAAATATTAGGTTTAATCGGTCATCCAATAAAACATTCGTTCTCGCCTTTTATTCATAATGTAGCTTTTGAATTTAAAAATTTAGACTACATTTATCTTGCTTTTGACGTACCACCATCAAACTTAAAATCTGCTCTTAAAGGAATGATTGCTCTTGGGATTAAAGGATTTAATGTTACAATTCCACACAAAGAAAATCTTATTCAATATGTTAACATTGTTTCTGATGAAGCTTCTATAATAGGTTCTATTAATACGGTGGTAAATGATCTGGGAAAATTGACCGGATATAATACGGATGTACACGGTATTCTTGAGACTCTCTTGCCATACAAAGAGGAAATAAGCGGAAATGAAATTAGCGTTGTTGGCGCCGGAGGCGCTGCCCGGGCTGTGATTTATACTTTAATTAGGTATTTTAAACCGGCAAAAATAAATTTAATTAACCGTACAGAACAACGTGCTGACTCTCTTCGCAATTATTTTAAGGACAAAATGAAATTTAATTCTTTCAAAACAAGAGAATTATTTCCACCAGATGTAGTTAATATTCTTAAAGATTCCAAACTTATAGTTAATGCCACTTCTGTGGGGATGTTTCCCGATATTGACGATTCCATTACTTCTTTACCTGATTCTTTTGTCAAAGATCAAATTGTTTTCGATCTTGTCTATAATCCTCTTCAAACAAAATTGCTTAAGATTGCCGCTAAACAAGGAGCAGTAACCTTAGATGGTCTTAAAATGTTAGTTCATCAAGCTGCTAAATCATTTGAACTTTGGATTGGTGACGAAATGCCAGTGGATAAAATTTATAAATCACTTCAGTTGTTTATTAAAGAAGGGCAGTAAATCTTTCCAAATTAGACAATAAAAAAATACTACCGCATCAAAAGCGGTAGTAAACACAGGTTTAACTCTAATTTAATTTTGATAGTGCCTCTTTTATTCTTTGTGTACCTTCGTCTAATTCTTCAATAGAACAAGCATAGGACATTCTAACACAATTATCATTTCCGAATGCGTGTCCGGGTACTAATCCGACGAACCGTTCATTAAGAATATAGTTGCAAAATGAATCCGAATCTTTAATCATATATCCATTAACTCTTTTACCGAAAAAAGCACTAACATCATAAAAAACATAAAAGGCTCCTTTAGGAAGTGGACATTTTATCCCGTCAATCTTATTCAGGGAAGAATAAATAAAGTCTCTTCGTTCTTTAAATTTATTAACCATATTATCTACTTCAAAAGAGTTACCCAATAGAGCTGCAGTGGCAGCCGCTTGAGAAATGGAAGAAGCATTAGATGTAGAATGACTTTGTAAATTTCTTGCCAGTTTAATGATTTCTGCATTGCCGCCTGCATAACCTATTCTCCAGCCAGTCATAGCATAAGCTTTACTTACACCGTTTATCGTAATTGTTCTATCTTTTAGAAATTCTATACTTCCAATGCTAAAATGTTTTTCGTTATCAAAAAGAATTTTTTCATAAATCTCATCAGAAACGATATAAATATTTTTATCTTTTAATACCTCTGCAAGTGCCATTATTTCTTCTTTACTATAAACGGCTCCCGTAGGATTAGAAGGAGTGTTAAAAAGAAAAACTTTAGTTTTGTCTGTAATTGCTTCTTCCAATTGAGCCGGTGTGATTTTAAAATCTTGTTCAACACCGGAGTTGATAATAACTGGTACGCCTTGAACAAGTTTAACCATTTCTGGGTAACTAACCCAGTATGGTGCCTGAAAAATTACTTCATCACCTGGATTACAAATTGCCATAAGAATATTGTACAGAGAATGTTTTGCACCTCCAGATACAAGAATGTTCTGCTGTTTAAATTCGAGGTTGTTTTCATTTTTAAATTTCTGAATAATAGCGTCTATTAAAGCAGGATAGCCTTCATTATTAGTGTAGCGTGTAAAATTATCGTTTATAGCTTTTATAGCGGCTTCCTTTATAAATTTGGGAGTTGGAAAATCTGGTTCGCCGGCGCTAAAACTTAAAACATCATTTCCTTCTGCTTTTAATTTTTTAACCAGCGAGGTTATTGCTAATGTTTTACTTTCTTCAACGGAGGAAATTAATTTTGAATAGTCGCTCACTTATTTGTACCTCATGCTTTTGATATTTATTAAAAAAATTTTGTAAAATGTTTTATATATTTTAATATAGCTATCAGATTTTATCTTTCACGATAAATTATCCATTAAAATTAATTATTATTTTGGGGACGAAACTAAATCCGCAATGTCCGGGGTATAACAATCTTTAGTAAAACAAATTTAATAAATTAAATTTTAAATGAAAGTGAAATAAAATACTAGTTTAAAGATTCTTTATTAAAAACGGAAAACTAATGCATACTTATACACGAAAATTAAATTAGCTCTTTTTAAACTAGAATAATCAGAGAAAATTTTTAATAAATAAGTTCTTAAGAAGGATTCAAAAGAGATATTAATATTTCTTTCGATTTAGTCCACAAAATTGAAGCACCTTCATCGTCATATAAATGATGATTTGAGAGGAGAAGTTTTTCTGATAGATATTTTCCAAAAGTAGGTGAGTGGAATTCATTTCGATCTTTTTTCCCATACCAAAGTCCAATTTCTTTTTCAATTTTTTGGTATGGAAAATTCCATGGCTGGAATAACATAAAAAGTTCATTAGCATATTCAAATCCGTTAGTGCCCTCAAAGGTTCCTTCAATAAAATTAGCAAGGAACATCGAGTTGATTTCAGGTTGAGAAAAAATTTCTTGATCTCGTTCTGAAGCTGCGCCAACTAATTCCTCTGTAATTTTTTTTGGATTGATTGCAAGTTCCTGAGCAGTAGCAAGTGCTTTATTAGGAGAATAACGAACTAAATTGATGTAGCGTTTTATTTTTGAAGAATGATTTATGTAAACTTCATTTTCAAAATGAGGGTCGCATGCGCTAACAAGAGCAACATTTTTTATTTTGTGCGGAATAAAATAAGCACATGATAGAGCAAACGGTCCGCCTGCGGAATAGCCAATCAGATGAGCATTTTCAATGTTCAAAATATCCAAAAAATTTTTAGCATCTTCTGCTAAATCTACAATTTTTCTATTTTGTTTAGGGTCGGAAATACCGTAACCTGGGCGTTCTAGAACTAATAACCGAACGTTTAGTTCTAGTAGAAGTTTTTCCGACCCAAATCTGAAAAACCTTGAACAAGGAATACCTGGAAAGAAAAGAACAACTTCACCATCAACCGGTCCCCAATCAGAATAACCAAGCTTTCTGCCGTCTGGTAGGACTATTGTGTTTCCGTCCGAAATGATTGAGTCTAACAAGTTCATTATTTTAATGGATTATATCATTTGGAAAAATTACTGTCGCTGTTGAAAGCAATCGACATTTCATTGTACTCTTTAACGGATAAATTAGGTAGCTTGTTAAGAAAAGCAACGATCGTCCAAATTTTTTGATCCGAATGGGTAATTCCCCAAGCAGGCATTCCGGTCATTCTTATTCCATATTTAATAATCCAAAATAATTCTTGTGGTTTCCATTCCAAAGGTTTTAAAGTTAACAATTTAGCTTTAGGATTTAATCCCTCAGCCAATTCAGAAGGTTGAATACCTGGCGCTCCATGGCAGTCGATACACATTTCTTTATATTGAATAAAACCCATTTTAATTATTGAAGGTTTCGAAAGATCGGGCACTTTTATGTTTTTTGCATGCTCTTTTATAGATCTATCAATGGTAGTGTTAAGAAGCCATTCAGTTATTTTATAATGTTTTTTTTGAGCACTAACATTATATTTCCCGGAATAAACAAAAAACAAAACAACAAGAATTATGGCAGCTATTGCAAATGAAATTATAGATATTATTTTCATTATTATTCCTTCAAATGGATTTTAATTTTTTTTAATGAATCATTTTAGAATAAGATTATATTATTTTCTTTCTCCAAATTTTTTCTTTAATGCTTCATTAACAACCCGAGGGACGAAATCACCAACATCGCTAGAAAGACTTGCAAGATTCCGAATAATTGAAGAATTAAGATAAGTGTATTTTTCATGAGGCATAAGAAAAACCGTAGTTAAATTACTTGCTAATTTACGATTCATTAAAGCCATCTGGAATTCGTACTCAAAATCGCTTACTGCTCTTAAACCACGAATAATTCCGACAGCACCGACCTGATGAGCATGTTGTACAACAAGTCCGTCAAATGAATCAACCTTAACATTATTGTATTCTTTAAGGCTTTCATTCAACATTTGTACTCGTTCTTGAACTGAAAACAATGGTGTTTTTCCGGGATTGATAGCAACAGTAACTATAACTTCGTCAAATAATTCCAATGCGCGCTGAATAATATCAATATGCCCGTTTGTAACTGGATCGAATGTGCCAGGATATAAAACCTTTCTCATAAAGAATTCCATTTATTTGTGTTTTCAACATAAAAATAAAAAAAATATAAAACTAATCCGGAAAAAACTTTACTTAATTTCATAAAGACAAGTATCGCCAATAATTTTGAAAGGTTCTGTTTGCAAATTAAAAGAATCTTTATCTCTTGTTTGTTTGGATCTTTCGATAATTATTATACCGTTTTCTTTCAAGAAAATATTTTTTTTAAGATTAACAACTGTGTCATAAATATCGTCCTTAAAAAATGGTGGATCTGCTAAAATCAAATGGTATTTTTCGTGATTTTCTATTGAAGAAAATCTTAAAGCCGAAGTTTTAAATATTTTAGTTTTGCTTTCAACATTTAAGGAATAAATATTCTGCTGCAGATTTCTATAAATTACAAAATTTTTTTCAACAAAATGAACTTGACTAGCCCCACGGCTAAGGCATTCAAAACCAAGCGAGCCAGAGCCAGCGTAAATATCGGCAACAAGAATATTCTCAAAATCAATTTTGTTTTCTAAAAGATTAAAAAGAGTTTCTCTTACACGGTCTGTTGTAGGTCTTATTAAATCGGACTTGGGTACATTTATAAGTCTACCTTTTAGTTCACCGCTTATAATTCTCATTCTCATTTTTATACTCAAATAATTTAGCTTAAGCAAGCCTGTAGGCTATTCCAGCAGAAGGGGAGAATGAACGATATTTATCGGTAAAATATTTGTTCTCAAAAAGTTTTTGTATCGGTTTTATTTTTTCGAAAGGATTAAAACTAGTAAAACTAATCCCGAGGGCTTTGGTCAAGGAATCTATAATTGTAATTGATATATCTTCGCCAGTAATAAAAGCAGATTGAATTAAATTTCTATTTATCTTAAAATTTTCCTTACCTTTAATTTCATTCAATAAATGAGCAGGAATTTCACCGGCGTCGTTTAATGGAATAACATTTAGGTAAACAGGTTTTCCGTCAAACGAATAAATAATAGATAAAAATTTATTGTTGAAATAAACACTAAGTATTAATCCTTTTTTTGCAAATAAATCACTCAATGAAAGTGCTCTTTCTGAAGCAAGATGCATATTATCGATAAATCTTAATTGAAGATTATTTTCAAGACAAAATTTTTGAAGAAATAAAATATACTTTCTTGGCAGCGCTAATACAATTGCGGTATTGAAAGGAGTAAAATCATTTTTTTCAACTTCAATATATTGAATAGCAAGGTCATTTACATTTAAAAAAGGATACAAAACAGAAAATTCCCATCTGAATTCTTCAATTAAATCTTGATACAGTAAAGTATTATCTACAGGTACTTGCATCGTATAAAAAAGTTCGAAAGGGAGAGTGAATGAAACCGAAGCACATTTCAATGGCTTTTTAATCAAAAGTTCGTTGTATGCGGCTTGAACCAAAGCTGCCATTTTAGTTTCTTTATCTTTATGAAAATTTAACGGCTCGCTAAAATAAGCTTCATCTAAATTGGCAAGATGATATTTTTCGTTTTCAAAATTAAGTTCAACTATTTGTAGCTTAGTTGATGTAAGAGTGATTCCCGCATGGTTTTCAATATTATTCATCGAAAAAAATATATGTTAAAAAGTTATTTTAATTAAGGAGATTTAATATACAAATACTTTTTAATATTAGTTAATTTTGAATTTCCAATTCCTTTTACTTTTAGAAGAGCTTCAAGGTTAGTAAAATTTCCGTATGTTTTTCTGAACTCAATAATTTTTTCTGCTGTTTTTGTACCAATTCCCGGAAGCTTTGTCAGCTCATTTATTCCAGCTTTGTTAAGGTCAATGCTTTTTTCTGACGGAAGAGATTTTTTTACTGAAGAAGAATAGTTTTCTTTGCTTAACTCCAAAACTTCGTTTTTATAATTTTTTTTTGAATTAGTTAATTCGGTGTTAATATTGGCTTCTTCGTTAGTATTGCTCTTTGAGTAAAATAAACTGTCTTGAGAGTAATAATTATACTCCTCATAAAAAGTTTTTTCTTTTAAGATTGAAAAAGTTTTGTAACCATAACCGACGAAAAGTACTGTTACCAAAAAAATGATTACTTTTATTTCAGTGATTGAAAAACCCGTTTTTTCTGAAATTTTGTTAAAGATTTTCATTTTTATTCAATAGGAATAAAATTTCGTAAAAAAATATAAAAACAAAATTGGAAGAGCGCAAGAATCAGAAAGAAAATTTGCTTGTAAGAAATTGATTAAGAAATTAAGATGAAAATCTTTTAAAGAAATTCTTTTCGTCCGCATTGGGAGATTTTTTAAAATTCTGCAATTCCATAAGTTCTTTAAGCAGTTCCTTTTCTTTTGAACTAAGTTTTTTAGGAACGTCTACATTTACCCTAACGTACTGATCACCGTATCCAGAATGATTGAGATGTTTAATACCTTTATCGCGCATCTTCAACATCTTACCGGGATTTGTGCCAGGTTCAATTTTTAAAACAGCTTTTCCATTTAGAGTAGGAACTTCTATCTCTCCGCCGAGAGCAGCAACGGGAAAAGACAGATAAAGATCATATATAATATCGTCGTTTTCTCGAATAAAATATTCATGAGGAAGTTCTTGGAATACAACGATAATGTCGCCAGCTTGTCCGCCTCTTTTGCCGGCATTTCCTTCTCCTCGTAATGTCATATAACTGCCATCGTTAACGCCTGGTGGAACATTTATCGAGACAGTTACTTCTTCATTAACTCTTCCATCGCCGGAACAATGCCGGCAAGGTTTGTCAATTACGGTTCCCTGTCCACCGCAGTTACTGCAGGTAGAAATATTAACAAATTGTCCGAATACAGAGCGAGACACACTTTTGATTTCGCCTGTTCCATGGCACACTGGACAAATTTTATTTGAAGTACCCGCTTCAGCGCCAGAACCGCCGCAGACGCTACATTTGACGAATTTTTTAATTTTAATTTTTTTTGATATTCCAGTTGCTATTTCTTCAAGAGTTAATTTGAGAGTAACTTTTAAATCGGCGCCGGGAGTTCCAGTACTCTGTCTTTTACTTCTCGAACGTTGGCTTCCACCGCCAAAGAAATCATCGAAAATAGAAGAGCCACCAAAGATGTCCGAAAAGTGGGAAAAAATATCATTAATATCGGAAAAGCCTTGCGAACCATATGCAGCACCTTTTACTCCTTCGTGTCCAAACCTATCATATCTAGCCCTTTTTTCATCATTGCTTAAAACTTCATAAGCCTCAGCAGCTTCTTTAAATTTTTCTTCTGCACTTTTGTCGTCCGGATTTCTATCCGGATGATATTGCATAGCGAGTTTGCGGTAGGCTTTTTTCAGTTCTTCTTGAGTTGCGTTTCTATCTACACCAAGGATTTCGTAATAATCTCTTTTTGCCATAAAAGTTATTTACCCTCGTTATTTAAATCAGCAGTAGCAGAGTTTTCATTCGAAGCAATATTTTCTTCAGAAGCGTCACTGCTTACAATAACTTGCGCATGTCTAATTACACGTTCTTTGTACAAATAACCAGGTAAGATTTCGTCAACAACAGTATGAGGTTTTACATTTTCAACGTGTTTTTGCATTAAAGCTTCGTGATAGTGAACGTCAAAAGGTTTTCCAATAGAATCTATTTTAACTACTCCTTGATCGTAAAGAGTTTTATTAAATTTATCGTAAACGAGCTTAATCCCTTCTTTGATGGAATCAATATCTTTTGCATTTTCAATATGTTTCAGGGTTCTTTCAAAATCATCAATAGTAGGAAGAAGTTTAACAATAAAATTTTCTGCAGCAAACTTTATAAGGTTTTGTTGTTCGCTTTCAGTTCGTTTTTTATAATTTTCAAATTCAGCAGCTTTGCGTAGTAGTTTATCTTTATAATCAAGAGATTCTTTTTCAAGTTCTTCGATTTTTTCGTTGGATGATTTTAATTCCAGCTTTAACTTATCAAGTTCATCTTTTAATAATTCGATTTCCTCTTTTGCATGATGTTCATGTTTGGAAGAATTTCTTTCAATTTTTATTTCGTTATTTTTATGTTCATGTGTTTGTTCTTCAAGTTTTTCTTTTTTCATATTTCCATATCTCCTTCTATTCAATTCATTGTATTGTTAGTTAAGATGTTCGAAAGAACAGTAGCCATATAATCAACGATGGCAACAATTTTCGAATATTCCATCCTTTTAGGACCAATTATACCAAGCTTTCCAGAAACATCACCTAAAGAATATTCTTTGCTAACAAAACTATACTCATTAAGTTTTTCAAATTCATTTTCGCTTCCGATAGAAATAAAAACATTTTTTGGTAATGTATCGTTGGATTTTTCAAGAATATGAATTATAATATCCTTGTCTTCAATTAATTCAATAATACTTTGAAAGTTTTGTGGGTCTTCAAATTCTGGCTGCTTCAAAATATTTTTTGCACCAGTAATTAGTAATTTGTCTGTTTGCTTAATATCCTTAAAAATTTTATCTAATGAATCAACGAACAACCTAATAATAGGTCTTTGATTTTCATTTACGTCTTTAAATCTATCGGCAAAAGACTTTCTAATTTCAGTAAAAGTAAGTCCATTAAGTCTTTCGTTGAGTAGTCTTTGTACGGATTCGATTTGAGAAGATTTAATATTAGATTTGAGTTCAAGCGTAATAGTTTTAACAAGTCCGGATTTTATGCTAATAACAACGAGAATCCTTGTAGAAGAAAGGCTAACAATTTGCAATTTTTCAAGTACAGCAGTATCAAGATTAGGGTAAGAAACATAGGCAAGCTGATTGGTTATTGTGCTTAAAAGATTCGACATAACTTGTAGCAGCTCGTCAGTCTCATTTTGGGCATTATCTAAACTTTTGCTGATAAACCCTTTTTCATGGTTTTTAAGTTTTTGTATTTCCATTAAGGAATCAACATAAATTCTATATCCTTTGTCAGTAGGGATTCTTCCAGCCGAAGTATGTGGATGGTTAATCAGACCGGATTCCTCTAAGTCTGCCATAATATTTCTAACGCTTGCAGGCGACAATCCAATATCATATTTTTTTGTAATATTACGAGAGCCAACCGGCGAAGCCGTCAAAATAAATTGCTGAATAATGAAACGTAGAATATTTTTTTCACGTTCATTTAATTCTTCAGTCATATTCATCGGTCAATATAGTATTTATTAAAATTTAAAGAGTAAATATAATAAAATTTTAAGAATTTTATTTTCAATTTGTAGGCAATGAATAATTTGGAATAGACATAAAGTCTAAAAATATGATTCTTAAAATAAGTGAGAAATTTACAGTGAGAAAATATAAAAAACCCGGTCTAATAAGAAGACCGGGCTAGAAAGGAACCAATGAAAAAAATTACTTAAGAAGTACCATCTTCTTAGTTTCAGTAAATGTTTTTGAACTATTATTTAGCGGGGTAGCTTGAATAGTGTAGAAGTAAACCCCCGAAGCTAAATCTCTACCGGCAGCTGAAGAATTAAATGTTACTTCATGTTGACCAGAATTCTGCTGTCCATCTTGTAATATTTGAACAACTCTGCCGGTAATGTTATAAACAACAATTTTAACATGGCTATCGCTGCTAAGAGCATATTTAATTGTAGTAGATGGATTAAATGGATTAGGATAATTTTGATAAAGTGTGTAATCCATAGTAGAGTTAAGCGTCTTGGTTATATCAACACCAGTAACTCCGCCTAATGCTTTAATTGAAGCCTGCAAAATGGCAACTGTATATTTTGCATTATGTACGCCCATGCTATTATCACTAGCTACAAACCAATAGTTCCATAAAGCACCAATTACTGCAGGTTTGTTTTTGACTAATAAAGAATCATAGCTCATACTTACTGGGACAGTAGGATTTTTAGAATCCTTTGGCAATAATGCGCTTAGTTCATTTAAAAGACCCTGAACTTCAGTTTGAACACCTTCAATTTTCCCATTGCCATCATAATCTGCTGCTGCCTGAATATCGTCAAAAGAGGATATATTTTGACCATGGCAAGATTTGCAAGATACAACAAAGTCATGTGCAGTTCCACCAGTAGTATCAATCATGCCCCATTGATGGCTTGGAGAGTTACCAGCACCTATGTTAGCCATGTGGCATGTAACGCATGCATCTTGTAAACCGGTATGAGTTGAAAGTCCATCAATAGCAGTATTTCCAAAATCATATCCACCTTGACCATAGAACATATCAGCCTGAGGTCCATGATGTGGACCAAACCGATTAGTAAATCCATAATAAGGAGCTTGATTAGACTGTAATATAGTATTAATGTTTGTTCTTGAATGATGGCAAGTCATACAAATATTGCCATTGCCAGCATTAGATACTTGGTAGCCATTCAATAAAGTAACAGTAACTGGACGTAAGCCGAAGTTCGTAGCTACGTGAGGATCGTGGCAGGCTGCACAAGAAATATCTTGGCTTGCATCAGCCGATGTATAGCCTGGAGAAGAAGGATTGTTAGCATATTTTACTAATGCACTGCCGCTGTGGCAAGGGAAACATGAAGTTGAAGTTGCAATGCTTCCAGCCAAAGGCATCGTCGCATGGTTAGAAGTTAAATAATAAGCGCCGATTGTATGATGCGGAGGTGCGTCATGACAAGATAAGCAGACCCCTGCATTTATAGTTACATCAATATACTGACCATTAACATCTAGAAGGCTTCTGTGCTGATTTCCAGGTCCATGACAGCTTTCGCAACCAATACTTGCAACCGGTGCAACTGAAGCATACTTTGGGCTTGTATTGAGCAAATTCCACGCTGTCATGTCATTTTGTCTGATTAAATATTCTCCACTTGCAAGAGAATCTTTCTGATACCAAGTAGTATCCCAACCAGTTTGATGAGCTACATAACCGTAATTACCATTATTGGCACTAACATTATAGCCGGTTGTATGGCAGCTAACACACCGTGGGCTGTAAACACCGTAGGCAATACCATTAATGTTAGAAACTTCAAGATTACCGGTAATTCCATACATATACATATTTGCGTGACCAGTTTGTGCCCAGGAACTATATTTATTTAAATTACCAAAATGGCATGGAGCACAATTAGTATTGTTGTATATTGAGTTACCAACATAAGTACTGGCATAAATAGTATCACTTGAAGAAACAGTTCCACCGTTTCCACTAACGGTAATTACATACAATCCAGAAGAATCTGGAGTAAAAATTACGCTTTTAGCAGTAGTGCTGTTAAATCCCGCATTCGATCCTGCAGGTTTAGAAGTAACACCCCATGAGAAAGAAGTGACACTTCCAGAAGTATCACAAGTGTAGTAAACTGGAACGCCTCTACCAACAATTCTTAATCCATTTGATAAAGAACCGGAAGGAAATCCTTGAAGGTTTGAAGGGGAAACAGCTACTCTTCTTATTTTAACCGTTTGGGCTTTAGAAACACCCATCGATCCTAATGCTAAAAAACTAAACAAAAAGAAAGTTGTTAGTAATTTAATTATTTTCATTTTGAACCCCGAAATAGTTATTTATAATATTCTTGTAAGGGTTAACAAATAGTATACCGAAAGAATTTTTATCTCAGTTTTAATTTTTATATAAAAATTTTGATATTTATAAATATACTTTCCATATATTAAGAAATTATCAACAGTTCTTTATCAGAGTTGAGATATTGACCTAGTTGTGTGTAAATAGTCATCATACAATTATCTTAATTGAGTAATTCTTTTTACAAGGTCTCTTTTTTCTGAAAGCCTATATTTGTCTTTTATGGCATTATCTCTGATTTAACTATTATTATAAATACTCGAAAGGTGCAAAGTAATCTCTTTACAATGTATGAAATTGCTTCTCCCGATTTTCATAGGTAGGCATGACATAAAAATCGCTTAATTTAGGTTTATTTTTAGAGAAAAAATTTTTTAAAGTTAATTTATAAATCAACAAGCTATAATTAATTCATTTTGTTGTAATATGAGTATGGAAAGTTATTTAATTATTTTTGTTTGTCATCAGGCTGAAAATGAAAAAATAATGGCAAATTTTCTATAATGTCAACTAACTAAAGTAGATTCTTTTAAGAAAGCTCTAATGGAAATTGCAGCAATAATAATTATTCCTCCAACAATTCCCATAAAAGATGGTGCTTCACCGTATCCAAAGAATACCCATACTGGATTTAACACTGGTTCAATCATTGACATTAAAGAAGCCTCGATTGCAAATACTCTTTTTAAACCAAAACTAAAAATAGCGTAGGCAATGCCAATCTGGAAAACCCCAAGATAAGATACCATAAAAAAATTAGACAGTGAAAGAGATTTTATTCCAAACACGGAGGATAGGCTAATTAAAGCAACTAAAACATTGCCGTAAAAAATAGAGCTAAATTGATATTCCGGTTTATTTTTTCTCATACCGAGTAAAAAAGCGGCATATGCTACTCCGGAAAGCAAAGCAATTATATTTCCCCACATATAAGAAATTGATAATTTTCCTGTGAAAAACATGCTCATTCCGATAAAGCATGCAATAATTGTCAGGATATTAATTTTTTCAAATTTAGTTTTATTTAATATTGGTTCGAATATTAATACATAAAAAGGAGCGGTATATTGAAGAAAAATTGCGTTTGCGGCGGTTGTTTCTTTTGTAGCAATAACAAAGAGAATAAGAATTGCAGCGTAAGAGACAGCATTTATAAAGGTAAATCCATTTGCATAAAATATTTCTTTTTTAAAGATAAACAAAAATACCGAAGCGGCAAATATTCCCCTAAAGAAGCATATCTGCATTGCATCCAAAGTAATAAGTTTAATAAATATCCCACCTGTGCTCCATAATAATGCAGCAGATAAAACGGCAAGAATTCCTTTTTTATGTTCGGAAAGATTTTTCATTGTTAAATTTTTTTAATATTCTATTTTGTAAATTGAATTACTAATTTAGCAAATAAGATTCAAAAATTTTGTAGATAAAGATTTGATAAAATATTTTTATGAACCGCCGTATTTAATAAAAAAGGTTTTTAAGGAATTTCAGTGGAATACAATTAATAATGAAATATTATTAACCTTTGATGACGGACCTATCAATGAAACAACAGACTTTATTTTAACAGAATTAAACAAAAACAAAATTAAAGCAGTTTTCTTTTGTGTGGGAAATAATATAAAGAATAATCCCTCTTTATGTGAAAGCATTTTAAGTGAGAGGCACATAATAGGTAACCATACGTTCAATCATAAAAAAATAAGTACACTTTCGGAAGAGGACTTGAAGAACGAATTAAATAGTTTTAATGAAATTTTGATAAACCAATTCAATTATGAAGTTAAATATTTTCGACCTCCGCATGGCAAGTTTAACCTGAAATCAATAAAAAAAATAAAAGAACTCAAACTAAAAACTGTAATGTGGTCGCTGCTTACTTATGATTTTAGAAATGATTTTAATTTATTCAAAAATGCCGTAAATAAGTGCTTAAAAAAAAATTCAATTATAGTTTTGCACGATAGTTTAAAATCAAAAGATATAATTATTCAAAGCATTAATTATCTTGTCGAACAAATTGACAAAATGAACTTCAAAATAGGAAATCCGGAAGAATGCTTGAAATAATTTTTTTAATAGTTCTCTCACTATACTTTTTCATCTCAGTTTTTTTAGTAGATGGTGTTTCGAAAAAATTTTTGAAAATTCCGGACAACTTGGTTAAAACTATTACTGTTATTGTATGTGCAAGAGATGAAGAAAAAAATATTTTAGCTTGTCTTCAATCTTTAAATAATCTTAATTATCCCCCAAATAAATTAGAAATTATCATTGCCGATGATGGTTCCACAGATATGACAGGAAAAATAATTGATGATTATATAAGAGGGAAAAATAATTTTAAGAAAATAGCAGTTGTGCAAAACGTGGGAAAATTATTCGGCAAAACAAATGCACTTGCGCAAGCAATTAAGAAAGCAAGTGGAGAGATAATTTTAACAACAGACGCAGATTGTATTGTTCCACCAAATTGGGCAAAAACATTAGCATTATACTATACTGAAAATGTTGGTGCCGTTTGTGGATTTACAATTCCATATGCAAGAAATTTTTTTGAAGGAATGCAGGCAGTTGATTTGTGTTATCTTTTAACTGTTGCAGCGGGAACAACTAACTTCGAAAAACCAATTAGCTGTTTAGGTAATAACATGTCCTTTATTAAGAGTGCGTATGAAGCTATAGGAGGTTATGAAAATATTCCAATAAGCGTAACAGAAGATTTTGCCTTACTTAATGCCATTAGTAAGTTAGGAAAATATCAAATACTTTTTCCACTGGAAAAAGATTTAATGGTATCAACAAAAGCATGTGATAATTTTAAGAGCTTAATAAGTCAAAAGAAACGATGGGCTGTTGGAGGGCTTAATGCGCCTTTGTACGGAATATTTATTTTGCTTGTTGCCATATTGACAAATTTATTTGTTTTTATTACGCCTTTATTTTTCAATGATGTATGGTTATATTTGCTGGTCTTTAAAATAGCCATTGATTTTTTAGTTGTTTATCCTGTTCATAAACGGTTAGAAATTTCAAAAAATCTTAAATACTTTTTCGGCTTTCAAATTTATTATACACTTTATGTTTTAATCATCCCTTTGATTTTGTTGTTTAACCGCAAAGTTATCTGGAAGGGAAGAGAGTTTTAATGCTTTTACTCTGTAATTATTATTTGACGTATCGCTGTAACGCATATTGTGAATTTTGTCATTTTGCCATACATGAAAATTTTAAAGATACTCCTTATGCAAAATTGGAAGACTTTAAATCGAATGTTTCTCAACTTGCAGAACTTGGGGTAAAGTTTATAGACCTTACCGGTGGCGAGCCACTTCTTCATAAAGATATTCACTTGATGGCTGAATATGCCCGTAACTTAAATATGCAAACAAGCATTACAACAAATGCGCTTCTTTACCCTAAATATGCCGAAAAACTTGCAGGCAAAATTAATCTTCTTCATTTTTCTTTAGATTCTCCAGAGGAAGAGGAGCATAATAAAATTAGAAAAGTAGATAGTTACAAACAAGTGTTTAAGAGTATCGACATTGCAAAATCCCTTGGTGAATATCCAGATATTCTTTTTACTGTTACCGACGAAACATATAAGAAACTTCCTCAAATGCACGAGATTGCTGCAAAAAATGATTTAGTTTTAATTGTTAACCCTGTGTTTTCATATTTTGGTAACCCAGGCTTATCTATTAAAGCCCTTGATTTTATTGAAGAATATATCGATGGTAAACTTGACGTTTATCTGAACAAAGGATTCATTAAATTGAGGAGAGATGGTGGGAATGATAGAAACAATCCAAGTTGTAAAGCTGTATCACGAGTAATAGTAATATCGCCTTATAATGAAATTATTCTTCCTTGTTATCATTTTGGCAACAGGAGAATTAAAATTGATAGACCAATAAAAGAATTAAGAGCATCAGAAGAGTTGAAATATTATAAAGCAAATGAAGGAAGATTCGATTTTTGCAGTGGCTGTACAGTTAACTGCTATTTTGAACCTTCATTCGCCTTTCCAACAAACGTTTACGCCTTTGCAAGTCTTACTTCTAAATTTAAGTATGGGTACAATAAACTAATAAAACAAAAATTCAAAAAAATAAATTCTCGTTCTTCAAAACTATTTGAATAACGATTTTAAAAAAATGGAACGAAGTAAATGAATAAATCAAAATTATTATTTTTTCTTTTTGTTATTTTGATGTTTACAAAACTATTTGGGCAACAAGCAGATACTTGTCAAGCAAAAATAAAGTGGTTTCCTTCAAGCCTAAATATTCAACCTTTCACAGCAAACTTTCTTGAGCCAAGAGCAGGCGTTTCGTATTTGGTTAATGCTGATAGGTTAAGGCTTGATATTGGAACATCTCACGATTTATATAGAATTACTTGGAATAATAAGACTCTTTCTTTCGGAGGTGACCTTTTCACTTTTACGCGCTTAAGAAGTGAAGCTAATTTTAAGTTTCCGGTTGAAACTATAGATTATTTTTTTGGAATTAACAGCGGCTACAAAATTATTGATGATAATGAAGAATATGGATTCCGGTTTAGGCTAAGCCACATTAGTGCTCATTTAGTAGATGGCAGGTTTGACGAACTAAATTTAGACTGGCGAAATAATCTTCTTCCTTTTGTTTACAGCAGAGAGTTTGTAGAACTTTTCCCTTTTTATAAGATTGATAACTTTCGTGGTTATGTTGGTTTTACTTATTTATTTCATGTTATTCCTGCAAATATTGGAAAAGAAATATATCAAGTTGGTTTTGATTATTACTTGGTTTCTTTCCTTGGAAAGAATATTTCGCCGTTTATTGCCGACGACTACAAAATAAATAAAACAGAAAATTATAACGGAAATAATATTTTTATGATTGGGATTAAATTTGGTCGTTACACAGGGCAGGGCTTCAGTATTATTTATTCTTATTATTCAGGTAAAAGTATTCATGGCGAATATTATGATATGAATGAATATTATTCTTCAATCGGAATAAATCTGGATTTATAAAATGGCGGAAGACTTCAGCAATTATTTCCCAGAAATGGATAATGAGCGAACTATTAAAAAAGACAAAAAAAATTATCTTCTGCACGCATCACTTTTTATAGCAACATTTATAACTACTACTTTTGCTGGTGCTGGATGGGTTAGTGGAGTTTTAGGCGGACCTTACACAGTTCATACACTTATGAAAGGATTACCATATTCAATATCCATTATGTTTATAATTTCATTTCATGAGTTTGGTCATTACTTTGCGGCGGTATATCATAAAGTTAATGCAACGCTTCCTTTTTATATTCCGTTTCCTCCCATTCCATATTTTTTAAACTTCGGTACGATGGGTGCTGTTATAAAAACAAAATCACCTATTCATACAAAAAAGGCAATGTTCGATATCGGTGTTGCTGGTCCCCTTTCTGGCTTTGTTGCATGTTTGATTGTTTTATTATATGGATTTACCCATGTTCCTGGAGTAAACTATTTGCTTGCAATTCATCCAGATTATTTTTCTCCTCAATATTCACAACAAGGAATTGATCTTGCATTTGGAAATAATTTATTGTTTTTATTTTTAAAAATGATTTTTATACACGGCAATCAATTCTTTCCGCCAATGTCAGAAATATATCATTATCCTTATTTGTGCGTTGGTTGGTTTGGGTTATTGATTACAGCGATGAATATGATCCCAGTTGGGCAGCTCGATGGTGGGCATATAGTATACTCGATGTTCGGGAAGAAAGCTCATCATAAGATAGCATTATTTTCACTTTTTATGCTTGTGGCTTTTGGTATAAGTGGAGCTTTGCAGTTTATAGATTTTTTAAAAATCAATTTTGTTTTTGGTTGGCTTGGTTGGTTTATTTGGGCTTTACTTTTATTTTTTGTAATAAAGATTAAACATCCGGAAATTTATGATGATTCTAAATTAGGGACTGGGAGAATGATGCTTGGTTACATCAGCTTGGCTATTTTTATTTTATCTTTTTCGCCTTCTCCATTTTATGGTACGTTTTAATTAGCTAAATTAAGTGTACTTATTTTTACATTGAGCAAAGATTTTTGAAAACAAATATTTAAGGTAATGAAGAAATTAATTTTATTATTGTTGCCGTTCCTTATTTGGGGCTGCCAAAAAAAATTTGATAATGTTGTAGATCCAGATGCCTCTCAAATAGTTGCACCGGTAATCTCAAACCTGATTGCTCCAGATACTGTTACAATTGGCAATGATTCAACAAAAATATTTCTTTCGATAACTGTTTGGGATCAAAACGGATTAAACGATATTAGTTCGGTTTTTTTTAATTCTTATATTCCGCCGGATGGGCACGCTTCGAGTGCGAATCCAATTAAAATGTATGATGATGGTACGCATGGTGATAAAACTGCCGGAGATGGAATATATTCAACTTATGTTATTCTACCTTCTACTGGTGTTCCGCACGGTACTTTCAGGTGGGATTTCTTTGCACAAGACAAAAGTGGGTTATTAAGTAATAAAATTTCACATAACGTAGTGGTTCAATGAAAATAAATTTTTATTCTATTCTTCTTATTGGATTTTTTCTTTTTGCTAATTCATTTGCGCAACTTAAGCCCGAAAGTTATTATATCGGAAATGAAATTAACAGATTAGCAAAAAGTTTAACATCGGGTACAATATCTAATAATAGTATTAACGATATGATTACCAGAGGCGATACAATTTGGATTGCTACAAGTAACGGTGTAAGCCTTTCAACGAATAACGGCAACACTTGGACCAACTTTAACACCAACGATGTTTTTAGTGGTCAAAGCGTTTCGGCAATTGGTTATAATAACGGAATATTTTGGGCTGCAACTGCCAACAATGTTACTATTAATAATCAAACTCTTCCACAAGGAAGTGGATTAAAATATACATCTGATTTTGGACAGACATGGACTTCTATTCCAGAGCCTGTCGATTTACAATCAGATACTATTGTTATTTACGGAAATAATAAGTTAAGAGCGCTTCCGGTTACTGTTACCGTTCAAAATTTGATTTATGATATTGCGTTTACAAAAGGAACAATTTGGATTGCAACTTTTGCCGGAGGGTTGCGAAAAGCACCGGTGGATAGCCTTCTCAGAAATCCGAATTACCACTGGCAAAGAGCTGTTCTTCCTCCAGATTATTTAAATTCGATAAAACCCTCTGATTCCCTTAATTTTTGTATGACGCCAGTATCTGGTTCATTCTGCGATTCAAGTTATTATAATTATAGAGTTTTTTCTATTGTAGCTGCTAACGATTCTACTTTATATGTTGGCACAGCGGACGGAATAAATAAATCTACCGATAACGGAATTAGCTGGCAAAAGTTTACTCATCAAAATCAAACAAACCCTATAACTGGTAATTTTGTGGTTGCTTTGGCATATAACAACTATAATAATACAATTTGGGCAGCTACTTGGCAGGCTAATGATACAGCCGAAACTTATGGTATAAGTTTTTCCTCTGATGGTGGAAATACCTGGAAGACTGGTCTTAGTGGTGAACACGTACATAATTTTGGTTTAAATATGTCAAAAGTCGTTGCTCCTTCGGACGATGGTGCTTTTGGTTCTTCGGATAACGGCAGTACATGGTCATTGCCCGGCACAATTCAAGATAACCTTACAAAATTATCTTTATCTACAAATACTTTTTATGCAGCAGGTTTTAACGGTAATTATCTTTGGCTTGGTTCTGACGATGGTCTTGCAAGGCTTCAAAATAACGGAGGAGGAATTTGGTCAGGAATTTGGAAATTATTTTTTGCTTCTGTACCACTTCAGTCTTCATCAGACACTTATGCTTATCCGAATCCTTTTAATCCAAACATGGAAACTTTGAAAATAATTTATAGCACAAAAGGACAAGCAGTGCCAGTAACAATAAGGATACTTGATTTTGGGATGCACTTTGTAAGAACTATAATTCAAAATGCTACTAGAGGTGGTTCAAGTTATGTTATCAATGAACAAGGCGACGTAAGCACTCAATGGGATGGAAAAGATCAAAGTGGCAATATTGTACCAAACGGTGTTTACTTTTACCGAGTAGATGCTGGTTCTATGAAACCTGTATTTGGAAAAATTCTTGTAATTCATTAAGAGGGAAAATTGAAAAAACTTGTTTTAATTGTCATGTTTCTTTCGTCATCTTTTGTTTTTGCTCAGCCGGTAGTAAGCAGTATTAGCAGCAAGCCTGGCGCATTTAGTAGGATGGGATTTGGTGCAAGAGGAATGGGAATGGGAAATGCAATGTCTGCTGTTATTGATGGAAGCCTTGTCTCTTATTACAATCCCGCTATCGCAATTTTTCAGAAAGATAATTCATTTCAAGCATCGTATTCTTTTTTATCGTTAGACAGGTCTTTGAATTTCTTAAATTTTACTAAACGATTTTCTTTTGGACCAAGTTTTTCTTCGGGAGACTCTTCTATGCCAAGGGGTGCTGGTTTAAGTTTTGGTTTGATTAACTCTGGCGTTAGCAATATTGATGGAAGAGACCAGGATGGAAATAAGACAGGCAATTTGTCAACATCAGAAAATCAATTCTTTGTTGCTTTCTCAAAAGGATTTTCGAGCAAACTTGCCGTCGGGCTTTCGGTTAAATTTTATTACTATCATTTGTATAGCCAAATTTCGGCTACAGGCGTTGGGCTTGATTTGGGTGCCTTATACAGATTAACAGATAATTTTAATTTGTCTTTAGTCTTTTCTGATTTGAACAGCGCTTACAAATGGGATACAAGCCCAATCTATCAAGAACAAGGTACAACAACAAACGACGTTTTTCCAGTGCTTGAAAAAATTGGTGTCAGCTATACCAATAAACAAATTGGAATAATTGCAGACGTTGAACTTGAAAATAGTAATGCACAAACAGATATTCTTCGTGGCGGAATTGAATACAACATTTACAAAGGTTTTTATCTAAGAACCGGTATTGATCAATTTAATTTAAGAAATTCAGACTATCCAGTTAATCCTTCTTTCGGCTTTTCATTCTTTACACAACTTGGAAAGATTATAGTTGGAATTGACTATGCTTATGTAATTGAACCTTATTCCCCTCTGGATAGAAATATCGTTGGAATAAATATAAAATTTTAGAAGAGCTTTATAGGGAACTATATGCGTAAAATAATTTTTGCTGTTTTATTTTCTGTGGCTGTCGTCTTTGCTCAATCTGCAGGTAATAGTGGACTATCATTTTTAAAAATTGGTACGGGAGCAAGAAACATAGCAATGGGCGACGTCGGTGCTGCTGTTGCTAATGATGTAACTGCTATTTTTTATAATCCTGCAAATCTTATTAATAGTTCTTCAAATGAAATTATGTTAATGCACAATGCTTGGATTCAGGGAATTAATAACGAAGCTTTTGGAGCTAAAACAAATTTTTGGGGCTTGCCTGTTGCTGCCGGGTTTGATATTACAAACGTCGGTGATATTCAGGTTCGAACAAGAGCATCTGCTACTCCTGATGCGATAATTACTGCGAGTTATTTTTTCGGAAGTCTTTCTACCGCTTTTAACACATTTGACAACATCGCCTTTGGTTTTACTATAAAATATATTTATGAAGGCTTGTACACCGATGATGCCAGTGGAGTTGGTTTTGATTTCGGGTTAAACTATAAAACTCCAATCGAAGGATTTACCGCTGTAGCTGTTCTTAGAAATGTCGGTTCAATGAATAAACTAAAAAATGACCAAACAAAACTTCCTACTGAATTTAGAGTTGGTCCGGCTTACCATTTTTATTTTGCGCATAATATGTTTGAAATGACTGCTGCTGCTGAACTCCAAAAATATACTCCTACAAATGACTTACACTTTAATTTTGGTACTGAAGTTGTTTATAACGATTTATTTGCATTAAGAGCTGGCTATCAAACAAATTACGAATCAAAAAACTTTACTGCCGGTATGGGAATTATGTGGGGCACACTAAGTTTTGATTATGCATTCCAGCCTTTTAATTATGGGCTTGGTACCGCAAATGTTTTCTCCCTGCAATTCAAGTTTTGACTAAAGTAATGGAATTCCATCCTTCTCATGAAAATATTCTTACATGAACTAAATTTATTTTTTATAGATTCATTTTTTTTTTATTATGTTATAGACGTAAAATAAAAATCGTCTAATATTTTTGAATAAGAAAATTAATATATTGATAATTATAGCTTCTGCTATAATAATTAGAATATATTTTAGTGTCGGTTTTGTTTTTTCTGATGATACATATTATTCATATCTGGCAAATAGTATATTAAATGGAAATTACGCTGTTAATTTTCTTGGATATCCTATTTTTTTGTTAAGGACAAACTTTAGCGCACTATTGGCTTTTGCATTCAAATTATTTGGTGTAAATGAATTTGCTTTAGCTTTTTTCCCTTTATTCTTTTCAATAAGCAATCTGTTTCTTGTATATCTTTTTGCAAAGGTCGTAACAAAAAATGAAACTATCTCTTTATTATCTCTCTTATTGATGTCTTTCTTTCCAACAGATGTTATATTTGCTACAATAGCTTTTCCTGATTTAATCGATACTTTTTTTATTTATCTTGGAATTTTTCTTTTGTGGAAAGCTTTTGAACAAAAAAAGTTTCTTTTATCTATTCTCTCTGGAATTTGTTTTTTTATTTCGATGCAGTTTAAAGAAGATGTTTATTTCTTTTTAATTATTTTATTTTTGTTTTGGATTTATCTTGTTTATAAAAGAAATTCTGATCGTTATTTTATTTTAATTCCAATTTTGATTATTGCTTCTAATTTTTTAGTGGAAGGTTTATTATACTGGAGTTTTAAAAATGATTTATTTTATAGATTTAGGATTATTCAATCTAACTATAAATTTAGTTTTTACGATTTTTTCCCTTATACTGTAAGAAGCATTTGGGGCAATAGCAGTGGATATTGGAAAGAATTGTTTTATCAAATTTTTTTTATAAATCTAAAATCAATTTTTATCCGGAGATTTTATCTTTTCCTTCCTTTAATAGCGTTAATAGCAAGTATTATAAATATTCGGGAGAGAAAATATCTTAAAATATCTTTTCTTTTTATTTTACTTTCTATTTTATTTGTAGGTTTTACAGCTTCATTTTCAAGTTATTCACCGTTGGATTTACATAGAAGCTGGTACATTTATCCAATGTTAATTCCGGTTATAATTTTGTCTTCAATCCTTATGATGAAATTTAATCTGCGGCAAAGATTTATTCTAATAAGTCTATATATTTTTTTTAGCATTGCAATGTGTCATAGTTACGAATTTTATTTTGATAAAATAAACTTAACGGACTTTAAACGTTTTATAATGAATCATCAAAATGAAATAATTTACACCGATCATTATACTGGTTATGGAATTGAATTTCTTGAAGGATATAAAAATCAAAAGAATGTAAAAATTTTTGAAGGAGATAATTTTAATGAGAAAAAAATTTCCAAACGTGCGTTGGTAATATTAAATAAAAAACATATTGAGGAATTAAAGCTTCAGAAGTATAAATTTCCTAATTTAGCTTTTGTAAAAGGAAAAGACTTTAAACATATCTCGACTTTTGGAGATTATGTTGTTTTCGAAAAAATAATTTAACTTCTATTCACATTTAATGGAATAAAAATGGAGATTATAGAATATACAGAAGAGTGGAAGGACAAATGGGATCAATTTGTTCTTGCGTCTAATAACGGAACAATGTTTCATATGCAGCGTTTCTTTGATTATCATAAGTCTGGAAAGTTTACCTTTCATCATCTAATTTTCATAGAAAAGGGTGAGATAGTTGCACTTTTACCAGGCGAATTAAAAAATGGAATTTTTGAATCGCCAGTTGGTGCAAGTTACGGCTCAATTGTAACAAAGGATATCAAGTTTTCTTTAGCGATGGAATTAGTATCCACGCTTTTAGAATATGGAAGAAAAAATAGAATAAAAGAATTCTTTTTAACTCCAGCGCCTATAATTTATGAAAAGATTCAGAATCAAGGATTGGACTTTGCCATGCTTTGGCAAGGATTTAATTTTAGTTTGCATTATATATCGAGCGCAATAAAATTAGATAAGAAAACAGACATTATCTCCCGATTTCAGTCTACTGTAAGGCGAAACATTCGCAAAACTTTTAAAAATAGCGATATCAGAATTGAAATTAATGAACGTTATGATGAATTCTATCCGATATTAATTGAAAACAAAAAAAGACATGATGTAAAACCCACTCATTCATACGAAGATTTGCTTCGGCTAAAAGAACTGATGCCAGAAAATCTAAAACTTTTTATGGTCTATTATAAAGATAAACCGATTGCTGGCTCTTTAATGTTTTTTTGCAATAAGACTGTTGCTTTGTGTTTTTATAACATGCTTCTTTATGAGTACGAACATTTAAAACCTATTCATCGTATAATGTATGAGGTAGTTAAATGGTCTACAGAAAATAATTACAGTTATGTCGATATTGGAGTTTCGCAGGACACAAAAGCTGAAAATCCAATGACGCCAAGTTTGAGTTTAATCGAATTCAAAGAAAAGTTTGATGCAAAAACTGTAATGAGAAATACCTTTCATATCAAATTATAAATTAATATAAAATTGTTATGAGTAATAAATCTGTTTTTATAGCTTTTCTGGGTAATATTAATTTTGATTCGAGAGTCTCTAACTTATACAAATCTTTTAAAGACAAAGGTTACTCACTAAAGGTAGTTGCATTCGATTGGCTGACGGAAAACTTTACAACCCAGAAAGGCGAAGTAACTATTTATAAACTTAACAAAGGGACTTTTTCACTTCTCTTTTATTTAAAATTTAAATTACTCTTAATTTATAATTTACTTTTTCACAAATATGATATTTACTTTGCAGAAGACATTTATACTTTACCCTTTGTTTCTTTAATTGGAAAAATAAAAAACGGAAAAATAATATATGACTCAAGAGAATTATATGGATATCTTGCTGGATTAAGAAATCGGAAAATAATACAAAATATTTTGCGCATTCTTGAAAAAATTTTTATTAAGCGAGTTGATATAGTAATATGCACTGGTGATATGGACGCTGAATTTTTAAAAAACACTTACACTATCAGTAATACTTTAGTGATAAAAAATCTTCCTTTATTTATCAAACCGTCTTCTCCGATTGATTTTTATAGCAGATTAGGTATAAGTAAAAACAAAAAAATTTTAATTTATCAAGGAGTGATTCTTCATGGAAGGGGAATAGGGCTAATTTTTAGCATTCTTAAGTCACTTCCAAATTATGTTGCAATATTTATTGGTGACGGTGAGTATAAAAAATATTATGAAAAACTTGCGATAGATTTGGGACTTAAAGGTCAAGTTTTCTTTACCGGGAAAATTGATCAAAAAGAGCTCTTAAATTATACTGCCGGTGCTCATATTGGTATGGCATTAATTGAGAACATCAGTTTGAGCTATTATTATGCACTCCCAAATAAGTTGTTCGAATATATACTTGCTGAAATCCCCGTGATAGTCAGTAACTTACCTCAGATGGATGCAATTGTTAAAAAGTTTGAAGTAGGAATTTCAGTTGATCCCAATAATGAAAATGAAATAATAGAATCAATTTTAAAGATCACAACTAATGAAGAAACTTACCGGCAATTAAAATTGAACTGCAGTAATGCTTCTAAAATATTAAATTGGGAAAAAGAAGTCGAAAATTTATTTCAATATATATAATTGCTTTGGAAAGTTTTTCGGAGAGTAACTCTTTAGTATCTTATCTTAACCAAACCCTAATCAATAAATTAGATTTACATCACCTTAAGCGATTAAAAGCTATATTTAACCGAAACTAAATTGCATTTAACGAATTAATTATTTAAAATATTACAACAATAAAATTATTTTTTAATCCTATTTTCATTATTTAAGCAGTCAAAAATTTTTCTTACGTGATAGAATTATTTTGTTTAAGATTTTAAGTTAAAATAAAAAACAAATTAATTTGAAAGATATTTATTAAAAGACTTTCTTAATATTTGACTTAATTTTTAATTTGATTTTATCGGATCATGAAATCTTATTTTGCAGAAAAATTACAACTAATATTTAAAAGAAAATTGAATTATTAGTTCAAGTAATTGAATATTATCTTTTTAAGAATATAATAAAAAGATATTATTGACTATTTAGGTTTATGAAAGGTTGAATGGAGATTGAGGGAAAAGTCTTGATTGATACTTAAAAGTATTTTCTAATTTTTTTCTGTTGTAAGTGAGTATTTTTTTACCACCCGCATTTTATAAAATTTTTTCATCGTAAAGATTATATTTTGGTTTGCCAAATGTTATGGATACGTGGGCAAATTTTGAATATAAGAAAAATTTAAGGCATAATAATTGAAATATTTATAATTTGCTTAGCCTTTATAATTAGTAATCTTTAGAAAAATAGTTAAAATGTCATTTTTATTATAATATGGTTAGAAACTAATATTAAAATATGTTTTTAATTATATCAAAATGAAACATATTCTTACAATATTCATTTTGTTTGTATTGTTCTTGGAAAACGTGATCGAAATTAAATGCTTATTAAATTTGAAATTAATGTCTAATCTCAAATTAAGCTTAAAGAAAAATTGAACCTAAATAAACAAAAAATCACCAACTGTGACTCACGTGGCGGAGCTGTGAGTAATTGTGAATAATGATAAAAGTTCGTACATTATATAAATTTTTGCTTGTTATTACATAAAAAGTTTTTAGACACATTATTACATTATCCAGTTAATATGAATTTATTATAATAAATATTTGGGAAAAAGTTAAATGAAAAACTTATTACTTAGCGGGATGTTATTATTAATACTTTTTAGTGCAAATTTATTAGCACAGGAAGATATACAAATAGGGAAGAGCCAAAAAGAGAGTACTACCCCAAATGGAGCATTATACGATTATTCTGATCCAAATTCTATAAATATAAAAGTTATGGTATGGGGTTATGTAAAATATCCAGGCCAATATATTATACCTGCGTCGAGCAGCGTAAATAATCTAATTTCATTAGCTGGAGGTCCTACCGAAGATGCTGATCTTAGCGAATTAAAGTTATTTAGAATTAAGCCGGATTCAAGTCAAACAATTATTAAATTTGATTATAATGATCTCTTGTGGAATGATAACAGCTTGTCTAAACCTATTAAAATTCCAAAATTATTAGCTGGAGATATTCTTTTGGTACCAGGTTCACCAAGATGGTTTTTAAGAGACTACATTGGTATTATTCTTTCTGTTGTTTCTACAGTAGCTTCTATTGCGACACTTCTTGTATATATATATAAAAAATAATAATGAAATAAAATGGAAAATTCTGAAATAGAACTAAAAAATTATTTGTCGGGGCATTCTAAATCTTTAAAAGATTATTTTCGATTAATCCGTAAAAACATTAAAACTTTTATAATTATTGTTTTAATTATATTTATAGTTTCTTTAGTTTATGCATTACATGCACCTAACGTATATAGTTCAACAGTTACTTTGCAATTAACTGAAGAGCCAAAAAATAATTTTCAGCTTACAACACCAAATTCAAATAGTAGTGAGCTTGATAGATTTATTTCAAATCAGATTCAGATAATTAATAATTTTGCAACAAGAGAGAGAGTTGCAAAGGCATTAATTGATAGTGTGGAAAATTCCAAGAACAAAAATATTTTTAATTTGTTAAAAACTAAAGACGGTGTAGACGGAATCTCTGAGCCTCAAAGTATAAGCGATGTAGCAGAGATGTTAAAGTCGGTTGTTAGTGTTGAACAAAAACCTCAAATGGACATAGTTGAAATTACAGCGGAATCATCTTCGCCACAAGAAGCAGCCTTAATTGCCAATACATATGCAGACCAATACAAAAAAATTAATTTAGAAGAAAATCGAAAACAGCTTAGTGATGTAAGAAAGTTTTTAGAAAAACAGAGCAAAGAAAAATTGGCAGAACTAGACAGTGCTGAAAATGCTTTGACAAATTTTAAAACTAAAGGTAAAATTGTAGCATTAGATGCTCAATCAACTGCTTTAATAAATCAACTTTCGCAGTTAAATTCCCAAAGAGATGCTGTTAAAATTGATTTAATGTCTTCCAATCAAATTTTAGAGCAATATAAAGAAGAAATAAGAAAACAGAACCCACAACTAGTTAATTATCTGGAGAACCTTACTTCACAAGATTATATAGATTTGCTTCAAAAGCAGATAGCTGAGCTCCAAATGAATAGAGATATGGCAATGCTAAACAAGGCCTCCGACATTGATGTCTCTAATAAAATAAAAGAATATGACCAAAAAATAAATGACCTTAAACAGAAATTAAGCTCAAAAATGAGTGAGATAAAAACTTCAGCTTTTTCTTATAGTCCTGATCAGATAAAAGATCAAACTCAGAGAATGATGGATGAGGAAGTTAGAAATCATTCTCTTGCGATAAAACTGAATGAATTAGAATCTATAATTAATAAATATAATGCCGAACTTGGAAATTTACCTCAAAAGTCTATGCGATATTCTGATTATGAAAGAACTGTAGAATCACTAGTTCAGTTATATACACTGATTGAGCAAAAATATCAACAAGCTATCCTTAACGAAAATTCTCAGCCTGGTAATGTTATTATTATTGGTGAAGGGCGTGTACCAAGTTATCCAGAAAAGCCATCGAGGTTAAAAATAATGCTAATAGGTTTAGTAGCTGGATTAGGTATTGCCTTCGGTTATGTTTTGATAAAAAGCTATTTTGACAATACCATCAAATCGCCTGATGACATAGAAGGAAGAGATATTAAACTGCTTGCGTGGATACCACAATTCAAAAAAATAGATAATAACAACTCTGCAACTAACAAAGTAATAATGTTAGAGGAACATCAATCTTCTGCAAGAGAAGCTTTTAAAGTGATTAGAGCCAGATTGCAAATGAAATCTCTTTATAACAATTCTGAGAAGGTGATACTAATAAGCTCTGCAGGACAAGGTGAAGGTAAAACTATGGTATCCACAAATTTAGCATACAGTATGGCTCAATTAAAAAAGAGAACTCTTTTGATTGATTTTGACTTAAGAATTCCTCAAATCCATAAAATCATGAAAACAGACAAAGCGCCTGGCATTACAGATTATCTTGAAAATAAGGTTCCTTTAAATAAATTAGTTAAAAAAGAGAGAGATTATCTTTATTATATAACTGCTGGTAGTTTAATTCAAGATTCCACAGAATTATTTTATTCAAAAGAGATAGGAATTCTTTTTAAAGAAATAAGAAATAATTTTGATTTTATAATTGTTGATTCCGCTCCTATTGTACCAGTGATTGATTCCGAAATTCTCGCAAAATATGTTGATGGAATTATTCTTGTTGTTTCTGCCGACAAAACAGACGTTAAATTACTTAACGAAGCAATAAATATTATAAAAGCTATGGGTACTCCATTTCTTGGAACGATACTTAATAATTTCAGATATAAGAACGGTTATGGATATTATAATAAATATTATTATAACTACCCATCGAGTTCCAAAAGCTGAAACGTTTGATCGTCATTAAAGAAGAATAGTGAATTGTGAAGGGGAAAATAAAATTTGACCTCAAAAATTACAAAACAATTTTAGATTTTGAAATTTGTAATAGACTTTCATATTACTTTTCAAAAAAATAAATATTTCTGGTTCAAAATTGAAAGAATGAAATGAAAAACTTTGCAATAACTGGAGTCGCTGGTTACGTTGCCCCAAGACATTTGAAAGCTATCAAAGAAACTGGTAATGATTTACTTGCTGCTTTAGATCCACATGATTCAGTGGGAGTCTTAGATAGTTATTTTCCTAATGTAAGTTATTTTACTGAATTTGAAAGGTTCGACCGTCATTTAGAATTGCTAAGAAGAAAAAACTCGGATCGTCAAATCCACTACCTCAGTATCTGCGCTCCGAATCATTTGCATGATGCACATATAAGATTAGCTTTAAGATTAGACGCAAATGCTATTTGCGAAAAACCTTTAGTATTAAATCCATGGAACCTAGATGCTTTACAAGAACTTGAGAACGAATCTTCTGGAAAAGTTTTTACAATACTTCAGCTTCGGTTAAATCCAGAATTAATTAAGCTAAAGGAAAAGTTGGAAACTCAGCCACAAAACCAAGACACTGGTAAGTTCGGAATAAAAACTAAACATTTGGTTGTTCTCTCCTACATAACATCACGCGGGCTGTGGTACAAGTATTCCTGGAAAGGTGATGTTCATAAGAGCGGCGGAATAGCTACTAATATTGGAATACATTTTTTTGATATCCTGATGTGGTATTTTGGCAAAATGCAAAATTTAGAAATACATTTATCAGAAGATAATAAAATGTCTGGCTTCATTGAACTTGAAAAAGCTAATGTTCAATGGTTTTTATCAATTGATAAGAACGATCTTCCTGAAGAAGTTGTTAAAGCTGGTAAAACTACTTTTCGTTCTATAAAAGTTGATGATAACGAAATTGAATTTACAAATGGTTTTACCGACTCTCACACAAAAGCTTATAGTGAGATTTTAGCTGGAAGAGGTTTTGGGATTGAAGCTGCCCGGCCACCAGTTGAATTGGTTTATAGAATTAGAAATGAAAAAGTTGCAGAAAAAAAAACATGTATTCATCCTTTTACAAAAAGAATTTTAGGTATTAAGTAAAATGGAGATAAAAAAATTATATTTTGTTCATGAGTCTTCTTATATTGATGAACCTTGTGAAATTGGGGAGGGAACTAAAATTTGGCACTTCTGCCATATTCAAAAAAATTCTAAGATTGGTAAAAACTGTGTACTTGGTCAGAATATAAATGTTGCTAATAATGTTTCAATTGGTGACTACTGCAAAATACAAAATAATGTTTCAATTTATGAAGGTGTAATTTTAGAAGACTATGTTTTTTGTGGACCTTCTATGGTTTTTACAAATATTTTAGACCCTAAATGTAAATACCCACAAGTTGGAGAGCAATTTTATATTAAAACTTTGGTTAAAGAAGGAGCATCAATTGGAGCTAACGCAACAATAGTATGCGGACATACAATTGGAAAACATTCAATGATTGGTGCAGGAGCTGTGGTGACAAAAGATGTACCAGATTATGCTCTTGTTGTCGGAAACCCTGGCAGAGTTATTAGTTGGGTAAGTGAAGCTGGAAAAAAATTAATATTTGATAAAGATAATTTAGCCTTTTGTTCAAAGTCCCAAAGGAAATATTATTTAGAGAATGGAAAAGTTACTGATGTAACTGAAAATTTTTAGGTTTTATTAAATAATAAGAAAAAATATCAAATCAGTCTATTTTTAGATGATTTTATATTTTTATGAAATCTTTCTACTTTTAAGTTGAGCAATAAAACTTACAAAAATTATTATAACAAAATAGATAAAACTTTATTTATTTTTAATTTTTTGTCTGGAAATTTCAAAAAAATAGTTTTAATAAATTACTTAGTTTTAATAACAAATTAATTGATACATCGTGCAAGACATTAATATTATAACTCCTAAAAAAAGCCTGTTTAATTTGCAACTGAATGAAATATGGCGATATCGTGACTTGTTGGTTTTATTTGCAAAGCGCGATATTGCAGTTCTTTACAAGCAAACTATTCTAGGTCCGTTGTGGTTTTTTATTCAACCTTTATTGACAACTTTAATGTTTCTGCTGGTATTTAATAAAATTGCAGGTATTTCGACAGATGGAATTCCACCTTTAGTATTTTACATGGCTGGAGTAACAGTATGGAATTATTTTAGCGACTGTCTTAGACTAACATCCGATACCTTTACTAAAAATGCCAGTATTTTTGGAAAGGTATATTTTCCACGCGTAGTAATTCCTTTATCGATTATAATATCAAATTTAATAAAGTTTATTATTCAGTTTTGTTTATTTATTGCAGTTTATGTTTATTTTTATATTAACATAAATAGTTTACGTCCAAATTCATCAATTCTTTTATTACCTTTTTATATTGTAATTGTTGCATTTCTTGCTCTAAGTTTTGGCTTGATGATTTCAGCATTAACCACTAAATATCGTGATCTAACATTTTTAATTCAATTTGGAATTCAACTCGCAATGTATGTTACCCCCGTAATTTATCCTTTATCTAAAATTCCTGAAAAATATAAAATTTATATATTGTTAAATCCAGTTTCATCAGTAATGGAAGCATTCAAATATTCTTTTACGGGAGAAGGGTTTTTTAGTTTAAGCTGGTTAACATATAGTCTTGTATTTGCATTAATTTCTTTCGCTTTAAGTTTAGCTGTTTTTAACCGCATTGAAAAAACTTTCATGGATACAGTTTAGAAAAAGATAATCATGAAAGTAAAAAAGTTTTAAGAATTTTTGTAGAAATTTAATTCATGAAGAAAGCATTAAAAGAATTGTTTGATGATATAAGAAATTTTCTTTGAAATTTATAAATAGTAAAAACAATCTTACAATAACATTTTTTAAAAAGTAAAATATGTCAGACGTCGTAATAAAAATTGAAAACCTTTCAAAGCAGTATAGGCTTGGATTAGTAGGTACGGGCACTTTAAGCCATGATTTGAGGCGCTGGTGGTATTTAGTCCGTGGCAAAGAAGATCCTTACCTGAAAATTAGTGAAATAAATGACCGAAAAAGTAAAAGTGAATCCGAATATGTTTGGGCATTAAAAGATATTAGTATTGAAGTGAAACAGGGCGAAGTCCTTGGTATAATTGGAAAAAATGGAGCAGGCAAATCTACGCTCCTTAAAATTTTATCTAAGGTTACAGCACCGACAACCGGAAGCATAGAATATAAAGGAAGGATTGGCTCTCTTTTAGAAGTTGGTACAGGTTTTCACCAGGAACTTACTGGTAGAGAAAATATTTTTTTAAATGGTGCAATACTTGGGATGACGAAAGCAGAAATTAAAAAAAAATTAGATGAGATTATTGATTTTAGTGGAGTAGAAAGGTACGTTGATACGCCTGTAAAAAGATATTCTAATGGGATGATGGTCAGGCTTGGTTTTGCAGTGGCAGCCCATCTTGAACCTGAAATACTTGTGATTGATGAAGTACTTGCCGTTGGTGATGCTGAATTCCAAAAAAAAGCTATAGGAAAAATTCATGATGTAAGCAGTAATGATGGCAGAACAGTTTTATTTGTAAGTCATAATTTGGGAGCGGTTAGAAATCTTTGTAAATCTGCAATAATTATTAAGGATGGAAAAATTGATTATTCAGGTAATTCGAATAGTGCGGTAGATTATTATTTGAGAAGCGCCACTATGGAAATCAATCAAAACAGTGATCATATCATTAAAGACAATCAAAGGATAAAGGGAAAATCTCTGGATGTTCAAATTATTTCTATAAATTTAGACAAAGAAAAAGGTATTTATGCCAGTAATGAACCTATTAAAATTAAATACCGCTTAAAGGCAAACAAGGACGTAAAAGGATTTAGGATTAATGCTACAATTTATACTATTGAGGATCAACCTGTAGGCGGATTTTTTGGAAACGAGTTATTTGATATTAGAAAAAATGAAATAAAAGAAATACTAGTTTCGATCCAGAACCATTTCTTAACCATAGGTTCTTATAAGATAAGTACATCGGTTGGAAAAGGTAACTTTACTAATGGTATGGTCGATTTTGATGTAGTGGTAGATGCTGTTCAGTTTAGAATTGAAACTCTTGATGTAAATCAAAATATTGGATTTATAACTTGGAACCAAAATTGGGGGAATGTTTTGTTTAATGCCAAATGCACCGATTTTCTTTCAATTTAAGTATTAAGCAATGCCAAAAGTATCCATTATAGTACCGAATTATAATCATGCAAGATATTTAGAGCAAAGAATAGACAGCATATTAAATCAAACATTTGAAGATTATGAATTAATATTGTTAGATGATTGTTCAACAGATAATAGCAGAGAGATAATAGAAAGATATAGAAGTCATCCTAAAGTAAGTGAAATAATATATAACGAAACTAATTCGGGGACGTCATATAAACAATGGTATAAAGGTATAAGCTATGCAAAAGGTGAATTGATATGGATAGCCGAGAGCGACGATTGGTGCGACAACCGTTTTTTAGAAGTTTTAGTTCCTCACTTTGACGACAAGGAAGTTGCTATTTCATTTGTTCAGTCACAATATGTTTATTCGGAAAAAGATATAAAAGACCATATTTATACCGGACTGTACTATACTTACTTAGGTAAAAATTTTATAAGTGAGAAAATGCTTGGTGGAAACGAAATTACAAATTCAAGCATGGCAATTTTCAGGAAAAACCGTTACTTAGAAGTAAAAGATGATGGTTTTAAAGAAATGAAGCTTTGCGGCGATTGGCTGCTTTGGATACAAATAATAGATAGTAACAAGGTTGTTTTTCTCAATGATAAGTTAAATTTTTATAGAAGACACGACGATACAGCGACGAATAAATTTAGAGTTAAGGGATTAGATATTATTGAAGGATTAAAAGTATTAAAAATCGGCAAAAGAATTTGTAATTATGAATTTAATAAACGTAAATTATATCTTGAATGGTTAGAACAGTATAATATGTATAAAAATTATTTTTCCTTATGGACAAAAATTTTAGTCCACTACAATTTGTTAATAAAAGAGCCTAAAATATATTTGTTTATTATTTATAAACTAATGAAAATGAATGTTAAATCTTTTTTAAGAATTGACCATTTATGATTAAAAAAGTACTCGTAAAAAAATTATCAAAGACATTAGAAAAGCTTCCATTTTCATTTCATTATGCTGCCCAGCAGCAAAAATTGTTGCGTCCGTTTTATTTAAGTCTTGCATGTAAATTCGAAAGTAAATTACCAATCTCTATTGAAAATGGAGGAGTTGTATTAACTTTTGATGATAATTTTATTGATGAATGGTATTATGCCGATTCTTTATTAAGAAAATATAATTGGAAAGCAACATTTTTTGTCTCATTCATAAAAAGTCTTAGCTATCAACAATTTGATAAATTAATTAATTTGCAAAATCGAGGGCATGAGATTGGAGGACATGGCTTTAATCATTTTAATCAATGTGATTTTGTAAGCAGTTGTGGTATTAAAGAATACATTAACGATGAAATCATTCCTTTAATAGAAAGCATGCGGCAAAGATCAATTAAGATAGATTCATTTGCCTATCCATTTGGTTCTCGTGATGAAAGACTTGATTATTTTCTTTTAGATTATTTCAAAATTCTAAGAGCCACTTCTTATGATAAAGTCGAACCTGATGAGCATAATTGTTACTTCAAAAAAAGACGTTTAATTTTTGGTTTGGGAATAGATAATAATTATGAACATTTCAGTGAAGACTATATAGTGAAGTTATTATCTTATGCAAAAAAAACAAAACAAATTTTAATTTTATATGGTCATAAGCCAGTAGATAATCCTTTTTCAAAATATGAAACAAAGATTGCGACCCTTGAGAATATCTGTGATTTTATTAATAAAAATGATATGAAATTTTATACAGCATCCGAATTGTTTAATTATATTAGTTTAAATTAACACGTATTTTTTACTCTTCAAATAAAATTTATTTATTTGGCTATGAATCTTATAATAATTATTAATTGACTTCCATACTTTTTAATCATGCCAAAAGTTTCAGTAATCATACCAATCTATAATATCGAAAATTACATTAAGCAATGTTTAGATTGTATATCTAATCAAACATTAAAAGATATACAAATAATATGTGTTGATGATGCATCTGAGGACAATTCATGCAGAATAGTTGAAGAGTATACAAATAAAGATTCTCGAATTATTCTATTAAAGCATAAACAAAATTTAGGCCTTAGTGCAGCCCGAAATACAGGATTAAAAAACGTTAATGGTGAATTTGTCTACTTTATGGATGGTGATGATTTGCTTGAAGGTGATGCCTTGGAAGTGTGTTATAATGAATGTAAAAAAAATCAACTTGATATTTTAACATTTGATGCAGATGTTTTTGTGGATTGTAATTTTTCTGGTGATTCACTTTGTGAATTAAAAGACTTTAATTATGACAGAAAAAAATTATTGCAATCAAATAAAATATTTTCGGGCGAAAGTTTTTTTTCTTTTGCTGTAAAAAATAATGCCTTTAAACCTAGCGTTTGCTTAAGTTTCATTAATTCCAAATTATTAAAAATTAATAATTTAACCTTTTACCCGGGAATCTTTTATGAGGATCAAGTTTTTACTATTCAACTCTATTTTCTATCAAATCGAATAATGTATTATCCGAGAAAGTTTTTTAAACGCCGAATAAGAGATTATTCTATCATGACTAATAAAATTGGTTATAAAAATATTCATGATATTTTAGTTATTTCTGAAGAAATACTAAAATTATGCGAGAAAGAAGAGAAGAAAAAAAATAAAAAATTGTTGATACAACATGTTTTTTCTCTCTTGATGTGGATGGAAAAATTGAAGGATAGTATAGTTGATAATGCTGAACTTGAAATGGTTACTATTGAACTTAAAAAAAATAGGATTTGGAGAAAATATATAATATATAAAAACATGAAATTTTTAAATGAAAAGTTCAGAAGCTTCGTTAAAAACATCACAATGGTAAGCTTGGCGCGAAAAATTTTTTTCTTTCAACTTCTTTTCTCTCTACTTTATTAAACTACAATATTTACGATTTAATAAAATGATTAATCTAATATTACCAGAAAAATATGCCATATGAAAAAAGTTTGTTCCTAAAAATTTTAAATAAAGGATTAAAAAAACTTCCTTTCCCGATTTTGTTATTGATTCAGCAGCAAAAATTATTTTTCCCACTTTATCATATTGTTAGTGATAAAAGGCTTAAACACTTAATTCATCTTTATGCGTATAAAAATGTTAATCAGTTTGAAAATGACTTGGAGTTTTTATTAAAATATTTTTCACCAATTTCATTAGATGACTTGTTGAGTTTTGATGATAAAAGGAAAAAAACTTCGGCAAAATCATTTTTATTGACTTTTGATGATGGTTATAGAGAAGTATATGATATAATAGCCCCAATTCTAAAAAAACGCTCTCTTCCAGCCATGTTTTTTCTTAATAGCGCATTTATCGATAATAAAGAAATGTTTTTTAGAAATAAAGCAAGTTTATTAATTGAAAAAATTAATGAAGAAGATGATTCTAATATTTTAAAAAAAATAAAGGAAATATTATTACTTAATGGAAAGGACATTCAAGATATTCGTAAATCAATTTTGTCTATAAACTATCAAGACAAATTTATCTTGGATAATATTGCCGAAATTTTGAATTTTGATTTTGAACGATATCTAAAGGAAAAAAGACCGTATCTTACTAGTGAAGAAATTAATGCTCTGATCAATGACGGTTTCGCTTTTGGAGCACATAGTATTGATCATCCATTATATAAAGACTTATCTCTTGAAGAACAATTAAGGCAAACAAGAGAAAGTTTGAATTTTTTAAATGAAAGATTCAAAATTCCTTATCGGGTTTTTGCTTTCCCTTTCGATGATAAAGGAGTATACGAAGAGTACTTCCGAAATATTTTTTTAAAAGATGAAGTCAAAATAACTTTTGGAACTTCTGACTTCGAAAAAAGAGCATTCAAAAATAACATCCAACGACAATCTATGGAGCGCTCATTAGAACCATCAAGCAAAATTTATGGTGAACTATTTAGAAAAGAAATAGTAAGTAAATTTTATAAACTGAACAGATAATTGGGAATAAAAAAATATTTTAAAAGATTGAGAATGAGATCAAAAACTGATATTATAAAAATTAAATTAAATGATATTTATTTTTTTCTTAAAGCAATTTTGATTTATTATCTTGTTTTTAAAAGAAATAACAATAAAAACATTGGAGAGAAAATAGTATTTATTGACATTAGCAATTTCCCACTAACCAGATATGTATACACTTTTATTAAGTTTTTCGATTTAAATGGCTATACAGTATTTATTCCTAAAAATTTCAAATTGATTGCTTCATTACTAAATAAAAAAGGTGAAGCTTTTTATTCTAACTTAATTTTTTCTGAAAGAATTGTAAAGTTTGGAGATCCTCCAGGTGGTAGTAAAATTTTAAATATTAGTAAAGAAGCTTTAAGTTATGATTATTTTAATGAATTTCTTAGTAATGAAAAAAAAGAGAATACTTACCACGTCCCAATTTGTCAACATCCTCTAATGTATCATAAAAATTTGTGGAATGTTAGAATTGAAAATCATGTTCAGAGGAAGCAATCAGTTTTTATGGCGGGGGACTTTGATCATAGTACTTATAAAAAAATATCAGAAGAAAAGAAATTTAATGTTCTTGACAGAGTAACAATTTCTTCCTTCTTAGAAAAAAATGATAGATTTTTTGATATTAAATCCCAAAATGAATTGGATAAATTTTTGCGCAGCACTCTGGATAAAAAAATTATTCTCGTTAAAAAGCATAATTTTGTAATAAGTATGGAATCACTTAGAGACGTATTAAAAAGTTTTGATTTTTTTCTTGCTCTTCCTGGATATATTATGCCCTTAGCTCATAACATTACAGAGGCAATGTCGGCAGGTTGTATTCCCCTAATTCAAGACACTTATGCTGCTTTGTTTCGTCCTGCTTTGGTAAATGAAGTTAATGCAGTAACATTTACAAGCTTGAACGATTTAAATAATAGGATAAATGAAATATTTAACTATTCGAGGGATGAAATACTCTATCTTAGAAATAATGTCATCCAATATTATTCAAAAAATTTAATGCCAGATAAAATTGTTGATTTAATAAAATCTAAAAATTTTGAAAAGATATATTTATTAGCCGAGGATGTAAGTGTAAATGAAATTAGAAATAATAATTTTGTATCTTGATAATTTTTTGCGAATGTACTAAAAATATTTAATGGCTGTATTTACCTTGAATCAAATTTTTTTATAAGTGATTTGTATCTAAAGTATTTATAAATTAAATACAAAAAGTTTAAATAAAAGATAATTGAGTAATTATCTATTAAAGTAAATAAAAATAATTATGGGTTTTTTTAACTTCAAATTTATTCCAACAAAATTGACAATTGAACCTTGTTCTATATGTCAATTAAGATGCCCAACATGCCACCAAACTACAGGTAAAAAACCAAAATATGGAAAAGGTTATCTTAAATTTTCAAATTTTAGACAAATAATAGAAGACAATCCTCAGATTAATTTTGTTGAATTTCAAAGTGAAGGAGAAATATTTTTAAATCCTGAAATACTTGAAATTATAAAATATGGTTATGAAAAGAGAATAACAATGTCATGTGCTGGCGGATCAAATTTTAACTATGTAAAAGATGAAGTCTTAGAGGGTTTAGTAAAATATCAATTCTTTAGAATAAGATGTTCAATTGATGGTGCATCAAATGAAACATATAAACAATATAGGACATTAGGAAATTATGATAATGTAATAAAAAACATTAAAATATTAAATGAGTATAAAAGAAAATATAAATCAAATTTACCTGAATTAACTTGGGGATTTATAGTTTTTGGCCACAATGAAAAAGAGATTCCTAAAGCGAGGAATTTAGCAAAAGAACTGAATATGAAATTTGATTTAAGGATGTCTTGGGATGATGATATTTCACCAATTCGGGACGTAGAATTTGTAAAGGAACAAACAGGTTGGCAAACAGTAACCAGAAAAGATTTTGAAAAAGCTACAGGTGATCATTATGCGCGGTCTGATTGCCAATATTTATGGCATCGACCAATAATTAATTGGAATGGGGAAGTTCTTGGTTGCTCTTTGAACGGATGGGGAGATTTTGGAGGAAACGTTTTTACTGATGGGTATATTTCTGTTGTAAACAATTCAAAAATTAATTATGCAAGAAAAATGTTATTAGGAAAAGTTAAGCCGAGAGAAGATATTCCATGTTCAAGTTGTAATGTATACAAAAAAATGCAAAAAGAAGGACATTATTTTACTCTGAAAGAAATTAAACCACAATGGTACAAAAGTCATCCCTTATTTAAAATATTACATTTTTTCTATAATATGTTTGGCATTAGGAAAATTTATAAAAAGCATAATGACAATAATTAAAATAATTCTTCATAAGCCCCATGTGAAGTTCTTTTAATTTTATAATTATAAAATTTTTCCGAATCATATTTCTTCAATTCTTAAATAAATTATTATTTATAATTTCTTCTTATTAAAATTTTTTTGAAAAACAAGATTACCTTATTATGCCAAAAGTATCTATTATAGTACCGAATTATAATCATGCAAGATATTTAGAGCAAAGAATAGACAGCATATTAAATCAAACATTTGAAGATTATGAATTAATATTGTTAGATGATTGTTCAACAGATAATAGCAGAGAGATAATAGAAAGATATAGAAGTCATCCTAAAGTAAGTGAAATAATATATAACGAAACTAATTCGGGGACGTCATATAAACAATGGTATAAAGGTATAAGCTATGCAAAAGGTGAATTGATATGGATAGCCGAGAGCGACGATTGGTGCGACAACCGTTTTTTAGAAGTTTTAGTTCCTCACTTTGACGACAAGGAAGTTGTGCTCGGATTTGTTAATTCAAAATATATTTACTCGCTAATTGATGTTGTTGAACCTTCTATTTCTAACACTTGGTTTAAATATGATGGATGTGAATTTATAGCTAATGAAATGATTGGAGATAATGAAATAGTTAATGCCAGTATGGTTATTTTTAGAAAACAACGGTTTTTAGAAGTTAAGGACAATGGATTTAATAAAATGAAATTATGCGGGGACTGGTTATTATGGATTCAGATAATTAACGGTTTTAAAATTGTTTATATACCTGATAGGTTAAATTACTTTAGAAAACATGTCAGTAACTCCACGAACAGTTTTAGAGCTAGAGGGTTGGACTTTATTGAAGGGCTCAAAGTTATGAAGGTGGGTAAAAAAATCTGTCATGATAAAATTAATAAAAAGAAAATATATATAAATTGGCTCGATAGGTACCACATGTTTAAAAAATTTTACCCTATCACTATAAAATTAAAAGTTTATTTTAATTTGCTTATTAAAGATCCAAATCTGTTCTTGTTTATAGCTTTTAAGAATTGCAAATCAAATTTTAAAACTTTTTTACGATTTGATGTCTAATACACTGTTGTGCTTTTTTACATTGTATTATAATATTTTAAATTATATTTCTTTTTTATCAAATGTAAAATGTATAAAGTTAGCGTAATTATACCCATATTTAAGGTTGAAGCATACCTTCGAGAGTGCCTTAATTGCATAGTTTGCCAGACATTAAAAGATATCCAAATAATTTGTGTAGATGATTCAACACCAGATAATTCTTTAGAAATTGTAAAGGAGTATAAATCAAAAGACGAGAGAATAGTAATAATAAAGCATGATTTTAATATGGGTTTAAGTGCCGCCAGAAATACAGGATTATTATATGCCGAGGGTGAATTTGTGTATTTTATGGATGGTGATGATTTACTCGAGTTGGATGCGTTAGAAATTTGCTTTGAACAATGCAAAAAGAACCAACTTGATGTTTTAACTTTTGATGCGGACGTATTTTTAGATGGTTCGTTGGCAGAAAATAAATTTATTCAATTAATGGATTTCGATTATGACAGAAAAAAAATCTTAGAGCCGAATAAAGTCTTTTCAGGAAAAGATTTTTTTTACATTGCATCGGAACGCAATGCTTTTAAATCTGCTGTATGGTTAAATTTTATAAAAACTGATTTACTAAAATCCAATAAGTTATTCTTTTACCCCGGGATCATTTATGAAGATCAAATCTTTACTATTCAACTGTATTTTTTATCAGAGAGGATAATGTATTATCCAGAAAAATTTTTCAAGCGTAGGCTTAGAGATAATTCTATTATGACTAATAAAATTGGATATAAAAATATTCATGATATTCTTGTTGTTTCTGAAGAATTAATAAAGTTATCAAAAAATGAAAATAGCAAGAAATTCAAAAGAAAATTGATTCAATATGTTTTTTCGTTATTGAAATGGATGGAACAGCTCAAAAATAAGGTTACCAATAAAAATGAACTTGAGCGAATTGAAATTGAATTGGACAAAAACACTATTTGGAAAAAGTATCTTTTTTTTAAGAACATGAATTTGATTAATGTAAAAGTCAAAGCTTTTATTAAAATTTTTATTATGCATTGGGGATTATTTGCAGTTTGAAAATCTAATTAGATTGATGGCTCCTTTTATTTTTTTAGAAAGTATTATTAAGAAAATTTTGGTTGGTTAAAATTATTTAAATGTTTGCTGAAATTAAATTTTATATAAACGACCATTCATTTAAATTATTATTATGCAAAACAAAATTGAAAATATAAAAGTATCTATTCTAATTCCGATGCACAATGTTTCGAAATATATTGAAGAAACTATCACTTCGGCATTAAACCAGACTTGGCAAAAAAAAGAAATTATTATTATTGATGATGGTTCAACTGATGAATCTTATGAAATAGCAAAATCGTTCGAATCTGAAATATTAAAAGTATACAAACAAGAAAAAAAAGGAGCCCCAAGTGCAAGAAATTTAGCTTTTGAATTCTCTTCTGGAGATTATATTCAGTACTTAGATGCAGATGACTTAATGGCTCCCAATAAGATTGAAGCCCAAATTAAAATGTTAGCGGAGTATTCTTTTGATGAAGATATTATCGCTTTTTGTGGTTGGATTGAATTTAAAGATGAAGATGAAATTGAAAAATTACGAAAGAGAGAAACAATTATTAATAAAGATTATGAACCAGCATATAAAGCTCTAATTGATTACTGGAAAACATTTTTTCCATCGATCCCTTACCATAACTACCTTACTCATAGAAATAAAATTAAAGCCGTAGGTAAGTGGAGAGAAGAACTAACGAAAAATCAAGATTGTGAATTTTTTGCCAGGGTCATTAGTAGTTGTAAAAGGATGATTTATTGCGATGATACAATTGTATATTACCGTGACGTCTTTAATAGCATTAAAAAAGCCGATTCTGAAGAAAAAGTTTATTCCGAACTTATAAGCAATAGAGAAATTGCTAAGATTATTCTTTCACATACAAAATCTAAAGATGCTATATATGCTTGTTCGTTACAATACACAGAGTATCTTGAATCTAGATATCCCTTAAATAAAAAATTCTTAAAAGAAGCATATAATGACATGAAAAAGTACGGATTAAACTTTATTACATCACATCGAGGGAATTCATTTAAGATATTTTATTCTTTATTTGGCTGGAAGAGAGCAATGCAATTGTTAAAACCTTATAACTTTATCAAAGGTCTTTTATTCCATTAAATTATAATTATATTAAAGTGAATCCAATTTTAATTTCTATAATTATCCCATTATTTAATTCTGAAAAATATTTAGCCGAAACTCTGGATTCGGTTCAAAAGCAGACTTATACAAATTGGGAATGCTTAATCATTGATGATGGATCAACAGATTCTTCTTCCCAAATAGCTTTAAATTATTGTAATAAAGATTCTCGTTTCAAATATTTTTTCAAGAAAAACGAAGGACCTTCAACGGCAAGAAACTTTGGAGTGCAAAGAGCAGAAGGAAAATTTATTCAATTTCTCGATGCAGACGATGTCCTTTTGCCGACACGTCTTGAGATTATGACAAGGGAAAGTGAAAAAGTTAATAAGGGAGTAATACTTTATTCAGAACTTTTACTTGGAGATAACAAAGATATTTACAAAACTTCACAAATGAATCTGCCAGCTAACATTGGACGTGATATTTCATTTAAGGAAATGTACTCAGGTTTTGGGATTGAATTTTTATTTATTCCTGCTTGTTTATTTTTTCCCAAAGATGTTATATCAAATATCAAATGGAACGAAAAATTAATTCAAGCAGAAGATTGGGATTTTTATTTGAGTATTTTGTGTAACGGTTTTCTTTTTCATTATATCCCACAACCATTAATAATTTACAGAGATACTCCCAATAGCCTTTCAAAAAATACAAAAAGTACCATTAAAGCAAGTTATGCAATATTATTAAAATGGGCATCAAAACATAATTCTTTACAATTTATCAAAAGATGTGCAAAATTGTATAATAGAAACCTGTTTTACTTTTTTAATAAACAAATTGATTGTATTGTTAAACCAACGTTCACTTTTAAAAATCATCCATTTATTTGGCAAATTTTTATTTTTCTGATTTATCCATATAGGCTGTATTATTTTCAATTGGAAATATTAAGAATATTGTTTAAAAAAACTAGAAAGTTGCTGAGATTAACTTGAGATATAAAATATATAAAAGAGAGAAAAAAAATGAAACTGCGGGTGGCAGCTATTGGAGAGGTGCCGATTTTAAGGAACATTTAAAGTTGACTTCCTTTCAAACTACTTATATCTATTTATTAAATAATTTTCCGCCCCCCCAAAAAATATTAGAAGCTGGTTGTGGTTTGGGAAGATGGGTTATACCTCTATCTGAAAAAAACTATGATGTTACCGGTATAGAAATTGAAAAAGAAGCTATAAATACGATTAAAAAAAATTATAATGCTGATAATTTAAATTTGGTGAACGGGAATATTTTCAATATGAAATTTGCTGATAAAACATTTGATTTAATTTTAAGTCTTGGAGTTCTCGAACATTTTGAAGATGAAGCTGTTCAAAAAAAAGCCATTCTTGAGCATATACGCGTATTAAAAGATGAAGGAACGTTTTTAATAACTGTGCCTAACTTAAGCTTGTTAAGATTTATTATTCACCTGCCATATACTATTTTATTAAGTTTTGTAAGGCTACTGAAGAGGAAAAAACAATATTTCGCTGAATACCGCTATACTACAAAAGAATTTAAAAAAAATTTGGAAAAATGTGGATTAAAAATAGTAGACATAGTTTATGATGAATTATTGCCCCCTTATAATTTTGGATTAATTGTTGACTATCCAATTAATAGATTATTTCGTTCAACAGATGGGATTGAGTATAAAATGAATAAAACTGGTAATATGCTTTTTAAATTTTTATGGAAAATAAATCCGAAATTAGTCAGTGGTGGAACAGGTTATGTTTGCCGCAAGAAATAGAATTATAGTTGTTTAAAAAATATTTTTTCAAAAAACGTCCTTCTTTATAAAAATTGATAAGATTATAAAAAATTAAATATAATGGAGCTGTTAAACCATAAAGTAGTAAAAATTTTATATAAATTTTTTCCTAAAAATTTAAGAAATTTTGGTTTGATTTTGATAGTAAAGACTCAAAGAGTAGTTAAACATATTTTTCTTTTCCTTTTATTTAGAAGGCCTAAAAAGACAGCTTTAGATAGAATTGAAGGTGGCGGTATAATTCTTACTTTTGATGACCATCATATTTCTGATTGGTTTGAAGCAGACCGTGTATTGAAAGAATTTCATTGGAAAGCTACGTTCAATATTTCAAATCTCTCCTCACTTTCTCCTAATGATTTTGAGATGCTTAAAATTTTACAAACTAATGGACATGAAATTGCTTTACATGGTTATAGTCATCTTGATGCAGTTAAATTTATTAGCAATAAACCAATAACAGAATACATAGAAACAGAAATATTGCCAGCCCTTAGAATTATGAGGGACAATGAACTTAACGTGAATTCGTTTGCATATCCGTTTGGAGAAAGAAAAAATGAAATTGATAATTCATTGTTAAATTATTTTGCTATACTAAGAGGGACTACTTATGGTAAAAAGCCCCCCTCTATTCAAAATAGTTATGCAAACGGTACAAGAGTCGTGTTTGGTTTGGGGATTGATAAGCATTATGGGAATGATGTCGACTACATTTTAGAAATTCTTGACTATGTAAAAAGGCACAATAAAATAGCAATATTTTATGGTCACCATATTTCTCAAGATTATGATAAAGAATATAATACTCATTATAAATTTTTATTAAAAGTATGCAAGTATGTTAATGATAACAAAATTGAATTTATGACTATGAAAGATTTGGTAATACAAGCATAGAAATAAATCTTTTAAAAGCAAGAAAGAAATTTTTAGGGGTTATATAAATTTATAAATAATTATTTCCAACAAATAATGATACAGCAATGAATAAAATACTTATAATCGGTGGTACAGGTTCGTGGGGACAGGAACTGACAAGACAGATTTTTGATAATTATTCCGTAAGTGAAATCAGAATCTATTCAAGAGGTGAACACCAACAAGTTGAGATGGCACGTAAGTTTAATGATGATAGGCTTAAATTTATTATAGGAGATATTCGCGATAAAAAAGCCTTAAATTTTGCAGCCGAAGGAGTTGACTACATTTTTCATTTAGCAGCTTTAAAACATGTTCCCGTTTGCGAAAAGAATCCTGAAGAAGCAATTAAGACGAATATTTTTGGAACTCTAAATGCAGTTGAAGCAGCCATTGAAAATGAGGTGAGTAATTTTGTTTTAGTATCTACTGACAAAGCGGTAGATCCAATTAATGTGTATGGGGTTTCTAAATCCATGGCTGAAAAAATTGTTGTTAATGCAAATTTAAGAAATTCAAAAACTAAATTTAAATGCATTCGAGGCGGAAATGTGTTAGGTACTCATGGTTCAGTTGTACCTTTATTCAAAAAGCAAATTGAAACATCAAATAGTGTTACTATTACAGATGCTGAAATGACAAGATACTTAATGACTCTTAAAGAAGCAATTTCATTAATCTTTAAAGCTGTTAATGAAGCTTTAGGAGGAGAAATTTATGTAATGAAAATGCCGAGCATTAACATATTACAATTGGCTAAGGTCATGATTTCGGAACTTGGTAACGACGAAACCAAAATTCATACTATAGGAATCCGGCCAGGCGAAAAAATTCATGAAGTTTTGGTGTCGAGGTATGAAGCGGTAAGAGCATACGATGCTGGAAAATATTATGTTATCCTTCCCAATATCGATATGAATTCTCTGTACGAAAATTATTCTAAAAAAAAGCCATTGATAAACGAATATAATTCTTTACATAATATTTATCTTAATGATAATGAGTTAAAAGAATTGTTAAAAAATGATGGATGGTTAACGAACGAAAGAATCCTGGATCTTGAAGGGTATACCAAAGAAGAATTATTAGAATATTTTAAGCGTGAAAGATGGATGAGATAAAAAAAATACTTATATTGGGGGCATCGGGGATGCTTGGGTCTATGGTATATAAATATTTTCGTGAGAAAAAATTCTTTTTGACCAAAGGTACGGTAAGAAACAAAAACGATTTTTCTTTTGACAGTAGTTCTATTTATCATTTTGTTATTGATGAAAATGTTTATTCTCAATTGCTTTCAATTGTAAATGACTTTACTCCTGATTATATAATCAACTGTACTGGTATTATAAATAAGTACTGCCGTAATGATAATCCAGCGGGTATAAAAAGGGCTATTAGGGTAAACGCATACTTCCCTCATGAATTAACTGATTTTTGTAACCAGTATTTACCAGATACCATGATAATACAAATTGCCACGGATTGTGTGTTTGATGGCTCAAAAGGAAATTATTCGGAAGATTCTTTACACAACGCTACAGATGTTTACGGGAAAACCAAAAGCTTGGGAGAAGTAATTTCAAAAAATTTTCTTAACGTGCGTTGCTCTATCATTGGACCAGAAATAAAAAATAAGAATAGTCTCTTGGAATGGTTTTTATCTCATCCCAATGGTTCAATTATTACCGGATATGCGCATCATAAGTGGAACGGTGTAACAACTCTTCAATTTGCAAAGTATTGTGAAGAATTGATCAATAAAAATTTAATTGGTAATTATTTAAAATATACAAATATAATACATTACTGTCCCAACAAAGCGGTTACTAAATTTCAATTGCTTAATATCTTCAAAGATGTTTTTAGAAAAGATTATATAATTGAATATGATGATAAAATTGGAGTTCAAATTGATAGAACATTAACTTCAAAATATACTGCACAAGGTGAAGGTGATATGAGAAAGGCAATTGAAGAATTAAAAACATTTATTGACGACAATCATTATTATTCTAATTCTCTGACTTCTAAAATCTAATTTTTTAGTTTAATAAAATCTTATGGATACGAAAAATACAGTAGCGGTTCTTTTAGTAATTAAAAACGAGGCTAATTATTTACCTAAATTTCTTGATAGTATAAAAAATCAAACTCATAAAAATATCAATGTATACTTATTTGATAATAACTCAACAGATAATAGTGTGTCGGTTGTAAAAGACCTCTATCCGGCAGCAAAGATTTTTTCATCAAACACAAATATTGGATTTGCAAAAGCAAATAATATCCTTGCTCAAAAGGCATTTGGAGATGGAGCTGAATTTATTTTTATCTTAAATCCTGATATTATTCTCGATAAATTCTGTGTTGAAATCTTGATAATTGAAATAAAAAATAATCAAGAAATCGGTATTATTGCACCAATAATGTTATCTGGAGACACGGACAGAATTAATTCTTTCGGAACGATAGTCAATTTCAAAAATTATAAAGAAGAATGGCCATTCAGAGATAAATTGTATTCTGAAGATTTGCCAGAAATTAATTTTGTTGATACTGTTGGAGGTGGGGTTACCTTTCTACCGAAATCTACTTATTTAAAGACTGGTTTATTCGAAGAAAGCTATTTTATTTATGGAGAAGAAATTGATTTAGGGTATCGTGTGAAAAATATAGGCTTAAAAGCGGCTGTTTGTTCTAAAGCTATAGCTAAAAGATTTCATGATAGTAAAAAGGACTTACCAGAAGCTTTAAATTTCAAGTACTATTATAAAATGCGTTCTGAATTTCTTTATTTAGTAAAATTTAAATTTTATTTTGGTGCAATTAAAAATCTTTTCCATTACTTAATAAGATTCCCGAAAATTTTACTTTGGTCATTAGATATTTCTGATTTTTGGCTATTCTATTTTTTTTATCTTGGTATTGCGCATGGTATTATCGGAATAAAGGGAAAAGCAAAAGTGCAGTTTAAATAAAATAAGAAATTTTTTTGCTTCCTGGTTTTTATAAGAAAAATTCAAAGAGAATTTGGACTAGGGTTTTAGTGTCTACATATTTCTTTATTAAGAATAGTATTTTTTACAAAAGAAAAATTTAACTTACCAAAACATCTATTTTCTAAAATAATATATACATGGGTGAAGAGTTACGAGTATACGGTGCTACATTAAAGCAGATACAATTGTATTATGTTTTTGTTGCAGCTTCGTTTGTATACTTTTTATATAAATATAGGAATCAAAAATTTGCTTTGTTTATTATAATAATGTTCTATGAAGGGCTGGCAGGTTTTTTTAGCAAAGATTTCCAAAATTTTTTCCGCATAACTATTACTTTGCTAACTTTATATTGGCTATTTAATTTAAAGAATTTACAAATAAAAAATAAAGATAATTTTCTATTTTTTAGTTTTATTATTTTTACTCTTAGCTTTTTAATAATTGGATATATTAATGATGACGGTCTATTTATTATTTTTAGCCAGTATTCCCGCTACTTTATAATCTTCTCTTTATTTTTAATATTTCTCCATTTCCAAGATAATAAATTATTTAATGATTACCTGGGAAGTATTTTATATGACCTTTTAATTGCACAGATATTATTGTCTTTAATCAAGTTTTTTATAATGGGCACAAGGGAAAGCCTTGTGGGCTCAATCGCTTCGCAAGGGGGCGAGATGGCTACTTCTTTTCCAATATTAGGTTTTATGTTTTTATGGGTAAAAAGAAATGGCATCCTTAATCGAAAGGATTGGCTTTTTACATTAGGTTTAATATTTATCGGATTTGAAAGTGAAAAAAGGGCTATCTGGTTTATTTTACCTGTATTTATTATCTTAATGATGATATATGTATCTCGCATAAAAATTCCAACTAAATATATTTTCATGACAATTTTGGCCGTCCCTTTGATATTTTATTTGGGAGTTCGTTTAAATTGGACTCTCAATAAAGAACACAAAATATGGGGCAGTTTCGATTTGGATTATGTTATTCATTATGCTGAAACTTATTCGTATGGTAGTACAGGAGCTATTAAGCCTGGTGAAGGCAGGATAGGCGCTGACTATTTGTTGTTGAAAAAATTCTTAAAAGGAGAATCAATAAATAAATATTTAGGTGGATATGGGCTACGTTTTATGTATGCGACTAATTATGATGAATTTTCAAAGTTGGGACTGGGTATTGATATGAAAGGTTCTGCTACTGGGATTTTCCAGTCTTTTGTGTCTAATGGTTATATAGGAATTTTTGCTTTTTTGCTTTTTGGTTTAAGCCTTTTATTAAAAACAAGGGATTTAAGGTTAAGAAATGTTGTAATATTGCTGGTAGGATGGGAATATTTATTTTATACTGGAAGTATATTAAGAGAACAGTCGCTTGCAATATTATTATTATATATTATTATTTTTTCCAATAAAAGGATAAACGTAGATTCAGAAAAAATTAAAACAGAAACTGTCCACTATTTGCCTAATAAATATTCTGAGTTTGAAATCATCCCAACAAGTGATGAATAAGTTATTTTATATAACTCTAAAAATTTTTCTCTTCTTAATGTTAAAAAGATTGATTTTTAAAAAATTATGATTTCGTTCATTATTATTGGTAAAAACGAAGGATGGAAATTAACAAAATGCCTTCAAAGTATAAATGAAACCGTTAAGTTCAATAGTTTGCATGATTATGAGATTATTTATGTAGATTCTAATTCAATTGATGATAGCATTGAAAGGGTAAAAGAATTCTCGAACACTAAAATCTTCAAAATTACTGGCAAATGTAATGCAGCAATTGGCAGGAATATTGGTGCAAAAGAATCTAATGGTGAATTTCTCTGTTTTTTAGATGGAGATATGGAAATCATTCCTGAATTTTTGTCTAATGTATATTCAGAAAAAAATGGTCTTTATTTTCCCTTCGTCTCTGGAAAAGTGATAAATTATTATTATGATAAAGAATGGAAATTAATTTCAAAAGAAAAAAAAATATCTGCTGATGCTGATAAATATGAATTTGTAACAGGCGGATTTTTTCTTATTAAAAGAGAAATTTGGTTCTCTGTCAATGGCATGAAAAATATTTTTGTGAACGGTCAAGACCTTGATCTTGGTTTAAGATTAAAAAGAAAATTAGGAATATCAAATTTAAGAAAAAAAAATATAGCTGCTATTCATCATACAATTGATTATTTGGATAGAAATAGGATGTGGAATGACATGAAAAAGGGAATTCCATTGTATTATCGGAGCTTATTGTACAGAGAACATTTTTTCAATCCCTACATATTTCCACGAATTATTAGAAGTGATTATTCTTTAATAATATTATTTGTTTCTATGTTTATTATCATTTTTCAACACAGTTTTCTTTTCTTTGGCATTTATCTCATTTTAATTTTTATGAAAAGTCTAAAAATTGGTAAGAAGAAGTCAAATTCAATTATAAATCAATCTTTATATTATATAATACGAGATTTCATGATTCTCTTTGGATTTTTTTTATTTTTCCCAAAAGAAGTTAAAAGGGTTGAGTACAATAAAGTACTTTGATGATACTAAGACAAAAAAATATTTTTTGAAACAAAAAAATAGAAATCCTTATACAATATTCATTTCTTTTAATTATGGAACTACAAACTATGCAATTTAAAAATCTATGAAAAAAAAATTACGAAATTCTTTTTCATATTTATTTTTAAAATTTTTGATGATTTTAGGTATTGTCAATTTTAGATTAAAATATATTTTAAATAATAATATTCCTTTAGCTCTTTATTTTCATAATCCAAATCAAAGATTATTTAACGATATTATTTTATGGTTTAAGAAAAGAGGATTCAATTTTTTTTCATTATCTGAATTTTTAGAAAATATTAAGAAGAAAGAAAAAATAAAAGGAGCAATTTGGATATCGTTTGATGATGGCTATGAAGAAAACATTAATAATGTATTACCAATTTTAGAAAAGTTTAAAGTACCGGCTACTTTTTTTATACCTACAAAATCTGTTGAAGAAGGATTTTTTTGGTGGGATTTTGCTAAAACAAAAAATTTGCCAAATTTCGAACAACTATGGAAGATTCCCAATTCTGAAAGAGTGAAGATAATTTCTAAAAAGGTTGAAAAGAATTTAACTTTTCCTAAGAAAACAATTACTTTAGAGAGTTTAAAAAAACTATCTTCAAATCCTTTAGTTACATTTGGAAATCATACTGATGACCATGTCATTTGCATAAATTGTACTGATGATGAATTAAAAAGAGAAATTAATTTATGTGAGAAGAAATTAATAAGTTGGGTTGGAAATAAATACGTTCATGTTTTGTCTTATCCGAATGGTGATTATAATGATAGAGTTAAAAGCACAGTAAAAAAAGAAAATATTAAGGCAGCATTTACAACTGAACCAAGATTGATAACTGAAAATGTAGATTTGTTTTCTATTCCGCGAATGGGAGTGGTAGATAATCTTTCTTTCTCGGAAAACTTATTGCATGCTTTGGGTATATGGCAGCCAATAATAAAAAAAATCAAGAAACATAATACAAGAGATGTATATTGAAGATTCTTTTTGTACGCAGTGGTAACACTGGTGAAATAAAATCTTATATAAAAGAACAAGCTGAATCATTAGCAGCATTAAATGTGGAAATTGAATTTTTTGTTATAAATGGAAAAGGAATAATAGGGTATCTCAAAAATCTATTTGCATTGAGGCAAAAAATTCTTTTATCAAAAATTGAGCTTGTTCATGCACATTATGGTTTGTCGGGCTTTTTATCAATACTTCAACGTAAAGCTCCTGTTGTAATTACATTTCACGGAAGTGATATAAATATTTGGTGGGTAAGAATTATCTCCTCAATAGCTGCACGCTTTGCTGACAAATCAATTTTTGTTTCTGAGCATTTAGCAAAACAGTTGAAACTTAAAAGCTATGATGTGATACCCTGCGGTGTTGATAGAAAGACTTTTTCTCCAATTGATAAATATTTAGCCAGGGAGAAACTAGGGTTTGATGTTAAAAAAAATATAATTCTATTCACCTCGAGTTTTGACAATAAAGTAAAAAATTTTCCATTAGCAAAAAAAGCATTGGAATTAACTGGAATTAGTTTTCAAATTATAGAGTTAAAAGGGTTCAGCAGAGGTGAGATAAATTTATTATTAAATGCTGCAGACTTAGTATTACTTACTTCCCATTCAGAAGGTTCGCCACAAATTATAAAGGAAGCTATGGCGTGTAACTGCCCAATTGTTGCAACCGATGTAGGAGATATAAAGGAGGTAATCTCCGGTACAAAAAATTGTTATATTACTTCTTTTAATCCAACCGAAGTCGCAAGAAAGATTAAACAAGTTCTTGAGGTTAAAGAACGGGCAGATGGAAGTGATAAAATTGAAAAGTTTGATAATAGGTTAATAGCAGAAAAAATAATTTCTGTTTATAAAGAAATTCTCCAAAAAAATTAATAAATGAACGAAAATTTAACTAATGCTTTAGAAATTATCTTTCAAGATTCTACAAAAATTGGATTTTGGGATTCAAAAAATTCATATATCGCTGAAAAAATCATTAACGATATGAATTGGCAATGGCGTAGGTCGAAATCTAATTCCCATAGATATGGACTTTTTACTCTCAGTATGATATTGCTTTCAAAAGATATCTTTAATCTTGATACTACTAAATACGACGGAAAAATACTTGACTTTATTAATTGGACGTATAAAAACTTAAAAAAATTTTCTATAGACGAATTAACTTACGGGGGTTTACTTTCAGTTATTTTAGGCAAAAAATTATATAATTTAGAAAATTTTGATTTTAATTTTTTTGAAGATAGCCTAACAACAACTTATAATAAATTATTCCCATTAAATGATAACCAACACTCATTAATTCTTATACCCATTAAATATTTGCTCGATCTAAAGCAAACCGAAAAGCAATTACATCAACTTAAAAATTTAACTTCGTTACTTATTTCTTCAAAAAAAAAATCATTATTTTTTGAGACCGGCGATATTAAAGCTAACTATCATCAGAGAATTATGTATGTGTTGTGGGGACTAATATTTGCATCAAATTATTGCTATCGTAATGAGATAAAAAAAATTTTTGAAGATACTATAAATTATGTTTGGGAAAAGAGAAAAGATAGAGATAACGCCTTTCTATGGCATCCTTCATTTTACATTATAAAGAATAAATATAAAATTAAGATACCAGTCTTTAATCCTAAGTCTGCAAAATATTTATTTGAATGCCATCAAACTTTTTTTGCTAATTCAATCAATTTTTACCAAAAATTCTTTTCTTCAAATTTATATCAGCAAGAAAAGGTAAAAGCTCTTGAATGGATATGGGGCAGCAATCGAATTAAGAAAAATCTGAATGAAATTACTGGTATTGGTATTCCTGCAAGAATAATGAACACATCTGGAGAATTATTAATTAAAAGACAGCAATTTATTGGCAGTTATGAAATTGGTTCATTAATATTGGCATTAGCTGCTCAAAATTGTGAATGACAATGTAGTAATTTTCTTAAACATTTTAACTTATTAAAAAATATTAAATCAATAACTTTAAATTTTAACTATGCATGTATTATTCTATTTAGGACATCCAGCGCATTTTCATCTTTTTAAGAATTTAATTAAAGAACTAAAAAGAAGAAATCATAAAATCTCTATTCTAATAAAAAAAAAGGACGTATTGGAAAAACTATTAATCGAAGAAAGCTTTTATTATAAAAATATTTTACCCGAAGGAAGGAAAGACGATAAAATTTCAGTTGGTTTAGGTTTATTAAAACGTGATTACAGAATGTTTTTTTATTGTCTAAAGAATAGGCCGAATTTAATGGTTGGAACCTCTCCGGAAATCACTCACGTTGGAAAATTATTAAACATATATTCAGTTGTTGTAAATGAAGATGACGCAGAGCAGGTTCCCTTTTTTGCAAAAATGGCTTATCCATTAGCCACAAATATTTTGGTGCCTCTTTCATGTAGTACTGGCAAATGGAAGGAAAAAACAATTTTTTATGATGGATACCATGAATTAGCTTATTTACATCCAAAGTATTTTACTCCTTCTTTTGAAAAAATTAAGGAACTCTTTAAAGGAGGCGATTCAAGATTTTTTATTCTGAGGTTTGCAAAATTAAGTGCTCATCATGATACTGGTAAAACAGGCATTACCACAGAAGTCGCTCAAAAAATAATTGAAAAATTAAAACCGTTTGGTGAAATTTATATTACGTCGGAAAGAGAGCTTGAACCACAATTTGAAAAGTACAGAATACCAATTAACCCGAGGGATATGCATGACGCGCTTTTTTTTACCGACCTATTCATTGGTGATAGCCAGACAATGGCAGCAGAGGCTGCAGTTCTCGGAACGCCATCAATAAGGTTTAATGATTTCGTTGGAAAACTTGGTTACCTTGAAGAATTAGAAGTTAAATATGGATTAACTTATGGAATAAAAACTAATGAACCTGATAAATTGTTTAATAAAATTGATGAATTGGTTTCAATAAAATCTTTAAAAAATGAATTTAATAAACGTAAACAGAAGATGCTATCTGATAAGATTGATGTAACAGAATTTATGCTTTGGTTATTCGAAAATTATCCCAATAGTCTAAAAATAATTGAAAAGGATGCCGAATATCAATATAATTTTAAATTTTCAAATGAGGACAATTTACTTAAATCAAAAAGTATCTAATTTTATAATTCTATTCTATAGAAAGTTAAAAATTTTATGAATGAAATTAGTATTAAATATCAAAGCAATATCGATGAGGAGACTTGGAATAATTTTATAAATCAAACAGAAAATTACAGCTTATTCTCGACAATTGAATATTATAAATTATTAAAAGCTAAAATCTTTTTCATTACTGCATACGATAAAGATAATAAATTAATTGGGGGAACAATTTGCAGAATTCGAGGGACCGTTTTCCCATTATCGTTTTTTTCAAAATCACTTTGGATAGAATCTGGGCTACTAGTAAAAAAAAATAATAGCAGTTCTGAAAAACAAATCAAAATTGATTTATTGAAATATATAGAAGAAGAAGCTCGAGCTCTGAATTGCGTAATTATAAGCTTTAACCATTGGAGTAGAGAAACAGAGCGTGAAATATTTTCCAGTAATTCTTTTGATGTATTTCCTAATTGTACTTTTGTTTCAGATCTTACTCTATCACAAGAAGAATTGTTTGCAAGGTTAGATAATAAAATCAAACCATCATTAAAGAAAGCAAGACAAAACGATTTAAATTTTAATGTAGTTTCCAAAGCTAATTTCAAATTAATTTCAGATTTCTATTGCCTATATGAATTAACATACAAGAGAGCAATAAAAACTAATAAAAATTCATCGATGACTTTAAAACAACAAGATTTTATCAATGGGATATTGCAAACTGATAAATTAAATTGTTATTTGTCTTATATTTCTTATAAAGATAAACTGGCTGCTGGTTCTATTTTAGTAAAAATGGGTGAAACAATTATTATTTACATTGCAGCATCGGATATTGAGATTAATAGAGAAGTTGGGGCTTCTAGCTTACTATTTTGGGAAAATATGTTATGGGCAAAAAAAAATGGATTTAAATATATTGATTTTGGGGGAGTTCCAGATAATCCAAGCCCTGAAAGTCCAGCTTACGGAGTTTATAGATTTAAAAAAAGATTCGGTGGAAATTTAAAAGAATACTTAATTGGGAAAAAAATTTTAGCTCCTTTTCGGGCTAAAGTATTAAATACCTTTTTAAATATGAGATATATCATACGCATAATAATGAAATTAAGTGTTAAATTTTAAGTATATAAGGTAGAAACAATAATTTTGAAGGTTTATTTGATTTTAATTGTCCCTCATTTTTCTTTATAATGGAATTTTTCTGTCCCAAAAACTTTCATTATTTCAGCATTATCTAATTTTGAGAAAACCTATAATATTTCGTCGTCTTAAATAAGCACTTTATCGAATATAATTGATTTAATTTGATAAAAAATGGTGGCACAGAATTTTTTGTTTTTTTTAGTGTACTAAGTAAAATAACGGTATTTATGTGCCAGCTCAACAAAAGTTGAAAGATATTATTTTAATTTTATCAAATGTTTTATAGCAAATTCGGAGCAATAAATTTCAAATGCACAGGTTTTAAAATCATATTTAATATGTAAAGCCCTTTTGAATTTAATTTGTATTTAAGTGAAGAAACAATTATTCAATAAACCAGTAAAATATTTATTCTATATTTAAGATGAAAAAATGATAAAGAAAATTATTAAAAATTTTTTGATATACTTTTCTTCCTTTATAATTTCCCTTTATCTACACAACGAGAGCATCTTTACCCAAGAACGCTATGCGCTTTATTTTGCCGTTTACATGTTATCTTGGGCAATTGCTTCTTTGCTTTCAAGAAAATTCAAAGGCAATATTGAATTTCAGTTTGTCAACAAGTTATACACTTATACGGTATCATTTTTTCTGATGCTGGGTATTTTCTCCTTTATCATATATAACTTCGATTTGACGGGCGTATCCCGTTTCATCATTTTAAGTTCCCTAATGATTGCTTTTTCTAGCGAAATAATTATTCTATTTTATGAAAATAGAGAAAAAATTAATTTTAAGAATTTTCATCCTTCTTATAGCTTAAAAGCATTTTCTTTTGAGGTATTGTTGTTTGGTGTAGTAAATTTATTCATCCTTAATAATTTAAGAGGTAATTTATTTTTTAACTTTCAAAATTTATTGTTATTTCTTTTTCTTTATTTAAGCTGGTTTATTGGTTCTTTTCTTGGTTATCAATTCCATCCAGCTTTTAGAAAAAAAGATTATTGGACTTTTAAATGGCAATACATTAAATCATATATAATAATTGGTGCCCTTGCCTCTTTTTCCGGTTTTATAATTAGATTAGAAATGTGGGAAATGGTTACGATTATTTATGGAATTATTATTTATTCATTGCTATCCTTTATCGCGGTATCTTTCTTTTATTATGTTTTTAGGCATAGAATGTTAGTATTAAATATAGTTGGTTTTCCGGTTAAAGGAATTTCCGGTGACATTTTATTAAGCGAAAAAGAATCTGGATTAAATAAAAGTTACAGGTCCTCTTTTAATGGAAATGATTCCGAGTTATTAAGTTCAAAATTAAAAAATATTTCTTTACGAAGATATCCCGAAGTATTTGAATTTCTGGAAAAAACCGTTGATATGTCATCCTTTGATGAGACTTATTCACTAATAATAAAATCTGATAACACTACAAATATAGATTTTCTACCAGATGGGAGTCTGCAATTCTTCTTAAACCTCGAAAGAATTAATAATATAAAAAACCCGAATGATTATTTTGCAGAAGTAAATAATAAATTAATGAAAGATGGAATTTTTGTTGGAAACTTTGAAACAAGTTATTTGAGGCATCAATCTTTTCTAAAAAATTATCCTTATTATTTTGCACAAACATTTTATTTCTTTGATTTCTTATGGAATAGAGTTTTATCTAAAACCGGATTTTTTAAAGAAATATATTTATGGTCAACTGGAGGGGTTCTTAAAGTACTTTCTCTTGCGGAAGGTTTAGGTAGATTACACTTCTGCGGTTTTGAAGTACTTAATCTTAAAATTATTGAAGGAACAATTTTCTTTATTGCAAAAAAAATAGGTGAACCAATTAAAGATTTTTCTCCATCAACTGGCTTACTATTTAAGATGAGAAGGTTAGGAAAAAACGGAAAAATAATTTATGTCTATAAAATAAGAACCATGCATCCGTATGCCGAATATCTTCAAGAATTTATTTATAAGAAGTTTAATCTTCAAGAAGGAGGAAAGTTTAAAAACGATTTTCGGATCACATACTGGGGGAGTATATTAAGGAAATTATGGTTAGATGAACTTCCAATGATTTTTAATTTAATAAAAGGTGATCTTAAACTAGTTGGATGCCGCCCTTTGAGCCAGCATTATTTTAGTTTATACGATGACGATTTGAAAGAAAAAAGATTGAAAGTTAAACCAGGTCTAATTCCACCTTTCTATGCCGACAATCCTAAAACTTTAAATGAGATTATGCAATCAGAAAAAAAATATTTAGCTGCGTATAGTAAAAATCCTGTCATTACAGATACGAAATATTTTTTCCGTTGTATGTATAATATTTTATTTAAGGGTAGTCGAAGTTCATAGCCTCGAACGAAGCTGTTTTAGAATTTTCCTAAATTTTTTATTCATTAAGATTTATATCTCAATTGAAAATTATTTCTGTTGTTGGTGCACGACCAAATTTTATGAAGGTTGCTCCTATTCATAAAGCCTTCAACTTATTAATAGCTAAAGACAAGTCTTTAGTAAATCAAGATTTAAAATTCAAAAAAATTGAACATCTGATTTGCCACACAGGGCAGCATTATGATGAAAAAATGTCGAAAGTATTTTTTGAGGATCTTGAATTGCCTCAACCAGACTTTTATTTGGGGATTGGTTCTTGTTCTCATGCAGAGCAAACTGCAAAAATTATGGTTGAGTTTGAGAAAGTTCTAAAAAATGAAGAACCTGAATTAATAATTGTTGTAGGAGATGTGAATTCTACTGTTGCTTGCAGCCTTGTCGCTTCAAAAATGGGTATTAAAATAGCCCATGTTGAGGCAGGATTAAGAAGTTTTGATAGGTCTATGCCCGAAGAAATTAATAGGGTATTAACTGATCATTTAGCTGATTATCTGTTTGTAACTGAAAGCAGTGGAATTGAAAATCTAAAGCACGAAGGAATTGATGAAAATAAGATTTTTTTTACCGGCAATGTAATGATCGATAGTCTGGTTCATTACCTTCCAAAGGCAAAAAAGTCAAATGTTAATTCGAGATTTGGAATTCAGAAATCGAATTATATACTTGTCACTCTTCATCGACCTTCGAATGTGGACTCTTTAGAGAATGTTAGACAAATTTTAATTTTATTAAATAATTTAGCAGAAAAAAGAAAAATTATATTTCCAGTTCATCCCAGAACGAGGAATAATATCGATAAATTAAACCTTCGATTAAATCAAGATCTAATTTTAACTGAACCTATTGGTTATATAGATTTTATTGCACTAACAAATGATGCAGAATTAATTATTACAGACAGTGGTGGAATTCAAGAAGAGTCGACCTTTTTAGGTATTCAATGTATAACTGTAAGAGATAATACAGAAAGACCTGTCACTGTGGAATTAGGAACAAACCAATTGACTGGTACAGATATGCATAAAGTTGAGGAAACAGCTAATGAAATCTTGAATGGAAATATTAAAAAAGGGATTATTCCTGAATTATGGGATGGCCATGCTTCTGAAAGAATTGCTGAAATAATTTTGAAACTCGTTTAGAAAATTATTTTTTTCATTTTAAAAAGAATTTGTATTTAAGAAAGGGAAATGGTAAACGCTAAAAAATAAAATTTTTTAATTTTTAAAGCTAAATGATTTAAATTTTACCTTTGCAAAAGGAAAAGTAAATTTATTTTCTATAGACAAAAATTTACATAACGAGGTAAATTCAGTTAATAATTCCCAACAAATTTATTTCCACTGAGACCAAAAGGATTGATAAATTTGCTGGACGAAAGGAAACACGGTACTTGAGTTGCTTAAATCCAGACCGATTGTAACTAACCCTTGTATCTGTTTATTTAATAAAAATGGAGTTGCAACCGCAATATGATTCGCAATATTTTCAGGTGTAGCAGCTTCATTTGGGTAAAGTTGTGAAAAAATACTTCCAGAATTAATTTGAGCATACTCCATGATAATTACGGGTAGATTAACCGTGGGAATATAAATTCCAAAATTACCTAAAGTATTTTTTGTCCAAGAGGTATCAGAATATTGAATTCCCTGCATGGATAATATACCAAAAGTAGTATTAAGATTTGCTGAATACATAGCTTTTGAATTGTAAAGTCCAACGCTTAATTTTGCTGTAGTTTTTCCCGCTAAAGCACTACCAAGATTTATTTTTGTAGCAATTTTTCTTGCACTATCGGCTAAATCGTCACTCCAAATAATTTTTCCATCAATTTTTACTTGTATTGAAGTATAACCCAGAAAATAATTTTTTGGACTAAGATTACTTGAACAGAATAAAATAATTGAAGTATCTTGGGCATTAATAACATTTATGTTTCTTTCTCCAAAACCATAATTTCCTACTACAGAAGGTAGAGTGGTTGTATCAAAAAAGACTTGATATTTAGATGGATTTGCTAAAGTAGCCAATTTTAAAATAGCGGTGCTATCATCAACATATTGTGAAGTGGCACCAGGATAAGGGGCTAATATTCCATCTACAATAGGAGCATAATGAGTCCAAAAATTGAAATCTATATCTTCAAAATATTGGCAAGGATAAAATTTTAAATTCGGATTAATTGCTTTACCAGCAGATACCATTTTATTTATATAACTTGGTGTAAATAAACTATCTCTACCATCGTACCAATAAGGAGTGCTGTAGGGAAAATCATCCATTACATAACCAACAAGATTTGAATAGCGAAGAGATAATTTTGCAATTGCTTGTGCCCAAGCAACATAATCAGAATCATAAGGTTCAGAATAGCAGCAATCTCCAGTTTGTGGAGTTTCAGTTGGTGGGCGCAGGTAAGCCCATACTGTTATTCCAGCCATTTTTGCTTTTGGTAGAAAACTTTGCAAGTCATTCCAATTTGGCTGACCACTGATTAGCCACATATATGTATTTGCATGTAAGTCTTTTAATCTTAGTATGGTCGAATCAATGTTCGCATGGCTACCAAGATGAAGTGGATCTCCGTAGGCTCCAACAAAAAGGGAAGAATTAGTTTGTGCTTTAATTGAGAAACAGAAAAATAAAACGACGCAAACTACTAACAACGGTGAATTTTTTTTACTTATAGAAAATAAATAGTGGATAATCTTAGTATGTTTTAACCCATGCATAATTTTTTCTCACGTATTATTTGTTAATTTACTTTAACAGAATCATTTTTTTGCTTGAAACAAATCCGTCTGTTTTTATTACATAGATATACATCCCACTCGAGAGATTGGTTGCATTAAAGGTTACGGAATAACTTCCCGCTGCTTTTTCACCATCTACTAAAGTAGATATTTCCCTACCAAGCAAATCATATATTTTTAGAACAACTTTCCCGGCTTTTTCTAAACGGTAATTGATTACAGTACTAGGATTAAATGGGTTAGGATAGTTTTGGCTAAGTGAATAACCTTGAGGTGTAAAATTTGAAGAATCCTTTTGTGTATAGCTTATATTACTGAATGTAAAATTATCAAAGTTATAATCAGTCAAACCTCCGTTTCCGGACGAGTCAACTTTTATGACAATTTTATTTATCCCATTATAGTTTAAAGTGTCAATTTCCCAAGAAGCATCATTTGGGAATGAAAGGGAGTATTTTAATCCGGAATCATTCCATCCTTCTATAACCAAACTATCAGTGCTTACTTCACTAACTTGGTATGCAGCAAGACTAATTAAATTTACTAACTCACCCTTTGGTGTTGTAATTGTTATTATGTCATTTTTAGGATTCTGGAAAACATAATATAAACTTATGCCATTGACATCAAAGTTGTATCCGTAGTTTGTATAAAAAGCCTCATTGCTTGAAAATGTATAACCTTTGACCGTAAAATTTGAATCCAATGTTTGGTCACTTGTCCAACTTTGATTGTCAAAAGAAATGACAGTTTGTCCCTGTGCTATTGATAACAACGATATGATAAAAATGCTAATGGTAATAAAATATTTCATTGTATCTTTTGCTAAACAAAAATAATAAATTGTCTATTTCCAAGTCTACCTGTTAAGATTTTAACATGAAATATCAATAATTAAGCCAGGTTTAATTACAGTAATTATCTCCTTAGAGAACGGTTAATTATTAAATTTTTTTTCATTATATGGGAAAATTTAAAAATAACTTTGAAATTTAAAACTTTTACAATAATACGGGAAAATTTAGAGCAGGAGCTATTTTATTTAATTGGAAATTTTTACAATATAAATCATATAGTATGTAATTTTTACATGTTTAATTTAAGAATAAAACTTTATATTTTATTACTGATAAAAAAATTTTGTTCCAAGATTAAAGTTAATTTTCACTTTCAAATTGTATAGCCTTTTTAATTAGATCATTTTCTTGGAAAGCACATAAAAGAAATATTTTTTCCTCGATTAGATTATAAAAGTTCAAAATTTAGTGTTTTAACTCACCAGTTAAAATTTTTATAAAGAAATATAATAATCATTTGAAGAAAAAAATATGCACTTTTTTTAGGATGGAAATTCAGATTTCTAAACATTGAATTAAAAGAATAAACCAACTTAAAAGTTCTTCAATTCATCAATGGCATTAAAATTTTTTTATATGACCGAAATGCTTATATCTTATAACCCCTGTATATAGATTTTAGGATTTAAATTTTTAACGCTTGAATTAGCGATAAAATCTTCTGATTATTTTAATATTATAGCCGCCAACAAATTTTTGTTAGCGGCTAAATTTTATACTTTGGTAAAAAATGCTTTAGATTTTTTATAAGGTTTACTTTAGAAGAAGAAGCTTCTTTACCTGACTAAAATTACCTGCAGTTATTCTATAGAAATATATTCCGCTTGCAAGCTTTGCACCATTAAATACGGCATTATACTGGCCTGCTTCTTGATTCTCATTTACTAAAGTTGCTACTTCTCTTCCTATTTCATCATAAATTTTTAATGTTACATGTTCTGATTTTGGAATTGAATATTGTATAGTAGTAGTGGGATTAAATGGATTAGGATAATTTTGTCCTAATAAAAACTTTGAAGCAGTTGAAACCAGATTTACAATATTAGAATTGTGGATGCTGCCATCGTTGTCAATTTGTTGTAATTGGTATTCTACACTTCCGCTGACTGGGTTAGCATCTACAAAAGAATACTGCTTAGGAGAATTACTGTTACCGCTACCTTTAACAAAGCCAATTTGGGCCCAATTTTGCGTTCCTGTTCTTCTCATAATATTGAAACCATAGTTATTAGTTTCGGTCGCTGTTTGCCAGCTTAACTCAACTGTATTTCCGTTGACTACAGCAGAGAATGTTGTAAGTTCTACAGGTAAAGCACTATTGGAATTGCTTTTCAAATCTGGGTAGTTCGTACCTATAATTTGCCAGGTATTAATAAAATCCCAATTTGTAAATGTCGACTGAGTCTTCATAGCAGTTGTAGTTTCTCCTGTAGCACCATTTCCAGTATTTTGTCCAGTAGTATTTATATCAAAAAAGTTATTAGTGTAAGTAGTACTACCGCCATCAGTGCCCACAAAACCATTAGCAGTTGGATTTGTTGCCCCAGAAAAAGTAACACTGCCAGTAGCGTAACAATCTGTAATATTACAACTAGTTGCATAACCCAAAAAGCTACCAAAATTTATTCCCGTTGCTGATAAAGAACGAGTAACACTACCCAAACTGTAGCAGTTTGCCAAATCTCCATTATTGTTTCCAATTAGTCCACCGCAATAATCGGCTCCAGAAACACTACAACTGCTGTAGCTAGTGTTCATAGTTCCATAAAAACTTCCGATCAAACCCCCAACAAAACTTTTGCCATTAACACTACCGGTTGCGTAGCAGTTTGTTACAAAGGAAGAGCCTCTTCCTATAAGACCACCAGCATAACCACCAGTGGTGTTAATATTGACGTTTACCACGCCAAGATTTGAAATATTTGAATTTGAGGATGTGAAACCAAAGAGACCAACAAAATCGGAATCACTATTAATTATTAATCCTGAAATAGTATAACTTTGTCCATTATAAGATCCTGTAAAGTTATTAGTAAAATTTCCTATGGGTGTCCAATTAGGAATTGAAGAAACATCAATATTGTTGGTTTGCACATAGTATTCTGACCAATAATTAGCATTACCATTACTTGAATCAGTAGTGCCATTTTGTAGCGAGAGCCAAATTAAATTATCTAAATTGGCAATCTGGTAAGGATTTCCGCTGGTACCGTTTCCCAAATTAGGTTTAGTACCTGTTTGCCCAAAAGTCTGAGCAATAGCAAAGAGAACAAAGGAAAATAAAAAAAGAATAATAGTTTTCATTTTTAACTCCATGAAGATTTTTTTAAAATATCACACACTTTAACCTAATACTTAAATACAAAAGAATTTGTGATAATCATTAATTAACACATCCTTATAAAATTTTTTCTGACGTTTTAGGTAGCAAAAGCAAAAAACTAAACTACTTAATATCTTTAATAAAAAATTTGGCATTTAAATGAAATTAATTAAAACAATTTCAGTCCCTCACCAAATTTATATTTAAGCTTTTTATATTTTTTATTTAATCCTATAAAAATGAATACTTAGTACTATAAAAAAAAGAGGAAAAGTACTTCACTGCGAAAATAATTTTATAAGCAAGATTATTTTAAAAAATAAATGATTAAACAACAATAGAGTTTCTACAAAATATAATTTTTGTCGGATTAGCGGTAGAATATAGAAGAAATACTTGCATTTGTAGCTGAAAACATGTGATTTTTTTTGGAAATTTAATTCTGTTTCACCACAAGCCAACCTTTAGAGCAAAATTGAATATTGTTAAAACTATTTTGTAATTAAGCTTCCATCTTTCATTTCAAACAAATTATCAGCAAGTTGTACAAGTTTTTCGTTATGTGTAACGATGACAAATGTTTTATTTAACCTATCCCTTAAATCGACAATTATTTTATGTACGATATCGCTATTTTCAGAGTCCAGATTTCCGGTTGGTTCGTCTGCAAAAATAATATCAGGATCATTAGCGAGAGCTCTTGCGATTGCAACACGCTGTTGTTCACCGCCAGATAGTTCTGCAGGTTTATGATTTCCTCTTTCAGATAAACCAACTGTTGTAATAATACTTTCAGCTTTCCTTATAGCTTCCTTATGACTTTTGCCATTAATCATTAAGGGAATTGCAACATTTTCAAGAGCTGTAAACTCCGGTAGAAGATGGTGAAATTGAAAAACGAAACCAATATGTTTGTTCCTAAATTTAGCAAGTTTTTCATCTGATAATTTAAAAATATTTTGCTCACCATAAATTACTTCACCAAAATCTGGCCTATCAAGTCCGCCAAGGATATGAAGTAAAGTACTTTTCCCGGCACCAGAGGCTCCAATTATTACCGAGATTTTATTTTCTTCAATTGTTAGCGTAATAGATTTAAGAACACGAATTTGTATATTCTTGGTATTCTGATAAGTCTTAATTAGATTTTCTGCTTTTAGCAACATTTTTGGTCATTTGTTTTATGTTAAAAAATTATTCCCACTTAATAGATTCAAGTAAATTAATTTTAGAGGCTTGTTTTGCCGGTATTAATGAAGCCATAAAAGAAAGAAACATTGAAGCACCAGAGACAAAGAAAAAGTCTGATATTTTTAGCTGCAAAGGTAACGAATTAATTTTATATTGAGTTGGATCTAGAGGATAAATGTTGAATTTTAGTTGAAGATAACAAATGAAATAACCAATTAACGCACCGGTAATAGTTCCAATTATGCCAACCAAAACTCCTTCAAACATAAAAATTTTCATAATTGATTTTTCGCTTGCTCCCATAGATCTTAATACACCAATATCACGTTGCTTTTCAATAACAGACATCGAAAGCGAGCCCAATATATTAAATGTAGCAACGGCAATGATTAAGCATAAAACAATATAAGCAGTCCACCTTTCAATTTTCATCATGTTATAAAGTTCCCGATGAAAATCATACCATGTTTCAATTCTAAATAAATTTGTGTTAACTTTTTTTTCAAGCTGTTTTTTTACTTCGGATGATTGAGAAATATTTTTCAATTTAATATCGAAGCCTTGATAATAATTATTATAACCAAGTAAATAAGAAGCAGTATGTATGTTTGTAAAAATATAAGAATCATCATACTCATTATTATTTGAGCTATAAATTCCAGCAACAATAAATTTTTGAGTTAGAGGCATTGAAAGTTGAGCAATTGATTTTTCTATACCTGCTGGAGAGATAATTGTAACTGTATCTCCAATCAAAGACTGCAGCCTATCTGCTAAAGTCAATCCGAGAATAATTCTTGGCAATCCATACTTTACAGAGATATCAAATTTGCCATAAAGCATGCTGGCATCTATGCCATAAATATCATTACCGGATTTTTCTTCGATGCCTTTAAGATTTACCACTTGAGTCAAGCCGTCTTTATAAGCTAAAACTTTTCCATTAACATAAGGAGCGAACTCTTTAACTTCTGGTATTGAAGAAATATAATCGGAAGTTTTTGCTTCTTCAGAAAAGCCATTCTGAGAAATTACTTCAACTCTTACATGTGGATCAAAATTTATTAAGAAAGATTTTACAAGACTTCCAAAACCATTGAATACTGAAAGAACAATAATTAATGCTGCAACTCCAATTGTTATACCAAGAACAGATATCAAAGATATAATTGTGATAAAATTAATTTTATGCTTTGATACTAAATAACGCTTCGATATGAAAGATTCAAATTTCATCAGCCAAACCGCAAAGTTGATACAGGTTGAATTTTAGATGCAATGTAGCTAGGCACAAATGAAGATATTAAGCAAAGTAAAAAAGTAATTACTGAAACAATAATAAAAATATTTGCTGATAAATAAATAGGCACGTTCGACATAAAATAAACGGAAGAAGGGATAGAAATAATTTTATAATGATATTGCAAGAAAGTTAGAATGAATGCTAAAATGTTACCTATTATAATTCCTGTTAAAGCAAGGTAAACTCCCTGATAAATGAAAATAAAGATGATTTGTTTTCCGGTGGCTCCAAGCGACTTTAAGATTCCTATTGCATTTATTTTTTCAAGTACTATCATTAAAATTGTGCCAATAATGTTAAACACTGCTACAATTATAATTAAACCAAGGATAATTGGAATTGGTTTTTTCTGAAGATCAATCCACGTAAATATATTTCTATGGATTTGGTAAATAGATCTAGCGGCAAAAGGGTAGCCTAAAAAATCATTCAAATAGTTAGTAAGAGAATCAATTTTAGATATGTCCTTTAAACGAATATCATAACCGGAGATATTATTTCCGAGGCTGCATAATTGCTGAGCATCTTTCAAATTAACATAAGCGTTGAGGTCGTCATAAGCTGCCATTCCACTTTGGAAAATTCCAGTAATTTTAAATTTCTGTATGTTAGGCAAATTTTCCGGAGAAGGAATTTGGTCATTACTTAAAGCAAAAACAGTTACAGTGTCATCTAAACCAATTAGTAATTTATCGGCAAGTTTTTGCCCAATGATCATAGAAGGAATTTTATCTTTATCCGATAAGTCGAAGCTTCCGTGTGTTATATCTTGTTTAATACCATTCCATGAATCTGTAGTCCGGATTCCTTTTATATTAACACCCTCTTTAATTTTCCTACTTCCAATTATCGCCAGCTTTGAAACAAAAGGATTAATGCTTTTGACATAGGGGAAAAGTTTAGTTTGAAGAATAGGTAGAGTAACAAAATATGGTGGTAGAGAAGCAGTGTAAGATGTAATTTGAATATGTGAATCAAAATCGATTATCTTATTAGCAATTGTTCTTTCAAATCCATGTAATATGCTTAAGGCGACAATTAAAGTAGCCACGCCAAGGGCAATTCCAGTTATTGCAATTGCTGAAATAAATGTAATAAAGCCAGAATCTTTTTTAGAAAATATATATTTGCGAGAAATAAATAATGGAAACGACATGCTTGGTACTATAAATTTCAAATTTGTTAAGCAATTTAAATAAGAAACAAGATACTTAAAAATTACGAACCAGTTTGTTTTGCCCAAAAGCCAAAATATTAATAAAAATAAATCTTAAGTAAGCGTTGTTTTTTTTAGCATCTTAATATATATTTAAAATCCTGTTTTAATTAATTTTCGGGGCGTAGCGTAGCCCGGTTTATGGCGTCCCGATTGGATCGGGAAGGTTGTAGCAGAAAGGAAGAGAGACAAAGCATTTGTAAAAGGAAAACGAATAATATAAAATAAAATAAATAGAAAAGAATTCGGGGCGTAGCGTAGCCCGGTTTATCGCGCCTGCTTTGGGAGCAGGAGGTCGCAGGTTCGAATCCTGCCGCCCCGACGAAGAATAAGAAGTTCATTGAAAAATTGGAAATGTGAAAATAAAAGGAATTGATAGTGTCCCGATTGGATCGGGAAGGTCGCAGGTTTGATTTAACCGTTCTTACTTTCTCAATTCATAACGAAGTATTTAATTTATAAATTCTAAATTGAAATATGCGCCCATAGCTCAATTGGATAGAGCAACAGCCTTCTAAGCTGTAGGTTAGTGGTTCGATTCCACTTGGGCGTACAAAATCAATTAAAAATTGTTTTTTATAATTGTTTATGGTGAGCGTAGCTCAGCTGGTTAGAGTATCAGGTTGTGGCCCTGAGGGTCATGGGTTCAAATCCCATCGCTCACCCGAGCTGTTGTTTTATATGGCCCCATCGTCTAATGGTTAGGACATCGCCCTTTCACGGCGGTAATATGGGTTCGAATCCCGTTGGGGTCACAAGAAAAAGCCTCGCATATTGTATGAGGCTTTTTTTATTTAGTAAAAATATCTTTTATTATGTAATCATTACTGATTCCAAATCGTAAAGCATTCTTTTGCTGCGCACCAGATTTTTTCAAGCCATACATTGCTTCAATAGTCCGTAAAATATTTACATGAGTAATACCTTTACCTTCGGAATAATTGCCATGTTTAATATAAGCGCCAGCAATTATTGTCGGTATTCTATTTTTTTTATCCCTTTCTGTGCTAGCGGGGTCTGTAAGCCCAGAATAATGAGTATCATCTCCATTCTCATCAAATGTAAATATTAAAAGACTATTATGAGTTTTTGCCCACTGATAATATTTATCAATATTATTTTTTAACCAAGTGTCTCCATCTTTTACACTTAGAGGTGGTTTACCATTGTGCATATCATGAATTAAATTTGGAATAACAATGCTTAAAGTAGGTAGCTTATTAAAGTCGGAGGGAAATTGTCTTAGTTGAAGATTGCTAGATGTTTCAATAGTTTTTCCGTTGGGAATATTTGAAAAGCTTATCCAAGGGACATGTTTTCGAACATAGTAGCCTGATATGGAAATGGTGTCTCCAATTTCAGGAAGATCTTCTGAGTAACCTTTGAATGAATAACCATTTTTAATTAGTTGCTGGCAAACATTGTCGGCATCAAAAGGATAAGCTGAATTATTCTTTTTAGTGGGGATGATATCATAAAAACCAACATTTTGGTTACTTCCGGAGAGAAGCCAAAAATAATTTCCCTCACTGAAATGTTCTTCTGCATACATTTGAGTAAAATTAGCACCTTCTTTTCTTAAAACATTATTAATATAAGGTGCAGCTTCATTTCCAATTATCTGATCATAATATTTATTTTCTTCAATTACAATTACAATATGATCATACTTATGAATTTTAGTCCTATTTTTATTTGAAGCAGCATCAGAATTCTGCGACATTGTTATAAAAATGAAAAATGTTAACAACAACAAAAAAATATATTTCATAAAAACCTCTTTAAAAAATTTAATAGGATTAAGAATGAGTTCACTTCAAAATATATAAAAAATCCTCTAATAAAGTTGTTAAATTGAATTTGAAAAAACAAACAGATTATATAGACGAATTCAATTCCAAATGTTATAATGTTTGAGTCGAGATTTCCTTTCAAAAAAAATTATGGGAAAAAACTTCATTAGTAAAATTAAAATAGGGAAAGGAAGTTAACAGCAGAATTTCAAGTACTTAGAGTTCTTTTGAAGAATCTTATACCGGTAGGTAAAGTATGCAAATAACATAATATCAACTTAAGTCTCTTCTTTTTATGTAAAAAAGAATGATTTATCAAAACTATTGAGGCATTTTTGTTAAGATAATTTTTTTGAATGAACTAATTCATGTTGACTAATAATAAGTAAAATATTAGCTTGAAGCATCTAAATTTTATGTTTGCAGAAGCTAAATTTCTTTGCTTAATTGGGAGTTCGGTATGAAAGTCAAAACAATTTTTGAGAATAAAACTCAAATTCTAATTACCACCGTTTTTCTGAGTTTGTTAGTAATAATTGGTGGATTAAGTTATTTAAAATTTGAAAAACACTCTATCCGCCAAGCAGCGGAGAATCAATTAAAGTCCATAGCCAGTCTAAAGGTTTCGCAAATAGAACATTGGAACGATGAAAGGCTAAAAGATGCAAACAGCTTTTTACGAAGTGAATTTTTTACGGAAGGTTTTGAAAGATGGCTCAGTAACAGGGGAAATTTATCAGAGACAGAGAGTTTAAGGGAAAGACTATCCATACCAAATAATGATTCCACATACAGTAATGTATTTATAACGGACACAAGGGGCAAACTGCAATTATCTTTAGATACTGCATATAATCGAGTAGATACCTTAACAGCTTTTTATGTTAGAGAAGCAGTAAAAAAAGATGAAGTAATGATGACAGATTTTTATAAATGTGGAGGAGGAGGCAAAATTTGTTTAGATTACATTTCGCCAATAAAAGGCAAAAGCAACCGAGCTTTAGGAGCAGTAGTATTAAGAGTAAATGTGGACAAATATTTATACCGGATAATAGAGGAATGGCCGGTACCGAGCAAGACCTCAGAGACTTTGATAATAAGGAGAGAAGGAGATAGCGTAATATTCTTAAATGAATTACGTCATGAAAAGAATACAGCATTAAGCATAAGAATACCGTTAAGAAAAACAGACATAGTAGCAGTACAAGCAGCACTTGGACGAGAAGGTATATTTGTGGGGAGAGATTATGTAGGTAAGAAAGTATTAGCCTATATAGCAGCAATACGTGGGACAAGATGGAAAATGATAGCCAAGACAAACGAAAGTGAGATATACTCTGAGCTACCCGTAAAAGAAGGAGTGGTAATAGGGTTTACGATATTTTTAATAGTGATATTTTCAGTAGGACTAATGTGGATATACCAATACCGTCAGAGGAATCTATACCGTCAATTATTCATAAAGGAGAGAGAGCTAAGCGAATATCACAAAGAATTTAAGACAATTCTATACAGCATAGGAGATGGAGTAATAACACTAGATAAAGAAGGCAAAATCAAACAGATGAATAATGTTGCAGAGGAATTAACTGGATGGAAAGAGTCAGAAGCGATAGGAGAACCGATAGAAGCGATATTTAAGATAGTGAACGGAATAAGCAGAAAGGCAGTAGAAAATCCTGTAAAAAGAGTTTTAAGAGAAGGAGTCATAGTAGGGTTAGCAAACCACACACTTTTAATTTCTAAAGATGGAAAAGAGATACCGATAGCGGACAGTGGAGCGCCGATAAGAGATGAGGGTGGGGAAATAGAAGGAGTAGTATTGATATTCCGTGATAAGACAGAAGAATACAAAGCAGAACGACAGATTCGTCAAAGTGAAACACGGTTAAAGAGAGCAGAGCTTGTATCGAAAGCTGGTAACTGGGAATTACACCTTGATTCGAGAAAAATGATTGGATCTGAAGGAGCAGCAAAAATATATGGTGTTGAAGAAAAAGAGTTTGATTATGAAAAGATAAAAAGTGTACCGTTACCGGAATATCGGAGCAAATTGGATTTGGCGTTAAAAAATCTAATTGAAAAAGACGAACCTTATGATGTAGAATTTAAGATAAAAGCGTTAGACAGCGGAGAGATAAAGGACATACACTCAGTATCTATCTATGACAAAGACAAACGAATTCTTTTTGGAGTTATTCAAGATATTACAGATAGAAAAAAAGCTGAGGCGGCATTGGCTGAAAATGAAGAAAAGATGCGTACAATCGTTGAGGGAACACCTTATCTTTTCTTTTATACCCAAGATAGCGATGGAAATGTTACTTACATTTCCCCGTCAGTTGAAAAAATTACAGGGTATTCTGTTGAGCAATGGATTGGTCAAAAGCATTGGTTTACTACAAATTCTGAAGTGAATAAAATTGCAAAAGAAAAAACTAAATTACATCTTAATGGCGTCTTTGATAAAGAATCAATTTTAATAGAGATTAAACACGCTAACGGCAAAAACATCTTTCTTGAAGCAATTGAAAACCCGATTATTAAAAATAACCTTGTCATAGGGATACAAGGAGTAGCTAGAGATATAACACAGCAAAAAAAGCTTGAGCAAGAACGTTATCAACTTCTTAATATAATAGAAAACAGCATTAACGAAATTTATGTTTTTGATTCTTTTACTCTGAAGTTTGAATATGTAAACCAAGGTGCTTTAAATAATATTGGTTATTCTTTGGAAGAAATTTATAATATGACACCGGTTAATATCAAGCCGGAATTTACAGAAGAGACTTTTAGACAAATGCTTGAGCCGCTCATTATAGGTAAAAAAAATAAATTACTTATTGAAACAATACATCAAAGAAAAGATGGAACAATTTATCCGGTCGAAATTCATTTGCAATTGCATAAGTTAGAAAATAAAAGTGTCTTCTTTGCTATTATTAACGATATAACTGAACGCAAAAAAGCTGAATCTCTTTATCGTGATTTGGTGGAAACGGCTCAAGACCTTATTTGGCAGTGTGATGCTGAAGGAAGATACACTTTCCTTAATAATGCTTGGAAAGAAGTATTTGGTTATGAAGTCGAAGAAATGCTTGGTAAAAAATTTACGGACTTTCAAACAAAAGAATGGGCTGAACGTGATTTAAAAGAGTTTGATAGACTTTTAAAAGGAAATACAATTTCCGGCTTAGAAACAGTTCATCTTGCCAAAAACGGTAAGGAAATTAATTTAGTTTTTAATGCTAAATTAGTTCTCGATGAATTAGGTAGAATTTTGGGAACGCGAGGAACCGCTTTTAATATTACAGAACGTAAAAGAATTGAACGAGCACTTCGAGAAAGCGAGGAAAAATACCGTTTGCTCGTTGAAAATCAAAACGACCTTGTTGTTAAAGTAGACAACGAAGGAAGATTCCTTTTTGTAAGCCCCTCCTATTGTAAACTTTTCGGTAAAAATGAATCTGAATTGATTGGGAAAGCCTTTATTCCATTAGTTCATGAAGAAGACAGGTTACGAACTCTTGAAGCAATGAAAGAATTAGAGCACCCTCCTTATGCCTGCCAGGTTGAACAAAGAGCAATGACAAAAAATGGTTGGCGTTGGCTCGAATGGTCTGATAAAGCCATTATTGACAACGATGGTAAAATTATTGCTGTAATTGGTGTTGGAAGAGATATTACTGATCGTAAAATTGCAGAAGAAGCACTCCGTCATAGCGAAGAAAGATACCGCACTACTCTTTACAGCATTGGCGACGGTGTTATTGCAACAGATAAAAATGGTTTGATTAATCAAATTAATCCCGTTGCTGAATATTTGACTGGATGGCAGGAAATTGATGCGAAGAATAAACCATTGGAACAAGTTTTCAAAATTATAAATGAAGAAAACCGTAAATCAGTTGAAAGTCCAGTTGAAAAAGTACTTAAAGAAGGGAAAATTGTGGGCCTTGCAAATCATACTCTTCTTATTGGTAGAGACGGAAAAGAAATTCCGATAGCAGATAGCGGTGCGCCAATAATGGACGAAAAGGGTATGATTGATGGTGTCGTCCTTGTATTCAGAGATCAATCAAAAGAAAGAGCCAACCAAAAGATTCTTGAGGAGAGTGAAGCTCAATTGAAACAATCTCAAAGGGTCGCACGAATTGGTTATTACATTTATGATATAAAAAACAGTATGTGGACAAGCTCTGAAATGTTAGATGAATTATTTGGCATTGATAAAAATTATATTCGTGATGCTGAAGGATGGCTTAAAATAGTTCATCCACATGATAGAAAAGAAATGGAATTGTATTTGAAGAACCAAATCCTTGCAGAAGGGAAAGAGTTTGATAAAGAATATAAAATAAAAAGGATAAATGATAATAAAGAACTTTGGGTTCATGGGCTTGGAAATCTTGAATTTGATGAAAATGGAAATCCTATAAAAATGTTTGGTACAATTCAGGACATAACAGAACAGAAAGAAGCAAAAAATATTATTGAACAATCTTTGAAAGAAAAAGAAATTCTGCTTAAAGAAATTCATCACAGGGTTAAAAATAATTTTCAAAGAATAATCAGCCTCATTGCCTTACAAGCAGAGCTTGTAGATGACGAAAAAATACTTACCATTTTTAACGATTTACAGACAAGGCTTAGGTCGATGTCTTTAATTCACGAACTAATGTACGGTTCAGGAAATTTTGCCGGTGTTGATGTTAAAGATTATATTGAAAAACTTGCCAGTTTCTTGGTTCAAACTTATGCCGCTTCAAATAAAATTAAACTTAATCTGGATATCGAAAATCGAAACCTTGACCTCGATTCAATTATTCCTTGCGGATTAATAATAAATGAAGTTGTAACTAATTCCCTTAAATATGCATTTCCTAATGAATCACATGGAACAATAAATATTTCTTTTAAGAAAGAAGAAGATAAATTTTGTTTAATTTATTCCGATAATGGAATTGGAATTAAAGATAAGATAGATTTTGAAAATATTAAGTCGCTCGGGTTACGGCTTGTTAACCTTCTTGCCAAACAATTAAAAGGCGAATTGAAAGTTGTCCAGCCGGAAAAAGGATTACAATATATTATTAAATTCGCTGAAGGTAATTAATATGGAAATTACTAATAATCGCATGGCAAATATATTAATAGTGGACGATGATATTCTCATTGCTGAAAGCAATAAGTTTATAATTAGAAGAGCTGGATACAATACTGCAGGAATTGCTGTCGATGGAAAAGAAGCAATAGAATTGACGAAGGAAAAGAAACCGGATGTTATATTGATGGATATTAACCTTTCGGGGACTATGGACGGCATTACAGCAGCAGAAGAAATAAAAAAAATTGCAGATATACCAATTATTTTTGTTACTGCTTATACTGATTCTGCTACAAAAGAACGAGCTAAAAAAGTCCGACCCTCAGGCTATCTTGTAAAGCCTTTTGATAGGCGTGCACTCGAAGAATTAATTTATAATGTTTTAAGAAAAACTTCGGCGGATTTGGCTGGCACTTGAAACATTGTTAATTCTTGTGTTAAAATTACTGTGTATAACTGAAATTATCGCTTTAATTGAGCAGCATATAAAAAAATATTAAATTCACTTAACAAAAGATGCAATACTATTTTTAACTAAATAAATTTGATTCAGCAAATCAGCTTAGCCGTTTAATTTGCTATAATTTTTATGGATTCAATTGCTTTGTAAATTCTTTTTATTACTTCTTCTTTTCCAAGAATAACCAGAATATCAAATACACCTGGGCCAGTACTCATTCCCGATACAGCAACTCTAAGCGGATGAATTAATTTACCTTTTCCAACGTTAAGTTCTCTTGCCACAGAAGCAAGTGCCTGCTCGTAATCTTCTTTAACAGGATTGACAAAATAATCAAAGGCTTGAGCTAATTTTTTTAAATGATTAGGTGTTTCTTCTTTCCAGTTTTTAGAGATGGCATTTTGTTCGTAATCCGAAGGCGAATCGAAAAAATAAGGGCTTTTAGAAAGGAATTCATTTACAAAAGAAACGCGTTCTTTCATAGCTTTAATTACTTTTAATAAATATTCGTCATTAAAATTTTTATTTTTTAATCTTGAATTTTGAATTTCATTTTTCAATAAAAATAAAATTTCTTGATCGGATTTTTTGCGTAAGTGTTCCGCATTTAGCCAGTTAAGTTTTTCAAGGTCGAAAACTGCGCCGGATTTATTAACCCGCTCGAGAGAGAACTTTTCAATAAGCTCATCGATATAATAAAATTCTTTATCATCACCAGCATTCCATCCCAATAAAGCAACAAAATTAATAAGAGCTTCTTTCAAGATACCTTTTGCCCGATAATCTTCAACGGCAACATCGCCTTGCCGTTTGCTTAATTTAGATCGATCTGGATTAAGCAGAAGAGGCAGATGTGCGAACAGGGGTTTTTCCCACCCGAAATAATCATAAAGCAAAATATGCTTAGGTGTTGAAGAAAGCCATTCTTCGCCTCGAATAACATGAGTTATTTTCATCAAATGATCATCGACCACGTTGGCTAAATGGTAAGTAGGATAACCGTCACTTTTAAGAAGAACCTGATCGTCAATATTATTACTGAAAAATTCAATTTCACCTCTTATTATATCTTTAAAAATAATTTTTTCTCCGGGTTCAACATTCAACCTAATTACCTTTGAAATTCCGCTTGATAAATTTCTATTTATTTCATCTTTACTTAAATGAAGGCAATGTTTATCATATTTTGCTTGTGGAAGTTTTTGTTTCTGTTGTTCTTCGCGTAAAGAAGATAATCTTTCCGGGGTGCAGAAACAATAATAAGCCTTCCCTTGATTAATTAATTCTTCACCATATCTTTGATATAATTGAAGCCTTTGGGACTGCATATATGGTCCATATTTCCCTTGTTTATCTGGGCCTTCATCATAATCAAGTCCGCACCATTTAAGAGAATTAATTAAATTTTCTACAGCTCCTTCAACATATCTATTTCTGTCGGTGTCTTCAATTCGAAGTATGAAATTACCGTTATTGTGTTTTGCAAAAAGATAATTATAAAGTGCGGTTCTTAATCCGCCTACATGTAAATATCCCGTTGGGCTTGGAGCAAATCTTACTCTAATATTTTCGTTAATCATAATAAAAAAATAAATTGTTTAATAAGTTTTAAAAAATAAAAATAGAAGAATAGGGAACAGCAACGCAAATGAAGAGAAAAAAGGTGCGGAAGCACTTCCGATAAAAAGAAACAAAATACTTAAACTCTCACCTTGCTTTCTGTATAATACTTAACTTTTTCTATAAATTCCTTACTATCAATTGGTTTGGGGATATAATCAGTAGCACCAGCTTCAAGGCATTTTTCACGGTCGCCTTTCATTGCAAAAGCAGTAAGAGCAATAATAGGTGTTTCCTTATAATCAGGTAATTGTCTAATCTTTTCAGTAGCTTCAAATCCGTTCATTACTGGCATTTGCATATCCATTAAAATGAGATTAAATTTTTGTTTTTTAACTGCTTCCACAGCTTCAGCGCCGTTTTCTACCACAACAATAGAATCGAAATTATTTTTCTTTAACAACCTTGTAACAATAATTTGCGAGTGTTTATAATCTTCTACTAAAAGAATTTTTACTGTGTCTTGCTGTTGTTCAACTTCTTCAATTGGCGTAGGTTCGTCATAACTGTTAATCATCTGATTAATCGTTTCCGAAAGGTCTTCTATATTTGTACTGCTTTTTTCAAGCAATTCTGTAAACATTCCGTTTATCTTTTCAAGTTCTTCCTTATAATTTTCTTTACCGGTATAAATTATAACCGGAAGTTTAGCAAATTTTGGTTTTGATTTAATTAGTTTAATTAAATCGAAACCATTAACCTCGGGCATATCAAGGTCGATGATAGCAATATCAAGATTTAGAGATTCAATCATTTCCATAACTTTAGATGAATGAGATTCTGCAATAGCATTATAACCGGCTTGTTCTACTGCTTCTTTTATAAGATTTAAAGTAGGCACATCATCATCAACAATAAGAATATTTGAGTCCCTTTTGAGTTTATAACTTGTAAGAACTTCAACAAGATATTTATACTTAATTGGTTTTACAAAATACTCAACAGCTCCCATTAAAAAAGCTTTTTGTTGCTCTGCTTCTACAGAACAAACAATGACGGGAGTGTTTTTAGCATTTTTATGTTCACGAATCAATTTAAGTAGTTCAAATCCATTAGCGTCGGGAAGAACAATATCCATTAGCACAGCAAGAAAATTCTCTTTATCAATTTCTTTAAGTGCTTGTCCTGCAGAGTTAACAATAACAGGTTCATAACCCCACTTATTAAGATAGTTACTAAGTAGTTTAGAAGTAGCATAGTCATCTTCAACTACAAGCACTTTATTTTTTTTGCCCGGCGCCGGTAAATTGCTGATTTGTGATTCGATGGAAGAGAGAACTTCGGAGCTAACCGTAAAATCATAAGTAATACCTCTTCCCATAGAACTGAGAATTTCAATATTACCGCCCAAAATTTCGATATATTTTTTGGTAAGTATTAAACCAAGACCACTACTGCTACTTGTTTTCTTCAAACCAAGCTCCGACATTGCAAACGGTTTAAAAATTTCCTTCAATTTATTAGATGAAATTCCACTGCTTGAGTCGGTAATCTTAAAATTAAGTTTATTCTTTAAAGGAACTGAAACAGTAATAGAAATCTTTCCTCTTTCAGTCATTTGAAGTGAGGAGGATAAAATATTTATTATTATATACCGCAATTTTTGAGAATCAATTTTTATATTTTCCGGAACACTATTATCAATATTTAATAGAAATTCAGTAACATCAGGTTTAACTTTGTCAGAAAATAATTTAATTATTTCTTCAAGAAATGGTTTAATCTTTATGTTTGAATATGAAACTTTACTTACTCCGGCTTCCAATTTGGCAATGTCGATTATATCATTTATTAGGACGAGAAGATTAAAAGCATTATCCTTCAAGGTGGAAACATATTCTGCTTGAGATGAAGTTAAATTATTTTCATTTAACAATGAAGCAAAACCCATTATACTATTAGTCGGAGTTCTTAATTCATGTGCAATTTCCGAAATAATTTTGCTAACTGATTTTGAATCTGATTTCTTATCTCCATGCCAAATTTTGAGGATGTTTCTAACCGAATCACCAATGGTTTGCATGTTATCTTTATCTACATTAGAAAAAGGTGTTTTCTTTGCAATTTTAAGCATGACTGATAATTCGCCGGGGAAATTAACATATAAGCATCCTTCATTAAGTACAATTTCAGAAATTTGGATTTTACATCCGGAAGGAAGATTAAAGTAAACACCGTTTGTTTTGTTTATTGCTTCTAAACAATCGGGGCATTCGTACTGGGAGTTATTTGTCAAACTCTTTTTGGCTTCATCAGATTTGCCAAGCAATACAAATTTATTTGTAGAATCTAACTTAAATAATGCAACAGCCCACAAATCGTACTCTGAAACAAGAAATTCACATAAATTGTCCGGAAGTTCAGGAGAGGAATTTAATGCCAGAGAAATAATGGAATTATATTTTATTAGGAAGTCAATTTTTAAACTTTGCATTTTTTTCCCAAAATTGCTTAGATAATACTTAGAAAATAGCTGAAAATTTTACTTAAAAGCAAATGTAAATATAGACATTTCAAAAATTAAAATTGAATAATGATAAATAAATTATCAACTGAAGTTACTTTAAATTGTCAAAAAAAATTTGTTAGAACCCAATAAGAGGAAATCTGTTATGCGAAAATAGAAAGAATAGATTTCCACTTTCGTTAAAATAAGGATTGGGGTTAGCAAAATTATTTTTTGCAAAACTTCAATTATTTATATTCGAAATTTTTTTCAAAAAGGTTAATTTTTGTTTTAGTAAAATCAAAAATGAAAAGTTTTTGAATAAAAGTGTTGGAAAAATTTTTTTAGAAAAAGAAAGTTTTCTTTTTATTTTTATAAAATAGGCTAATTTCTTATTTTTAAATATGCTGTAAATTACAAAAATCAAAATTTATAAGATTAAAATCACAAACTTGAACTTTTTTTATAAAGGGAAAGTATCATTCCATTTATCGAAATTATGAATTATGGCAAATAAATTCAGAATTCTCATTACTGAAGATGAAAATATAATTGCGATGGACATTGCCAAAACTTTAGAACGGCTTGGCTATGAAGTTCTGGGAATAATAAAAACAGCCGAGGAAGCAATTGAGAAATCTAAAGAGCTTAAACCTGATTTAGTTTTAATGGATATAATGCTGGGAGGTCAATTAAATGGAATTGAAGCTGCTACTATTATTTCTGGATCATTCAAGATACCTATAATATATTTAACAGCTTTGACTGACAGAGAGACTATTGAAAAAGCAAAAGTTACCGATCCTCTTGGATTTGTACTAAAGCCTTTCGACGAAAAGGCTCTACATTCTTCAATTGAAATGGCTTTGTATAAACACAAAATAAATTTACAGTTATTGGAAAGAAACCGCGAGCTTGAAGAAGAAAAAAATAAAACCAATAAACTATTAGAGAACATTTTCCCAAAAGAAATTGTAAAAGAACTTAAAGAATTTGGTTTTGTTAAACCACGAGAGTTTGATTCTGTTACATTGCTGTTTACCGATTTTCAAGGCTTTACTTCTATTTCATCAAAAATGCACCCTCAAGAATTAGTAAACGAGCTTAATGATATCTTCAAAAATTTTGATGCAATAATTGAGCGTTTCGGGCTTGAAAAATTAAAAACTATGGGCGACTCCTATATTATTGCTGGTGGCATACCAGAAGAAACCAAAGACCATGCAGAAAAAATTGTATCTGCTGCTCTTGAAATGCAAGAATATCTTAAAAGAAGAAATAAAAACTCTAATAACAATTGGAATATGAGAGCTGGAATTCATACAGGCAATGTTGTCGGTGGTGTTGTGGGTAAAAGAAAATATTCTTATGAAGTTTGGGGAAAGACTGTGAACATTGCAAGCAATATGGAAAGGCTTTGTGAACCAGGGAAAGTCAACATTTCTTCAGTAACGTATAATCTTGTAAAAGATAAATTTGATTTCGAAAATAACCGAAGTGTAGAAATTTCTGGCAATGGCAAAATAGAAATGTTTTTTGTCAAAAAACGAAATTCTAAACGCGAACTTGCATAGCCTTTTAGATGAGACTTAAATTTATTAAGAAGGCGGTCTGTTAATTAACAATTTCTTTTTTTTAATTGATTAAGATTAGCACTCAACTGTTAATGGAAACTATTCAAAAACAAATAAATAATAAAAAATATAAAATTCTTGTTGCTGAAGATGAATTTATTATTGCAATGGATCTTAAAAAGATTCTTGAAAATCTTGGCTATGAAGTTGTAGCATTTGTTAGTGACGGCGAAAAGATAATTAAGCATGTCGAAAGTGACCACCCAGATTTAATCCTTATGGATATCATGCTAAATGGTCCTTTAACAGGAATAGAAGTTGCGGATATAATAAGACAGAAATATAATTTACCAGTAGTCTATTTAACAGCCTTAACTGATGAAGCCACTCTTCAAAAAGCGAAAATTACCGAGCCTGTCGGTTATGTTTTAAAACCATTTGATTCAAGAAGCCTTCACACGGCTATTGAAATTGCATTATATAAACATTCAATAGATACTCAACTAAAAATTAAAACTAGAGAACTTGAAGAAGAAAAAAATAGAAATGAAGAATTACTTCATCATATATTACCAGACGAAATTATTAAAGAACTAAAACAAAATAATAATGTCGTTCCGAGGCATTATAGTAGCATCTCCATTCTTTTTACTGATTTTCATGGGTTTACAAATATCTTAAATTCTCTTCCTCCGGCAGAATTGGTGAATGAATTAAATAAGGTATTTTCTGGGTTCGATGACATTATTGAGAGTTACAATCTTGAAAAATTAAAGACGCTTGGGGATACTTACATGATTGGCGGAGGCTTTCCAAAAGAATCCACCGACCACGCAGTGAGAGTTATCTTTGCTGCTAAAGATATGTTGCGCTTTATCGAAGAAAGAAATAAAAACTCAAAAGTTAAATGGAAAATGCGCATAGGAGTAAATTCTGGACCAGTTGTAGCTGGAATTGTTGGAACGAATAAATTTACCTATGATGTTTGGGGTGACACTGTTAATATTGCCAGCCGTTTGGAAAATAATTCCGAATCCGGAAAAATAAATATTTCCGGAACCACGTATGAACTTGTAAAAGATTTTTTTGAATGTGAGTATAGAGGCAAATTGTTTGTAAAAGGGAAGGGTGAAATAGATATGTACTTTGTTGGTGAGGAAAAATAAAATTTAAAAAATGTTTTTGTTCTACTGAAAAAAATTTGAAACCAATGAAGAAATTTTTCATCTCATGTTTCATAATAAATAACGGTTTAAATATGGAAACAAAAACACAACCTAAAGTTATAATTTTTACAACGCCTACTTGCAGTTTTTGCAATAATGCCAAAAGGTATTTTAGAGAAAAAAATATTCGCTTTACCGAAGTGGATGTTTCAAGAGATCAAAAAGCAGCGCAGGACATGCTGCGAAGAACTGGACAGATGGGTGTGCCAGTTATTTTAATTAACAATAGACCAATAGTTGGTTTTGATGTGCCTAAAATAAATAATTTGTTAAATATTAGATAAGGAGAAATAATGAAAATAAAACCTTTAGATGACCGTGTGCTGGTCGAATTTGTTGAAGAAGATTCCAGAACTCCCTCAGGGTTGTATATACCCGATACAGCAAAAGAAAAACCGCGGGTTGGAAAAGTAATTGAAGTTGGAACTGATGAAGATTTAAGGGAGAAAGTAAAACAAGGAGATAAGATTCTCTTTACTAAATATGGCGGCGAAGAAATTGAAGCTAATGGCATGACTTATAAAATTGTTCAAAGAGCTGATATTCTTGCTGTTATCGAAGATTAATTCCATTAAAGAAAATATGTAGCACAGGCTATGTATCTGTGCTACATTTTTTATTTATAAGTTTATATCTAATTGCATTCCAATTTGGTTATCAATGTTTCCTTCGATTATTGAATAACCACTACCTAAATTTTTTTCTTCTGGCTTAAAAGTTTCAGAATATTTAAAAGTAATAGCAGTTCCTTTAAATGGAAATATTCTTAAAAGAAGGTACCATCTCATCCCTTCCCCATAAAGGGCGTAACTTCGTACAATTCCGCTAAAATCGTCTTCGTACTCATAGATTGATGAAGAATATGAATCTGTTCTAAATAACATAATTCTGCATGCTGCATTTATAAAACGTAAAGGAGTAAATTTTAATCCTTCCATAATCATCATGCCTTTTTCATAATTTTTATTGGTGGTAGGAGATGTAAAAAAATATTCCAACCGGTTGTAAAGTGTAATCCCTTTTAAGTAGTTTCTTAATTCAAGCCTAATATTATGGTTGGACTTTTCTTTAGACTCCTTAAATAAGTAATCAGGAAGTGAAATATCTTTACAAGAATAAATATATCTAAAAATAAAAGTACTATTGGAAAATCTTTTTGAATCAAAGCGTAAATAAAATTCTTTCCCGTTAGACGGCAAAATATTGTAATAAGACGAAGAAGGGAATTCATATAAGTCAAAGAAAAAACCAAATCTTCCGAAATTGCTCATCCAGCTTGTTCCACTATAAAAGCCTTTCTCATTATTAATATTTGAATTTTCTCCAAATCCAATTCCGTGTAAGTTTTTATAATTTGAAGGATAAGATCTAAAAGATGCAGTAAAATTTAATTCTTTTGTTACATAAAATTGAATGTGGTTTATGGAAGCGGTATAGATGCCGTCATTGGCTGCTTCGCCGGCAATTTCTATATTTTTAAAATAAATATCGTAATAAAACGAAAAACAGTTAAACCTTGATTTTATTGCTGAGCTGTTATTAAAAATAAGAGGTTTGCTAAATGAAGACTGATAAAAAATAGAACCGATGTTAAAGAAATTTTTTATTGAATAATTAAAATTAATGCCAACCATCTTTTCAAAAGAATTGTTCTTATTAGAAATTTCATATAATGTTCTATGGTAGCCGTCAATTGAAATTGAAGTAATAAGGTTGTTTATCGAATCAATTCGAGCATCAAAATATTTATAAGAATAAAAAGGAGAAATAAATAAACTGCCTAAATTTAAAGTAGCAGCCGCACCTCTAAGAAAAGAATATTCGTTAGAGCCAGAAAATGGCGTTACGTTGCTGCCCCTGCGGATAATTGAACCAAAAGCATCACTTCCCATGGGACTCGCATAGGGTCCCCATAAAAGCAATCCTTGCCCGAAGGAAAGAGAGTAATCACCACCGACAAGAGTTTTTACGAACCAAATTTTTTTTAACCATAGGTTAAAAGAAAGAAAATCATTAAATTGTTTTTCACCCGGATCTTTTTCTGTTAATAAATTTATTCCAAAATTTTGTGCCCAATTAGTTTGCAAGCGGTTGTAAATTTTATATGGAGAACCGAGGTAGTAATTATCCGTGAAACCTTTCCTAACCTGTAAATCTTCATATGTTCTATATCTATATTTTATATTAAAATCTGAAATAAGCGAATCCCAAATATTTTTATTTATCTCAGATTTTATAGCAGGCTGTGCATCGGAATCAAAAGAAATAAAGGGAGAGATTTTATTTAATATATCTTCTGTCAATCCGGGGATTATTGATAGTTCTTTTAGAGAATAAATATATCCGGATTTTTTTCTGAAGTCGATAATTTGTTTTGCAATGTTTAAATCTATATAAGGTATTTTCTGAAGTTCGAAAATATCAGCATTATTAATTTTAACTGGAGAATTTAGCAATGATTCAAAAGAATCATATTTATCAGAGTTGTCTACAGCTTCGTCAGATTGATCCTCAACAAAGTCATCCAACAAGTCGTTTGAAATAATAGTGGAATCTGACTGAGGAAAAGCAGTCGAACAAAAAATTATAATGGAAACAAGAATATTAAAGGTCGGAGTTTTTATAGAATGATTAGCAATATTTTTAAGAGGCAGCATTACCATTATAAAATATTAAAGGTGAATAATTATTCCAGCTTGGTGAGTCATTCCTAAATCCTGATGAGAAAAGAAAGCGTAGTCTAAAGAGAGAAAAGAATAATTGATACCTAATCCGCCGCTGAACTTTGCTGGTTCTGAAGAAAAGCCTGTTCTTAGAGATAAGAATTCTATAATGTCATAATTTATTCCGAATAAAAAAGAAGGCTGCAACAATGTTTCTTTTTCAAAGGAAAGATTTAATAAAAATTCTTTAACTGGATTAAAAGAAATACCGGTGCGTAACAAAGTAGGAATATGGTTATCGTTTTTGCCAAAATCTGCTCTGTTAATATTTTTAACCAAAAATCCATAAGATAGTTCATCAGCAAGCTGCATTAAAAATCCAGCATCTAAATAGAAAGTGCTTGTTTTGCCATAGTTTTTTATGCTAACAGCATGATAATTTAAGGCAACACCGGCAGAAAGGTTGCTAAGAATATTTTTAGCATAACCAAAAACTATTTTATATTCCCTGTAGAGATCGAAACCATAGTCCATTGCACCAAGAGCGAAAGAGCCAAAATTGGTTGGTTCATTAAAAGCCGCATAAGCATTAGAAAGTTCTTTCAATCCAAAAGGAGCTGGGGAGTAGTAAATACCTACTTCACTTGAAGAAATATTAGTTAAACAAGAAGGATTATTGAAAAGAGCAAAAACATCTTTATCAGAAGCTGTATTTGAATAAGACATTGCAATTTGTTTTGCACCGGGATCAAATTGGCATAACGAGAAGCTGTTAAGAAATAAAAAAACGATAAAAATTTTTATACCATACATTTTTACCACAGAATGTTTTATTACTTTGCTAAATATTATCTAAATTTATATATTAAATCAAGAAGAAAACAATTTTTAAGGGATCTAATGAAATTCTTATTGGTGGCTTTATTTGCTTTAAGTGCAATGATCTTTCCGCAAGAATTAAATTGCACTATAAATGTTAATATGGATAACATACCTGTTTCGAATCGTGATCTTCTATCAGATTTTTCTCAGCAGTTAACAAACTACATGAACAGAACTCATTTTACACAGCAAGATTGGGGATATGATAAAATAAACTGCGGTATGAATATTTTTATTTTAACAGCATCAACTTCGGGAAGTTTTTCTGCGCAGGTTGTAATCACCAGCCAAAGACCGGTTTATCAATCGACTAAAAATTCTTTAATGCTTAGCATAAACGATCCTAATTGGTCTTTTAATTATCAAAAAGGGCAACCTCTTATTTCGAACCAAGCATCGTTTGACCCAGTAACTAGTTTTCTTGATTTTTATGCTAATTTAATAATTGGGTTTGATGCGGATTCATGGACTTTGTACGGAGGTTCACAGTACTTTAATAAAGCTTATTCGATTGCAAACCTTTCAAACGGGACTAACTTTACTAAAGGATGGTCTATTGCAAGCGGATATACGCGAATGGGACTAGTTCAAGACCTTGTTAATGATAAATACAGACCTTTCAGAGAAGCTTTTTATCAATATTATTATGGTATTGATATTTTTGATAAGAATAAGAAAATAGGACAGGAAAAAATTGTTTACCTCATTACTACTTTAGCATCATTAGCAGACAAAATTGATTTTAACAGTTTACTATTAAAAACTTTTTTTGATGCAAAGAGCGGAGAAATTGTTGATTATTTAAAAGATTATCCTGATAAAAGTATATTTAAAGTCTTAATGAAAATTGATCCATCACATAATGCAAAGTATGATGCGGCTATTGGCTCGTGAAATTTATTTTTTATATGGATAATACCTAAATTAAGCGATTATTATGTCATTGCCATCTTGATAAAATCGGGGGAAGCAAATTCATACATTTTAAGGAAGAATTGTCACGCTCCCTTTTGGTATTGGTCATGAAGTTAAGCCCGTGGTTTAAAAAAGAGATTTTGTAGGAAGGCTCCCTCATTTTATATAATATTAAAGTTTAAAATTTCTAATACAATTAAGTGACACTTACACATTTAAAATAAAAACGCTCTCTTTAGACGAGAGCGTTTTTTATCATTAAAAGCGACTAAATGTTTATATCGTAGATACGATATTTTTTATAAAGTTCTCCTCCCATTGTTTCTGCACCACGATTCATCATATCGTTATTTTCGAGCACCCAGCTTGCTTCACCTAGTCCTATACCAATTGCTTTTGCACGGTTTACAATTTCCCAATAGAAAGCAGCATCAAGTCCTCGCTTTTGATATTCTGGAATAATACCAAGAGTAATTATTCTTGACCATTTAATATTTTTCTTTTCAGTGAACATTTTAATAAATCCGAAAGGGAAAAGTCTGCCATTCATTTTTTTAAATATATAATTATAATCGAGCAAAACTAAAGCAAAGCCAACAAGATTACCATTTATTTCGCCGAACAGGACAAGAGACGGTTCAACGAGCTGTTTTAAGTCTTTAGCCATAGCATCGAGTTCTTCATCAGTCATGGGAACAAATCCCCAATTAGGAGCCCAGGCTTTGTTGTAAACATATTTCACCTTTTCGACTTCAGAATTGAAATTTTTCATATCGAGCTGAGTAATTTTAAGCCCGGACCGAGTTTTAGCCATTTCGGCAACTCTTCTAATTTTATCTGAGCCGAGGACTTTTTCTTGAGAAATTTTGTAAGCATAAAGATCTTTAACTTTTTTAAAGCCATAATTTTCGCAGAGAGTCAAATAATATTTTGGATTATAAGTCATCAAAATTCTTGGTTCATCATCAAAGCCTTCTAAGAGCATTCCCCATTCGTCGTTGCTAGAAGGATTCGCTGGTCCCCGCATAATATTTAATCCTTTTTCTTTAAGCCAACCTTTTGCAGTATCGAAAAGAGCATTTGCAACTTGCTGGTCGTTAATAGATTCAAAAAAGCCGAAGAAACCAACTTTATCGTTATGGATTTTGTTATGCAAGTCATTTTTAATAGCAGCAATTCTTCCGACAATTTCGCCGTTTCTTTCAGCCAGAAAATAATCAGCTTCAGCATGTTTGAAGAAGGGATTTTCCTCTTTATTAAGAATTTTTTTCCTATCCATAATGAGAGGAGGAACCCAATGTTCATCACCTTTATAGATACTCCATTGCATTTTTATAAAACGCATCAGGTCTTTTTTAGAATCGACTTTAGAAATCTTAATAGTATTCATATTAAATTTGCCTTATAAAAATATAAAGCCTGCTTACGGCAGGCACGTATTTTACCTCGAATGGGTTTACTAATGTAAAAAGTAAAAAAAAACATTAACTAAATTAAACCTAATTTTTTGCCAGTTTTAGTGAACAAATCGATTATTGCGTCAAGATGTTTATCTTCGTGAGTAGCCATATAACTTGTACGCATCATTTGTTTTCCTGGAGGAACGCCAGGAGATATAAAGACATTAACAAAGACGCCGCCGTCATAAAGCATGCGCCACATTTTAAATGCTAAGGTATCATCGCCAACAATTACAGGAACAATTGCCGTTCTTCCTTCTAAAACAGTAAAGCCAGCTTCTTTTAGACCTTTTCTGACCTTTTCTGCGTTGCTTATTAATTTTACAACACGCTCTGGTTCAGCCTCAAGAATATCGAGTGCTGCAATAGTGGCAGCAACAGAGGCAGGAGTAGGGGAGGCACTAAAAATTAAAGCAGAAGAATGGTGTTTAATATAATCAATAACTTTGGCTTCGGCAGCAACAAAACCACCTAAAGATGCAAAAGTTTTGCTAAAGGTACCCATTGTCATATCAATTTCATTTTCAAGATTGAATTCGCTAGCAGTACCTCTTCCACCTTTTCCAATAACGCCCACAGCGTGTGCGTCGTCTATTAAAATTCTTGCACCGACTTCTTTTGCAATTTTATTTAATCGAGGAAGGTCTACAATTTCTCCGCCGGTACTGAATACGCCATCGCTAACGATAAGCTTTCCTGCATCTTCGGGAAGTTTTTTTGCTACACGTTCCAGGTCGTCCATATCATTATGTTTGTAACGGACAAATTCGGCGGTAGCGCCTTTAGCCATTAAATTTCCGGCTACGATACAAGCATGGTTATCTCTATCGGAAATGACATAATCACCTCTTTGAACAAGAGTAGGAATTATTCCCTGTGCAGTTTGATAACCAGTACTAAAAAGAAGGACTGCTTCTTTGCCTAAAAACTTTGCAAGTCTTTCTTCAAGCTCAATATGAAGATCGAGTGTGCCAGTTAAATAACGGGAACCAGAACAACCAGTACCGTACTTTTTAACTGCTTTAATAGCTGCTTCTTTAACTTTAGGGTGAGCTGTTAGCCCAAGATAATTATTTGAACCCGCCATTATTATTTTTCTTCCCTCAATTTGAACCACCGGGCCTTCATTCTCTTCAATTGGTCTAAAGTAAGGATAAAAACCCGCTGCTTTTATATCGTCTGCGCGAGTAAAATCATAACACTTTTTGAATAAATCCAACATTCCTCCTAATTATTAGGTTTTTTACAAATAAAAATATTAAAAGATTTTAGTAAATCTTTCTTTAAGTCTCTAATTAAAATGAAAAAAATTTATAGCTTATCAAAAAGGCTTTAAAATTTCTATTAGTAAATTAAAATTATTAAAGTGAATCAGAACAAAATTAAATTAATTTAATAAAGTGGAATTAAATTCTTAATTTTGCTTGCAAAATTTAATTTAAATCGCAATAAAATCAAATAAATATTGAAATATGAATAACGGTAAAATTGCAGTTGTTACTGGAGCAAACGGTTTTGTAGGTAGTCATCTAGTTGATCTTTTATTAAGTAAAGGCTACGAAGTTAGATGTATTGTTAGAAAATCAAGCAACCTGAGATGGTTAGAAAATAAAAATGTAACAATTTATGACTGCGGGTTGTTTGATAAAAATAGTTTGATGAAAGTTTTTGATGGAGCAAATTATATTTATCATGTTGCCGGCGTGGTTAAGTCTAAAAAGCCTGAAGGTTATTTTAAAGGGAATGTTGAAACTACACGTGTTCTTCTTGATGTAGCTCTTAAAAATAAAAATTCGATAAAGAAATTTTTGGTTGTTAGTAGTCAAACAGCAACTGGACCGTCATTTAATAACATACCAGTAAATGAAGAATCTCCTTGTAAGCCAATTACGACTTATGGTAAAAGTAAACTTGCAGAGGAAGAACTTGCCAAAACTTATATGGGAAAGCTGCCGATTACCATTTGCCGGGCACCTGCTGTTTACGGCGAACGCGATACTGAGATACTTATTTTCTTCAAAACTTTTTATAAAGGACTGATGACAACCATAGGGTTTGATAAGAAAACTATTAGTTTAATTCATGTTCTGGATTTAGTCTACGGGCTTTATCTTGCATCTAAAGCCGATATAGCTGTTGGACAAACTTATTTTATTAGTTCTGAAAAATTTTATACGTGGGAAGAAATTGGGGAAGTAACTTCAAAGGTGTTAAAAAGAAAAGCTTTGCATGTAAAGGTGCCCCATGCTGTGGTTTTTACCCTTGCGGCTTTTGCTCAATTCTTTGCAGCTTTTAGTAATCAACCAGCTACCTTGAATATTGAAAAGGCGCGAGATATTACACGGCATGCTTGGACGTGTGATACGAGTAAGGCAGTTAACCAATTAAATTACCGCCAGAAAATTTCTATCGAAGAGGGGATTAAACGTACTTGTAATTGGTATAAACAAATGAATTGGTTTTAATTTTTTTAATTTAGTTTTTTTATTTTCTAAAATTTAATTTGAGGCTAATTGCTATTCCACTTATTTACCCTGCAGTATTAAAGGCTTTTGTACCGCTTTGGAGAAATTGTTTTATTAAACTTGCATTAAGTGAATAAAAATATTTTTCTGAAAGTTTGCATTAACAAAAGTTGAATTTATATCAATCTAAAATTTATAAAGTACAAAGAGGAATTGATAAAATTAAGGTTGATAAATTGCAATCATTTTAGTACCGAAGGCCGGACTCGAACCGGCACCTGGTGTGAGCCAGACTGGATTTTGAGTCCAGCGCGTCTACCAATTCCGCCACTTCGGCATTGTTAAAGAGCAATTACTTAAAAATTTTAAGGTGTAAATCTAAAGCGAATTATTTTGATTATCAAGTAAAGGCATATTCTTTCTTAGCAAATATTTATTTATAATTTTGTCTGTGCCCTCATTTTATAATTTGTTTACAGTTTTTCGGATTATTATGAACAAAATAAATTACACCGAAAAAATTCCTACAAATAAACTTTTGAAATTTATTTATAAAATTATTGATAATGCTTTTTCAACTATCTAAATTGAGTAATTCTTCTTTCAAAGTCTCTTTTTTTGTAAGCTTTTGGCTTAACTGCCATTGTTAGTACCCGAAGAGCGCATGGCTGTCTCTTTATAACGTAGATTGTTTCTCCCGATTTCATCAAGATAGCGATGACATAAGAATGGTTCAATATAGGGACTAATAAACATGGGAGTAGACCTCACACGAAATTTTACTAAAGATTAAAAAATTTTTTCCCTTTTTATTTGTAATAAGGAAGCTTTACTTATCCTTGCCATAAGACTACCGCCATTTATTCATATATAAAAATTATAAATTATTTTTTAAATGCAAAAGCATGATTTAAAATTATGAGTAAGGA
>Ga0078972_1001023_pt1 | contig 111631 bp, 85 predicted proteins | sample YelNatPaOPGAMG01_FD_67568 | JGI IMG/M metagenome (GOLD analysis project Ga0078972, IMG submission 67568) | Hot spring thermophilic microbial communities from Obsidian Pool, Yellowstone National Park, USA - OP-RAMG-01 (SPADES assembly) (version 2) | ecosystem: Environmental > Aquatic > Thermal... | reverse complement strand
GCTTCCTCGCCGGTCGGGGCCGGCGGCGTTCCTGCTTCCTCGCTCGCCAGGGAGGCCAGCCAGTCAGGGGTCTCGGCGGCCAGCGGAGGCGCTTCCTCGCCGGTCAGGGCCGGCGGCGTTCCTGCTTCCTCGCTCGTCAGGGAGGCCAGCCAGTCGGGGGTCTCGGCGGCTAACGGTGGCGCTTCCTCGCCGGTCAGGGCCGGCGGCGCTCCCGCTTCCTCGCTCGCCAGAGAGGCCAGCCAGTCGGGGGCCTCGGTGGCCGGCGGCGGTGTTTCCTCGCCGGTCGGGGCCGGCGGCGTTCCTGCTTCCTCGCTCGCCAGGGAGGCCAGCCAGTCGGGGGTCTCGGCGGCCAGCGGAGGCGCTTCCTCGCCGGTCAGGGCCGGCGGCGTTCCTGCTTCCTCGCTCGTCAGGGAGGCCAGCCAGTCGGGGGTCTCGGCGGCTAACGGCGGCGCTTCCTCGCCGGTCAGGGCCGCTAAGGGCTCCGCCGGGCCTGCGGAGGGGACTTCTGCAGAAGGGGGAGTTTCTTCGAGCGGGAAAGGCGGCGTCTCACTCCCCTTTGGAGGGGAAGGTTGCGCTGTACTTTCCCCGGCCACGCTTATGCCTCGCAGCGAGGCCAACCAGTCCGGGATTTCCTCTTCTTGCTCTTGCTGCGCTTGCAGGCCGGCCAACCAGTCAGGTAATTCTGACTCTTCAGCGGCCTTTTCCTTTTCCACCTCGGCCAGCCAGGGCGGTAATTCTTCCGCTTTTTCTGCGCTGGCACTGCCTGCGGCAGGAGGCTCGGTCGGCTGGGCTGGAGGAGTCTCCCTGCCGGCCTGACGCGCGGCGCGCAGCCAGGCTGGTAGAGCCTGTTCCAGTTCCGCGGTGTCTTTTTTGGTCGGTTCCTCCCCTGGTTGCAATGGGCGCGAGGTTCTCAGCGAAGGTGAGACGCGTTCAAATTCTGAGGTGGGCTTCCGCACCGGTTCCTCGCCGGGGCGAATCACCGTGTCTTTTCCTTCCAGCGGTGAGGGAGCACGCAAACGCGCCCCACAGAACTGGCAAAACTCACTGTCAATCGGATTGCCGCGATCACACAACGGGCAACGAATCTCAGCCATCATTTCCCCTCATACGGACGATCCACGCCAAACAACACGCGCAGCCCGGTCGTCAGCGCACCCAGCGCCACGCCAATCAGCAGGCCGCGCGCTCCGCCCGCCGCAAGGACCTGAGCAATCAACGGACGCAGATACTCTCCAAGATAAGGGATATACCCTACCCCAGGCAAGGCGGCGGTGCCCAGCAGTACCAGAATCGTGGTCGCCAGGAAAATTACGGAAAACCAGGTCGCCCCACGCCGGAATAAGCGAATTGACGCATACACAAACGTTACTGTCAGGATAGCCAGTAAACTGGCCTCCACCGGCTGTAGAATGGCCTGAAACAGCGAAAGCACTACCGGATGCTGCGGGCCAAGCACCAGACTGACCAGCAAAGTCATCAACATCGCGCCAATCAGCAACAGGCTATAAGGCCAGTTTTTCTCCCGCTTGCGGACTTTGTCTGCATGTACCGTGAAGAGATTGATAATGCCGAAGAAAACAGCCACCCCCGCCAGCGTGACGGCCCAGGCCAGCAAAGCCTGGCGCACTGCCCCCAGATTCACGAAATAGCCCAGCAAAATAATCAGGCCGAACGACATGGCCAGAGCCGTGGAGAGGACGCCCCGCAGTTTCACAGGAGACCTCCGGCTTTTAAGAGAGCGCCAAGCACGACCGTCCCAATAATCAACCAGCGCAGCACATCCTGCGTGCGCAAACTGGCAAGATGCATGGCCGCAGGGTGCAGATAGGCCGGGGCCGCGTAGATATCTTCTCCCAACAGGGGCTCTTCTGCTGTTGCATACAACACGGCTTGCGCCGATAGCGAATCGCTGCCCGCCAGCGTAAAAGCGCGTTTACGCTCCGCGGCGTCGGTCAATAATGCCGACTCCAGCCCAAAGTGCCCGAGCAGAATATTCGCCGAAACGGATTCGTCATAGATGACCGGCAAGGCGCCGGCGGCATAAGAAAACGGAGTCAGACCGCTCAGGCGTCCATTGATAAACGACGCCGACAGACCGGTAGCCGCCCGGTAAGCGGCTCGCAACAGATCATCGGACAGCAGCGTCGTGAGACTTTCTCCTGACGTAGCCATGGGGGGGCGATCGCCAGCCGAGGTCAAATCCGCGGCGCGGCGCAGCAAGATCAAAGCCGCCAGGGTGGAAGCCGATTGCGGTGTAATCACGCCGCCACGTCCTGCCGAAATGTGCAACCGACCGCCCTCTTCCACGGCGCGGCCAATGGCATCATGTAAGTGGGAGAAGGCGCGAATCTCGCGCAGGCGCCTGACCTTGCCGCGCGCGGCGGCAAAGCCCAACATCATCCCTGCTGTGAGCACCACCAGCCCCAGGCCAGCGATTGCCAGCCAGTTCACCGGCTCACCTCCTCGCCACGCAGATAAGCCGCGAAGGCGCGTCCTTCCGCCTCATCTTCCAGCAACGAAGTTAAAGCCCGCCATACCCCTGGCGCAAAGCAAGGACGCAACAATGGACTGCCGAAATACAGGGCCTGAGCGCCCAGCAACGTCAACGGGCCGCCGGCCTCGAACGCCCAGGCAGCCAGTTCGACCAGGCCCATACGTCGCAACGAGTCTTGGAGCGCGGGCCAGAGGGCACGTTCTTCCGTCACGGTAGCCATACCTGATTACAGTATAGCACAAGCCTTTCACGCGATGCAACCACGCAGGAATTTTACTGCCTGTTAGGGAAATTGACCAGCCGAGCGCCTGGCGTATAATTACCTTATGCGCTACTTGATCGACGGTCATAACCTGATTCCCAAACTGGGGCTCACCCTCCACGCGCCCGACGATGAGACGGAACTTATTGCCCGCTTGCAGGAGTTTTGCCGCCAGCAACGCGCCCGGGTCGAAGTGTACTTTGACGGCGCCCCAGCCGGTCAGGCCGGCACACGTCCGGCCGGTCTGGTTACGGCCCATTTTGTCCGTCAGGGCCTGAGCGCCGACGCGGCCATCGAGACGCGCCTCGCCCGCCTGGGTGCTCGCGCGCGCGAGTGGACCGTCGTCAGTTCCGACCGCCGGGTTCGCCAGGCCGCCCACGCCGCCCATGCCAGCGTATTGACCTCCGAGGAATTCGCGCGCCGCCTCGCCACACGCCCGGAATCGTCATCCCCTCCTTCGCCCAAAACTACCGGATCATTGACTTCCCAAGAGGTCGAGGAATGGCTGAAAACATTTGAGCAACGTCCTCGCCCTTAAAAACCACGCCCCTCATCAGGAGGATACTGGCTATGACTCTCTCCCTCAATTCTCTGGAAGACTACCTGCAAGTATTGGGCTTTCCTTTTCGCGAGCGCCAGGCCGTGAAGAAGATCGCCATTGGCGGTCTGCTCAGTTTGCTCACCTTCGTCATCCCCATCATTCCCATGTTGATCCTGAGCGGCTACGCGGCACGCATCATGAAGCGCATTCTGCAGGATGGCGATCCCTATCTGCCAGAATGGGACAACTGGAACGAACTCTTGAGCGATGGCCTCCGGGTCTGGGGAGCCTCCATGCTCATCAGCCTGCCTGTGCTGATTCCCATGTGGGCCAGCCTGTTCTTTATGTTCCTGTCCTGGTTTGTGCTGCCTGCCCTTGCTTCCAGCAACATCATCGCGTCAGATACCGCGACCACGTTGGTCATCTCGCTCTCGATCTTCGGCTTGCTTGGTTTTGGCCTGGCATTGCTGATCAGCCCGCTGGTCGCGCTGGCACAAAGCGCGGCAATCGGTCACGTTGTCGCGCATGACTCGTTTCAGGCAATGTTCCGGGTACGGGAATGGTGGGAGATTCTACGCGCCGGCCTGGGTGTCTTTGTGATGGAATGGGCGGTTGTGCTCGTGTTGAGCGTTCTGGGCAGTATCGCTATCTCCGCCAGCTGGATTCTATGCTTCCTCTATCCTGTATTGTTGGCACTGTACCCGTTCCTGATTGTTCTATACAGTTACACCTTTATCGCGCTGGCCTATCGCGAGGCGCGCAGGCGTTTGCTGGCCCGGGCTGCGCACATGGAATAAAAACCTTCGGGACTTTCAACAAAAAGAGCTCTCCAACACAAGCCGGCGTCAGCGTAGCATTGACCATCGGGGCAATCTGGCGTAAAATCATCCAGAGCGATGAGGCTCGCTCGTACTGGAAACTGCCATGTCTGGCTGATAGCCTCTGCCTGGAAGTTCATGGCAGAGGCTTTTTCTCTGGCATCCACGTGGCAATGCCGGGTAAACCATGACCGTCACTCCTTACCACCGTCTTCTGGAAGCCTGCCAGGTACGCGGCTGTCCCCTGTGCACGATTGAGCAACAGGCCGTGCGGCGTTATCTGGACAACCTGTTCTACGAAAACGTCAACAGCCCTGCGCTGCGCCGACGTCTGCGCCACAGCCGGGGCTTCTGCCGCGAACACGCCTGGCTGATCGTCAACGAGCGCCTGGGCGACGCGCTCGGTGTGGCGATCATCTACCGCGATGTGCTGGATTCGTTGCTAAAAGACATGGCGGCGAACCCGCCACGCTCGCGGAAAGGCCGCTGGCCTCTGGCGCTGCCTGACGCAACCGCTTCCCAGACGGAAACAGACCCCCTGACCACGCACTGCCCGGCTTGCGTACAGCGTGATGAGGTAACGCGTTCGATGCTGACTGTGTTGGTGAAATCGCTGACCGACGCCGAGTTGCAAGCGGCCTTGCGTCAGTCCGATGGTCTATGCCTGCGCCACTTTGCGATGGCGCTGCATCAGGCTGCCGGCAACGAGGAGGCCTGGCGGGCACTGCTGGATATCCAGCGCGAGAAGATGAACGCGCTGCAGACGCAATTGGCCGAATTCATCCGTAAGAACGATTACCGTTACTTCAGCGAAGGATTCGGTCCGGAAGGCGATTCCTGGAAGCGGGCGCTGGCGCTGGTGGTGGGCAATAACCCCTGGAATATGGAGGGCAAGACCTGACCACGACCGCGCCTCGCCTCCTGCCCTGCTACGCGGCAATTTCCTGCCATGGAAAAGCAAAAACGCATTATACTTATCGGGTAACCGGTTTCTCTCATTCAATCTTTTCAAAATGGAGATTTGTTATGGATACTACGATTGAAACGATTTCCGCGCTTGAGATCCTCGATTCACGCGGCAACCCTACGGTGGAAGTAGAGGTTGTGCTCGCCGATGGTTCGTGGGGACGCGCCGCGGTGCCCTCTGGCGCTTCGACCGGCATTCATGAAGCGCTGGAACTGCGCGATGGCGACAAAAAGCGCTACAACGGCAAAGGCGTACAGAAGGCTGTCGCGGCGGTCAACGGGCCGATTGCCGAGGCGCTGGTCGGCTTTGATGCCATCGAGCAAAAGGCAATTGACGAAACGATGATCGAACTGGATGGCACGCCGAACAAGTCGAATCTGGGCGCGAACGCCATTCTGGGCGTCAGCCTGGCAGTGGCCAAAGCGGCGGCAGGTGCCCTGGGCTTACCACTCTACCGCTACATTGGCGGCGTCTATGCCCATGTGTTGCCGGTGCCGATGATGAATATCCTCAACGGCGGCGCGCATACTGGCTGGCAATCCACGGATGCTCAGGAGTTCCTGATCATGCCGCTTGGCGCGCCGTCTTTTGCCGAGGCCCTGCGCTGGGGTTCGGAGATTTATCAGGCGCTCAAAGCCGTGTTGAAAGCCAAAGGATATACCACTCTGATCGGCGACGAGGGCGGGTATGCCCCGGCTCTCAAGGCCAATAAGGAGGCCGTGGAAGTCATCCTCGAAGCCATTGAAAAGGCCGGCTTCAAGGCCGGGCGCGGTGAACAGGTCGCCATCGCGCTTGACCCTGCCGCCTCCGAACTCTATGAGGAAGAGACCAGAACCTACAACCTGCGCAAGGAAGGCAAGAAATTGACCGGTGAGCAGATGGTTGCATTCTGGGCTGACTGGGTGCGTCAGTACCCCATCGTCTCTCTGGAAGATGGTCTGGCGCAGGATGATTGGGAGTCCTGGGTGATTTTGAATCGCGAACTCGGTGACAAAATCCAGATAGTTGGCGATGACCTGCTGGTTACCAACCCGCAGCGCGTACGACGCGGCATTCAAGAGAAGACCTGCAATGCCCTGCTGGTGAAACTGAATCAGATTGGCACGCTGACCGAGACCATCGAGGCGGTTGAACTCTGTCACCGCGCCGGCTGGCGTACCGTGACCTCACACCGCTCCGGCGAGACCGAAGACAGCACCATTGCTGACCTGGCCGTCGCGCTCAATATGGGCCAGATCAAGACCGGCGCGCCGGCGCGTTCCGACCGCGTTGCCAAGTACAATCAACTGTTGCGCATCGAGGCCGAACTGGGCGATACGGCTCGCTATGCCGGCTGGGATGCCCTGAAGCGCTAACGGCGCACATGTGAGGACGAAAAAACTCCCGAATGACGGTCTGCCATTCGGGAGTTTTCGTAACTACTCAGCCATGTCGTAACAACCTACCCACTATCCATCCTTGTCATTGCGAGCCGCCGCAGGCGGCGAAGCAATCCCCTTGCTTGCCGGGAGATTGCTTCGCTACGCTCGCAATGACAAGAGGCAGAGGGTTCTCCATTAGCCATGGTAGGTAGTTACGCCATGTCATTGTGAGCCGTTTTTCGGCGAAGCAATCTCCCATTTTTTATCAGGCTAAATTGACTCGCCTGAAGATTGCTTCGTCGCAACGGACGCTCCTCGCCATGACATACACAACAGCCTTGATACAGAGCGGAATAGTTGCGAGTTTTCTTTATATTGCCGACAGCGCGTTTGTCTTCGGCGCTCTGGCTATTGACTCGTTTCGCCTACTTCCCAGCGGACAAAGCGGCGAATCACAATGTTTTCGCCCAGGCTGGCAATGTTCTGGTGCAACAGCTGCTGGACGGTCATATTCTCATCGCGCACATAGGGTTGACGTAGCAAAACAACCTCGTCTTTGTACTTTTCCAGCCGCCCCTGCGCAATTTTCTCCCAGATGGCCTCTGGTTTGCCCTCCTCACGGGCACGCGCCTTGCCGATTTCCATTTCCCTGGCAATGACCTCTTCCGGAATGTCTTCCTCGCGCACGTAAAGCGGCGCTGCCGCCGCGATTTGCAGGGCAATTTCGTGCGCAAAGGTGCGGAATTGCTCCGAGCGAGCGACAAAGTCCGTTTCGCAGTTGACCTCCACCATCACGCCCACGCGTCCGTGGCCGTGCGAGTACAGTTCCAGCACGCCATTGGAAGCCTGACGATCGGCGCGCTTGGCCGCCGTCGCCATGCCCTTTTCGCGCAGCCATTCGATGGCTTTTTGAAAGTCGCCGTTCGTTTCGAGCAGCGCTTTGCGACAGTCCAACACGCCCGCATTGGTCTGGGCGCGCAGTTCCTTGATCATCTCCGTAGTAATTTCCATCGTTCACCTCATCGTGAGTTTCGGGATAGAAGGAGTAGCCTGTGTCTTGAGCCGCCGGGCGTGACTGTGCCCGGTTGCGCCTCTGCAGCGCGCTTACTCTTCGGCTTCAGCATCTTCTTCCTCGTCTTCTTCCTCTACTGCCTCTTCTTCTTTGCGAGGGGTTGGGGCCAGTTTGGCCAGCGTGGCCTCGCCCAGCAGTTCCTCATCTTCCAGTTCTTCCTCGATCTCGAGCGCTGGAGCCGCACGCTTGACCGCCACGGCTTCTGCCGTCGGCGTCTCGGCTTCCACTTCTCCTTCTTCCTTGCGCAGCGCCTTGCCTTCCAGCACGGCATCCGCAATTTTCGAGACCAGTAACTTGATGGCGCGAATGGCGTCGTCGTTCGAGGGGATGACGTAGTCCACGCCAGAGGGATCGCAGTTGGTATCTACCAGAGCGATGACCGGCATGCCCAGCAGGTTGGCCTCATGTACTGCCGCCTCCTCGCGTCCCACATCGACCACGAAAAGTAAGTCTGGCAGGCGGGTCATCTGTCGAATGCCTTCCAGGCGAATGTGGAGACGCTCCAGTTCGCGCTGCAGGAGTAACCCTTCCTTCTTGGTAAGGCGGTTGACCTCGCCGGTGGCAAACATCTTCTCCAGTCGCTCCATTTGCTGGATGCGATTGTAGAAGGTAACCCAGTTCGTCAACATGCCGCCCAGCCAGCGCTCGGTGACGTAAGGCATGCCGCACCGCATGGCCTCGTCACGCACGGTGTCCTGTGCCTGACGCTTGGTGCCCACGAACAGCACAATGCCACCGTTGGCCACCGTATCCCGGACAAGGTTGTATGCCGTGTTCAGCGCTTTAACGGTTTGCTGCAAATCGATGATATGTACCCCGTTGCGCTCGGTGAAAATGTACGGCTTCATCGCCGGGTGCCACTTGTTGGTGCGATGACCGAAATGCACGCCACTTTCCAGCAGCGCCTTCATGGAAACAATTGCCATACGAACTCCTTTCGTTTTCGCCCTCCAGCCTGGCGGACCAGACCGCAGGCGGGGCGAGGTGGGTTTAGCGGGCTTCCTTTTCCCGCTCAGGGACGCTTCATGCCCGTCCCAGGCAAGATAGGCTCCAACAGGAGCGCGCCAAGTATACCATAAAAATCTGCCGTAGCAGGGAAGAGATGGCTGGTATAATTTCCTTTTGCCTCGGCCAGGCGAAAAATAAAACATTTGTGCTATAATTGGCGAAGAGGAGCCTATGGCGGCTGTGATTCGGGTGGTTGGCGCCCGAGAACATAATCTCAAGAATATCACCGTCGAGATTCCACGCGAGAAACTGGTGGTGATTACCGGCCTTTCCGGTTCAGGGAAATCCTCGCTGGCGTTTGATACGATTTTCGCCGAGGGGCAGCGACGGTATGTGGAATCCCTTTCGGCCTATGCCCGCCAGTTCCTGGGACAGATGCAAAAGCCGGATGTGGATTACATTGAGGGTCTTTCGCCGGCGGTTTCCATTGACCAGAAGGGCGTTTCCCATAACCCGCGTTCGACCGTCGGCACCGTGACCGAGATTTATGATTACCTGCGCCTGCTGTTCGCGCGCGTCGGTATTCCGCACTGCCCGGTTTGCGGGCGCGAGGTGGTGAAACAATCAGCGCAGGAGATCGTGGACGCCATCGAGGCCCTGCCGGAGGGCACGCGTATTCTCATTCTGGCGCCGGTGGTGCGTGGGCGCAAGGGCACGTATCAGGCCGTTTTCGAAGAGATTCGCAAGGCCGGCTTCGTCCGCGCTCGCGTGGATGGCGTGGTGTATTCTCTCGACGATGAAATCAGCCTGGACCGCTACAAGTTGCACACCATTGAAGCCGTAGTAGATCGCCTGGTCATTCGTCATGAGGGCAATGAGGAAGAACGCCAGTCGGCGCGCACGCGCCTGACCGATTCGGTCGAAACGGCCTTGAAGTTTGGCGACGGCTATCTCACGGTGGCGTGCCTCGGGGGCCAGGCAGGGAGCGCCGCCGAAAGTCAGACGGCTTCTTCCGAGAGCGCCGCCCCGCGCTCCGCGTCCTCGGACACAACCGATTTGCACTTTTCCGAACACCTTGCCTGTCCGCAGCACGGCATCAGCCTTCCCGAAATTGAGCCGCGCACCTTCTCGTTCAATACGCCGCACGGCGCCTGCCCGGATTGTCAGGGGCTGGGAAGCCGTCTGGAAATTGACCCGAATCGGGTGGTGGACCCGGAAAAATCGCTCGCCGAGGGGGCGCTGGTGGCTATGGAGTGGAATAACCTGCGGGAGGATAGCGGCTATTACTGGCAATTGCTGGAAGCCGTGGCGCAGCATTTCCACATTGACATGGACAAGCCGTTCCGTGAACTGCCGCCCGAAAAACAGCGCCTCATCCTCTATGGCACGCAAGGCGAATATGTGCGCGTCCATTACCAGAATCGCGATGGCCGCCAGGCTACGTTTGAGACCCAGTTCGAAGGGGTGATCGGGAATCTGGAGCGTCGCTATCGTGAAACGACCTCCGAGTACATTCGCGAGAAAATCTCCGAATACATGAGCGACCGTCCGTGTCCGACCTGTCAGGGGAAACGCCTGCGTCCGGAAGCCCTGGCAGTGACGGTGGACGGCGTGAACATTATGGAGGTGACCGAGTGGCCGGTGCGACGCGTGCTGGATTGGGTGAAGCATCTGGCCGGCCCGCAGAGTCCGCTCACCGCGCGTCAACAGGCGGTGGCTGAGCGCATCCTGAAGGAAATCACGTCGCGGTTGGGTTTTCTGGTCAATGTTGGCCTGGACTACCTGACCCTCAGCCGCTCCTCGGCCTCTCTCTCCGGGGGAGAGGCGCAACGTATTCGTCTGGCGACGCAGGTCGGTTCGGGGCTGGTTGGCGTGCTTTACGTCCTGGATGAGCCGTCCATCGGTCTGCACGCGCGCGATAACGCTCGCCTGCTCCATACCTTGAAAGGGTTACGCGATCTGGGGAATACGGTGCTGGTGGTGGAACATGATGCGGAGACCATTCGCTCCGCCGACTGGGTCATTGACCTGGGGCCAGGCGCCGGTGAGCATGGCGGACAGGTCATCGTTGCCGGGCGTGTGGATGAGGTCATTGCTCACCCTGATTCTTTGACCGGCGCTTATCTTTCGGGCCGGCGACAGATTCCGTTGCCTGCCACACGCCGCGCCGGTAACGGCAAGCACCTGACCATTGTCGGGGCGCGGGCGAACAACCTCAAAAACCTGACGGTCAACATCCCGCTGGGGAAACTGGTTTGCATCACCGGCGTCAGCGGTTCCGGCAAATCCTCGCTGATGATTGATGTGCTCTATAATGCCCTGGCCGCCCGTTTGCATGGCGCCCATACCCGTCCCGGCGAGCATGATCGCATTGAAGGGATTCAATATCTCGACAAGGTGATCAACATTGACCAATCGCCCATTGGCCGCACGCCGCGCTCCAATCCGGCCACCTATACCGGCCTGTTCGATGAAGTGCGTAAACTGTTTGCCGAATTGCCGGAAAGCAAAGTGCGCGGCTATAAGCCCGGTCGCTTTTCGTTCAACGTCCACGGCGGACGGTGCGAGGCCTGTCAGGGTCAGGGAGAATTGCGTATCGAAATGCAGTTCCTGCCCGATGTCTTTGTGCCCTGCGATGTCTGTCATGGGAAACGTTTCAACCGCGAGACTCTTCAGGTGCGCTTCAAGGGCCACAATATTGCCGATGTGCTGGATATGACGGTTGAGCAGGCGCTCAGCGAATTTTCCGCCTTCCCGCAAATGGTGAGCAAACTGCGCTTGCTACAGGAGGTCGGTTTGGGGTATATTAAGATTGGACAGCCGGCCACCACCCTTTCCGGCGGCGAGGCGCAGCGCGTGAAACTCTCGAAGGAACTGGCGCGGCGCGCTACAGGGCGCACGCTTTATGTCCTCGATGAACCCTCGGTTGGTTTACACGCGGCTGATGTACATAAGTTGATTGAGGTGCTGCAACGCCTGGTGGACGCCGGCAACACCGTGTTGATCATTGAGCATCATCTGGACATTATCAAGGTCGCGGACTGGATCATTGATTTAGGCCCGGAAGGAGGGGAGCAGGGGGGCGAACTGATCGCCGAAGGTACGCCGGAAGACATCATGGCCAGCCCGCGCTCCTATACTGGCCAGGCGCTGCGGGCCTACCTTGGGCTTTGAAAGGCCGTGATCAGGGCGTGGAACTGTGGCCGGCTGTGTGTCGTCTAAAGTACGTCATCTGATTTAGCCGTTCTGGTTCAGGAGGAGTAGCCTGTGAAGAAGACTTTTCCCATCGTTTTGATTGCACTGGTGGTATGGCTGGCCGCCTGCGCGCCGAAGGCGGTCGCGCCATTGCCGGAGCGCGAGCCTCTGGCCGCGGACGGAGTGCAGGAGTATGGCGGCGCGCCGCTGGCTACGGCGGCCTCGCCCGGCTCCGCCGGCGTTCAGGAGGCCCCGGCCGGCCTCTCGGTACTGGAAAGGCGGATGGTCATCAAAAACGCCGATTTGCAACTGGTAGTGACCGAGGTACAGGGAAAAATGAACGCCATTGCCCAACTGGCCGAGCGCGAGGGCGGTTTCGTCCTCTCGACCAGGTTGTATCAGGCGTCTGCTACCACTGGCGCGACCGTGCCGGAAGCGAGCATCTCTATCCGCGTGCCGTCAGACCGCTTTGATACGCTCGTCGCGGAAATCGAGGACGGCGCGGTGGAAGTGTTGCAAGACGACCGCTCGGGCCAGGATGTCACGGCTCAGTATGTGGATTTGCAGGCGCGCCTCAAAGCACGTCAGGCGGCGGCGGCGCGGCTTGAGCAACTGCTGCAACAGGCCTCCGATACGGAATCCGTGCTGGACATCTTCCGGGAACTGGAATCGGTCAACGCTGAAATCGAGTCGCTCAAAGGCCAGATTCAGTACTATGAGGAGGCCTCGAACTACTCACTGATCAACGTCACGCTAATCGCCGAGGAGAAAGTCCAGCCCATCCAGGTTGGTCGCTGGCAACCGAAGGGCACGGTCAACAAAGCCATTCAATCGCTGATCAAATTTCTCCGGGGCTTTGTGGATTTCCTCATCTGGTTTGTGCTGTTCGTTCTGCCGGTGTCGCTGCTCATCTTTGGACCGCCGGCCTTGATCATCTGGGCCATCGTCCGCGCTGCGCGCCGGGAGAAGGCCCGAACGCCGCCAAAAGCAGGCGGGTAAAGGAAAACCACCTCGCCGCGAGGCTCGAATACGCGCGGCAGAGCGGAAGGGGCCTGTCAGAAAAAGCCCGCCGGTCTCCCCCGGCGGGCTTTTGATTGCGCCGTGATGATGATTGCTGAACGAACAGTCGCCCGGCGCCGGCGTGTGAGCAGGGGCGATGTTCGGGACGTTGTGCGCCTGAGACGGTCTTCTCCCGCAACTTCCAGGCCTGGGTGGTGTTTCTTGCTACGGGTAAGCGACTTTGTGAATTTCGCAACGAAGAAGAGGCCTATGGAGCTCCTACCATTTGAAACATTGCGTGCTAGTGCTCAACGGGATGGCGACGAAGAACGCATCGCCGCCCAGCATGCGAAAGGGAAAAAGACGGCCCGTGAGCGGCTGGAACTGTTGCTGGATCCGGGCACCTTTCAGGAAATTGGCCTGTTTGTAACCCATCGCGCCACGGGGCTGGGCATGGAAAAGGCGCGTCCCTGGGGGGATGGGGTCGTGACCGGTTGGGGCAAGATTGATGGCCGTCCGGTCTATGTCTTTGCCCAGAATTTCACGGTCATGGGCGGTTCGGTCGGTGAGGCGCATGCGCGCAAGATTGCTCACCTGCTCGATCTGGCTTACCAGAACGGCGCGCCGGTCATCGGTTTAAACGATTCGGGCGGTGCGCGCATTCAGGAGGGGGTGGATTCGCTGGCCGGCTACGGGGAAATCTTCCTGCGTAACGTGCGCGCCAGCGGCGTCATTCCCCAACTCACCGTGATTCTTGGCCCGTGCGCCGGCGGAGCGGTTTATTCCCCCGCCATCTGTGATTTTATCTTCATGGTCGAGAAAACGGCGCACATGTTCATTACCGGGCCGGATGTCGTGCGCGCGGTGATGCATCAGGAGGTCACGCCGGAAGAACTGGGCGGGGCGGCGGTGCATCGCGCGCGCAGCGGTGTGGCGCACTTCACCGCGCCGGATGAGGAGACCGCGCTGGCTCAGGTGCGCTGGTTACTCTCTTTTCTGCCGCCGAACAACCTCACGCCGCCGCCCTGCCGTCCCTGTCGCGACGATCCGGCGCGCCTGATTCCCGAACTGGAAGGTCTGGTGCCGGAAGACCCGCAAATGCCCTACGATGTGCACAAGATCATTGAGGCGGTCGTGGACGAGGGCGAATTCCTGGAGGTGCAGCCGGAGTTCGCTCCCAATCTGGTGGTTGGTTTTGCGCGCTTAAACGGTCATCCGGTGGGCGTGGTGGCGAATCAGGCGGATCACCTGGCCGGCGTGCTGGATATTGATTCTTCCGACAAAGGCGCGCGCTTTATCCGCTTTTGCGATGCCTTTCACATCCCGCTGGTGACCTTCGTGGATACCCCCGGCTTCCTGCCCGGACTGGAGCAGGAGCACGGCGGCGTCATCCGGCACGGGGCGAAGATGATTTACGCCTACGCCGAGGCGACTGTGCCCAAGGTCGCGGTCATCTTGCGCAAAGCGTATGGCGGGGCGTATATTGTCATGTCTTCCAAACATTTGCAGGGTGATATTAACTTCGCCTGGCCGCGCGCCGAGATTGCCGTGATGGGGCCGGAGGGGGCGGTCAACATCATCTTTCGGAAAGAACTCGAGGCGGCGGAGGACCGCGCTGCCCGTCAGGCTGAACTGACGCGTCAGTATCGTCAGGAATTCGCCAATCCCTACGTGGCGGCCTCGCGCGGCTATCTGGACGATGTCATTGCGCCGGCCGAGACTCGCCTCCGCCTGATTCAGGCGTTGGAGATTTTGCGCGAGAAACGTCAGCCGGCGCCGCCTCGCAAACATGGGAACATTCCGCTATGATGAAGGTACTGGTTGCCAATCGTGGTGAGATTGCGGTGCGCATCCTGCGCGCCTGTCGGGAGATGGGGCTGCCCAGCGTGGCTGTTTATACCGACGTGGATTGCAAAGCCCTGCATGTACGCTGCGCCGATGAGGCGGTAGCCATCGGCCCGCGTCAGGCCTATCTGGACATCGAGGCGATTCTCTCTGCCGCGCGCCGGACTGGCGCGACAGCCATCCATCCGGGCTACGGGTTCCTGGCCGAAAACGCCGACTTCGCGCGCGCGGTGGAAGAAGCCGGGCTGATTTTCCTCGGGCCGCGTCCGGAGACCATTGCCCTGACCGGCGACAAACTTGCCTCGCGCCGCGCCGCGCGCGAGGCTGGCCTGCCCATTCTCCCCGGCACGGAAGATCCACTGCCGGCAGAACTCTCTCTCTACGATGACCTGCTGGCTTCGGTTACCTTCCCGGTGCTGGTCAAGGCCACAGCCGGCGGCGGTGGACGTGGCATTCGTCTGGCCACCTGCGCTGAGGAATTGCCGGAAATGGTCGCGGCGGCGCGCGCCGAGGCCCTGGCCGCCTTCGGCGATGATACCGTCTATCTCGAGTCGCTGGTGCCTCAGGCGCGGCATATCGAAGTGCAGATTCTGGGCGATGGACAGGGAAACATCCTTTGCCTGGGGGAGCGCGAATGTTCGATTCAACGCCGACGCCAGAAGTTGATTGAGGAGGCCCCGGCGCCGGGCCTGAGCAGTGCCCAACGGGCGCAGTTGTATGAGATGGCTTATCGCCTGGGGCACGCGCTGCAATATCGTGGCCTGGGAACGGTAGAATTCCTGCTGGATGCCAATCAACGCTTCTACTTCATTGAGATTAACCCGCGCGTGCAGGTCGAGCATCCGGTGACCGAGATGGTGACCGGCCTGGATCTGATTCGTCAGCAATTGCGGCTGGCCCTGGGCGAGCCGTTGACCCTGTGCCAGGAGGAGGTGACGTTGCGCGGCGCGGCGATTGAAGCGCGCATTCTGGCGGAAGATGCCAGCCAGGGCTTCCTGCCGGCTACCGGCGAAATCACCTACCTCAAAGAGCCGGGCGGTCCAGGAGTGCGCGTGGACAGCGCCCTGTATCAGGGGCTGGTGGTCAGCGCCGATTACGATTCGCTTCTGGCCAAACTCATCGTCTGGGCCGAGGACCGGCCGGCGGCTATTGCGCGTTTGCGTCGCGCCCTGGGTGAATTTCAAATCGGCGGCGTGCCGACCGACATCGAATTTCTCACGCAGATTATCGCCAGTCAACCGTTTATCAGCGGCAATGTTCACACTACCTATCTGGAAAACTTCCAGCCACAGCCAGCGCGCCCGCACCCCGACCTGTTGCGGGAAATTGCGCTGGCGGCAGCGTTATATGCCCACAAAGACTCTGGCGGCGATGGGCATGCGGCAGCACCGGCCAGTTACTGGCAGATGATCGCCTGGCGCGAGCAGTTACGCGCCGGCGGTTAAGATGCTGGACGCTGAAGGAAAGGAGCGGAAGATGACCGTCTATTGCGTTTCCATTGATGGGCAGGAGTTCAAAGTGCACCTGAACGGCGAAAGCGGTATGGTGGATGGCCAGCCAGTGCAGCTGCGGTTGACCTCGCTCAATGAGGCAGGATTACATTTGCTGCAGCGCGGCCAGCAGGCCCTGGAACTGCATTTCTGCCCGCGCGAGGGCAATGTTTACGATGTCAGAGTGGGGGGGTGTTACCTGCAGGCGCGGGTGGAGACGCTGGCGAAGCGGCTGCAACGAAAGCAGGAAGGTCATGCCGAAGGGGTGTTGACCGCGCCGATGCCCGGCCTGATCGTGGAGGTGCGCGTGCGCCCCGGCGACCTGGTCCAGACGGGCCAGACGCTGGTGGTGCTCGAATCGATGAAAATGCAGATGCAATTGCGCGCGGCTCTGGATGGCCAGGTGGAGGCCGTGGCCGTCGCGCCGCGTCAACAGGTGGAGAAAGGGGCGGTTTTGGTGCGGGTGCGGCCACCGGTCGCAACCATCCAGTGATGGCCGTGTTAAACCTTTGCGCAGGGATCGCAGATCGCCAAAGGAGTGTGAGTGTCGTATGAACGCGAAGTATGTTGCCATCGTGGGCCTGGGCGCGATTTTGCCCGATTCGCCGGATGTCAGCACGTTCTGGCAAAATGTGCAGCGCAAGTTTTATGCGATTCGCGAGGTGCCGCCCGATCGCTGGCGGGCGGATTTGTTTTACGATCCCGACCCGAACGCGCCGGATAAGACGTATTCCAAGATCGGCGCCTGGGTGCGCGCCTACGAGTTTGAACCGTTGAAGTGGGGCATCCCGATCCCGCCGCGCACGCTGGAGCAGATGGATGAGGCGCAAAAATGGGCGATTGCCGCCAGCCGGCAGGCGCTGCTGGATTACGGTTATCCTGAACGGCGCGCGCTCGACCCGGAGCGGGTAGGGGTTATTTTTGGCAATGCTCTGGGCGGCGAATATCATTATCGCTCTACCATGCGCATTTACCTGCCTGCCTATCTGGATTCCCTGCAATCGCTGCCGGCCTTCCGTAACTTACCTGCCGAAGTGCAACGGGAGTTGCTGGAAGGAATGCAGGAGCGGATTTGGGCGGCGATTCCGCCGGTGACGGAAGATACCATGCCTGGCGAACTGGCGAACATCCTTGCCGGTCGCGTGGCCAACGTCTTCAATTTTGGCGGGCCCAGTTTTGTAACCGATGCGGCCTGCGCCTCTTCCATGGCGGCGTTACAGGCGGCGGTGGAGGCGCTCTACTCGTATCAGTGCGATGCCGTGCTCGCTGGTGGCGTGGACCGCAATATGGGCGTGGAAGGCTTTGTCAAGTTCAGCAAAATCGGCGCGCTCAGCCCGGACGGCTCCCGGCCTTATGCGGAAGGCGCGAATGGTTTCGTCATGGGCGAGGGCGCGGCGGTATTCTTGCTCAAACGTCTGGCGGATGCAGAGCGGGATGGCGATCGCATTTACGCCGTCATCCGCGCCATCGGCGCCAGCAGCGACGGCAAGGGCAAAGGCATTACGGCGCCCAATCAGGCCGGTCAGGAGCGCGCCATTCGTCGCGCCTGGGAGGCGGCCAATGTTTCGCCGGCCACGGTTGGGCTGATTGAGGGTCATGGCACGTCGACGCGCGTTGGCGATGTGGTCGAAGTGGCCGCGTTGCATTCGATTTTCGGTCAATTTGGTCTGAAACCGGGCACGATTGCGCTGGGTTCGGTCAAGTCGAACATTGGTCACCTTAAGTCGGCGGCCGGCGCGGCGAGTGTGCTCAAAGTGGCGCTGGCGCTTTACCACAAGGTCTTGCCGCCTTCCGTCAATTTCACCCGTCCCAATCCCCAGATTGACTTTGCCCATATTCCTTTTTATGTGAATTGCGAGAATCAACCCTGGGAAGTGCAGGATGGCGAAGTGCGGCGCGCCGGCGTCAGTGCCTTCGGCTTTGGCGGCACGAACTTCCACATGGTGATGGAAGAGCACATTCCCGGTCTGCTGACAGGCGAGCGAAAAATCTTCCCCGGCGCAGAGGTGCGGCAGGCGACGGCTGTGCCGGCTGCGGCTCCGGCGACGGCGCCGGTCGCCGCGGCGAGCGTGACAGTGACACCGTCGGCATCCCGGCGCGGTCGTCTCTTCCTGGCAGCGGATAGCGTTGAGGCGTTGCGTGAGCAGTTACAGCAGGCGCTGGCTCAGGCGCGGCAGGGCATCCTTCCGCCGACCGCATCGCCGACTCTGACGGATTTGCGCAAGGCGGAGCGCCTGGCAATTGAGTATGGCGATGCGGAGGAATTGCTAAAGCGTGGTCAGCGGGCCTTGCAGGCGTTCGATTCTGGCCTTCCCAATGGCTGGCAGGCATTGACCGCTCAGGGTATCTATCGCGGTCATGGCCCGGCCGGCAAACTGGCCTTCCTTTTCCCCGGTCAGGGTTCGCAGTACGCGAACATGTTGCGCGAGTTGCGCCAGATCGAGCCTGTGGTCGCCGAGACCTTCCGCGAGGCCGACGCGGTGATGACGCCAATCATCGGGCGTCCTCTGTCGGAATGCATCTTTACCGCCAGAGATGACGAGGCCAGTATTGCGGCTGCCGAGCGCACGCTCAAAGATACGGCCATCACCCAGCCGGCAGTGCTGACGGCGAACGTGGCGCTGTTGCGCCTGCTGGCGCAGCACGGTTACGCGCCGGATATGGTCGCCGGTCACTCGCTGGGCGAGTACGGCGCGCTGGTGGCAGCCGGCGTCTTGACCTTCGCGGAGGCCCTGGAGGTCGTCTCGGCGCGCGGGCGCGAAATGACGCGCGTCTCGCTGGCCGACAACGGGTGTATGGCTGCCATCTCGGCGCCGATTGAAGAGGTGGAACGCATCCTGAACAATATTCCGGGGTATGTCATCATTGCCAACCTGAACAGCCCGTTGCAGTCGGTTATTGCGGGCGAGACGCGCGCTGTGGAAGCGGCCATTGAGGCTTTCCTGGCGGAGGGCTATCAGGCGGTCAAGATTCCAGTTTCCCATGCTTTCCACAGTCGCATTGTTTCCCCGGCCAGCATCCCCTTGCGGCAGATCATTGCTCGCATGAATGTTCAGCCGCCGCGCATTCCGATCATCGCCAATGTGACCGGCGAACCTTATCCTGCCGAGCGCGAGCAGATTCTGGACATGTTGGCCCTGCAACTGGCCTCGCCGGTGCAGTTTATCAAGTCGGTTGAAACGATGTATGCGCTGGGGGCGCGCGTCTTCGTAGAGGTGGGTCCCAAGCGGGTGCTGACCTCGCTGGTCAACGATATTCTCAAGGGCAAGGAGGAGGTGAGCGTGCTGGCTACGAATCATCCTCGCAAGGGCAGCCTCGTCTCGTTCAGCGAGGCGTTGTGCGGCCTGTATGCCTCCGGCGCAGAACCGCGTGCGGCGGCCTCCCCACTTCCAGACGTGCGCGCGGCGCATACCCCGGCGCCGGCCGCGACGCCGCGCCCGGTAACGCCCGGCTGGCAACCCCTGACCGGCTCGGTGGTCATCAGCGGCGCTGGCCTGGGCCTGCCGGGGCGTGGACGGCGTGTGTTCGACGATGGCAACGTTCAGGCTTTGTTGAGCGGCGAGATTCGCATTGATCCACTGCCGCTTGAGACGCGCCGGTCCATGCTGAAGAAGCGCATCACCCGCCTGGTCAAAAGCGAGGCCGGCGCCATCATGCAAACGATTGAGGACCTGGAACAGACGCTCAAACTGGCCGGTCAGCGCGGCGATTTTGACCTGATAAATGACTTCGGCATCCCGGAAGAGCGCGTCGAGACGTTTGACATCTCTACCCAGCTGGCTGTGGCTGCCGGCATTGAGGCCCTGCGCGACGCCGGCATCCCGCTGGTGATGGACTATCGCCGGACGACAACCGGCTCCTACCTGCCCAATCGCTGGATGCTGCCGGAGGCATTGCGCGACGAAACCGGCGTGGTCTTTGCTTCGGCCTTCCCTGGTCTGGATCGGATGGCGGAGGAGGCCAGCCGTTATTACACGTATGATAACCTTGTCCGTCAACGGGCAATGTTGCAAGAATTGCTGGCCCTGGCGCCAGAGGGCAACCTGCGCGCGGCCATCGAGCAGCGCCTGTTGACGCTGGAAGCGGAAATCGCCGCGCTGGACTATCGTTTCGACCGCCGGCTGATTTTCCGTGTCTTGCCGATGGGACATGCGCAGTTCGCCGAATACATTGGCGCGCGTGGCCCGAACACGCACGTCAACGCGGCTTGCGCGTCTACCACGCATGCTCTGGCGATCGCCGAAGACTGGATTCGCAGCGGGCGTTGCCGGCGCGTCGTTGTCGTCAGCGGCGATGACGTCACCACCGGCCCCTTGAGCGGCTGGATTCCGACGGCGCTGCTGGCCACCGGCGCGGCTACCGCCGAAGGGAATCTGCGACTGGCGGCTCTGCCGTTCGACCGGCGCCGCAACGGGATGATTCCGGGCATGGGCGCAGCGGCGCTGGTGGTTGAATCTCAGGATGCGGTGCGCGAACGCGGCATGATGCCCATCTGTGAAATCCTGGCGACTCAAATCGCCAACAGCGCTTTCCATGGCACTCGCCTGGATGTCGAGCATGTTTCGGAGGTCATGGAACGCCTGCTGGAGCAGGCCGAACAACGCTTTGGCATCGCGCGCGCGGACATTGCGGCGCAGACGGTCTTCGTTTCCCATGAGACCTATACACCGGCGCGCGGCGGCAGCGCCTCGGCGGAAATCCGCGCCCTGCGGCGTGTCTTTGGTGAGAAGGCCAGCCAGGTGGTCATTGCCAACACCAAAGGCTATACCGGTCACGCGATGGGAGTGGGCATCGAGGATGTGCTGGCGGTCAAAGCCTTGCAATACAGCACCGTGCCGCCGATTGCCAACTATGACGATCAGTTCGAGCCAGATCCGGAACTGGGCGACTTGAATCTGGCGCGCGGCGGCAAGTACAACGTCCAGTATGCGCTGCGGCTGGGCGCCGGTTTCGGTTCCCATGTGGCGATGACGCTCTTGCGCAAAGTGGCGCAGGTCGAAGAACGCGTGGACCCACCGCGCTATCAACACTGGCTGGCGGCAGTTTCGGGGTATGAATCGCCTCAACTGGAGATCGTGCAGCGGACGCTGCGGGTGCGCCATGAAGGAGCGCCGCAAAAGCCGCCGGCGAAATCGAACTGGCGCTTTGGTCAACCGCCGCTGGAATGGGCCACCTCGCAACCTCAGCCCGCGTCGACGCCGGCCATGCGCGGCGAAACACCCCAGCCGCGCGCCGAAGCGCAACGGGTGGCTGCGCCGGCGACGTCGGCAGCGGCGGCGTCGGCGGTGAGTGCGTCGACGGTACCGGCCGCGCCGGGCGGTGGGTCGGCGCCGGTGGCGGCGGATTACGAGTCAATCAAGGCCTATGTGCTGGGTCTGGTAAGCGAGAAGACGGGTTACCCGGTGGAGATGCTGGATTTGGGTCTGGACCTGGAGGCAGATTTAGGGATTGACACGGTGAAGCAGGCCGAGTTGTTTGCCGAGATGCGGGCGCACTATAACGTGCCGCGGCGGGAGGATTTGCGCCTGGCCGATTACAACACGCTGGAGAAGGTGATACGCTTCTTTGCCGAGGCAGTGAGTGGATCGACGGCGTCGGTCAGCGCGGCGGTTGCGCCGGAGGCAGCGGCGACGTCGGCGGTGAGTGCGTCGACGACCTCGGCCGCGCCGGGCAGTGCAGGAGTCATCAAGCGGCGCGTGCCGGTGCCGGTGCTGCGTCCGCGCCTGGACCTGTGCCAGCCGACCGGCGTGACGCTGGAGGCTGGTCAGCGCGTCCTGGTGATCGGCGATGGCGGCAAGGTGGCCTCCGCCTTGATGCGCCGTTTGAAGTCCCGCAAGGTGGAAGTTCTCCTTCTTACCCCATCTGATTTGCCGCAGGCGGCGGAAAAGATCGCTGCCTGGCGCGAGGCAGGCGCCATTCAAGGCGTCTATCATCTGGCGGCGCTGGATGTCGAACCGCCGCTGGCAGAGATGACCCCCGAACTCTGGCAGCAGGCTGTGGAAAGCCGTCTCTATGGCCTTTACCACGTCCTGCGCGCGTTGCCGGAGGAGGTTTTCCTGGTATCTGCCACGCGCTGCGGCGGCCTGTTCGGGTATCAGCCGGAAGGCGCCACCGCGCCATTGGGCGGTCTGGTCAGCGGTTTCACGAAGGCTATCGCCATGGAACGTCCTCAGGCGTTCGTCAAAGTGGTGGACTTTGCTCCCGAAGCGCCGGCCAGTCAGGTAGCGAGCCGCCTTGTGGATGAGACTCTCTTCGATCCGGTGGTGACGGAAGTTGGCTGGCTGGGCGAACAACGCTATACCATTGTCAATCGCCCGACGCCGTTGGGAGAAACGGCCAACCTGAATCTGGACTCGACCAGCGTCTTTCTGGTCAGTGGTGGGAGCGGCGGGATTACCGGCCGCGTCGTCCTCGATCTGGCGCGACAGACGCAGGGCCGTTTCTATCTGGTCGGCATCGAGCCGGCGCCTGACCCGCAGGACGCCGATTTGCAAAGTCTGCGTCGCGATCGCGAGGCCTTCCGCCGCGAACTGATGGCGCGCCTGATGGCGCAGGGCGAAAAGGTGACGCCGGTGCAACTGGAAGGCCGGCTGGTAGCGATGGAGCGCATGGCGGCTTTGCTCGACGTGATGGAAAAGATACGCGCTCTGGGCGCGCAGGTCACGTACCTGACGGCGGATGTGACGCGCGCGGAAGATGTGGAAAGGGTTGTCGAGGCCGTGCTTCAGGCGGAAGGACGGGTGGACGTGCTCGTGCACGCGGCCGGCATTGAACGCTCGCGCAAACTGGAGCAGAAGCCATTTGACGAATTCCGTCTGACGGTGGCCATTAAAGCCGATGGTTTCTTCCATATCTTCAAGGCGCTGGAAGCGCGTCAGCAATGGCCACGGGCAATGGTCTTCTTTGCCTCCATTGCCGGACGTTTTGGCAACACCGGTCAGACCGATTATTCGGCGGCCAACGATTTCCTAGATCGCCTGGCTTCGGCCATGCGTCGGCAGTATCCGCACATTAAGACCGTTGCGCTGGATTGGGGGCCCTGGGGCGAGGTAGGCATGGCCGCGCGCGGTTCAATACCGGAGCTGATGAGGCGCGCCGGCGTGGAGATGATGCCGCCGGAGGAAGCCGCGCCGATGGTTTATCGGGAACTGGTCTATGCCCCGGCCGGTGAGGCGGTCTTGTGCGGCGCGCTGGGAATGATGGAAAAGACCTGGCCGGCCGATGGCGGCCTGGACCTGGAAAAGGCCAACGCGGCCCTGACGGAAGGCAACCCACCACACGTCATGCTCAGCCGGGTGAGCGGCCTTGACCTGCACGCGGGCGTTATCCTGGAAGCCGAACTTGACCCAACCGTGGAACCCTTCCTGCGCGATCACGCGCTGGATGGTACGCCACTCCTGCCGGGCGTGATGGGCATCGAGGGATTCTCTGCCGCCGCGCAACACATTGCCACTACCCTGGCTGCGCAGAAGGGCGCGTTGCGCGTGGCCCGTCTGGAAGACGTGCAATTCCTGACTCCGTTCAAGTTCTACCGTAACCAGCCGCGTCGCCTGACCTGGAAGGCGCAGGTAGTCAGAGAGGCAGCCGGCCTGGTGGCGTACGTGACGCTGGAATCGAGTCTGACCCGGCTGGGCGGAGCAGTGGACCACCAGCGCCATTTCGCTGGCAAAGTCTGGTTGATGCCCGAAACGGAACAACGGCAGGCGCCACAGAGTCAGCCGCCGCAGATTGATGAGACGGCAGCAGTTAATGCCGACCATATCTATCGCCTTTACTTCCATGGGCCGGCGTTTCAGGTGCTGGAAAGCGTCGCGCCGGCGAATGGCCATGTGGTGGGCCGACTGCGCGCTGAGCGGCCTCCCATCCTCGCGACAGAGCAACCCTTGTTGACCGCGCCGGTTTTGCTGGAATTGTGTCTGCAAACCGCCGGCATCTGGGAGGCCGGAAAGACAGGCGTGCTGGCTCTGCCGCGTGCGATCGAGCGCGTCACGTTCTACGAAGTCCAACCGAACGGCGAAGCCGTTTACGCGGAAGTCCGCCCGGTGCAAGACGCCGAGGGTTTGCGCTTCGACGCGCGCGTGGTAGATGCGAGTGGACGCGTCTATCTGGAACTGGAAGGCTACCGCACCAGTCCGCTGCCCTATTCGGTCGGCGAGGAACTCCTGCAGCCGCTCCGGATACTGGTGAAAGGCGGGCATGGCGTGCGCGAGGACACGGCGGAGCGCGCACTTTAGGCGGCGTCGGTGAAGATCGGGCGCGGCGAACTTCTGTAGCGCCGCGTGGCAGGTTACGGCATGATTTCCTGGTTGCTTCTGGAGAGCGCCGCGGGAGAGAGGGGTCTCCCCTGGCGGGACGATTTCCTTTCTCCGCGTGAAAGGCAGCATCTGGAGAGGCTGCGCTTCCCGCGTCGGCGTCAGGAGTGGTGGTTGGGGCGCTATGCGGCGAAGGTGCTGTTGAGTCGCGCGGAGCCGACGTTGGCGGCGCGACCGTTCTCGGCAGTGGAAATTCTCCCTGAAGGCGGCGGCGCGCCGGTGGCCTTTGTGGATGATGAGCCGCTGCCCGGCGTGCTGTCCATCAGTCACCGCGCCGGCCTGGCGTTCGTCGCCTGGCAACCCGCCGGGGGAGAACTCGGCGTGGATGTGGAACTTGTTGAACCGCGCCCGTCCAGTTTTGAGACCGATTATCTCACCGCGCAGGAGCAAGAGGCGCTGACCCGTGTGCCGGATAGTCAACGCGCGCTGGCGGTGACGCTTTTCTGGAGCCTGAAGGAAGCGGCGCTCAAGGCGCTGCGGCAGGGGCTGCGCCTGGACACGCGACAGGTGGAAGTCAACTTGCCGGAACTGGGCACCGGCGGCCAGGCGTGGCAATCCTGCGTGGTCATCAACCCGGCCCTGTCGCGGCGCTGGCAGGGTTACTGGCGCGGCTGGGGAAAGGCTGTCTTGACGGTAGTGACAGACCTGAAGGAGCCGCAACTGGAGCAGGTGGGTTATCTGGTGGCAACGGAAAGCGGCTGGCAGTAGGGTGCCTTCGGCAGACCTTGTGGGGGAGCGGTAATGTATCCTTCGTTGTAACTACCTACCATGGCTAATGGAGAACCCTCTGCCTCTTGTCATTGCGAGCGTAGCGAAGCAATCTCCCGGCAAGCAAGGGGATTGCTTCGCCGCCTGCGGCGGCTCGCAATGACAAGGATGGATATGTGGGTAGGTTGTTACGATTCCAAGACGCAAATTGTTACATTTTTCACTTGACAGGTGTTGTATAATACTTAATGGCTTCGTTATCGAAAGGGAGAAATATGCTCGCACAACATGATATGGATTGTGGGGGAAGTGATGGCGCTTGTGCATCAATCATGCTCGTCCCATCCCCGCGTTCTGATGAACATGAGGACAATTGTGCCTGTGCAGGCGAGTATTTGCGCGCCCGCGCGAGGGACAATGAAGATGATTGTGCCTGCGCCACCGAGAACCAGGCCATTGCCTGGCAACTTGCGCCCCAAACGATTTTCCAGCCGCTGACCACAGATAAAGTCCTGCTTGCCAATCCGGCCGTGGACGGCAGTCTGATGGTGCTCGACCGGCAGGCGGCGGCGCTGTTTACTGCTCTGACTGCTCCTCCTCCAGAGAGCGACTGCGCGCTTGCCTCCCGCCTGGTCAACGACTGTGCCCCGCTGTTCCCGGCAGAACAGGTGCGCGGACTGACGCGGCAGGGGCAGCGGATGGGGTTGCTGGTACAGGCGGAAAGTAACTGCGCCTGTGCCGCCACCGATCCGACCTGCGGCCTGCCGCGCGCCGTGCCGGGTGCCCTCACCGCCTGGCTGCACCTCACCGACCGCTGCAACCTGCGCTGTGACTACTGCTACCTGCCGCACGTGCGCGAGGACATGTCGCCCGGAACAGGCCGCGCCGCAATTGACGCTACCTTCCGCTCGGCGATTGCCAACGGCTTCGAGCAGGTGAAATTGAAATACGCCGGCGGGGAGCCGCTGCTGCGCTTCCCGCTCATCGTGGAGTTGCATCAGTACGCCCAAAAACAGGCCGAAGAACACGGTCTCGGCCTCGAAGGCGTGGTGCTGAGCAACGGCACGCTTCTCACCGGTTCAATGGCCTCTACCCTCCGCACTCTCGGCCTCCGCTTGATGATTTCGCTCGACGGACTGGGCGCGTATCACGACGCTCATCGCCGTTACGCCGGCGGACGCGGCTCCTTCGCCGATGTGGCCGAAGCCGTGGATCTGGCCCTGGCGCACGGCCTGACGCCCAGCATCTCGGTCACGGTCAGCAGCCGCACAGCCGAGGGATTGGCCGATGTCATGGCCTGGATTCTGGCGCGCGAGTTGCCTTTCAGCCTGAACTTCTACCGCGAGAACGATCTCTCCGCCTCGCATGAAGATATGCGCCTGGATGAGCAGAAAATCATTGCCGGGATGCTAGCGGCGTTCAAGGTCATCGAAGAGAATCTGCCGCGGCGCCCCTTCCTCGGCGGAATCATTGACCGCGCCGACCTGTCCATCGGTCACACGCACACTTGCGGGGTGGGACAGAATTACCTGGTTTTTGACCAGAACGGGCAGGTCGCCAAGTGTCAGATGCTCATCCGCAAGCCGGTTACGGACGTCCACGCGGCAGACGCGCTGGCGCTGGTCCGCACCGACCGGCTCGGGGTCCAGAACGTTTCGGTGGACGAGAAGGAAGGCTGCCGCGACTGCCAGTGGAAGTACTGGTGCGCTGGCGGCTGTCCGCTGGCGACGTATCGGGCGACGGGGCGGTACGACGTCAAATCGCCGAATTGCAACATCTACCGGGCGCTGTTCCCCGCAGCGCTGCGCCTGGAGGGGTTGCGCCTGCTGAAGTATCAGGATGACCCCGAAGTGGTCGAAAAGATTGTGATTTGAAACGAACCCTCCCGCCGAGCAGACGGGAGGGTTTTTGCAGGGAGGATGTAGGAGGAGAAACTGGCCTCAGGTCATTGCTCACAAGTTAAGGTCTTTTTAGGTTCGTCAAGGGTGTTTTCTGGAATGGGTTTGGCGTTCAGAAGCATCATTTACGCTAATTTGTCTATTCAGCCCGTAAATTTTTACCGTCCCAGCAGGACAAAAATCGGCAAAACAGCGGTTTTGAGTAAGAAAAGGCTCTTGACAGAGTTCCAAATTGCTTAACTTGTGAGTGACGCAGTTAGCGGAAACTACAGTTGTAAGCGATACAGAAGACAATCGTAACTATTTAGCCCTGTCTCAAAACCGTTGTGGATGTCATGGCGAAGAACGTTCTTTGCGACGAAGCAATCCCCAGACACTCCATGTAGCCTGATAAAGGGGAGATTGCTTCGCCAGAAAACGGCTCGCAATGACGTGGCTGAGTAGTTACAGACAATCTTTTTTTGCATGTCCCATCTATCCTATGGTCCAGCCCGACATACAATGCCCGCCGACGTCCCCCCCTTTGGGGCAATGACTGGCCAGGATCCTGGCAAAGTCTACTCCCAGATTCCCGGCCTGTTGTTTTGGTTCTCCCCCTTGTGCTCCTGGCCAGTTGACGATGGCCCGAGCGCTATAGGAATCATCATCGCCGTCTGGCTCGTAAGAGGAAAGAATAAAGAGCTTCAAAACCGCCAGCCGGCTCGAGTTCCTCGTAATTGGACCATTGGGTTTCGACATGCATCGTCGTATCGATGTAAGCCAGGTGGTTGGTGTTGAGGCCTTGGTGCCCCGCCTCGTCCATAATTCGTCTCAGGTTGTCTTTAACCACGTTGGGATCGGCTGCGCTCCAGACATGGTTAGTTTTCGCTGGTGCTTTGTCAGGTAACTTTTTGCACCGAATCAGCAACTGCTCCACGTGCTTTATGCAAGTGTCACCCGGCTGAGAAGACGAGACGCAGGAAACGAAACTCGTAACTACCTACCCATTTTACTGTGAATGGCGTTAAACTATACCCATGCCTGAACCAGCAGCATTAAAACGACAACCGCTCCGTTCCTGCGTCTTGAGGGTTTGGAAATAGAGTTGGACCTGCGCCCTCGCTTCACGCTTTACCGTGCTGGTCACCCCGCGCACGCTTGCGTTTGCCCGCCAGATTGCCTTTGAGAGCGGATTCTCCCTCCTGCCTTTATGCTACGTCTTTCCGGCTCTTCCCCTGCGGGGCATACGATGCCCTTTCCTGCCCTGAAAAAATCTGCCGAGGCTTCAACAGAGAAAAAATTATGAACCGCCGCCACACTTCGCATCATCCCGTTCCTGCAGGAACAACACTCTCCGAAACTTCCCCGCAGGTCGCTGCCATTATCCCGGCCTACAACGAGGCCAGATGGATTGGCGCTATCCTGGAAGTATTGCGCCCGGTGGGCCTCCTGAGCGCAATCATCGTCGTGGATGATGGCTCGACCGACGGCACGGCGGAGATCGTGCGCCGTGCGGCTATGGCCGATCCGCGCCTGCACCTGCTGCAGCATGAGAGGAACCTGGGCAAAGGGCAGGCTATTTTTACTGCCTGTGCCGCCACCCGCGCGCCTTATCTTTTGCTCCTGGATGCTGATTTACAGGGCCTGACCCCAGCCCATGTCGAGATGCTGATTCGCCCCGTCCTCGGTGGGCAGGCTGATATGACCCTGGGGCTGTTCCGCGGCGGGCATCTCAACACCGATCTCTCTCACTGGTTAACTCCCTGGTTGAGCGGTCAACGCTGTCTGCGTGCCGAACTGCTGGAGGCGGTCCATCGGGAGGCGGCGGCCGGCTATGGTTTTGAGACGGCGCTGACGGTGGCAGCCGCGCAACATGGTTACCGCACGCGCCGGGTGCCGTTGCATGGCGTCTGGCATCCTCCCAGCGAATTCCATCGCAAGTATGGCTTGCTCTGGCGGATGAGGATGTACGGGCAAATTGTGCGCGCCTGGCAGGTGAGCGGCGGCTGGAAGGCCTGGTGGCGGCGTTTCCGCAAACGCCTCTCCCCTTTTGTGCTTTTCCTGCTCCTGGCTTTGCTGGTACTGATACAGTATCGAGGCTGTGCCACTTCCGCCTCGTCTGAAACGCTCGCCCGCCTCCATGAATTGCCGCCGCTTGAGTTGACGGATGTGCAGCGTCTGATGGTGTTTGCGCCACACCCCGATGACGAGACGCTGGCTGCCGGCGGCGCGATCCAGATCGCCCGCCAGCACGGGGCGCAAGTGCAAGTGGTGATTGTCACCAACGGGGATGGGCAGGTCTTTGCCCCGTCTATCCTGGACAGGCGCCCGCGACCCTCGCCACAGGATTACCTTCGGCTGGGATTGCGCCGTCAACAAGAATCGCTGGCTGCCCTGCGCTTGCTCGGCGTGCCGGAAGGGGATGTGATCTTCCTCGGCTATCCCGATCGCGGGCTGCTTCCCATGTGGCTGGCAGACTGGCAAACGCAGTGCCCGTTTACCGCGCCCTACACGAAGGCTCGTGCGGATCCGTACTCGAATGCCTACGACCCTCACGCCGAATACTGTGGCCGCAACCTGTTGGCCGATCTTCGCCTCCTGCTGGAGCAGGATCGTCCCGATCTGATCCTGCTGCCGCACCCCGCCGATCAGCACCCGGATCACCGCGCCCTGAGCGCGTACGTGCGCCTGGCGGTGGCCCTGGAAGAGAAGGATCACCCGGACTATCAGCCACGCCTGTGGGGCTATCTGGTGCATTACGCTTCCTTTCCCCAGCCGCGCGGCCACCTTCCCCAACAGGCATTGCTCCCACCTGAACGTTTGAAGGGGCGCGAAGCCTGGGGCCAGCTGGACCTCTCGCCGCAGCAGACGGCCCTGAAAGCCCAGGCGATCCGGCAATATCCTTCTCAGGTACTGCTGCTCGGCAATTTTCTTCCCAGTTTCGCCCGGCGGAACGAACTTTTTACCGAGATCCTCTTACCTTCTCTGGCCGGCATAGATTTCCAGCGACTTTCGCTGCCGGCTGCGACCGTTGCCGAGTCTGGCGACCCCGATCATGCCGCTGTCACCCGCCTGGATGACTTACCCGTGCGCGGCAATGCCATTGTAGACTGGCAAATTCTCAGGTTAGGCAGCAATATCCTTGTGAAATTGCAAACGCAAAGAGAATTGCTCCCGGCCCAACAAGTGATATTCCTGGTGAAGACCCCCGACGGGCATACGAGAAGACTTAAATTAAAACCGGACGGCTGGCTATTTGGTGCCACGACGTATTTGGGGCAGCTTGATCTGGGCGAAATGGGGTATCCGGAGGTGCTCGCATTTTCGGCGGAGGTACGCGAAATGCGTCTTCTGCTAGCAGAAAGTGGCTGGCAGATGGTCAGGATTGGGGAGGGTTTTTATCCTTGAGTTCACTGTAAAAATAACCAAGAGCGTACCGCAACATGGAATGCGGACGACAGGTTGTCTTTGGCGTGCTATCGTCACAGGCTGGCAGCGCGGCGGCATGCACCTGCCTTTGAGCCAGTATATCACACAGCGCGTTCCACGGCTGTAAATGGCCTCGCCCGCAGTCCGCGCCTGATTGCTTTTCGCAGGTATAATGCAAGTATGAATGGGAAAGTGGTCCTGACTATTGGCATTGCCGGCGGCTCCGGTTCGGGAAAAACCACCGTCGCCCAGATGATTCTGCAGCGCGTTGGGCCGGAGCGGATTTCGTTTCTGCAACATGACGCCTACTATAAGGACTTGAGCGGTTTGCCGCCCGCGCAACGCGCCGAGGTCAATTTTGACCACCCCAACGCGCTGGAAACCGACCTGCTGATTGCCCACATCCGCCAGCTGCAAAACGGCCAGGCGGTGGAGGTGCCGGTGTATGATTTTGCGACTCACAGCCGCACCAACCGCACGATTCATATTGAGGCCCGGCCGGTAATTCTGGTCGAAGGGATTCTGCTCTTCGTGGAACCAGCCCTGCGCGAGTTGTTCGACATCAAAATCTTCGTTGACACCGATGCCGATATCCGTTTCATCCGTCGCTTGCAGCGCGATCTTGCCGAGCGCGGACGCACGACCGAGTCGGTGATCAAGCAGTATCTGGCTACCGTTCGCCCGATGCATCTGGAATTCGTGGAACCCTCGAAACGCTACGCCGATGTCATCATTCCGGAAGGCGGCTATAACCTGGCCGCGCTGGAGATGGTTGTGGCGCGCATCGAGACCATGTTGCACTGAAGGAGAAACCCTTGTTCCCCGACCGCGAAAGTCAAAGGGATGCGTCCGGGAAGGTTGTCTGCCGAGGGCGATGGCGAACGGCGGAAGGTGACGCGCCGTCAGGCGCGTCCAGGCCGCGCGCGCGCCCTCTCCTGACCGTCCTGCGTGTGCTGACGTTGCTGGCCATTCTGGCGCTGACGCTGTATCTGTACCGTGTGCGCGAGCAGGCGGAGCAGCTGGCCATTTACGGCTATCCCGGTATCTTTCTGCTGGCGTTGCTGGCGAACGCCACCATCTTCCTGCCCGCGCCCGGCGTGGCCGTCGTCTTTGCAATGGGGAACGTTTTTCACCCGTGGGGGGTGGCGCTGGCCGCCTCGCTCGGCGGCGCCCTGGGTGAATTGAGCGGCTATCTGGCCGGCTTTAGCGGCAGAGCGGTGATTGGCAGCGGCGAGAAGCAACAGCGTGTTGCGCACTGGGTGCAAACGTATGGGCCTTATGCCATTCTCCTGCTGGCGGCCATTCCCAACCCGGTCTTCGACATTGCCGGCATTGCCGCCGGCGTCGTGAAAATGCCGCTGTGGCGCTTTCTCCTGTTTTGCTGGCTGGGGCAATTGCTGAAGATGTTGTTCTTTGCTTATGCCGGTCACTATTCCCTGAACTGGCTCGGCATGAGCCGCTAGCCGCCTATCCGGTCAGGCGCGGCGGAGGGCCCGTAACCTATGGCGCAGACGCAGCCAGAGGTGCACGGCAGCGCGTTGTTCACGTCGATTCAGGGGGCGCGGCGCGTAGAGCACGCGCGCGTACAGTTCGGTCAGGCGGTGCAAATCGGCCTCGAACGCGGCCTGAAGAGGCGCAAAAGGCCAGGACGGGCGCAGACGCGCGCTCAGACGGGCGGCGAATTCATGCGGCGTTCCTCCGGCGGTCAGGCGGATGCCGAAGCGTTGCCCCAGGCGGTAGAGGCGGCGATAAAGCACGCGCAACGTCTGGGATGGCGGGAGCAGATAAAGCCACCCGTAGGCGAGCAGCCGGTAAAGCCCAACCAGCGCCAGGACGCCCAGCGCCAGCCAGCCGCTATACCGTCGCAGGCGCGCCAGCCAGACGCGTCGCAGAATGGCCTGTGGCGAACCGCCTCTTTCCATTGGCTGCGGCACCGGCACGGACGAGGCAAGGCTGGCCTCCCCCAACGGTCGCTCAATAGGCGCCAGGGCGGCTGTCGGCTCAAACTCTACCCAGCCGATGCCGGGAAAATAGATTTCCGCCCAGGCATGGGCGTTGGCCGCAACCACGACGAAGCGATGGCTGGCCTCGTCAAAGATTCCACTGGAGTAACCGGTCACCAGGCGGGCCGGCAGGCCGGCGGCGCGTGCCAGCACGACCATCGCCGTCGCATAGTAGTTGCAGTAGCCCCGTTGCAGGTCAAACAGGAAATAATCTACCGCGTCGCGGTTGGGCGGCGGCGCCGGGGCGGTCTCATCATAAGGAAAGCCGCGCAGATACGTTTCGATGGCAACGGCTTTATCGTAGGGGGTAGGTTGGAGGGCGGTCAGGTCGAGGGCCACGTCACGTACCCGTGAGGGCAGGTTTTCGGGCAATTGCAGGTAACGCGTCACAATGCCCGGCGGATATTCTGTGCCGGCCTGACGCAACTGCGCCACGGTTACGTCCGGCAGAAGGGTGGTGACTTCGTATCGTTGCGCCTCGCTGTGTGCTTCCACCATATCGCCTGCCGCGCGCCACCAGACGTGATAGGGTTGATTGACGCTCACCAGCGTCCCGGCGAAAACCAGAACGTCGTCCCCGGTGAGGCGTTCAACAGTCTGGTAAGTCCGCTGCAGGCCAGGCGGCGTTGCGCCCTCCTGCGGCCAGAGAGACTCGCCGGCGGCGAACGCCTCTTCGGTAGCATAGAGCGAGGTCCAGCCACGACCATTGTAGCGTTCGAACGTCTGCGCTCGCCAGTAATAACGCGGCGCGGTATCACGCACGTGACCATAAAGCCGCGCGGCAGGCGGCAGAGGTTGATAGCCGGCCACCTGCACATACAGGATAACGGTCTGGGAAAGTTGAGGCGCGCCCTGGATGAGCAGGGTTTCTGTGCGCATGGTGCCACCGCTGCGTCTGGCGCCCGCGGCGACCGGTGTTTGTTCCAGTCCCAACGAACGCGCCAGTTCCTCGTTGCGCCGCGCCTCCAGCATGTCCTGAATGCGCTCGGCGATCTCGCGGAGAGAAATGGACGGCAACAGGCCGCCCGTTGTCATCAACAGCACCGCCAGGCCGACCACGGCGAACGCCAGTTCTCCCTCGATGTCGGCGCGATCGAGGCGGGCGCGCACCCAGCGTTGCAGGGCTTGCCGGTAACCGCCCAACCCCTGCAAGAGGACCAGCGCCCCGCCTGCCAGCGCGAGGTAGAGGTATGCGTCTCGCGTGCCCGTATAGTAACCGACGAACGCCAACACGGCCAGAGCCGGCAAGAGCGCCGTCAGAGCCGCGCTTCGACGCTGCATCCACCACGCCGCCCAGACGGTCATCAGCCACAAGCCCATGCCCCACAGGAGGGCGGTGACCAGCGGATCGAGAATGACATTGCCGCTGCGCGCCACCTGAAACCAGAGCGCAAAGCGGCTCATCAAGGTTGCCAGATGATCCAGAAAGTCCCCCCAACGTTCGCTCAAAAGTGGCAACCCCTCTTTTCCCTGACGCAGAACGGTCATCAGGGCGAGCAGCACCGCGCCGGTTGGCTTTGCCAGGCGGCCGGTAGTCAACAACAGCCCCAGGGCGCCGATCAGCATGGCCGCGGGAGCGGCCAGCCAGCCGCGCCAGCGGCCTCGCGCCAACAAGCAGCCGGTTCCCACGCCGAGCAAAAGAATCCAGAAAGCGCCGGCCTGCCTGACAGCCGGTACCATGCGCGCCAGGCCGGCCATGATCACCCCCAGCGCCAGCCAGAGCAGACTCCATTGCAGGAGCGTCTCGGCGCCAAAACGGCGCGCCAGCCAGCGTATCAGGCGAAACGCAGGCGCGTTCATCCCAGTTTCCTCCAGCCTGTATCGCGCGGTTTGCGCACCGGCACCGCCTTGCCGGGGCCGACAATGCGCCACTCCCATTGCCCTTCCTGGCCGGGCGCGGGAAAGCGGTTGAGCAGTTCACGCCTGACCAGCGTGCAGGCAATCTGGTAGTCGTGCAACAGGGCCATCGCACCGCTGGCATCCGCCTCGCCGCCGAATGAGCGCGGGTCAAGCAGGAAAACGCTGGGGGCGATGGAGGCGCGCAGCAGGCGCGTCAACGGCGCAAGCCAGTCGGCGGTCACGTTGGGCGTGATGAGAATCACGCTCGCGCCGCGCTGGAGAGAAGGCTGCGCCTGTTTGAGCAGCGCGCTCAAGGACTCCTGACCGTTCTGGAGGACGGCCAGCGCGCGCAAAATGGACAGCAGTTGTCCTGAATGACAGGCCGGCGGTAGCCAGACCAGTTCCTGCCCACAAGTTACCAGGCCAACGGGGTGGCCGCGCCGCAAGCCTAAATCGGCCAGCGAGGCGGCCAGGATGATCCCGTGTTCGGTTGTGGAATCGTCGCCGCTGCCGGCCTGCACCGCCGCTTCCAGGTCGAGAAAGATCCACCAGTCGCTGGCCGGGGTATGGTCAAACTGGCGCACGTAGAGCGCCTCCCGCCGCGCCGAAGTCGGCCAGTGAATCGCCTTGAGCGGATCGCCGGCCACGTACTCGCGCACCGTTTCCACGCTGACGGTACTCTCCAGCGCCGAACGGCGCGCGCGTCGCCCCTCCCCTGCCTGTCCGCCGGGCGCGATAGTCACCGCTGGCAGGGGGAAAACAGGCGGCAAGACCAGTAAGGCGAGGGTTTCCGGCGCGCGGACCTCTACGGCATAGATCCCCAGCGGATCTGCCGCGTGCAGGGTAGCCGGGCCGAGGGTATACAGCCCGCGCCGGGTGCAGACCTGCTCGACTTTCCAGACCGTTTGCGTACGACCCCACACGGCAGTTACCCGCCCGGCCTGATAATGGGGCAGTGTCGAGTGATCCTCGATTTCCAGCCAGAGGGCCGGCGCCCAACCCGGATTGAAAACGGTAAAGCGTTCCTCCAGCCGGTCGCCGACTTGCGCCCAGCCGTAGCGCATCTCCCGCCGCAAGAGCAGGCTGCGCTGCAGCGAATGCGCCCAGAAAAACCCCACCAGCCAGCCCCCGCCCAGGATAAGCAACAGGGTCATCCAGGCGCGAGCCGGCCAGAACAGTTGCAACAGGAGCAACAGGGCCGTCACAACCGGCCAGAGCGGTGTGGCCAGACGCAGGCGTGCTCTGGGGGTGAGCGCGTTCATCGACATTCAAAAGGATAATGCGACGTCCGAGGCATAGACGCGGATCGCCGCTTCCCCGCTGACCGGGCATTTGTACTCACACAGGCCGCAGCCAATACAGGCCTCGCGGCGGACGACCGGCCCGGCGGCATTCTGCTCGCGTCCCCGACCGCGCCCTCCATTGCCGTGCCCCGGCAGGTGGATTGCCTTTTGCGGACACATCTCAACGCAAATCGTACAGGCTATCCCATCGGCCCAGGCCAGACAACGTTGTTCGTCAATATAGGCTTTGCCGATGACCTGTCGTTTCTTCTCGGCCAGGGGCAGGGGAGGAATGGCCTGTGTCGGGCATACCTGACCACAGGCGTTGCATTCGTAGTCACAGTACCCCAGGCGTGGGATGAGCACCGGTGACCCAAAGCCTTCCAGTCCGGCTTCCAACACTGCCGGCTGAAGGGCATTGGTCGGGCAAACGCGCACGCACTCGCCACAACGGATGCAGCGCGTCAGGGCCAGGAGGTCATCGTTGACCAGTGGTGTCCCTGGCGGACGAAGCAGGAAAGGCGATGCACGTTTTGCCAGCAGGCCGCTCTTTCCCAGGGCCAGCGCGGCCGCGCTGACGCCAACCGTAGTGAGGAACGCCCGCCGCCCCGGATCGTAGGTGTTCCATTGCGGCTGTGGCCAGCGGGCTGTGAAGGTGGTCTGGCCGCGCGGACAACTCTCCAGGCAGGCCAGGCACAGGGTGCACTCGGACGGGTCGCTGGCGTAGTTCCGCGCCGGGTCAATGGTGCCGGTGGGGCAGGCAGTGCTGCATAACACACACCCCGGACATTCTCCCTTGAGTGTGCGGCGGAAGAGAGCGATTTTACTCAACCAGCCGAGCAGACCGCCCAGCGGACACAGGTAACGGCACCAGAAACGTTCCGCCAGTCCGTTCAGGGCGATGATGGCGACGAACAGCCCACCGAACAGGAGGGCATCCTTGAAAAACGCCGGCGCGCTGGGCAGGAGCGAGGGCCGGAGATGGCTGTCGAACCAGAGCACCGGTCGGACGAGGAAAGGCAGGCGTACCATTCCCTGCTCGAGCAGGCTCACGGCGCGGTCGAGCGCCGGCCAGATGGCAGTCGTCAACGAGCGGAGCAGCAGGGTCAGCGGATCGAACGCCAGCAGCGTCAGGTTGCCGAAAAACGCCAGGGTGAGGATGGCGACCAACAGGAGGTACTTCAATTTACGCCAGGATTCGGCCGGCGGGCGACGTTTGCCGCGCAACCCCTTCAACGGAAACAAATCGAGGATGGTGCCGAGGGGGCAGAGCCAGCCGCACCAGGCACGCCCGGCGATGAGCGTGAGCAGGATGGTGAGCAGCGCCAGGGTCGCGCCGCTCAACAGGGTACGACCGGCCAGCGAGTGCGCCAGCATGGCTAACGGATCCAGACGCAAGGGAAGGTTGACGGTAGCACCGTCCCAGCCACCCTGACGCGTCATCAGGAACAACGACAGAAAGGCAATCAGGCTCAAATACTGCACGGCACGGCGCGCGTTGACCCAGGCATGACCGCGCGGGTTGACAATCTTTCTGCTCATGGCATACTCCCAAAGCGTCTCTCTCTATTGTTCCTTCCGCGAGCCTTTCTTTTTGTGGCCTTCGGCGAGGATGCGGATGGGGGTGCCCAGGAAACCATATGCGGCGCGCAAGCGGTTTTCCAGGTAGCGCTGGTAGGAGAAGTGCAACAGGCGGGCATCGTTGACGTGTAGCACGAAGGTTGGCGGGTCAACCCGCACCTGCGAGGCGTAGTAAATTTTTAACTGTCGCCCCGCGTGGCCTGGCGGAGGATAGGCGTCTTGCGCCTCCAGCAGGATTTTGTTCAAATGGGACGTGGCAATGCGCGCCAGACGCTCCTCCTGCACGCGCAGCGCCAGCGGCAGCACCTGATCCACCCGCTGCCCGGTTTTGGCGGAGATGAAAAGCAACGGCACGTAATCCATGAAGTTGAGCGCCTGCCGCACCTGCTGGCTGTATGCCTCCATGGTCTGACTGTCTTTGGGCACGGCATCCCATTTGTTTACGAGCACCACGCACGATTTCCAGGCGTCGAGGATAAAGCCAGCGATATGGGTATCCTGAGCGGTAATGCCGGCCTGGGCGTCCACCACCAGCAAGACGACATCGGCGCGTTCGATGGCTTTGAGCGCGCGCAGGACGCTGTACTTTTCCACGCCCGGCTCGATCTTGCCGCGGCGGCGTATGCCGGCGGTGTCAATCAACGTGATGGGCACGCCGTCGTATTCCAGATGCGTATCAATCGCGTCGCGGGTGGTGCCGGGGATGGGGCTGACGATGGCGCGTTCTTCCCCTACCAGGCGGTTGAGCAAACTGGATTTGCCGGCGTTTGGTTTGCCGACGATGGCAATCTTGACCGATTCGTCTGCCTCTTCTGCCTCCTGCGTTGGGAAGATGGCGACCAGAGCATCGAGCAAATCGCCGATTCCCAGACCGTGCAGGGCGGAAATGGGATAGGGATCGCCCAGCCCCAGTTCATAGAATTGCGTTGCGGCGGCGCGCAGGCGCGGGGTCTCGCATTTGTTGACGACGAGGAAGATCGGCGGCCAGGGGGCGCCATCCACCAGGCGCTGGTGGCGACGCAGAATCTCGGCCACTTCGCGGTCGGGCGGCGTGACGCCGGCCTCGCCGTCGGTCAGGAACAGCACGGCGTCCGCCTCGCGCACGGCCATGAGCGCCTGTTGACGGATGGCGGGGATGAAATTCGCCGAACCTGTCGAAAGCGGCGTGCGCCCTCCCTCGCTGGGGTCAATGCCGCCGGTGTCCACGAGGTCAAAGGGCCGCCCGTTCCACTCTGCTTCGGCCACTAGCCGATCGCGCGTTGTGCCGGGCGTCTCGTCCACGATGGCCAGACGCTGACCAATCAGGCGGTTGAAGAGCGTGCTTTTGCCCACGTTGGGGCGACCGACCAGAGCGACAACCGGTTTCGTCACCATTTTACGGCCTTACGCAGCAGGCGAGATGGTTACTTCAACCGTTTCCGGCAGGAGGGATTCTACCTTCACGCCCTCGATGGTTATTTCCACCCTGGGCTGCAATTGATAGGTGCCGGCTTCCAATCCCTCGAGGTCAATGACCACGCGCACATCGGAAAGGCGCAGCGCGTCCAGCATCGGCAACGGCCCGGTCAGAATCACATCCACAAATTGCGGCGAGATTCGCGCTTGCAGGCCGTCTTTCAGGTTGACGATTTCCACCGGGCGGCCTGTCAGCGTCAGGCTACCTTCTATGGGCATAATGCCTACCTGAACCAGCACGCGCGGTTCGCCGACTACGGAAATCCCGTTCGGCAAAATCAGGGCCAGCGGCACCTCGAAATTGGCGCTGGCATTGGTCAGGTCAAGAGGTTCGGTTTCGATATAGCCGGGCAGGGCATTGACCAGTTGTGGGTCCTGGGCGCGCACGGTGACTACAGGCGGGAAGACCGAGATACTGGTCAGGCGATAACCACTGGCAACCCGTCCCTGCACCACCACCTTGACGGCCAGATCGCGGTAGCCGCCCTGCTGGACGACCGGCACCGAGACCGTAACCTGGGGTGGGTAAACGGTCAGACCATTCAACGGCTGGTCGCTGACATCCACGGCCTGAACGGAGACAGTGCTTTCGAGGTTCTGCCGTGCGCCGCTCAGGTCGAGGATGGCGCGCACCGCGGCGAGGCGTTCCATCAAGGACTGCGGCCCGGCCACGGTCACCATAGCCGGCTGCGCCGTCGGTTCGCCGGCCAGATAGCCGGTGGCCGCCTCGCCGCTCAGGGTGACGTCCACCGCCAGCGTGCGCGTGACCAGCGGTTCGAGCGTCAGGTCGAGCGTCGCGGGCGTGACCGAGACGACGCGTACCGGTCGCAGACTGACCTGAACGCGCACGTTTACCGTGTGTGGGCCGGCGTCCAGGCCGGTCAGGTCAACGATGACGCGCACGGCATTTTTCTGGGCAATCAACTTTTCCCAAACCGAGCGCGGCGCTTGCAGGGTTACCTGCGCCGAGGCGGGGGGCGCGCTGGTCAGCACCAGCGAGGAATCCTGCCCCACATATTCAACAGGGATGGCTGCCGGGTAGAGGCGTGTCTCGTCGGGATCGGCGGCAGTCACTGCCGAAACCCAGACGGCGATTGCCAGGATGAGCGCCATGAGGAAGAGGCGCAGGTTGGTCGCTATCCATCGCCACATGGTCATGGCTCCCGCTTGGAGAAGAGGAAAGGAAAGGCGCGCTTGAAGAAGTTGGGTGAAGGAGGTGTGCGCTCCGCGCCATAGAAGGCCTCGAGGATATTTTCCAGACGCGGCGGGTCGAGGCGGCGAATCATCCTTCCGCTATGGGTGACGGAGATGATGCCGGTCTCTTCCGAGACGACCACGGCGACGGCGTCGCTGGCTTCGGAGATGCCGAGGGCGGCGCGGTGGCGCAATCCCATCTGTTGACTTGGCGCCGAGGCCAGCGCGCCGCTGGTCGAGAGCGGCATGACGCAGGCCGCCGCCACAATCCGGTCGCCTTGAATGATCACCGCGCCATCATGGAGCGGGGTGTTGGGATAGAAAATCTGCATCAACAATTCGGCGGTCACCTGGGCCTGCAGGGGCACGCCGCTGCGCGTGTATTCTTCCAGGCTGTCGTGCCGCTGGAGGACGATCAGCGCGCCGTGGCGGCGCGCGGCGAGACGTTCGCTGGCCTCCACCACGGCGTGGATCACCTGCGCCGGCGTGTGATTCGGCAGGCGCCGTCCCGGCAACAGGGTGCCGGCGCGACCGAGGCGCTCCAGAGCGCGCCGAATTTCCGGCGCAAAAATGACCGGGATGGCAATCAGAATGCCCGGCAGCGCCGTGCGCGCCAGCCAGGAAAAGGCCGGCAGGTTTACCAGACTGGTCAGCAACAGGATGAAGAAAACGATGAAAATGATGCCGCGCAGTAACATCATCGCCTGCGTATCGCGCACCAGATAGAGCAGGCCGAAGAAAATGGACGCTACCAGCAGAACGTCCAGCAGGCTTAGCCAGGTGAAGCGCTGGAAAATGAAAAACAGTTCGCTCAGGAAGTCGGTCACAGTGCCAGGCCTTGAACCAGAGAAGACCTCTCTACCGCGCGTTGCCTGAAGAGGCGGCAGGGGTTAAATCGGACGCAGGACGCGATCTTGACGCAATTGCTTGAAGAGCATCAGCGTGCTGGCCGGCATGGATTCGAGGGCCGCCTCCTGCCAGGCGCGGACTCCCAGCGCGCGCGGCGCGCGGCGCTCGTAGCCCAGTTCTTTCCAGACTGTCTCCTCGCCTGCCAGTTGCGGCGGGATGAAAATCAACGAGACCTCGCATTGCAGTTCGCGCGAGGCGTTTTCCACTTCGGTCACCAGCGCCCGCAGCGCTGCGGGTAGCGGCACGCCATCATCCACGTAAATATCGGTGGTCCGCGCGACCAGATTCTCTACCTGCCAGCCGGCCAGTCCGACCAGTTGTTGGCCCGAACGAAGGAGGAGAAATGCCTTTTCGCCGAAGGCGGCCATGACATCCTCCGCGGTGAGCGTACGTGCTCCCTTGCTGACGCGGCGGATAAAGGCGGCTATTTCGGCTGAATCGCGCGGCCGTCCGCGCTGGACGGTCAGTTCGCCGGCCTCCGCTTTTTTCGTCACGGTTGTGGTCGCCTCAGGCATGGGCGCAATGTTCTTCCAGGCGGCCACGACTTGCTTCCAGGTCTCCTCAAACGAGCCACTGTTTTGAATCACGACCTGCGCGGCGGCGATTTTTTGCTCTTGAGGGGATTGGGCATGGATGCGCTGCAGGGCTTCCTCGGCGCTCAGACCGCGTTTTTCCATCAGACGTTGCTGTTGAACCGCCGGCGGCGCCGTAGTGACCCAGATGGAATCGCAGGCGGGGGCCAGTTTCCCTTCCAGCAATTTGATGGCCTCAATGACTACCACCGGCTGTCGAGCGCGTTGAATCATCAGGTCAATGGCCTGTTCAACCAGCGGGTGAACCACGGTCTCCAGCTGCTTCAGGGCTTCGGGATCGTTGAAGACCAGCCTGCCGAGTTTGGAGCGGTCAATTTCTCCTTGCGCGTCCAGAATCCATTTGCCGAAGATGTCAATGACGGGTTGATAACCCGGCGCGCCTTTGGCGATTGCCCGGTGCGCCAGCGCGTCGGCGTCAATGCCGTAGGCGCCCAGGTGTTCCAGCATTTTGCGCACCACGCTCTTGCCGGTCGCAATGTTGCCGGTCAGGCCAATGACGTATTTCCCAGGCCATCTGCTCATATCCTCTCGCTTTTCCCTTCTATTTCTCGTTGGACTTTGAATTGGAAACAGGCCACGGATGAACCCGGATTTGTTTTTTTCGCTTCACGTTTTCCGTTTCATCTCTTGAACTGCTTTGTTCATTTTAGCCGCAGGCAGTCAGAATGTCAAAGGCGAGGCGGCGCGGGGGCGCAGCGTTCCAGCGTGGCCAGCAAACGTTCGCGCCAGTCTGCCGCTTTGCTGAAGGTGCACCAGTAGGCGTTTTTACCGCCGCGTACCTCAGGCCCCAAATCGGGGAGACGGCGCGGCGGCGTGCCTTCCGGCGGCGGTGGGTAGCGCAGGACAATCTGTCCGCCTTCCATGTTGACCGAGGCCAGGCCGGCCCGTTCGGCGCGCAGTTTGACGCGCATCTGGTAGAACAGGTTATTCACCATTTCCGGCAAGGGGCCAAAGCGGTCGGCGAACTCTTCGGCCAGAGCGTCGAGGGCCGCCTCATCCGTCACATCGGCCAGGCGGCGGTAGAGGCGCAGCCGCAACTGCGCGTCGGGGACGTAGGTTTCTGGGATGCCGGCCGGCAGCGGCAGTTCCACGTTGACCGGCAGACCATCGCCGGTGTTCAGCAACGCTGTTTCGGAGGACGGCTCGGACAGGCCGCGCGCCTGTCGCAGGTTGCGCACGGTGGCCGCCAACAGGCGCGTATACAGGTGGAAGCCAACCGCCGCGATGTGGCCAGACTGGCGCGTGCCAAGCAGTTCGCCGGCCCCGCGCATTTCCAGATCGCGCATGGCAATCGAGAAACCGGCGCCCAGTTGAGAATGCTCGGCCAGGATTTCCAGCCGTTCCTGACCTTCCGGCGTGGGCGGCAGTTTGCGATGGCGGAAGAAATAGGCATAGGCGCGCACCGCGCCCCGCCCAACGCGACCGCGTAACTGGTACAGTTGCGCCAGGCCGAAGGTATCGGCGCGATCGACAATGAGCGTATTCGCATTGGGAATATCCAGCCCGGATTCGATGATGGACGTTGCCAGCAGCACATCCACCTCGCCGGCGGTAAAACGGCGCATGACCTGCGCCAGTTCCTGTTCGGGCATTTGACCATGGGCAACGGCGAGGCGCGCTTCGGGAACAAGTTTCTCCAGATGCATGCGCATCGCGCCGATGGTCTGGACGCGATTGTGGACAAAGAAGACCTGGCCGCCGCGTTCCAGTTCGCGCAGGATGGCCTGGCGGACGAGTTTCGGCGAGTAGGGGCCAATGTGGGTAACTACCGGCAGGCGTTCTTCCGGGGGAGTGGTCAGGCTGGAAATATCCCGCACGCCGGTCAGTGCCATGTAGAGCGTGCGCGGAATGGGCGTGGCCGTCAGGGTGAGCACATCTACTTCGGTGCGCAGTTTCTTCAGGTACTCTTTGTGCGTTACGCCAAAGCGTTGTTCTTCATCAATGATAACCAGGCCGAGGTCTTTGAATTGCACATCTGGCTGAATCAGGCGATGGGTGCCGATGACAATGTCAATGGCGCCGACGGCCAGGCCATACAGAATCTGTTCCTGTTCGCGCGGGGTGCGGAAGCGGGAAAGCATCTCCACGCTTACCGGAAAAGCGGCCAGTCGCTGGCGGAACGTATCGTAATGTTGCTGGGCCAGCACGGTGGTTGGCACCAGCACGGCTACCTGTTTGCCGCTCATCACCGCTTTGAACGCCGCCCGCAGTGCCACCTCGGTCTTGCCATAGCCTACGTCGCCGCAGAGCAGCCGGTCCATCGGGCGGGGCGATTCCATATCTCGCTTGATGTCTTCCAGCGCCTTGATCTGGTCCTCCGTCTCGACGTATGGAAAGGAGGCTTCCAGTTCGCTTTGCCAGGGGGTATCTGGGGCGAAGGCGAACCCTTTTGCCAGTTGACGATGGGCATATAAGTTGAGCAGTTCGGCGGCGACTTCCTGCACCGCGGCGCGCGCTCGCCTCTTGGCCTCTGGCCATTCTGGCGTCCCCAAACTGGCCAGCGCCGGCGGTGAAGAATCGGGGCCAACGTAGCGCGTCAGCCGGTCGGCCTGGTAAACCGGCACATAGACCTGAGCGCCGTTTTTATACTCGATGCACAGGAATTCGCGCGCCTGGCCCTCGAGGGTGCGCTGCACCAGACCGACGAAGCGACCGATGCCGTGGTCCACGTGAACCACCCAATCGCCCGGCCGCAGATCGGCGTACATGGCTTCGGGCGTCTCGGCCAGCGGCTGTGGACGCTGACGCGGCTGCGGGCGTTCCCAGCCGAAGATCTCGGAATCGGTAATCAGGCAGGTGGCCGGCACGGTTTCGTCCTGGAGCACCCAACCGCCGGAAAGCGATGCTTCCAGGAATTGGGGGGCGCGGCCGCGTAAATCTTCCGCCCCTCGCTCGGCCCAGAGTTCCGCGAGGCGCGCGGCCTGGCGTGAGACGACCACTACCGTGTCGCCTTTCGTGAGCCAATCGGCAAGGTAGTCGAGGAACGGTTTCAACCGTCCCCCGAACCGTTCCAGAGGGCCGAAGCAGGCGGCCAGGGAGGGGGAGGCCGGTTGATCTGTCGGGTTCGTCTCGGCAGTGGAATAACCCAGTTCCAGCGTCGGGTGTTGTTGCAGGGAGTCGACCAGTTCACTCCAGGAGAAGTAAGGGATGGGGTAATCTTCTGCCAGCACTCCCTCGGCGATGGATTCGGCGCGTAACTGGATGGCCTGGGCTTCAATCTCGGCCACAGTGCTTTCCAGCAGGCTGAGGTCGTCAATCAACACCAGCGCGCCATCGGGCAGGTAGTCCAGAAGACTGGAGGCGAGCGGATGCAGGAGGGGGATATGGAACTCGGAGATTGTGGTGGGGAAGGAGCCGCTCTCAGGCAGAAGGTACTCGCGCGCCGGCGTCACGAGGAGGGCGGCGAGTCTCTCGATGGTACGTTGCGAGGCCGGGTCGAAACGGCGGATGGTCTCGATTTCTTCGCCGAAAAACTCCAGGCGTACCGGCGCGGGTTCGGCAGGCGGCCAGATGTCCAGCAAACCGCCGCGATGGGCAATCTGGCCGGGTTCGAGGACGGTATCGGCCGGCTGGTATCCCAGGCGCAGACCATGTTCCAGCAGCGAAGTTAAAGCGATGCTCTGTCCGCTGCGTAGCAAGCGGCTGGCTTTCAGGAAATCGCGGCGCGGCATGGTACGCGTCATCAGGGCGCGCGCCGAGGTCACAATGACCGGCGGCGTGGTCGGGGGTTCCAGCCAGGGCAGATGGTAGCCGATCAGGGCAATTAACGCCTGCAATCGCTGCTGACGTGTGGTGGTGCCCCAAACCCCTTCTTCGTAGAACAGCGGCGCCGGTTCGGAAAAGAGCCATCGTTGCCCCCGCGGCAGCCAGAAGGCCAGTTCGTCATAGAGCTGCAGGGCGTGGTCGGCCCGGTCAGCGATCAGCAGCACGGGCTGTTGCAGTGCCTGCTGCAATGCCGCCAGTACCGGCAAGCGTGCTGGGCGTGGCAGGCCCAGACCAGGCCGCCGTTGCCGGGCGCGGCAGGCAGTCACCAGATTCTGAAAGGCAGGTAAGGATGCCAGACGTTCGAGTAGAACCATGACCTTTCATTATAACGCCAGGTGCGGAAAGGTTGACAAAATACTGGATTTGGATACAATAATTCCTGCGAACGAAACCGGTTGCCGAAGTGGCGGAATTGGCAGACGCGCTACGTTCAGGGCGTAGTGAGGGTTCCCTCGTGTGGGTTCAAATCCCACCTTCGGCACAGCAGGCCTGCCAGAGTGAGCAGGCCTTTTGATTCTGCGTAGAAAATGGTAAGATAGAGATGTGAAAGCATTGCGCGCGCGGGTTCAAGGGAAGCAAATCGGCATTGCTGTCGGCATAGTGCTGGCCATTGTTTTGCTGTTCGATTTCAACCGCCGTCTGAGCGATTTGCATCGTCTGAGCGGGCAACTGGAGAAGGTGCGCGCCAGCGGCACGGCAGTCATGCACACGCAGGAAGCTTTGCTGACGCGCGTGGCCTACGCCACCTCCGATGAAGCCGTGGAACGATGGGCTTACGAGGAAGGACGGTGGGTGCGGCAGGGGGAGCATCTGGTGATCCTCGTGCCGCCTGAGAATATTACCCCAACTCCGGCGGGCATTCTGTCATCGCCAACTCCCGCCTGGCCTGACTGGCGCCTGTGGTGGGAATTGTTTTTCGGGGAGCAGTAGGCTTTGGGGGCTTTCTGGCCTGTGTGGGGTAAAAAAGGCTTTACTACAGAGCCACTCGAGAACATCAGTCTTTTGTAACTACCTGCCCACCCGCGTCATTGCGAGCCGCCGAAGGCGGCGAAGCAGTCTCAAGTTCCACAGAAGCAATAAGAACGTTCGTGAGACTCGCGAGGAGATTCCTTTGGGCAAAGAGCGCCCTCGCCATGACAACTATGCTGAAATATAACGGTGTCGAGGTAGTTGCTCTTTTTCGGTGATCGCTGGGGCGAGGATCATGGGAGGTTGCCAGGCGCGCCGAACGGACGGTTACTTTATCGCATTGTGGTTGGAAGCGGGTGACAGTCGTCAGCGACGGCAACGATAAAAGCCTGCACAAGTTACTTTATCGCATTGTGGTTGGAAGCGGGTGACAGGGGGAGCAAGCCTTTTTTCGCCCCGAACCAGGCCACAACCCCCAACTGCTGATGCTTGGCGGCGCGTTCGGCGCGATTCGCGCAATCCACCAGCGCCAGCAAGTCGGCCATGTCGTCGCTTAATTCTGCCAGACCTGCTGAAAGCGATACGCTGAGATTCCCTTGCGAGGTCGGTATTTGCGTGGCGCGAATCTCTTCGCAGAGACGCAGAATGGCCGCGCCGGCCATCTCCAGATCGGTTTCGGGGAACAGGATCACGAACTCGTCCCCTCCGTAGCGCGTGACGATATCCACGGAGCGCAACGTACCGCGCAGCCAATCGGCCACCTGGCGCAAGACAAGGTTGCCCGTGGCGTGGCCGTAGCGGTCATTGAAGGTTTTGAAGTCGTTGACATCCAGGAAAGCGGCGGTCAGCGGGCGGTTAAAGCGGCGCGCCCGTTCCACCTCGCGGCGCCCGAATTCGAGCAGGCCGCGATAGTTGTACACTCCTGTCAGTTCATCCACAATAGCCAGGCGTTGCACCTCGGCGTAGAGACGGGCGTTTTCAATGGCAATAGCGGCCTGGACCGCGATACTTTCCAGCAAGCGAATCTGGCTGCGGGTGTAAGCGTTGGGCTGGTAACTCTGTACCGACAAAACGCCGATCACGTTATCCCGGGCGATCAAAGGGACTCCCACGTAGGAGCGTCCCTGCACACCGCCGGGAGAGGTCAGCGGTTTTGGCGCAGGCTGGGTAGCCTCGGCTGCCGTGTCTGGCAGGTAGAGGGTGCGACGCGAAGAGAGCACCACGTTGATCAACCCTTCCGTTGCCTGGACATCAAATACCAGACCCGATAGATATTCCCCCTCGAAATACAACGGCAACTGGACAATCCCGCTGGCCTCCTCATAGAGGGCGACATAGAAGATGTCAGCCGGCATGACCTGCAAACACTGGTGGTGCAACGTGCGCAACAACTGGTTCAGGTCCAGGCCGGCGGTGATACTCAGGTTGATACGGTTGATGATGGCCAGTTCCTCGGCGGTTCTGGCAACGATTTGTTGGGCCAGACGACGCCGGGTGATGTCCTCCAGGCTTAATATGACCGTCTCGATGTTCCCTTGAGCGTCATGCAGCGGGACGGCGCTGGCGGAGAGGATCAGGCGATGCCCGGCGCGAGGCGTCATCGAGTATTCCACCCCGTACACGGCCTGACCGCCGTCCAGAACTTTTTGCAGGGGCAAATCGTCGCGCGCCAGAGGCCGTCCATCAGTGTCGGCAATCTGCCATTCTGGGGCGTCATAGAGGCGATCCAGAATCTCCGCGCGCGTCCGCCCAAACAGGCGCTCGGCAGCGGCATTGGCGAAATGAATGCGCCCATCTTGTCCTATCAAGAGAATGGCCTGAGGCAGACTCTCGATGGTCTCTGCCAGGCGTTGCTGACTGACCTGCGCCGCCATCTCGCTAAGTTTTTGGGCCGTGATGTCGCGAATCACCGCGATCCGTCCTCGGTACCGTTTGCGGTGGTCGTAAAGCGGCGAAACTTGCAAATCGAAGTAATGCGTGGTGCGGCCCTGGATGACGAATTGATCGTGTATCTCCTGAACCGCTTCGTAGCGGGCGACCAGATCGGGCCAGGCCGCCAGCAGGAGCGAAATGGGCTTCCCGATCGCCTGATGAGCAGTTGGGCCGATCAAGGCTTGCGCCGCCGGGTTGATGTCTATCAGGCGGTCCTGAGCATCCAGAACCAGCAAGGCATCGCTCATGTTTTCAACCACGGTATGACGCGCCACCGGCGTCAGGTCCAGCAGACCAAATTTCAGGATACTGCTTGCCAGAATCATGCTGGAGACAATCATGCCGGCCAGCGCCAAATCAAAGCCCGGCAGAGGGTCTTCCCCAACGATGTAAAGAATATTCCCTACCCAGGGAATCAAGGCGCTGAAGAGCATGGCCACCATCTGTGGGCGGTAACGGCGCGGCAGGCGCACGATGGCCCAGGCCAGAAAGGCAACGCTCAAAGCCAGCATCAGATAGGAATATGCCACCAGCACCCAGAACCAGGGACCAACCTGATAAAGCAAAATGTCATCCCGCCAGGCAAAGGAGGCCCAGACAAGGTGGTGATATTCGTTGGTCCATGTCAGGAGAATGGTCAGGATTGGGATGACCCAGAGCATCCACCGCTGCCAGGGGGTGATCAAAGTGGTCTGATGCGTGTATGCGAGCACAAAGAGGAAAAAAAGTACTGGCGTCGCCGTTATCCCTGTATACTGGAACTTGCTCATGAGGACTTTCAACGGCAGACTTTGCAGCGTGTACCCTGCCGCGGCGGCGCCGGCCCAGCCGGCAATGGCCAGCGCCATCAACATCAGTTCCAGACTGCCCGGCGTGATGCGACGCTGTAACGCAGTGACTGCAATCGCCAGGCAGCTTACCGCGCAGAAGGCGGCGATCATGCTGTAAAGCCCGTTTAGTCCGCTCATAGTCTTCTTTATTCGTAGCTATTTAGCCCTGTCTCAAAACCGTTGTGGGTCATTGCGAGGAGCGTTCTTTGCGACGAAGCAATCCCCAGGCGGTCCATTCAGCCTGAGAAAGGGGAGATTGCTTCGCCAAAAAACGGCTCGCAATGACATGGCTGAGTAGCTACCTTTATTCCAGTATATGGCGCGAGCAAGCGTGTGACTGCCTTTGCTTCACTCCTGACGAAACTGTAAATTCCTCAGGAGATGGCCGGGCTCGTGTACCTGGAGGGCTGTTTCGATATTCCTTTCCGGGCGTGCTTCAGGGTGTGACGTTGATGGTGGTGGAATCTGTGCTTTCGCCCCATTCGTTCACGGCGCTGACGATATAGTGGTAAGTGACCCCTGCGACAACGTCTGCATCGAAATATTCGGGCAGAGAAATGCCGCTCGCAATAAACTTCTGCCTGTGGTGCCAGCAGTCTGCTCGGATCGTTGGGAAATTCTATCCTGTCGCCGCGAGAGCTAGAAATGTTTCTCACAGTATACTACAATTCTCTGTCGCGAGGCATTACGTTACGCGCGGGTGTGGCGCATTTTGGGGGAAAACGTAACTACCTGCCCACCCGCGTCATTGCGAGCCGCCGAAGGCGGCGAAGCAATCTCAAGTTCCACAGAAGCAATAAGAACATTCGTGAGACTCGCGAGGGAGATTGCTTCGGCGGCTATTGCCGCCTCGCAATGACAGCGGGTAGGTAATTACGGGAAAACGCAATTCCCTGCCATGATCGTGTTGGATGGCAAACCGTCAACGAATGCCTGACCACGAATGAACGAATATCCGCGCCGCCTTCGTTTATTCGTGCCCTATTCGTGGACGGTCTGCTCCTGACAGGCTGGAAAGCCTGTGCTACGGTCCAAAAAGCCCGATGACTGCCCAACTTTCCCCCGAAAATTTGAGCCACACCCATTACGCGCCATGTGTCTGCGCGGATTTTTCCTGTAACGCGCTGCCATCGCCTCGGTTCTGTAGTATCATTGAGTCGGGGTAAGCCCCGGCATTGTTCGTTCGGTTTTCTGGAGAAATCGCATGGCTTTAACCACCAGCCATAAAGTTACCGTCCTCTCGCTGCAGCAAAAGAAGGAGCGCGGCGAGCCTATCGTCATGTTGACCGCTTATGATTATCCTACGGCGCTGGCGGTGGACGCGGCCGGCGTTGACGCCATTTTGGTCGGCGATTCGCTGGCAATGGTCGTGCTGGGTTACGAAAACACCCTGCCGGTCACGATGGAGGATATGCTCCATCACTGCAAAGCCGTGGCGCGGGGAGCGCAGACGGCTTTGCTCATCGGTGATATGCCGTTCATGTCCTATCAGGCTTCTGTCGCGGAAGCCGTGCGGAATGCCGGGCGTTTCCTGCAAGAGGGCGGTATGGATGCCGTTAAACTGGAAGGCGGACGGGAACGACTGGAGGCCATCCGGGCGATCGTCGCCGCGGGCATCCCGGTCATGGGGCATCTGGGATTGACGCCGCAATCGGTGCATGCCTTCGGCGGTTTCCGCCCTCAGGGACGCACGGCGCTGGCCGCCAGACGCCTGCTGGAGGACGCTTTGCTCCTCGAACAGGCCGGCTGTTTCAGCCTGGTGCTTGAGTCAATACCGGCGCGACTGGCGGCGCTGATCCGCCAGCGGTTGACCATCCCGGTCATCGGCATTGGCGCCGGCGTGGAGTGCGACGGTCAGGTGCTGGTCTTGCATGATATGCTGGGATTCTTCGAACGCTTTACCCCGCGTTTCGTCAAGAAGTATGCTGAGTTGAGCGCCGAAATCCGGCGCGCGGTGGAGACTTACGCGCACGAGGTGCGCACGCGTCAGTTCCCCGCGCCGGAGCACACCCTGGAAATGGCCGACGAAGAGTGGGAAGCCTTCCAGCAAAGCCTGCACGAGGCTTGAGGGGACTGCCGACCCGCCTGCCACAGTCTGACCGCCGCCTCAGGCAGGCTGGGTGGCGCCGATCTTTTTTCCGTCACTGTCCCAAAACCCGTTGAGGCGTCGCGGAGCAACCACTGGCTCGCTCAACTGCCCGCAAGCGACGTTCTGCCCGACTGTCCGGTCACGAACTCGCTGGCTTCAATGGTTTGCCAGGTCTCACCGGCTGGCAGGCGGAGATAATTCCCCAGCAAGGGATGCACACGCCGAATCTCGGCTGCCAGGCGCTGGGCCAGCCGTCGCATCGAGAAGTGCGCGTTGGGCGCCGCGCGCAGGCGGCAGAACGTGAACGCCTCACGCAGGTTCAGGGTGCACAGCACACGGCGGTAAAACCCATTGGGCACCAGATAACTGGCTACGGCGGGATTCCAGGCGGCCAGTTTTTCATAGGCGGCAGCGGCCTGTTCCATGGCGGCCCGATAAGGGCGCTCAAACCCGGCTTCCACCAGACGGCGCGGCACAGCGTATCCCAGACGCGTCGTCAGGGCTTGCGGTGTTTGCGTCATCATGCGGTGGCGTTTGAACTCGGCATAGGCCCCCTGGTCGAGAATCAAATCGAAGGTATAGCAGACGTGTTCCAGTTCGCGCAGGGGCGTATCGTGGTCGCCGAGGCGTCCTAGCAGGGCCTCGGCCCAGGCGCGACGTTCGGCATCGTCGGCGGTTCGCACCCGTTCCCACGCCTGCGCGTAGGGCATGCCGCCAAAGCGATAGAGCGCGGCGGCCAGCACTTTTGTCTCGCCATCCGCGTCATAGTCCAGCAGCGTACACCAGTCGCCATCTTCCGCGAGCGGCTCGCGCGCGGCTATCTTGGAGAGAGCCTGCGAGGTCTCGATCAGATAAGGGACGGCATCGGCATATTTGAGGAGGGTGGGCGTTTCGGCCAGAGCGGCCTGTTTGATTTCCGCCCCGATTTGTCGCACCTCCGCCAGCGGATGCGAGAGCATCTTGCGCAGGGCATGTTCCAGCACGCGCGCGTTGGCGGTCATTCCCAGATTCGCCAGCGAAGCCGCCGGCAACAGGAAACGGCAGGCGTCCACGTACTGGGAACGGATGCGTCGGTCGTAAGCCTCTTCGGTTTCATCGGGACGAGGCGGGTTGCGGCTGGCGACGAGAGCGCGTACCGCCTCCAGCGAGGCGGCATACGTCTCGAAGAGCAGGCGACACACGCGCCGGTATTCCCCGGCCAGGCGGTGACCTTCGAGTTCGGGCGGGAAGAAAAACGCCTCCGCATCCCATTTCTGATAACGGGTGGACTTTTCGGTGTAGGAAGCCAGACGGTTGGATTCAATGCATTCCACCGCCAGGCGCGAGACATTCTCGATGGCGATGTGTAACACGGCGTGCTCGGCCACCGAGGCATGGCCATACCCTACCACCCATTTCTCGTGGAAGCGCGCCGAGGCCGCGTCATTCAATTCGGCGGCAATGGCGCGAAATGATTGCGGCGAGCGCGAGGTTTTCGCAAATGTGACCGCGATGGTCTCGGCGGAAAGTTCCTTTGGAGAGAGAAGGTAAATTTGACGCTCGGGCATGGGAGACAACCTCCGTACTGAGAACGAACGCCTCAGGCAGGACGGGGGTCTGCGGCTTTGCCGGTCCAGAATCGACCGGCCTGGACAATGATGCCGTCGGGCACATCGGCCAGGAGAATGGCGCCGTTGCCCACGCGCACCGCAGAGCCAATCCGTATCCCGACGGCTGTGGTTACGCCCATGCCGATCAACGTGCGCTCGCCGACCTGCACGTGTCCGGCCAGCAGGGCGCCAGGGGCAATGTGGGTGTAGGCGCCGATTTCGCAGTCGTGAGAGACGATGGCGCCGGTGTTGACCATGCAGCGGGGATGGAGGATGGCTTGTGAGCCAACATAAGCGTTGGCGAAGACCTGCACCCCCGCGCCGATGACGGCGCTGGGTTCGACGGTGGCGCGTGGGTGTACGAGCCTCGGCAGGTCAAAACCGTGTTCTTCCAGCAGGGAGAAGATGCGCACGCGCACGTGAATATCCAGAATGCCGCCAACGCCGTTGGCTGCCAGGGAAACGCCGCGGGCGCGCACGGCCGGCAGCACGGCGCGCCCACCCAGAACCGGCACACCCAGGACGCGTTCGCCGGCCGGAATCTTATCGTCGACGATGCCGGCCAGCGCAAACTGGCCAATCGCGTTCACCATCTCGATCAGGGATCGGGCATGTCCGCCGCCACCGTACACCAGCAGATAGGGCTTGTCGGCAGGCGGCAGTTCGAATTCGCTCAGCGGCTGGCCGATCAGGCCGCGCAGCACCTCTTCGGTGATGAGACGGTCGGTCGGCAGCGTGTTCAGGTCAACGCCAAGCGCCTCGGCCAGCGCGCGCGCCGGTTGGGTGATGCGCAACGCCGTCGCCTGGGGAGCAGACGCGGGCGCTTCCGCCGCTGCGATTGGCTCGTCGGCGAGGCTGGTGATGACGGCCAGCCGCGCGCCGACCGCCAGCGTATCGCCCGGACGCGCCAGCAAACGCACGAACCCGCTGGCCGGCGATTCAATATCCGCCGCCGCCTTTGTGGTTTCGATGGTGAATAGCAGGGCACCTTTTTCGACGGCCTGCCCCTCCTGCACATGCACGCTGACCAGACGCGCTTCCGGCTCGTTGGCGTTGAGCAGAGGAACGGTAACTTCAGCCAGAATCATAAGAAACCGCCTCGAAAGAGTTTTTCCATGCGCTGTCCGCTCACACCGGCCTCAGGCGTTGTTCTGGAAGTACCTGTCCGAGACCTCGTCCAGCCGCAGGCTGATGACCTGACTGGCGGAGTCGCGGCCCATTGTGACGCCGTAGATGACATCGGCGGCCTGCACGGTGTTGCGGTTGTGGGTGATGACAATGAACTGGGTGGTTTGACTCAATTCTTCCAGCATCTCGCGAAAGCGTCCGACATTGGCCTCGTCCAGCATCGCGTCCACTTCGTCGAGCACGCACAACGGCGTGGGCGAGACCTTGAGCAGGGCGAAGACCAGCGCCATGGCGGTCAGGCTGCGCTCGCCGCCTGAAAGCAACGCCAGGCCCTGTTCGCGCCGGCCGGGCAGGCGCGCCTCGATGTCAATGCCGGTCGTCGTCAGGTCGTCCGGGTCGGTGAGCACCAGCCGCGCCGAACCGCCGCCGAACAGGCGGTGAAAGATGGTATGGAACTCCTCTGCCACCGCCTCGAACGTGCGCTGGAATTCGCACCGGGTGCGTTCGTCCAGTTCGGCGATGACCTGGCGCAGGTTGGCCTCGGCGTCGCGCAAATCCTGTATCTGCAGGTTGAGGAATTCGTAGCGTTGTTTGACCGCTTCGTACTCCTGCTCGGCTTCCGGGTTAACTGGCCCCAGGCGGCGCAGCAGGGCGCGCTGGCGGTTCAAACTCTCTTCCAGATCAGGCGGCAATTCGCTCAGGGCCGGCAGTTGCTGGACCATGCCCTCCAGGGGCAGCGGCACAGGACCGCTGACGGATTCCAGATAGCGGAACTCCACCAGACCGAAATCATCCTCGATTTTACTCCGCAGCGATTCCAGGGCTTCCCGTTTGCGCTCCACCTCCAGCAAGACCTGATGGTACTGGTGCTCCGCCAGGCCGAGTTTCTGCTGGGCGCGGCTCAGACGTGCCTGGAGTTCTGTTTCCTGGGCCTCGGCGCTTGCCAGTTCCTTTTCTGCCGGCTCCAGCCGGGCGCGCACCTCTGCCAGGCGGCTCTGGATGGTGGTTTCCTCGCTGCGCAACCGTTCCCGCTCCGTATCCAGAGCCGTCAGGGCGTTTTCCATCTCCTTCAGCCGTTGCTCCAGCGCCTGACTCTGCGTCTGAAGGCGTGCTTGTGCCTGGCGGCGTTCCTCCTGACGGGCGCGAGCGTCGCTCAGGGCGCGCTCGGCCACGGCGGCGCGGGTGCTCCAGTGGCTGGCTTCCTGCTGAAATTCCTCCAGCGCGAGCGCCGCCAGGGCCGTGGTAAGTTCCCGCAGCCTCGCTTCAGCCTGCTCCATTTGTGTCGAGGATTGGGAAACCGCCGCGGCGGCGGCCTGCTGCTCCTTTTGCGCGCGTTGCCATTCCTGCTGCAAGGCTACCTTCTGTTCCTTTTCCCACTCCCACCGCCGCCGCGCCGACTCCAACCGGACCTGAGCCTGGCGTTCCGCCGTGAGCGCCGCCTCTACCGCCTGACGTTTCTCGGCGACCTCTTTCTCCAGGGCGTTCCAGCGTTGACGGGCCTGCTCGATTTCCTGCGCGTTCTGGCGCAGGCTCTCCTCCAGAGCCGATCGTTTCGTTTCCAGGCTGGCAAGGGCGGCCTGCAATTCGCGCCGCTGACGCGGACGGGCGAGGGAGGGGGCGCTTTGGGGCGCTCCGGCCAGCACCGGCCCGGCCGCATGGAAGACCTCGCCGCGCAACGTCACGACCCGCGCCGGCGATGGCAATTCTGGCAGCACGCGCCGCGCCGCAGCGCGGTTTTCCACCACTACCGTCTGACCCAGAAGCAGGTCTATGACCGGGTGCAAATCGGGCGGCGCCTGCACCAGCCCGGCGGCCACGCCGAGACAACCCTCCTGCCGGGGGGCGACGAGCGGCCTGGCAGGTTTCATCTCTGCGAGCGGCAACAGGGCCGCGCGACCAGCCGCCTGTTCTTCCAACAACTGCAATGCTGGTTCGGCCTCCTGCGCGGAGAGGAACAGAATCGCATCCAGATATTCCCCCAGCGCGGCGGCGATCGCCGTTTCCAGTTCGGGAGGCACCTCCAGCCGCGCCGAAAGCGTCCCTCGTGTTCCTTTCAGGCGCGCCTGACGCTCCGCCTCCAGCAACAGACGCGCGCCTTCCGCATACCCGCTCAGCGAACGTTCTGCCTGCTCCAGCACCTCCAGTTGCGCTTGCAGACGGGCGCGTTCGGCCTCGTGCGCGGCGCGCTCGGCGAGTTTTTCCTGACGCTGCCCTTCGAGCGCGTTCAGGTGTTGACGGACTTCCTGTCGCGCCTGTTCGCTCTGTTGCCGCGCGGCTTCGGCTTGCTGGCGTGCCTGCCGCGCCGCCTGATCGTCTTTTTCGGCCTGGCGGAACTCGCTTTCTGCCTGAGCGATGGTGGCATCTACGGTGGCCAGTTTCTGCTGCTGGCTTTCCAGAGAATGGCGTAATTCGTTGCAGCGCGCCTGTGCCTGTGCGCTGGCGGCGCGCGCCTGGTCCAGATGACGGCGCGCCTCTTCCAGGTCTTTCTCCAGCCGGGCGCGCTCATTCAGACGACTTTGCAAGCGTTCCTGCGCCAGTTGCGCCTGCTGGTGGGCCTCCTCGTATTCTGCCTGCAGGCGGCGGGTTTCGGCCTCGCTTTCACGCTGACGTTCCTGCGCCAGTTGCAATTCCTCGGCGGTGAGCGCGCGCTGACTGGCCGTCTGGCGCAGGTTTTCCTCCAGGGCGCGCTCACGTTCATCCAGCACAGCCAGTTCGCGCCCGAGATGCTCGCGCTGGCGGTGCAACTCGGCTGACTGGCGGTGCCAGTCGTTCAGACTGGCGCGTAAAGCGTTCAGGTGGCCGCGCAACGTCTGCAGTTCCTCGCTGATCTGCTGGTACTCCTGCCGCGCAGTTTGCAGACGTTCCTCCTGCTGCTGCGCGGTCTCTTGCGCCTGATGGAGTTCGCGCTGGGCGCGGTGCCAGTGATAACCGTACCAATCGCGCAACAACAATTCCAGATCAGCGCGCACCTGATGGTATTCTCGCGCGCGCCGCGCTTGGCGTTCCAGGCTTTTCAGGCGCGGCTCCAGTTCCGCCAGAATATCGAGAACGCGGTCCAGATTGCGCTGCGTTGTTTCCAGGCGGCGCAGGGCCTCTTCACGACGGGCGCGGTAGAGGCCAACGCCGGCGGCCTCCTCGAAGAGACGCCGACGCTCATCCGCCTTGAGCGCCAGGGAAGCATCCACCAGGCCCTGCCCCAGGATGGTATAGGTGCGTTCGGCCAGGCCAGATTGCGCCAGCAGTTCGTTGATGTCTTTCAGGCGCACCTGTTGACCGTTGAGCAGATATTCATTGCGACCATCGCGATAGGCGCGCCGCGTCAGCGCAACCTCGTTGAAGTCCACCGGCAGCCAGTTGTCGCTGTTGTCAAAGAGAATGGTGGCCGAAGCCATGCCGGCGCGTGGACGCTGCTCCGAGCCGGCGAAAATCATGTCCTCGGTCTTCCGGGCGCGTAACAGGCCATACGATTGTTCGCCCAACACCCAGCGGATGGCATCGGCGATGTTGGACTTGCCGGAGCCGTTGGGGCCGACGATGGCGGTAATGCCGGCGGAGAATTCAAACGTTGTCCTGGCCGCGAAGGTCTTGTAGCCGTGCAGTTCCAGAGATTTGAGTCGTAGAGGCATGAGCGGGAATCACTCCCCTGGCTGGATATGGGTCAGGGCAATTGCGGCAGCCTGGCGGGCGGCTTCCTGTTTGCTGTGACCGCGACCGCGCCCATAGCACTGACCGTTGATGTACACTTCTACTTCGAACTGGCGGTCGTGTTCCGGCCCGCCCACCTGTACCGTAATGTAATGAGGCAGGCCGAGCTTTTGTTGCTGCGACCATTCTTGCAGGCGGCTCTTGGGGTCTCGCCAGGTGGCGTTGAGCAAAATGCCTTCACTGGCCTCCTCGAGCAGTGGCGTGACGAATTCCTGGACGGCCTGGATGCCGGCTTGCAGGTACAGCGCGCCGATCAGGGCCTCGAAGGTGGAGCAAAGCAGGAGGGCGCGTTCTCGTCCGCCGTTCTGTATCTCGCCCCGTCCCAGCAGCATGGCCTGCCCCAGATTCAGGAGGCGCGCGAAAGTGGCCAGTTGTTCGGTGCAGACCAGCGCGGCGCGCAGGCGTGTCAGATCGCCTTCCGGCATTTCTGGAAAGCGATTATACAACCAGGCGCCGACCACGAAATCCAGCACCGCGTCGCCAAGAAATTCCAGCCGCTCATTGTCTTCCAGGGCTTCGGGATGTTCGTTGCGGTACGAGCGATGAGTCAGCGCGCGTTTGACCAGCAACAGATCAGTAAAAGGCAATCCCAGACGTTTGACCAGCGCAGCGGGCGTTTCACTTTCCTCTTCCGGAATGGCGGTCATGAACCTCTCCCGGAACCCGGCGGACGCCAGAGCACTCTCCCTGTGGAATGGACAGGAATGTTCTCGCGTTCGCCGTGCTCCTCATGGTATGGTGATGTGCTTCAATTCTAATCGCAATCGGGCAGGATGGCTACCTCGCGCAGGCACCCGGCATCAGGCGGACAGCGTTTCCCTGGCTAACGATTCGGCGATGCGGCGATCCACTTTGCCCATCGGGTAGGCTTTCATCTCCTCTACTGTCACCCAGCGCAACGCGGCGACTTGAAGCGGCTGCGGTTCGGGGCCTGTCAGGCGACAGTGGAACGCGTGCAGGGTAATGCGAAAGTGCGAGTAGGCGTGCCGATAGACGCCGATGGCCTGGCCGACTTCTATGCGGGTGCCCAGTTCTTCTTCGATTTCGCGACGCAGCGCCTCCGCCAGCGTCTCGCCGGGCTGGACCTTGCCGCCGGGGAATTCCCATAATCCGCCCAGCAGCCCCTGCGGTGGGCGCTGGGCCAGAAGGTAAGTCGGGTCACGGCGGATGACGGCGGCTGTCACCAGATAGTGCGGCAACGCGGCCTTGGGTCGGGTCACGGGACGCTGTTCCTGTAACCCTGCTGCGCGCGCCCGGCATGAACTCTCCAGCGGGCAAATCTCACAGCGCGGCGCGCGCGGTGTGCAGATCAGGGCTCCCAGGTCCATCAGCGCCTGATTGTAGTCGGCGGCGCGGCCGGCGGGCAGGTTTTCTCTGGCGCGCGCGATCAATTCGTTCTCCGCGGCGGGTGTGCCCAGCGGCGCGGCGATGTCGAACACACGGCTGAGAACGCGCCGGACGTTGCCGTCAATGGCGATTTCATCCTGGCTACCGAGAATGGCGGCCAGGGCGCCGGCCGTGTAGCGACCGATGCCGGGCAGGCGACGTAAGGTGGCCGCGTCGCGTGGTAGATTGCCTCCGTAGTCCGCCACAAGGAGGCGCGCGGCCTGGTGCAGGTGGCGGGCGCGCTGGTAATACCCCAACCCTTCCCAGGCCGCCAGCACCTCTTGTTCACTGGCGGCGGCTAAAGCAAAGACAGTGGGAAAACGCTCCAGCCAGCGTTCAAAGTAAGGGATAACCGTTGCCACGCGCGTTTGCTGGAGCATGATTTCAGAAACCCAGATGGCATACGGGTCATGGTGGCGACGCCAGGGCAGGCGGCGGCCTTCCTTTTCATACCACTGGAGCAAAAGGCGCGCGAAGGTGGTCATCGGGATTGTCTCTGGCTGGAGTCAGGCGCTCTGGCTGGCGGGTGGACGACATTCTTGCAAAGGCCAGGCTGGCAGGGCGTCTATATCCCAATCGTCAACCTGACCGTGGACGAAACGATAGTAACCGGCGGCTGCGGCCATGGCGGCGTTGTCGGTGCAGAAGGCAAGAGGGGGAATGTGGACCGGGAATTCGTCCTGGGACTCGAAGGCGGCGCGCAGGGCGCGATTGGCCGAGACGCCGCCGGCAACCAGGATTTCTGCTGCGCCGTATTCTCGCGCGGCCCGCATCGTTTTCTCGAACAACACCTCGACTACGGCTTTCTGGAAGGAGGCGGCCAGGTCGGCTACCGGCAAGGCCTGGCCCATGGCTTCCAGCCGTCTCACCTCATACAGGACGGCGGTTTTCAGGCCGGAGAAAGAGAAGTGATACGAGCCATCCAGCCAGGCGCGGGGAAAAGCGAAGGCGTCTGGGTCGCCGTTGGTCGCGGCTTGTTGAATGCTGGGCCCGCCGGGGTAAGGCAAACCCAGCAAGCGCGCTACCTTGTCGAAGGCCTCGCCGGCGGCATCGTCGCGCGTCGCGCCCAGCGGCCGGTAGGTCAGGTGATCGGTCATCAGGTCCAGTTCGGTATGTCCACCGGAGACCAGCAGCACCAGGAGGGGGAAACGGGGTTCCGGCGGCGGCGTTTCGCCCTGGCGAGATAACCAGGCGGAGTAAATGTGACCTTCGAGGTGGTTGATGCCAATCAACGGTCGCCCGCTGCCCAGTGCCAGCCCTTTGGCCAGATTCAGGCCGACGGTCAGCGCGCCAACCAGCCCTGGCCCGCGCGTGACGGCGATGGCCTGCACGTCAGCGAGCGTCAGGCCGGCCTGAGTCAGCGTTTGCTCGACGACCGGCACGATGGAGAGGATGTGCTGGCGCGAGGCCACTTCGGGAAACACGCCGCCATAACGGGCATGGACTTCCATCTGGGAGGCAACGGTAGAGGCCAGCAGCAAACGTCCGTTTTCGACAATGGCGGCGGCTGTCTCATCGCAGGAGGTTTCGATGGCCAGAAGGCGGGCGGGTGGGAAACGCCTCATGGGCACGATTATAAACGAAGACAGGCGGCGCGCCAAATTCGACAAATTCGAGGCGACACAGTAAAATTTGGGGCGGAGGAAAATTATGGAGACCTTTTGGAGAGCCAGGAAAGTGGTGATTATCGGCGCAGGGGCGGTCGGCTCAACGTTTGCCTACGCTCTGGCGCAACGCGGGGCCGCGGATGAGATTTGTCTGGTGGATGCCAATCGCGATCTGGCGGCTGGCCAGGCGCTCGATCTGGCGCACGGTTTGCCCTTCTACCCACCGTTACAGATTCGCGCCGGTGAGAAGCAAGATTACGCCGACGCGCAGGTGATTGTCATGACGGCCGGGGCCAAACAGGCGCCGGGTGAATCGCGCCTCGAACTGCTCCAACGGAATGCGACGATTGTGGCTTCGGTGGTAGAGGACATCGTGGCGCAAAATTCTTCGGCAGTGCTGGTCATGGTTACCAATCCGGTGGATGTGTTGACGTATCTGGCGCTCAAGCGCTCCGGCTGGCCTCGGGCGCGCATTTTGGGTTCCGGAACGGTGCTGGATAGCGCCCGGTTTCGTTATCTTATCAGCCAGCACTGTCAGATAGATGTCACCAACGTCCATGCCTACGTGCTGGGTGAACATGGCGATAGCGAGGTGGCGGCCTGGTCAATGACCCATATTGCCGGGGTGCCGATGGACCAGTATTGTCCCCTCTGTCATCGCTGCCCCAACTGGCGTCTTGAGCGCGAACGTATCGCGCAGGCGGTGCGGGATTCTGCTTATCATATCATCAACTACAAAGGGGCTACCTACTTCGGCATTGGCATGGCGTTGGTGCGCATTGTGGGGGCAATTTTGCAAGATCAGAACAGCGTGTTGACCGTTTCGACCCTGCTGGAGGGGGAATACGGGCTGCGCGATGTCTGTCTGGGCGTGCCGGCGGTGGTCGGACAGGGTGGGGTCAAGAGCATTGTCACCGCGCCGCTTTCGGCGGAGGAGCAAAAGGCTCTGGAACGCTCCGCGGAAACGCTGCGGCGCGAGATCGCCAGTCTGAATCCCGTTTCTCCAGTCCAGCCGGAAGCGAAAGGGGATCAGGGATGATGCGCTCTCTCCTCTACGTGCCGGGCAGACCATTACAGGCTGACCTTTCCCTGGATGAACTGGCTGCGGCGCTGAAGCGTAAGGACGGTTTGCTATGGGTGGACTTTGTGGACGAGCCGAACGAAACCTGCGAGCCGATTTTGCGTGACCTGTTCGGTTTTCATCCCGTTACCCACCCTCACCCTGACTGTCGTCCCAGCGGGGAGGAAACCAGAGGCTATGGTTTAGAGGAGAGGTTGTCGAGCGCCTCTTGCAGGGTCGGGTGAGAGGGGACGAGATCGGGCCAGTAATCGTGGATGACAATCTGGGCGCCGGCGCGCTGTTCGTTCAACCATGCCTGGAAACGCTCCTCGCGGGCCTGGTTGTATTCTTCGCTGGTGAGAGGGCGGACTTCGTGCCCTAAAACCTGGATAATGTGCCAGCCAAAGGCGCTTTCTACCGGCTGACTGATTTCGCCGATGGCGAGGGAGAAGGCCGCCTCCTCGAACGGCGCGACCATTTTGCCGCGCGGGAACCAGCCTAAATCGCCGCCTTTCTCTTTGGTGCCGCTATCGGTAGAGTATTCTGCGGCCAGTTGGCCAAAATCCTGCCCGACGGCTAACAGATTGCGTACCAGTTCGGCGGTTGCTTTATCCGCGACCAGGATATGGCGCGCCCAGACCATTTCCTGTTCGTGCGGCACGTCTTGCGTAATCTGGTCATATACTTTCTGGCGCAGGAGTTGATCGTAGAAGAAGACCTGACGGTAGGCAGTCTCGTCCATGCCCAGCGGTTGATAATAGTCTAAAGCCTTCTGGTATTCTGCCTGGAATCCTTCCAGCGTGTAGGGGGTGGAGGTGGGGGTGATGGTTACAGTGGGGGTTGGCGTCGGGGGCGCGGCCAGAGTCGGGGTGGGGGTGGCGGTCTCGGCCTCGGTCGGCGTTGGCCAGGGGGTAAAGGTTGGCGTGGGCGAGACGAGGGCGAGCTGCGTGGGGGAGAGGGTGGAGAAAACGACCGGCGTCAGGGTTGGCGCGGGGGTTGGCGTTCCATCAGGGTAGTACTGGAACGCTTCGCGAATGGCCTTTTCCACCTCGGCTTCGCTGACGGTGATGCCGTTTTGGGCCGCGTACTGCCGAATCAGGCGGCTTTCGATCAACTGATCTATGACCGTCTGCCCCAGGGTGCGGGAATCTTGCAGACGATTCTCCGTATCCTGGCGCAGATTTTGCAGGTAGGGGTCATTTTCGTTGATGCCGAAGTACTGCGCCATGACGTAGTTTTGCAGGTAGGTGTTGATGATTTGCTGACGTTGCAGGCGCACCCGCATCTGGAACTCGCGTCCGCGCACGACATCGCCATTGACTTCCACCACCGGCTTGTAGGCGCGCAGGACGGTCTGATCGAGAACGGCGTACGTAAACAGGCCCAGGATAATCAGCAGAATGGTCGCGGCGACGGCGATGACCGCGCGCGTCTGGCGGCGTTCGCGCTCCAGTCGCGCCAGATGTTTCTTGCTGACCACCTTGGGAGCCTTGGTCTTTGCCATAACCACCTCGAAGTATGAAAAATGGCGAGCCTGTTCGCCCGCTTCTGCTCGGATGAGTTAGCGTCTGCCGGCAAGCCGGCCAGGGAAGCGCGCCGGCTACAAGGGACAGGTTTTGCGCGCCCGAGATTTTCCGCGCGACGGATTGCCCCTGCCGGCGGCGCGTTTTGCCGCCGCGGGAGCGCGAGGCGGTACTCTCAGGCTTCCTCGTCCTGCCCGCCGACGAAGGGGAGCAGCCCGAGGTGACGCGCGCGTTTGATGGCGTTGGCCAGTTGTCGCTGATGTTTGGCGCAGGTGCCGGTCTGACGACGGGGCCGGATTTTGCCGACCTCATCCAGGAATCGTTTAAGCGTGTCCACCTGCTTGTAATCAATGATCAGGTGTTTATCGGCGCAGAACTGGCAGATTTTCGGACGGGCATAGTAGCGACGTTCAACAGTCTGTTCGATTTCAGTTTCAACTTGTTCCATAGTAGTTTACTCCATGGCGCGGTGGTTCATTCCGCAAAGGGAAAGCCAGAGGCTGGCTGCTGGCGAGATAATCCTGTGAGGGAATAGTTAGAAGGGGAACTCGTCTTCCTCGGCTGGCTCCGGCGGTTCTTCGGGGAAGGTTTCGTCGGCGGCGGGCGGCTGTCCATGATTGGGAGCGCGGCGTTCGCCCAGTAACATCAGTTCATTGGCAACCACTTCGACCACGCTATGTTTCCCGCCTTCTTTATCTTCCCAGCGGCGAGTTTGCAGGCGTCCTTCCACGTAGACCTGCTGGCCTTTGGTCAGGTATTGCTTGCAGAACTCGGCCAGGCTGCCCCAGGTGACGATGTTGAACCACTCGGTCTCGCTGCGACGCTCGCCGTTCGCGGTGCTCCACGAACGGCCGGCGGCCACGGTGAACGTAGTCACCGGGCGGCCTGAGGGGGTATAGCGCATTTCCGGATCACGCCCCAGATGACCGATGATCATCACCTTATTCAAGTCCCGGCTCATGATAACACTCCAATCCCAGGCACAACATGCAAAGGCGTTCAGCGCAGAGCAGTCAACAGGTAGCGAATGACTGGCTCCAGAAAGCGCAGATTTTGGTCGAGCGTGGCGGTAGCGGCTGGTTCCAGGCCTAGGTTGAACAGGACGAACTGACCTTCGCGTTGTTTACGAATGGGGTACGCCAGCCGTTTGCGGCCCCAGACTTCGACGCGATCCACGCTGCCGCCGCTCTCTCCCACCCACCCTTTGATTTTTTCGATGACGCCCTGAAAGGCGTTCTCGTCCAGGTCGGGGTGGACGACACAAACCAGTTCATACTTGCGCATAATGAGGGAAACTCCTTTCCTCGGGATATGCTCCCAGACCGACGCCGTGGGCGGGGCTGGGGGCGGAAAGCCGCTGCGCGCACGCGCAACGGGAACGAACGGGGGATATTTTACCAGAAAAATGGATTTTATGGTAACTACCTGCCCACCCGCGTCATGGCGAGCTGCCGAGGGCGGCGAAGCAATCTCAAGTTCCCCCAAAAGCAACAAGAGCATTCGTGAGACTCGCCAGGGGATGGCTTCGGCGGCACATCGGGCGAGCCCCGGCGCGGCTCTGTGACCGCCTCGCAATGACAGCGGGTTACAGGCGTTCTTCGCAGCGCTGACGAAAGCCACAGCGCGCGCAACGTTTTGGATCGGCGTGCGAGCGATGGACCTCCTGACGGTGTGCCGCGCGCCGCATATCGGCCAGTATGTCCAGCAAGGCGGACTCGAGCTGCGGCGTGTAGTCTATGGCGAAGTCTCGTTCCGGGTAGTGCAGGATGCCGTAGGGCGGACGTTTATGAGCGGTTCTCTCGACAAGCAAGCAATAGGCCGCTACCTGAAAAATGTGCGCATCATAGGGCGCAGTCGGGGTGCGGCCGGTCTTGACCTCGACCGGGATGATCGTCTCACCAGTGTCTATCAGATAATCGGGCTTGCCGCTCAAACCGAGAAGGCTGTCGTAGAGCGGTTGGGGGGTGGCTCGCCAGGCGTGCGTATCGGTGTAAATGATTCGTCCGCCCGGTAAACCGCTTTCGCGGTATTGACGCGCGGAGTGCCAGAAAAGGAACAATGCCAGCACGAACAGCAAAAGCGCAACGGCAGGCATGGTCATCGTGTTATACCACTCGCCAGGTACAATAGGCGGTCAACAGGGCCAGCGCCGCCAACAGCAAGACCCAGGCCAGAACGCGCCACAGGCCCGCCAGCAAAACCTGCCGTCCGTGCTGACGGTGCAGGTGCTGCCCGCCGATCAGTTCGGCTTGATTTTGCGGCTCTATCCCCTGACGGCGGTACCACCAGGCGCGGGCGCAAAACAAATACGTGCCTATTTCGGAAGCGCGCAAAGAAAACATGCTCTGCTCCATCCTGTCGTAAATATAGCACATATATTCTAACACGCGCGAGCGGTTCAGGGTATAATCTCCCTCCGAGGGAGGGCGTGCCGGGCGTGGCATTCAGGCGATAAACATGCCGTAGCGGCTTCATGCGTTTTGCTGTTCTTTCCCTGGGTTTTGCAGACTCCCTGACCAACCACGAGAGAGACGCTATGGAAAAAATTCTGCTATTCTTTTTTCAGCCCGCGACGAATCGCAAAGAACGGTGGTTCTCCGCGCTCTGGAACGCTTTTCTGTACCTGATGGGCGTCCTGCACTGGTGTTTATTCTTCAACTGGGGTCGGATTCCCTACGAGTTACACGATTGGAAGCAGAGCGGATCGTTTTTCTCTTTCCTGCGGGAGGCCGTGTGGAGCGGTCAACTGCCGTTGCACACCGACGCGCGCTTCGTCCGCACGGAGCGTTACCTGGCGATGCCGAATGCCCCCTTTTCTCCGCAGGATTACCTGTTGCGCTTTCTTGACATTGGGCCGTTCATGGTAGTCAACGTCGTGTTGTTGTTCTCGTTGGGCTTCATCGGTCTGCTCTTGCTGCAAAGGCGCTATGCGCTCTCTCCCCTGACGTTTGGCGTTCTCTTTGCGCTGTTCAATTTCAACGGTCATATCACGGCACATCTGGCAGTAGGGCATGCTGAATGGGTAGGGTACTTCCTGCTGCCGTTCCTTGTCCTGCTGGTGCTGAAACTGGTGGAGGGTCAGGGGGTGCCGGAGGCTGCCGGGGAGGGCGGATTCTGGGCCAGGTGGAGGCATGGACTGGTCTGGGTGTTTTGTGGAGGCACGGGCTGGCGCTGGTCGCTGTGGCTGGCGCTGGTGTTTTTGGGGCTGTTCTTGCAGGGGGCGTTCCACGTTGCGCTCTGGTGCGCCATTTTCTTGCTGGCCTTTGGCTTGACGCGTCGTGATTGCCTGCCATTGCTCTTGAGAGCATTGCTGATGAGCGTTTTGTTGAGCGCGCTGCGCATTGTGCCGGCAGCGATGCAATTTGCCGGCGGCGGCGTGGACTTCGTTTCCGGTTTTCCAACCGTCACCGATTTACTGGCGGCGCTGGTTGTGTTATGGCCACCGAATCAGGCTCAGGCCTGGGCCTGGAAATCCCTGGGCCGCTGGGAGGTGGATTCGTTTGTCGGCCTGATCGGCCTGGCTTTTCTACTCTGGTTTGGGGTTGCTGGCACCTGGCGTAAAGGAAAGCCCTGGCGCGATCTGTTTGTCCCGATTGTCGTTTTGGTCGTCCTTTCTATCGGTCACGTGTATCGCCCCATTACCCTTTTGCCGCTGCCGCTGGTGGATTCGGAGCGCATTCCGGCGCGTTTCCTGATTGTCCCGCTGGTGTTCCTGATCGTGCTGGCGAGCCTGGGGTTCGAGCGCTGGTTGCAGGCGCGCCGTCCGCTCCGCCCCGGCCAGGCTTTGTACCTGCTGGCCGCGGCGCTCCTGCTGGCGCATGACCTGTTCCAGCATTCGCGCGTCTGGCGTGTCGTCAAGATGTACGATTTGTTTACCGGCCAGCCGGTTGATCTGACCTCACACCTCGTCAACCATCCCGATCCGCCTTACCAGACGGCACTCCTGACCGGCTTGATCCTGACTGTGCTGACGCTGATGCTCTTGATAGTAATGGCCTGGCGGGAGGGAAGGAGCCGGCCAGAGTCGCCACAGTATCGGAGCGCCAGAAGCAAATGATTCCGGAGCGGTCATGACCGATTTGACGGACGCGATTCTGGAACTTATCCGCCGTACCGCTGTGGATCTGCCGGCGGACGTGGAGCAACGTCTGCGCCAGGCGGCTGGGGAAGAGGCGCCGGGTTCCGCAGCGCGACAGGCGTTAGAGACTATCCTCCGCAATGTGGAACTTTCACGGGAGCAGTCTACTCCGATCTGTCAGGATACCGGCACGCCAATTTTTTACGTTCGCCATCCTGCCGGCTGGTCAACGCGCGCGCTGCGCGCCCAGATTCGCGCCGCGCTGGCCGAGGCCACGCGACGTGCCTACATGCGCCCGAACGCCGTGGAACCACTTTCTGGCCAGAACACGGGTGACAACCTCGGCGGTGAGGATTTCCCCTTCATTCATTTCGAGGAAGTGGAAGGCGAGGAACTCACGATAGAACTGATGCTCAAAGGTGGGGGCTGCGAGAATGTCAGCGCCCAGTATGCCCTGCCCGATGAACGTCTGGGCGCCGCTCGCGACCTGACGGGGGTGCGCAAAGTGGTGCTGGATGCCGTCCATAAGGCGCAGGGACAGGGCTGCGCGCCGGGCGTGCTGGGGATTGCCATTGGCGGCGATCGCGCCCTCGGGCATCTGGCGGCCAAACAAATCCTGTTTGAGAAGACAGGCGCACGCAATCCTGATCCGCAACTGGCGGCTCTGGAGCAACGTCTGACCGAAGAGATTAACCGCCTGGGCATTGGTCCCATGGGCTTTGGCGGCAAGACTACCGTGCTGGATACGAAAATCACCGTGCGGCACCGTCTGCCGGCTTCCTATTTTGTGACGATCGCTTATATGTGCTGGGCTTGTCGCCGACGCAAGATGAGCGTGCGCGGCGATGAGGTGGTTTACGAGTAATCTGGTTGGAGCGATGATGCGCGTACTCTCCGTTCCTCTCTCCGACGCCGTTATCCGCGACTTACGGGTCGGCGAAACGGTGGCCCTGCGCGGCGTTGTGGTAACGGCGCGCGATGCGGCGCACCGGTGGCTGGTAGAAACGTTTATCAGGAAGACGCGCCTTCCCCACGAGGATGATCATGCGGCGATTGCGGCTCTGGAACCCATCTTAAAAGATGGCGTCATTTACCATTGTGGGCCGGTCGTGGCCGGTCTGGAAAGCAAAGCCTACCGCGTCGTTGCCGCTGGCCCAACGACGTCCATGCGCGCCGAACCCTATCAGGCCGAGGTGATACGACATTTCCATGTCAAGGGCATTATCGGCAAAGGGGGGATGGGGGCAAAGACGTTGCAGGCATGTCGTGAGGCGCCGGCAGTGTACTTCCATGCGATAGGTGGTGCGGCAACCTTCATCGCGCAGACTGTCAGGCGGGTGCTGGGAGTCTATAAACTGGAATTTGGCATGCCCGAAGCATTGTGGGTGATCGAAGTCCACGATTTACCGCTGGTCGTGACGATGGATGCCCATGGTCAGAGCCTGCACGAAGAGATTGCGCGCGCCTCCGGCCGTGTGCTGACAGAATTGCTGACCGACCAGATCGCCCACCCTGCGCCCTCTTGACACCCTGCCAATTCTGGCGATAATAAGCCCAACAACCGACGCCCTCAAAGGCCATGACGGAGGAAAGTACATCGGCGGAAACCGACAGGGAGGCGCAGGCAGGGACTGAGACCCGCGCCCGGCAGAACCCGATGGAAGTTCCCTCCCGAGCCGCTCGGGTGAACGCCTGATTCAGGCCAGTAGTTCGAGCCGCTATCCCAGCGTTAGACGGGACAGGGATTGCGCGATCCCTGACGAGTGAGCCTGTGCTGGTGGTAACGGCCACGGCTAACGTGGGTGGTACCGCGGGAATCTCCTCCCGTCCCATGAGGACGGGAGGTTTTGCTAGTGGCAAAGAACTGCCATCTCGAAACTTGCTCCGATTCTGGAGGTGCCATGCTTGCGCAGTTAACCCAGATTGAACAGAATGCCTTGCAAGCCCTGCATAGCGTCGCGGATGAGGCGGCCCTGGAGGCCTGGCGCGTGACGTACCTGGGGCGCAACGCGCCGTTGATGCGCGTCTTCGATGAACTGGGCCGTCTGGATCGGGAACAACGCCCGCTGGTGGGCAGGCGCGCCAACGAGATCAAAAACGCTCTAGAGGCCGCCTTCCTTGCCAAACGCGAGGCCATGCGCCGCGCCGCGCTCCAGCGCGCGCTGGAACAGGAGCGGCTGGATGTGACCCTGCCCGGGCGGCGTATTCCCCTGGGCCGCTTGCATCCCGACACGCAGATTCTGCGCGAATTGTGTCGCGTCTTTGGTGAAATGGGCTTTCAGGTCTTTCGCTCGCGCGAGGTGGAGACCGACGAGTACAACTATCAGTTGTTGAACTTCCCGCCCGGTCATCCGGCGCGCGATATGCAGGACACGTACTTCATTATGGCCGAAGGGCGCGGCGATAACCCCATCCTGCTCCGCACGCACACCTCGCCCGGTCAGTTACACGCCATGCGTTACTTCGCGGCCATGAACCCGGCCGACCCGCCTCCTGTGCGCATCGTCCTGCCCGGTATGTGTTACCGTTACGAGCAGGTAACGACGCGCCACGAGACGCAGTTTGAGCAAATCGAAGGCCTGGCCGTAGGGCGCAACATTACCTTTGGCGATTTGAAAGGCACCCTGGCCGACTTTGCCCGCCGTGTCTTTGGGCAGAACACCCGCACCCGCTTCCGCGCCTCGTACTTCCCCTTTACGGAGCCGAGCGCCGAGTTTGATGTGGAGTGTTTCCTGTGCAAAGGACGTGGCTGCAACGTCTGTAAGGGAAGCGGCTGGTTGGAAATCGGCGGCTGTGGCATGGTGCATCCGGTCGTCTTACGCAACGGCGGCTACGATCCCGAACGCTATACCGGCTTTGCCTTTGGTCTTGGTCCGCAGCGCATGGTTATGCTGCGCCATCACATTGAAGACATTCGCTACTTCTATCAGAATGATTTGAGATTTTTGGAGCAGTTTTAGCGGGCAATCGGCCGGGTTCTCCCAGCCCTTTTGCCGGCTTCCTGCTTCCTATTTCCTCTCCGCCGGAGGCTCCCCATGAAAGTTCCGCTTTCCTGGTTGAAGGATTTTGTTGAGATTGACTTGCCCCTCCCCGAACTGGCCTATCGCCTGACCATGGCCGGGCTGGAAGTGGAAGAAATCCGCTATGTGGGTCTACCTGTGCCGGAGGCGAGCGAACAGCAACGCCTCGACGCCAGAATCAGCGGACTGGCCTGGGACCGCGAAAAAATCGTGGTGGGCGAAATCCGTGAGGTCATGCCTCACCCTAACGCAGACCGGCTGGTGCTGTGCCGTCTCTACGATGGTCAGCAAGAACATACCGTCTTAACTGGCGCGCCCAACCTGTTTGAATACAAAGGACGTGGCCCGCTTCCTCAGCCGCTCAAGGTGGCTTATGCCAGAGAGGGCGCACAGATTTACGATGGTCACCAGCCCGGTCAGGTATTGACCACGCTCAAGCGCGCCCGCATTCGCGGCGTCGAATCGTACTCGATGGCTTGTTCAGAGAAGGAACTGGGCATTTCGGATGACCACGAGGGCATCATTCTCTTCGATGCCGATGCCCCGGTGGGCATGCCGCTGGCCGATTACATTGGCGATGCCGTGCTGGACATCGCCATTCTGCCCAGCACGGCGCGTTGCGCCAGCATTCTGGGCGTGGCGCGCGAGGTCGCGGCTCTGACCGGCAAACCCCTGCGCTGGGCCTGGGATGAACAACATGCCGCCTTATCCCTGCCGCTGGCCTCCACCAGTGACTTTGCGACGGTCGAAATTACCAATCCTGAACTCAACCCGCGCTTCCTGCTCGGCCTGATTCGCAACGTGACCATTGGCCCCAGTCCCTACAAGGTGCAATTGCGGTTGAAACTGGCCGGGATGCGTCCCATCAACAACATTGTGGACGCCACCAACTATGTCATGCTGGAACTGGGCGAACCGCTCCATGCCTTCGATTACGACGTGCTACGGCGACGCGCCGGCGGAAAGGCAGTGCATATCATCACCCGCACGGCCAGGCCTGGCGAAAAACTGACCACGCTGGATGGGGTAGAGCGTACTCTGGATGAAACTACGGTGCTGGTTTGTGATACAAGCGGGCCGCTATCCATCGCTGGCGTGATGGGCGGCGCCGAATCCGAGGTCAGCCCACAGACAACCAGCGTCTTGCTGGAGGGCGCCACCTGGAACTATATCAACATTCGCAAGACAGCCAGAGCTCAGAATCTCATCTCGGAAGCCTCCTATCGCTTCGCGCGCGGCGTCCATCCGGCGATGGCCGAACGCGGCGTGCGCCGGGCCCTGACCCTTATGGCGCAGTGGGCCGGCGGTGAGCTGACCCCGACGCTGGTAGATCATTATCCCCTGCCCCCCAAAGCGCCTGTTGTCACTCTCTCCCCCGCGGATGTCAGGCGCTGGCTGGGCATTGACCTCTCGGCGCAGCAGATTGTTGCGATGCTGGAACGTCTGGAGTTTCGTTGTGAGGTACGCCAGGCCGCGGGCGCAGCGCAAATTCTGATTACCCCGCCTGATCATCGTCTTGACATTGGTGAAGGCATCACCGGCAAGGCGGATGTCATTGAGGAGATTGCCCGCCTGTACGGTTACGAGCGTATCCCGGAGACACGTCTGGCCGATGAACTGCCGCCGCAGATTGGCAACCCCTTGTTGGAAAAAGAAGAACGCGTGCGCGACCTGCTCGTGGCACATGGCCTGCAAGAGGTCGTCAACTATCGTCTCACCACGCCGGAGCGCGAGGCGCGCTGTCTGCCGTTGCAGGAAGGGGAAAGCCGGCCCTATGTGCGCCTGTTGAATCCCATCTCCAGCGACAAGGTGGTGTTACGCCGCAGCGTACTGGCCAGTGTGTTGGAAAACGCCGAGCACAACGCGCGCTTACGTCAACGGCTGGCGTTGTTTGAAATCGGGCCGGCGTTTCTCCCTGTCGCTGGGGCCGATTTGCCCGAAGAACAGTTGCGCCTGGCGATTGTCCTGGCCGGTCCGCGCCTGCTCCCTGCCTGGCAAAAGACGGATGAAGCGCCTCTGGACTTCTATGACTTGAAAGGGATTCTGGAGGGCCTCTTCGCGGGCCTGCACCTGCCTCCCGTTCAGTATGAGCCGACCGAACACCCAACGTTCCATCCGGGCAAGTGCGCGCGCCTCGTCTGCGAGGCCAACGAGATCGGCCTCTTCGGCGAACTGCATCCACAAATCAAGGAGCATTATGACTGGCCGGTAACCTATAAAGACGTGCCGATCCTGGCCGCCGACCTTGACTTGAGCCGGCTGCTCCAGCAAATACCGGCGCTTTACGAGACCGCTGCCGTGCCGGAGTTCCCGCCGGTTCTGGAAGACCTGGCGGTGGTAGTAGAGGAGAACTTGCCCGCCGGCCGTGTTGCCGACCTGATTCGTCAGGCTGGCGGCAAAGTCGTGGCAGACGTGCGCCTGTTTGACGTTTATCGCGGTGAGAAAATCGGTGCAGGAAAGAAGAGCCTGGCTTACCGCGTCACCTATCAGGCCGCCGATAAAACGCTGAACGACCAGGAAGTGGCCGCTATCCGCGCCCGCATTGTCCGCCGCCTCGAACAGGAACTGGGTGCCGCGTTGCGTCAATGATGGCTTGCGCCCTGCGTCGTATGCAGGTATACTGAAAGCAAGCCCCAATCTCAGGAAAGAAAGGAGAAACGTTATGGAGACGCCACTTCCCGAAACGCCCGCCAAAGGGGAAACGCGCACCGGCGCGATTATTGGTTCTATCGCGGCCATTCTTCTGTGTGGCTGTCTGGGTTTGTTGCTTTGTCCGTCGGGGATTATCCTCGCGACCAACGCGCTGGACACGGCGGAGGAAGTCCCCACCTGGACCGGTTACATTGCGTTGTGCCTCTCCGTGGTTGGGATTGCCATCGGCGTTGTCGTGCCCATCCTTTTGCTGCGGAAGAAGAAACCAAAGGTTGAGAGCGCAGCCGGGACGCCATCGGAACCGATCCCGCCGGCTTCGTAGGCCTTTTTGTTCCGCCGTTGATCGCTTTTTTTACTGGCCTTGCCCATCGCAGGGGCGGGGCCTTTTTCGATTAACGACGTTTGGGTTCACCGCGACGAGAGCGATGCGCACTGTCGCGCCTGTTTCCTGACGATACGCTGGATTCTATGTCGAAACGACCGCGAGCCTTGTGTTTCTTGCTCATGGCTTTGTTGCTGCTGGCTTGCGAGCGCCTCAACAGGCTGGTGATTGCCTCACCGGCGCCGACGACGCGAACTCCGCCGGCACAGGCGCTGACGCTGACCGCGCCAGCATTGCCTTCCTGGCTGGAAGTGTACTTCACCGACCCGACGGCGCCTGCCTCATCCTTCTATGAGGGTGGACCGGACGAGGCGCTGGTGGCGGCCATTGACCGCGCCCGCCTCACGCTGGAAGTCGCGGCCTATGATCTCAATCTCTGGTCCATTCGCGATGCCCTGCTGCGTGCCTGGAAGCGCGGCGTGGAAGTGCGCCTGGTTGTCGAGAGCGACAACCTCGGCGGTGAGGAAATCCAGACATTAGTGGCCGCCGGTATCCCTGTTGTGGACGACCGGCGCGAGGGTTTGATGCATGACAAATTCATCATCATTGATCGCGCCGAAGTCTGGACCGGTTCCGCCAACTTCACGGTAAGCGGTTTCTATCGAGATAACAACAATCTGCTCCGCCTGCGTGCGCCAAAAGTGGTCAGCGATTATCTGACCGAGTTCGAGGAGATGTTTACCGCGCATCGTTTTGGCCCGGATAGTCTGGTCAATACGCCTTACCCGGCCTTTTTCGTCAACGGTACACCGGTCGAGGTCTATTTTGCCCCGGAAGATGACATCGCGGCGCGCCTGATGAACCTGATTCAGAATACCCATGAGACCATTTACTTCCTGGCCTATTCATTTACGTCCGATGTCCTGGGCGAAGCGATACGGGAGCGGGCCGCGGCCGGCGTGACGGTCGCCGGCGTGTTGGACGCCGATCAGGCTACAACCAACGAGGGAACGGAGTATGAAGCCTTTGTGCAAGCCGGGCTGGATGTAAGACTGGATGGCAACGAAGGCCTCATGCACCATAAAGTCCTCATCCTGGATGGTTGCACGGTAGTTACCGGCTCCTATAACTTCAGCCGTAGCGCGGAGGAGCAGAACGACGAGAATCTGCTGATCATCCGCCATTGCGCGCTGGCTGAAGAGTATACACGCGAATTCTGGCGCATTTATGATCAGGCGACGCCCTGAGGCGACGTCGGGTAGGGCAGATTGCGCGCTTGTGGTGCCTCTGAGATTCGTTCTCTGCCATGCGCCGGCAGTAGTGGCCGCAGGGACGCCGATGGCTGTTGCTCCATCGTTGGCCGCAAAAGGCAACTACTCAGCCATGTCATTGCGAGCCGTTTTTGGCGAAGCAATCTCCCCTTTATCAGGCTGAATGGACCGCCTGGGGATTGCATCGTCGCAAAGAACGCTCCTCGCCATGACATCCATAACGGTTTTGAGACAGGGCTAGATAGTTACCCCTGATTTTATAACAAAACAGCCTTCCAGCATTGACCGGAAGGCTATCCACCTGGCTTTGGTTGCGCACCGAAAGTCGAAATGAATTTCGCCTTACGCCAGCGCGAAGCCGGCCACAAAGGCGGCGGTCATCAGCAGCAGAAGGGCCGGCAGGATGCGCAGGATGGTGGTGCGCGGCAGGATGGGCTTGCCCGCCTTCAGGAAAGATAGCAGCAGACCGCCCAGTCCGATGAGCGCGCCAGATCGGCTAGTTTTTGGGCGGAAAGGATCGTGATTTGCTGGCGGTCAAATGCGATTCCCCCCTGGACGCGCAACAGGTTCAAGGTGCGGCTGATTACTTCTGGCACGGTAGCAATGCGGTTGGCAAGTTCCTCCAGAGGGTAGGCATGGCGATCGATGGGAATACGACCCTGCTGGCTGAGTTCCAGCAGCAACTTTGCCAGGCGCGCCATCACCGGCCGGGTAAGAATCTCGTATTGCTCCAGCAGCAAACGGTTGCGCCGTGCCAGCACCCGTAGCAGACTCAGACCAATGAGAGGCAGGCGTTGCAACAAAGCCTGAAAGGCCTCGTAACCAATGCGCCAAACGAGACAGTCTTCGGCGGCCACAGCGGAGACCGGATTCGGGCCTCCGTCCAGTACGGCAACTTCATTAAACATGATGACTGGCTCAACTACTGCCAGAATCATATCCTGTCCGGCCGAACCGCCTTTGCGCAGGTACACCCGGCCCCCTAACAGGACAAACATCCCGGCACAGGGCTCTCCCTCAAAAAACAGGATGCTGCCTTTAGAGAAACTCTGCGTCCGACCGGCCAGGACGATGGTTTCCAGGTCGCTTTGGCCCAGGGAACGAAAGTGTTCTACCTTCGCCAATCGTTCAACCAACGATTGTACGGACTGGTCGCTGGATGACGAGCCATTCATCTCACAAGGTAGCCTTCATAGGGAAGGAAGCCTGAGACGCGCCAGCAGCAGCGCGGCCAGCGATTTGGCGTCTTGAATCTGCCCCTGCGCGGCCATTTGCAAAGCCGTTGCCAGGGGGAGGCGTTCCACCGATAGAAATTCGTCGGCATCTGCTTCCAACGGACTGGCAAAGAGACCTTCCGCCAGGAAGACATGGAGATATTCGGTGGAGTAGCCGGGGGCAAGGTAGAAGCCCCCCAGATGAGTCAACGTCGAGGCCGCCATGCCGGTCTCCTCGCGAATTTCGCGCCGGGCACAGTCTTCGGGCGCCTCGTTGCTATCCAGCGTCCCTGCCGGGAGTTCCAGCAATTCCTGACCCGCTGCATGGCGGTACTGACGTACAAAGAGCACGTTGCCCTCCTCGTCCAGCGGCAGAATGACCACTGCGCCGACATGGGCAACGACGTCGAACCAGACGTGACGTCCGTCAGGTAATTCCAGTTGATCGCGGCGAACGTGAAACGCGCGTCCACGGTAAACCGTTTCGGATTCTAAAACTGGGAACGGCATGTGGCCTCCGAAAAAGAAATGCCCAGGCGGATCAGATTACGCCTGGGCCAGGGAACGAAACACGCGTTCAGGGGATGTTCAATACTTGCCCGACCGTGAGCGTATAGGGCGGGGTCAAACCGTTGACATAGGCGATCATCATTGGGTCCACATCGCCATAAGCGCAGGCAATGCTGTAGATGGTGTCGTTGGCCTGGACGGTATAGGTGGCCGGATGGGGGAGCAGGGAGCGTTCGCCGGGGAAAGTCTTGCCGCTTTGGGGAATCTTGAGTTCCAGCCCGGGCATGAACAGCTGCCCATCTTTCAGGTTGTTGAGCGCCAGGAGTTCCTCAGGATCGAGGTTGAAGCGCCGGGCAATACAGTAGGGGAACTCGCGCGGCTGCAAGGTGTAGGTCAGCGGCAGGCCGGGGGTGGCGGTTGGGATTTCCAGCCAGGGGGTTGGCGTGGCAATGGTTTCTGTACCGCCAACCGGCGTGAGCCAGGCCTCCGTCCCCGTGCTTTCTGCCGGGGTGACTTCGGTGCCGGGCGTGACCTGCGGAGTAACTGCCTCAGGCGTGCCGAGCGCGGCGGCGGTCTGGGTCGCGTAGGCATACAGGAGTTGAATTGGGTCCTCGGTAGGCATGCCCTCGACAAACCCGGATTCGCTCGTGGCCGTTGCTGTTGGCTGGGGCAGGGGGTTGGTGGTCATCGAACGCTGGCAGGCGGAAAGAGACAATGCCGCCAGCGCCAGGAGCGCCATGACAAGGTAAGCTTTGCGCTTCATAATTGCCTCCATAGACTTATCCGGGCACAATATCATGCCCTGTGTAAAGGTATGTTGATACTAGCACAACCTTGCGCCAACGTCAAGCAATCCATCGCCCGCGACAAAGCCGCCGCGTTGTCTGACGCGGTCTCTGGTATAATTTTGGGCGCGCCCCAGTAGTTCAATGGACAGAACAGGGCACTCCTAAGGCTCTGATGTAGGTTCGATTCCTGCCTGGGGCACCTGGGCCTGTTCAGGCCTCGTATTCCGCCGGCGCTTCCTCAATAGTAGCCAGGGGTTCCTCCTCGGGTTTGCGATCCAGCATCTGCATTCCCAGAGCCACGACCCTGGTGTAGTAACGAGTCTCGCCCTCTTTATCTTCGTAACGCTCGGTCTTCAAGCGGCCTTCCAGATAGATAAGGCTGCCTTTATGGAGATACTCCTGACAGATTTCTCCCAGCCGTCCCCAGGCTTCCACGTTGACCCATTCAGTGTTTTCTTTGACGCCTTCCCCACTCTTCCAGCGGTGGGTGACGCCCAGACTGAAGTGAGTCACTTTCTTGCCGCTGGCAGTGAAGCGGGTCTCCGGGTCTCTTCCCAGGTAACCGATTAACTGGACACGATTTAAGGCTGGCATGGTTTCCTCCTTTGTCGTGAAAAGGTTGCCGAATTTCTTGGGAGCGCGAAGCCTGCCCTGTTCTGTCCGATGGTGAAGCCAACGCAACGGACTTGCCCCCGTTGCTGGTGAGGAAAGGGGAGACGGTTGAGCCTGCGTTTCACCATCAGAGCACGGCGCCCCTCTGCGCAAAGACGTTCTTTGTTAGTGTAGTCAGAAATTGAAAAAAGTCAAGCGCCTGCAAGGAGGCAATAAATGAAAGTGGTTACTACGTTTGCGGAACTGCGTGCGGCCCGGTCAGCGCTGGCGGGGCCGGTAGGTTGTGTGCCGACCATGGGCTATCTGCACGAAGGCCATCTTTCGCTGGTACGTCGCGCCCGTGCCGAGTGCGCCAGCGTCGTGGTGAGCATTTTTGTCAACCCGACTCAGTTTGGCCCGCAGGAGGACCTGGAGAGGTATCCGCGTGATCTGCCGCGCGATCTGGCTCTGCTTGAAGCCGAGGGCGTGGACCTGGTCTGGACGCCGACGGTGCAGGAAATGTATCCGCCCGGCTACCAGACCTGGGTTACCGTGGAGGAGTTGACTCAGGGGCTGGAGGGAGCGGCGCGGCCGGGTCACTTTCGCGGCGTGACCACTGTGGTCGCCAAGTTGTTCCACGGGATGCAGCCGGACAAGGCTTACTTTGGACAGAAAGACGCCCAACAGGCCATCGTGATTCGCCGCATGGTACAAGACCTGAATTTTCCCCTCGAGGTCGTGGTTTGCCCAACGGTGCGTGAACCCGACGGACTGGCCATGTCCAGCCGCAATGTGTACCTCAATCCCGAAGAACGCAAGGCGGCTACGGTCCTGTTCCGTGCCCTGCGCGCCGCGGAGCAGGCTTACCAGCAAGGTGAGCGACGCGCCGAGGTGTTGCGCCAGACGGTGCGCTCCGTCATCGCGACGGAACCGCGGGCGCGTTTGCAATACGTCTCCTGCGCGGATTATGAAACCCTGGCGGAACTGGAGCACGTAAAGGGGAAGGCACTTCTCTCGCTGGCCGCGTATGTTGGCCAAACGCGCCTGATTGACAACCTCGTTCTGGAGCAGGCGGTTTCTCCGCGGTAGCAGAGAGCCGGCGACTGCCCGACCTCAGCCATGACGGGCATTGAGCGGGGGAGAATCGCCAGCCTGCCGGCAAAGGGCATAGACCTGCTCGCGCGCTTCGGCCTCAGCGATGAAAATCAACAGGTCACCAGGGCGAATGCGCGTCGTGCCGCGCGGGATAATCGTCCTGCGTTCGCGGCGAAGGGCGACGATGAGCGCCGCGCGCGGCCAGGGGAGGGCGCGAACAGGTTTCCCGGCACAGGCGGCGCCTGCCTCCACAGAAATCCCTTCCAGTTCCACACCGCCCAGCAAGGCGCGCTGAAGCCGTATATGATCCAGACGCAAACCGGCCTGTACCAGGCCCAGGGTATAGGCCGAATGTCGTTCCAGCCGCCGCGACAGGAACAAACTGACGACTACGGCAAACATCAGCGGCAGGATAATGTGATAATCGCGCGTCATCTCGAAGAGTAACAGGATGGCCGTCATGGGAGCGTGAATTGCTCCGGCCAGCATAGCCGCCATGCTGACCAGCGCGAAGGCTGGTGGGGAAACAGACCAGCCGGGGAAGAGAAGATGTATCAGTTGACCATAGGCCGCCCCCAGCATGGCGCCAATGAACAGCGCCGGCGCGAACATGCCGCCGACAAAGCCGCCGCCAAGACTGAGGGGGGTCAAAACGAGCTTCGTCAGCATCAGCACCAGCAAGAAGGCAAGGCTCAGCATTGCTCCTTGTAAAACGTCCTCGATGGTGTCATAACCTGTGCCGAGAATCTGGGGGAGAAAAATCCCGCTGATCCCCACGATAGTCCCTGCCAGCATGGTCTTAAGCCAGAGAGGAATCCGCAGGCCGGCGAAGCGATGACGCAAGAGATAGAGCAGGCGAACGTAAATGGCCGAGACAGGGCCGGTCAGCAACCCCAGACCGAAATAAAAGGGCAGTTCTGCGAGCGACCGAAAAGAATAGGAGGGGATCAGGAAAGCCGGCTGTACACCGCTGATCGCTTGCGTTAGAGCCGCGCTGCTGACGGCGGCTAACACGACCACTCCCAGGGAGCCGCTACTGATTTCCCCTAACAGAATTTCAGCGGCAAAGAATACGCTGGCAACTGGAGCGTTGAAGGCTGCGGCAATGCCGGCAGCCGCGCCGGCAGTAACCAGCAGACGCCGCTGTTCGCCTGTCAGCGCCAGCAGGCGCGCCAGAAAGGAAGCCAGATTCGCGCCCACCTGCACCGACGGATCCTCAGGCCCCACGGAAGCCCCACTGCCAATGGAAATCGCAGAGGCCAGCGCCTTGACAGGCGTTTTACGGTAGGCCAGTTCTCCCTGACGACGGGCGACCGACTCAATAATCCCCGTTACTCCATGAAGAGACTCTTGACCGAGAAAACGCTGGCTCAGCCAGCCAACCAGCGCGCCGCCGAGAACAGGGGGCAGGCAGATCAGCCATCGGCCCGGCCCGGCGGTCGGCACAAAGGAGAACGCCAGACGATGAAAAACCCTGATCAACCCTTTGTAAATCCAGATTCCGCTTGCCGTTCCCAGGCCTGTCAGTACCGCGGCCATGGCGTAGCGGGACGATTCCGGGATCCGAACGGCCGGAATGCAACGCAATTTGTTGACCATCAGTACCTCGCGACACCCCAAAGTGTTATATTGAAAGGCGATTTATTATAGCGGCTTTTGCAGGCATCGGAATTTGTCATACAAATGCAGGAGTTTTGTTTACGCCGATTATGATGCTTTGCACTATCCCCTGGCTGGGGGAAAGAAAGATAATGAAAAATGGATGGGGGATTTGCCCCCTTCCTCCCTGATCGGATCGAGGAGTATGGGCTATGCCTGTTCAAGGGACAATCAAGGTTAACGATTTATATTGTAAGGGTTGCGGACTCTGTGTGGCGGCCTGTCCGCAGAAAGTGCTGGCGCTTGATGAACAGCACCTGACCCCGAAGGGTTACCATCCAGCGCGGTTAGTGGGGGAGGGTTGTACCGGTTGCGCCATCTGCGCGCTGGTCTGCCCGGATGCCGCCATTACCGTGTATCGCGAAGCAGTCCAGCGCAGGACGCCCGTGCCGGTCTGAGATTGGGGCGGAAGAGCGCGGCCATCTGGCGCGGAAGGAGAATATATGGCACGTGAACTCTGGAAGGGTAACGAGGCGATTGCCGAGGCGGCAGTACGAGCCGGTCTGGAGGCTTATTTTGGCTATCCGATCACGCCGCAAAATGAGATTTTGGAATGGATGTCACGGCGCCTGCCCGAACTGGGGCGGGTTTTCGTGCAGGCGGAGGCGGAACTGGCGGCGATCAATATGGTCTATGGAGCGGCCTGCACGGGGGCGCGTGTGATGACTTCTTCCTCCAGTCCCGGCATCAGCCTGATGATGGAAGGGCTTTCTTACATTGCCGGTACTGAAGTGCCGGTGGTGCTCGTGAATGTCATGCGCGGAGGGCCAGGATTGGGTAACATTGCTCCCTCCCAGGGGGATTACAACCAGATTTGTAAAGGTGGCGGCCACGGCGATTATCACCCCATTGTGCTGGCCCCGGCTTCGGTGCAGGAGGCGGTGGACCTGATGCCACTGGCATTCGACCTGGCCGAAAAGTATCTGACCATTGCCTGTGTGCTGTTGGATGGCTCCCTGGGGCAGATGATGGAACCGGTCGAGTTGCCGCCTATGCGCCCGCTCCAGCGCAAGGAATACCCCTGGGCAGTGGGTATTGCCGAGGGGCGTGCCCGACGCGTGCTGACGTCTATTTACCTGGAACCGCTCGATGAAGAACAGGTTAACCTGCGCTTACTGGAACGCTGGCGGACTATCCAGGCCAATGAGGTGCGCTATAAGGAATACTATCTGGACGATGCGGAGGTTGTCGTTGTCGGTTTTGGCACGGCAGGCCGGGTGGCGCTTTCGGCGGTGCGTCTGGCGCGCCAGCAGGGGATCCGCGCTGGCCTGTTCCGCCCGGTTACCGTAAGTCCGTATCCGTATGCGCGCCTGGCAGAGATCGCCCGCCGCGCCAGGGCATTTCTGGTGGTGGAGATGAACGCCGGCCAGATGTTGGAGGATGTCCGCCTGGCTGTGAATGGCCGCGTCCCGGTGGAATTCTATGGTCGTTTGGGTGGGGTCGTCCCCTTCCCGGACGAAATCTTGCAGGAGATCAAGCGCGTGGCACGCGGCGGCTTGAAAGCCGACGATGACCCGCTCGAGCGCTGGATGGCGCGTTTGGAGATGAGGAGGTAGCCGTGTTGGAAATGACTGCTGTGGAGAATGTCGTCTATCAAAGGCCTCAGGCGCTTACCGATGCGCCGACGCATTACTGCCCCGGCTGTACGCACGGGATAGCCCATCGGCTGATCGCCGAGGTGCTGGAGGAGTTAAATCTGACGGAGCGTACCATTGGCGTTGCTTCAGTCGGGTGTTCGGTTTTTGCCTATCATTACATTAATACTGACTTTGTAGAAGCGGCGCATGGTCGGGCGCCCGCTATGGCCACCGGCATCAAACGTCTTGTGCCGCAGGCCATGGTGTTCACGTATCAAGGCGATGGCGACCTGGCCTCGATTGGTATGACCGAAATTGTCCATGCGGCAGCGCGCGGCGAGAACATCACGGTTATCTTCATCAATAACGCTAACTATGGCATGACCGGCGGTCAACTGGCCCCGACTACCTTGCTTGGGCAAAAGACCACCTCTTCACCCAACGGGCGCAACGCGGCGCAGCACGGCTACCCCATTCGCGTCGCGGAAATGTTGGCCACGCTCGAAGGCGCCGCTTACGTGGTGCGCCGCAGCCTGCATGATCCGACCAACATTCGTAAGGCGAAAAAGGCCATTCGCACGGCTTTTGAGGTACAGAAGCATGGCCTGGGTTTCTCTCTGGTGGAGTTGCTCTCTACCTGCTCTGTCAACTGGGGTCTGACGCCAACCGAAGCCCTGCACTGGCTGGCGGAGAACATGATTCCTTACTATCCCCTGGGCGATTATAAGGTCGCGCCCGCGGTTGCCGCGACCCTCAACGTGTGAGGAAAGGATTTGGCCCATGCACAGTGAGATTATCATCGCCGGCTTTGGCGGACAGGGTATCATGTTCGCCGGTCAGGTTCTCTCCTACGCGGCGATGGATGCCGGCAAGGAAGTGACCTGGATTCCTTCCTATGGTCCTGAAATGCGCGGCGGCACAGCCAATTGTATGGTGGTCATTGCCGAGGAAGAAATAGGTTCGCCGTTTGTCAGCCACCCCTCCGCGGCCATTGTCATGAATCTGCCCTCGCTGGATAAATACGAAGCCCTGGTCAAGACTGGCGGGGTTCTGGTAGTAAACGCCTCCATGGTGGACCGTCTCTGCCAGCGCGCGGACATCACTGCTTTGCATATCCCTTGCAACGATCTGGCGGAGGCGCTTGGTCATGCTCGTCTGGCGAACATGGTGGCACTGGGGGCGCTGCTGGCTGTCCATCCGGTGTTGACCCTGGCGGAGGTCGAGGCCGCTTTGAGCGCCCACATGCCGGGTCGTCATCGCCACTTGCTGCCCAAGAACGTAGAGGCGCTGCATAAGGGGGCAGACTATGCAACCAGCCTGCTCAAGAAGGAGAATCTCTCCTGACGCCATTGACTGGATGGCCCAGGCAGCCTGCGCCGGGTCAAACCCAAGGCGGAGTGGGAAAAGCGCCCATGCAGTCCAGGCAGGTGGAGGGGCGTTCTCCGGCGCAGGAAAGAAGCACGCGGTGCTCTTGACAGAATCCTCATTGCGTATATAATAAGCCCAATCTGGAAAATCGTATGAACAATCCTCTGGCTTCCCTACTCCTGGTTGTCCTGATTGTCCTGGTCCTTATTGCGAAGGACCTTTTCGGGGTTGGGAAAGGCTGGAGGAGCGCCAGGTAAGACGTACCCGAGTATCTCCAAGAGCAAGAAGAGCCACCCAATCCCGGGTGGCTTTTTTACAATTTTTTGAAGAAAAGGAGAAAACACCATGCGTTCCGATACTGTTAAAAAAGGTTTCGCCCGCGCTCCACACCGAGCGCTTCTGCGCGCAACCGGCGTGCGCGAGGAGGATATGGATAAGCCCTTCGTGGCGATCGTTAACTCTTACACCGATGTTATTCCTGGCCACGTTCACCTTCAGGAAATGGGGCGGTTGGTCAAAGAGGCTGTACGCGCCGCGGGCGGCGTCCCCTTTGAGTTTAATGTCATCGGTGTGGATGATGGGATTGCCATGGGGCATCCTGGCATGAAGTTCTCTTTGCCATCGCGCGAACTCATCGCCGATAGTGTGGAGACGATGATTCAGGCGCACCAGTTCGATGGCATGGTGTGTATCCCCAATTGTGACAAGATTGTGCCGGGTATGTTGATGGCCGCCCTGCGCGTCAACATCCCGGCCATTTTCATTTCCGGTGGGCCGATGGCAGCCGGTCGCACGCCTGAAGGTGAAATCATTGACCTGATCTCGGTCTTCGAGGGCGTGGGCGCGTATTCGGCCGGCAAGATTGACGAGGCGCGCCTGACTTTGCTGGAGCGCTATGCCTGTCCAGGTTGTGGTTCGTGCGCGGGCCTGTTCACGGCCAATAGCATGAACTGCCTCACGGAAGTTTTGGGCCTGGCCCTGCCGTTTAACGGCACGGCTCTGGCGCGGACGCCCGAGCGCGAGGCGCTGGCGCGGCGCGCCGGCCAGCAAATCATGACCCTGATCGAGCGCAATCTTTGCCCGCGCGATATTGTCACGGCGGAGGCCATTGACGATGCCTTCGCGCTGGATATGGCCATGGGCGGTTCGACCAACACGGTGTTGCATACGCTGGCGCTGGCGCAGGAGGCCGGCGTGGACTATCCCCTGGAACGCATCAATGCCGTTGCCGACCGCGTCCCGCATTTGACCAAGGTCTCGCCCTCAGGCCCCTGGCACATGGAGGACGTCCATCGTGCCGGTGGAATCCCGGCCATCCTGAACGAGGTGCAACGCGCGACCGGCATGTTGCATTTTGATCGTCCGACCGTCAGCGGCGTCACGCTGGGTGAATCCATCCGGGGCATGGCAATCAAGGATGATGAGGTCATCCGTCGGGCCGAAAATGCACACTCCACGCGCGGCGGCCTGGCGATTCTGTTCGGCAACCTGGCGCCGAAGGGCGCGGTGATCAAAGTGGGCGGTGTGGCGCCCCATATTACCGCTTTCACCGGTCCGGCGGTCATTTTTGAATCGGAAGAAGAAGCCATGCAGGGTATTCTAGCCGGTCAGGTCAAGGCTGGCGATGTGGTGGTGGTGCGTTATGAAGGCCCGCGCGGCGGCCCCGGCATGCAGGAGATGCTCTCGCCGACCAGCGCCATCATGGGCCAGGGCCTGGGTGAGCAAGTGGCGCTGATTACGGATGGGCGTTTCAGCGGCGGTACGCGTGGTATCTGCATCGGTCATGTCTCGCCAGAAGCCGCGGCGCGCGGGCCTATTGCGGCGTTGCGCAACGGCGATGTGATCGAGATTGACCTGAAAGCCCGCTCGTTGAACGTGCGTCTGAGCGAGGACGAGATTCAAGCGCGGCTGGCGGCCCTGCCCCCCTTCACCCCGAGGATTGCCAGTAAATGGCTGCGCCGCTATGCCCAATTTGTCACCTCGGCAGATACTGGCGCGGTGTTAATGTCATAAAAGCAACCGAAATACTTGCCAGAGGAGAAGACAATGAAACGAACCGGTGCACAAATTGTCTGGGAATGTCTGGTGCGGGAAGGCGTAGAGGTGGTCTTCGGCTACCCCGGCGGAGCCAACCTGCCGATTTATGACGCCATGCTCGACTATCCCATCCGCCATATCCTGCCGCGACACGAACAGGGCGCGGCGCACATGGCCGATGGCTATGCGCGCGTCAGCGGCAAGGTCGGCGTGGCCATGGCGACTTCGGGCCCTGGTGCAACAAACCTGACGACCGGTATTGCCACCGCCTACATGGACTCCGTGCCGGTGGTCTTCATCACCGGTCAGGTCGCCAGCCGTTTCATCGGTTATGATGCCTTTCAGGAAACCGATGTCACCGGCATCACCCTGCCCATCACCAAGCATAACTATCTGGTGACCAATGTGCGTGATTTGACGCGCGTCATACGCGAGGCGTTCTACATTGCCCGCTCCGGGCGGCCCGGGCCGGTGTTGATTGATATTGCCAAAGATGTACAACAGGCGACGGTGGAGGATTGGGAGTACGACGAGACGCCTATCCGCCTGCCCGGTTATCGTCCCGATCTGCGACCGCTACCCGAAGATTTGGAGCGGGCAGTGGCGATGATCAACGCCGCCCGACGGCCGCTGATCCTGGCCGGGCATGGCGTTCTCATGTCGGGCGCGATGGCGCAACTCCGCCAGTTCGCCGAAATGACGCGTACCCCGGTCGCGATGACGCTGCTGGGCATTGGCTGTTTCCCGGCCAGTCATCCTCTCAACCTGGGGATGATGGGGATGCATGGCGAGGCCTGGGTCAATCAGGCGATTCAAAAGGCCGACCTGCTGCTGGCCATGGGCATGCGCTTCGATGATCGCGCGACCGGCGATCTCAAACGCTATGCGAGCGGCGCGCGCAAGATCCACTTTGAAATCGATCGCAGCGAGGTCAATAAGAATGTGCGCGTTGACCTGGCGCTCATCGGCGATTTGAAAGAGACGCTCGATCAGTTACTGCCGCGCCTAAAGCCGGCGGATCATGGTGACTGGCTGGAAGAAATTAACGAGATGAAGGGCGATAGCGCCGTGCGCGATATTCAGAATCTGCCTGATTACGGTCATCTTTACGCGGCGCACGTCATCAACGACATCTGGCGCTATACCAACGGCGAAGCCCTGGTGGTTTCCGACGTCGGTCAAAACCAGATGTGGGCCGCCCAGTACTACCGCCACGACAAGCCATTTACCTATATCACCAGCGGCGGCCTGGGCACGATGGGGTATGCGCTGCCGGCGGCTATTGGCGCCAAGGTAGCCCGCCCCGAAGCAGAAGTCTGGGTCATTGCCGGCGACGGTGGTTTCCAGATGACGCAGGCCGAACTGGCGACCGCGGCGCAGGAGCGGCTGAAAATCAACGTGGCGATCATCAACAACGGCTTCCTGGGCATGGTGCGTCAGTGGCAGGAGTTCTTCTACGAGCGGCGTTATGCAGCCACGCCGATCACTTCGCCCGATTTCGTCAAACTGGCCGAGGCGCATGGGCTGACCGGTCTGCGGGTGACAAAACGTTCGGAGGTGGAAGAGGCGGTACGCCGGGCGCGACAGACGGAAGGCACGGTCATCATTGACTTCCGCGTGGAACAGGAAGATAGCGTCTATCCAATGGTGCCAGCCGGCGCTGCGCTGGATGAGATGATCCGCCGTCCCTTGCGCAACGTTCTGATTGAGACTGCCGAAACTGATCTGTAGGAGCACATCATGGACGCGACAAGACTGCATACGCTGGTTGTGCTTGTGGAAGATAAGCCCGGCGTGCTCAATCGCATTGCCTCCCTGTTCCGCCGGCGGGCGTTTAACATCGAATCGCTGACGGTTGGCCATACGCATCAGCCCGGCCTCTCGCGCATGACGATCACCATGTATGGCGATCAGGTGCACATTGAGCGCGTCATTGCCAACCTCTACAAACTGGTCAACGTGATTCAGGTGGCCGACCTGACGGATACGCCGGCTGTCAACCGCGATTTGGCGCTGGTCAAGGTCAACGCGATGGCTGAGAAACGCAGCGAAATCATGCAACTCGTGGACGTGTACCGCGCCCGCATCGTTGACGTGACCAACGAATCGCTGATCATTGAAATCACCGGCGATGAGGAGAAGATAGACAGTTTGCTGGAAGTGCTGCGTCCCTTTGGGATTATCGAAATGGTGCGCACGGGCATCGTCGCCATGGCGCGCGGGGCCGCGCCGAATCCCAGCCCCAACGGTTATGTGCCACAACAAGGATAGACAGATCGGGCTGTTTAAAGCGGCAAAAACCTGACCGCCCGCAGGGACGGCAGGATCCTATCTTGATTTTTTGAAAGGAGAAAAAAAGATGGCTAAGATTGATTTCGGTGGCGTGGTGGAAGAGGTTGTCACCCGCGAGGAGTTCCCGCTGGAGAAAGCGCGGGAAGTGTTGAAGGACGAGGTGGTGGCCGTGCTTGGCTATGGTGTTCAGGGGCCGGCGCAATCGCTCAACATGCGCGATAACGGCATTCGTGTCATCGTTGGCCAGGCGCCGGAACACAAAGCCTATTGGGATAAGGCCGTTGCCGATGGCTGGGTGCCCGGCGAAACCCTTTTCCCCATTGAGGAGGCTGCGGAGCGCGGCACGATTATCCAGTATCTGGTCTCCGACGCGGCGCAGATGTTGCTCTGGCCAAAGGTGAAACCTCACCTGAAGAAAGGCAATGCCCTCTACTTCTCGCATGGTTTCTCGATTGTCTATAGCGACCAGACCGGCGTCGTGCCGCCCGAGTTCGTGGATGTCATCATGGTTGCCCCGAAAGGCTCCGGCACAAGCGTGCGGCGCAACTTCCTGGATGGGAGCGGCATCAACGCCAGTTTTGCTATTCATCAGGATTACACCGGTCGCGCCTGGGAGCGGACAATCGCCCTGGGCATTGCCATTGGCGCCGGCTACCTCTTCCCGACCACGTTCCAGAAGGAAGTGTATAGTGATCTGACCGGCGAGCGCGGTGTCCTGATGGGGGCCCTGGCCGGCATTATGGAAGCCCAGTATCTGACGTTGCGCAAATATGGCCACTCGCCCAGCGAGGCGTTCAACGAGACGGTCGAGGAACTGACTCAGAGTCTCATCCGCCTGGTGGCCGAGAACGGCATGGATTACATGTTCGCCAACTGCTCGACGACGGCGCAACGCGGCGCCCTGGACTGGTATCCGCGTTTCCGCGATGCGGTTTTGCCGCTCTTTGAAGAGCTCTACCAGAGTGTCATGAGCGGCAAGGAAACAGCCATTGTGCTCAAAGCCAATAGCGCTCCGGATTACAAGGAGAAACTGGAGGCCGAGTTGCGCCAGATTCGTGAATCCGAGATGTGGCGGGCCGGCGCGGCAGTGCGCGCCTTGCGACCGGAAAACTGGAAGAAATCGGTGTAGAAAGCGGGAGTTTCTTCTCTATGGTTGATAATTACGTACGGATTTTTGATACCACCTTGCGCGACGGCGAACAATCGCCAGGCGCCACGATGACCTCCGCCGAGAAACTGGAAGTCGCCCGTGCCCTGGCGCGCCTGGGCGTGGATATCATCGAGGCGGGCTTTCCGGCAGCCTCGCCCGATGACCTCGAGGCCGTGCGTCGCATTGCGATTGAAGTGGGCCATCCACCCGCAGGCGAGCCGAAGGCGCGCGTGCCGGTCATTGCTGGTCTGGCGCGGGCAGTCAAGAACGATATTGACAAAGCCTGGGAAGCCGTGCGCGAGGCCCAAAAGCCGCGCATTCACACCTTTATTGCTACCTCTGAGATTCACATGAAGTACAAACTCAACATGACGCCCGAGGAGGTGATTGCGCGGACGCGGGACATGGTGGCCTATGCGCGTTCGCTGTGTCCGGATGTTGAGTTTTCGCCGGAGGATGCAGGCCGTTCGGACCCTGAGTTCCTCTACCGTGTCCTGGAAGAGGCCATCCGGGCTGGCGCGACCACGTTGAACATTCCCGATACGGTCGGCTACACGTTGCCCGATGAGTTCGGTCAGTTAATCGCCGGCATTATCGCCAATACCCCTGGGATCGAGAATGCCATCGTGTCGGTCCACTGTCACAACGATTTGGGGCTGGCGACAGCCAATACCCTGGCCGGTATCCGCGCCGGGGCGCGTCAGGCTGAAGTGACGGTGAATGGCATTGGTGAGCGGGCCGGCAATACCTCGCTCGAAGAGGTCGTCATGGCGCTCAAAACCCGCCGCCCCGTCTTTGGCCTGGAGACCGGCATTGACACTACTCAGATTGCCCGCGTCAGCAAACTGGTCAGCAGTTATACCGGCATTCCTGTCCAGCCCAATAAAGCCATTGTCGGCGCCAACGCGTTTGCTCACGAGGCAGGCATCCATCAGGATGGCATGCTCAAGCACCACCTGACGTACGAAATTATGCGTCCGGAAGATGTCGGCATCACGCAATCCAAACTGGTGTTGGGGAAACATTCAGGCCGCCACGCCCTGCGCGTACGCCTGGCCGAACTCGGCCATGCGCTCAACGATGCCGATCTGGACAAGGTCTTTGCTCGCTTCAAGGCGCTGGCCGACCGGAAAAAGGTCATCACGGATGCCGATCTGGAGGCCATGATTGCCGATGAGTTCTATCAGCCGCGCGAAGTGTATACGCTGGACGGTTTGCAGGTCTCCTGTGGCACTCTGGGCATGCCGACGGCTACCGTCCGCCTGCGCGGGCCTGATGGGCAGCTCCACGTACAGGCGGCCATGGGTACCGGCCCTGTGGATGCCACCTACAAAGCCATTGATGCCATCATTCAGGCGCCGAACACGTTGCTGGAGTTCAATGTCCACGCCATCACCGAAGGCATTGATGCCATTGGCGAGGTGACGGTGCGCATTCGTGAGAAGGATGGTCAACAGCGTCTGGACGCGCAGCGCGAGGTGGAAACCGCGCGCGTATATGGCGGTCATGGGGCCGATACCGATATTATCGTCGCCAGCGCGAAGGCTTACCTGTCGGCCTTGAACAAACTTCTGGTAGCGCAAAGTGAAGGCCAGGTCGCGGTTGCCGGGGGCGAAACCGATTTGCCGGCCAGCGCGGCCTGACACATTGTGGTTCGCGAGCGATGAGCGCAACGTCGAGAGAGAAAAGGAGTGAGCATATGGTCATCTGGAACGACTCTTTTCCCCAACAGGCCGGTGGGATCGAATGGCGCGAGCCCTTCCCTGAACCGCGCACCATCCCTGCTGGTTGGGACACGAGCGAATTCATGCCGGTTCCCTGGCCCTTCGTTCCAGCCAGACCGGTGAAGGAGGGGTTGCCCTTCTACGTATTCTGGAGTGGCCGCTTGCGGGCGGCGTTGCTACGCGTTGGCGATTTTGTCTCATCGCTCTCCCATTCCCTTGCTTCGAGGTAATCGCATGCCCAAAACGCTCTTTGACAAAGTCTGGGATTCCCACGTTGTGGTTCAGGAGCCAGATTCGCCGGCCGTTCTTTACATTGACCTGCATCTGGTTCATGAGGTGACTTCACCGCAAGCGTTCGCGGGGTTGCGTCAGCGCGGGCTGCGCGTCCGCCGTCCCGATCGCACGGTTGCCACGATGGACCACAGTATTCCTACTCTGGCCGGCGCGCCGCCGGTGGATGAGATGGCCGCGCGTCAGCTGGCGCAGCTGGAAGAAAACGCCCGCGAATTTGGCATTCGCCTGTATGGGAAAGATCATCCCCAGCGCGGCATCGTGCATGTCATCGGGCCAGAACTGGGCCTGACCCAGCCGGGGATGACCATCGTCTGCGGCGATAGCCACACGGCCACCCATGGCGCCTTCGGCGCGCTGGCGTTTGGAATCGGCACTTCGGAAGTGGAGCATGTGCTGGCAACTCAGTGTCTGCTCCAGCGTAAGCCCAAAACCTGCGAGGTGCGCGTGGACGGTTCCCTGCCGAAGGGTGTGACCGCCAAGGACATCATTCTGGCCCTGATCGCCAGGATTGGCGTCGGCGGCGGGACAGGGTACGTCTTCGAGTACACTGGCGCAGCCATACGCGCCTTGACGATGGAAGAGCGCATGACCATTTGCAACATGTCCATCGAGGGCGGCGCGCGCGCGGGCATGATTGCTCCTGATGATGTCACCTTCGAGTACCTGGCCGGGCGCGAGTTCGCTCCCAAAGGCGCGGCCTGGGAAGCCGCCCTGAAACGCTGGCGGCAATTGCCCAGCGACCCCGGCGCCACGTATGATAAAACGGTCACGCTGGATGCGTCTGCTCTGGAGCCGATGATCACCTATGGCACGACTCCGGCCATGGCGATCGGTGTTCGTGGGCGCGTGCCTGACCCGGCCACGCTTCAAGATGCGGCGCAACGCGCCATGCTGGAGAAGGCGCTGGCCTATATGGGATTGAAGCCGGGTCAGCCATTGCTGGGCCAGAAGGTGGATGTGGTCTTTATCGGTTCCTGCACCAATGGCCGTTTGACCGATTTGCGGCAGGCGGCGGCAGTCATGAAAGGCCGGAAGGTGGCGCCAGGAGTGCGTGTGCTGGTTGTGCCCGGCTCCCAGGCCGTCAAACGCCAGGCAGAGGCCGAAGGGCTGGCTGAAATTTTCCGCGCCGCCGGCGCCGAATGGCGTGAGGCAGGTTGCTCGATGTGTATTGCCATGAACGGCGACCAGATAGAACCCGGTCAGTATGCCGTCTCTACCAGTAATCGCAATTTCGAGGGGCGGCAGGGCAAAGGCGGGCGAACGTTGCTCGCCAGCCCGCTCACGGCCGCGGCCGCCGCTGTGACCGGCGTCATTACCGACGTGCGCACCCTGCTGTGACAGGCAGGCGGTGGCAGAAAACGTCCAACTTAAAGCGAAAACCGTAAACAGAAACCTTTGACTTTCCATATTGAAGCCTATGACCCAATTTACCCGACTTACCTCTCGCGTTGTGGCTTTGCCGGTGGACAACATTGATACCGATCAAATCATCCCGGCGCGTTTCCTGAAAGTGACCGATAAGGCTGGCCTGGGGGCGCATCTTTTCGCCGATTGGCGATATAACCCCGATGGTTCGCCCAGGCCCGACTTTATTCTCAATCGCCCCGAAGCGCAAGGCGCCCAGATTCTGCTGGTCGGCGATAATTTTGGTTGCGGTTCCAGCCGCGAACATGCCCCCTGGGCGTTGACAGGCTTCGGCTTCCGCGCCATTATCAGCACCTCCTTCGCCGATATTTTCCGCAATAACGCCCTTAAAAATGGCCTCCTGCCGGTCATTGTCGATGCGGAGACCCATCGCGCGCTGTTCGATCTGGTCGCTGAAATTCCCACTGTGGAACTGACGATTGACCTTGCGGGACAGACTCTCTCCTTCCTGAACAAGTCGGTCACGTTTCCCATTGATCCTTTTTCCAAGACCTGCCTGCTCAATGGCATGGATGAACTCGGTTATCTCCTGACCTTTGAGCGCCAGATTGCCGCGTATGAGGTAGCGCGGGAACGAGCGTGAGGAAACAGGTGGGCGTACGGCGTGAAGCGTCGCAGCGTCCCGACGTTCAACAGACTGTGGAGGCAGAAGGCAATGATACAGATTTACGACACCACCCTGCGCGATGGCACCCAGAGCGAGGGCTTCACGCTCTCCAGTGGCGACAAAATCCGTATTGCCCGGCGGTTGGATGAGCTGGGCGTGGCTTTCATTGAAGGCGGCTGGCCTGGCTCGAATCCCAAAGATGCCGAGTTCTTCGAGCGTGCGCGCGACATGGAATGGAAACATGCGCAGATCGCGGCTTTCGGTTCGACCTGTCGCGTCAAGGGCGGGCCGGAAGATGATGCCAACATCAAGGCGTTGCTGGATTCGCAAGCGCCGGTTTGCACCCTTTTCGGCAAGTCCTGGACGTTGCATGTTACCGATGTGTTGCGCACAACGTTGAAGGAAAATTTACGCATTATTGAGGAGTCGGTGGCCTATCTGCGCGCCGCAGGACGACGTGTCATCTACGATGCCGAGCATTTTTTCGACGGTTATCGGGCGGATGCCGAGTATGCTCTGGAGACCCTGCGCGCAGCCATTCGCGGCGGCGCCGAAACGATTGTGCTGTGCGATACGAACGGTGGCACCATGCCCTGGGATTTGGAGCGCATCATCCAGGAAGTCAAGGCCGCCGTGCCGCATCCTTTCGGTATCCATGCGCACAATGACAGCGACTGCGCCGTGGTGAACTCGCTGGTTGCGGTGCGTCTGGGCGCGATTCAGGTGCAGGGCACCATCAATGGCGTTGGCGAACGCTGTGGGAATGCCAATCTGTGTTCTATCATCCCCGATATCGAACTGAAACTGGGGTTGCGCTGCTTGCCTGAGGGCGCGCTGGTCAAGCTCTATGACCTTTCGCATTTCGTCTCGGAAGTAGCCAACCTGACTCCCAACGAACACCTGCCGTATGTTGGTCGCTCGGCGTTTGCCCACAAGGGCGGGGTCCACGTGGCGGCTATTCGTCGCGCGCCGATGTCTTATCAACATATTGATCCGACGCTGGTCGGGAACCAGATGCGTGTGGTTGTTTCGGACCTTTCCGGGCGTGGGAATATTCTCAGCAAAGCGGAAGAGCACGGCGTGGAGGTGGTCAGCGCCGATCAGGTGGTGGGCGTGTTGCAGGATGTCAAGGAACTGGAAGCGCGCGGCTTCTCGTTCGAGGCCGCCGAAGCCTCGGTCGTCGTTCGCCTCAAACGTCAGCAACCCGATTATAAGCCGCCCTTTGAGTTGATGGACTTCTTTGTCAGCGTCCAGCATCGTCAGGGACGTGGCCTGTTTGCCGAGGCCATGGTTAAGGTTAAAATCGGGAACGAGGTCTTGCATACAGCGGCGGAGGGCAATGGCCCTGTCAATGCGCTCGATAATGCTCTGCGCAAGGCGCTGTTGCCTTACTATCCTCAGGTTGCCAGTTTCAATCTGGTGGATTACAAAGTCCGCATTCTGGATTCGGATAGCGGCACGCGCGCGACGACGCGCGTGTTGATTGATACCCAGAACGGTACGCGTCGCTGGAGCACTGTGGGCGCCAGCACGAACATTATTGAGGCCAGCTGGCTGGCGCTGGTAGATGCAATTGAATACGGCTTGCTGGTAGCCGGTAACGAAAAATCTTCTTCAAGGAGTAAACAAGAATGACAGGAAAAACGTATCACATTGCGGTCATCGGTGGCGATGGCACCGGTCCCGAAGTCGTGCGCGAAGGCATCAAAGTCCTTGATGTTGCGGCGCAGAAATCGGGCTTCCAGATAGACTGGATTCACTACGATTTGGGCGGTGAGCGTTACAAGCGTACCGGCGAAATCCTGCCGGATAGCGTTCTGGATGAATTGCGCAAGGTAGATGCCATTTATCTGGGCGCCATTGGCCATCCCGACGTCAAGCCGGGTATTCTGGAAAAGGGCCTTCTCTTGCGCTTACGCTTCGAACTCGATCAATATATCAATCTGCGGCCGGTCAAGTTGTACCCCGGCGTGGAAACACCGTTGAAAGACAAAGGGCCAGAAGATATAGACTACATTGTGGTGCGCGAGAACACCGGCGATCTCTATACGGGCGCCGGCGGGTTTACCATGAAGGGCACGCCTCAGGAAGTGGCAATCCAGACCTCCATTTACACGCGCTTTCAGGTGGATCGCTGTTTGCGGTACGCCTTCGAACTGACGCGTCGGCGCAACAAGAAGAAGACGCTGGCTCTGTGCGGCAAGACCAACGTGCTCACCTATGTGTATGATCTCTGGGAACGCGCCTTCCACGAAATGGGTGAGCGGGACTACCCCGACATCAAACGCGAGTACTACCATGTCGACGCGACCTGTATGTGGATGGTCAAGAACCCGGAATGGTTTGATGTCATTGTCACCGGCAACATGTTCGGCGACATCATCACTGATCTTGGGGCTATCACCCAGGGCGGAATGGGTATTGCGGCAGGCGGCAATATCAATCCGGAAGGCGTCTCCATGTTCGAGCCGATTGGCGGTTCGGCGCCCAAGTACACCGGCAAGAATGTGATCAATCCGATGGCCGCCATTTGCGCTGGCGCCATGATGCTGGATGTGATTGGCGAGCCGGCGGCGGCGCAGCTGGTAGAGCAGGCTGTCATCAAAGCCTTGAGCAGTGGTAGAATTAAAAGCCTGGCGGCTGGTAAAATGGGCATGAGTACCACCGAGGTTGGTGACTTCATTGCCAGCAACGTCTGATTGCTGTACTTGTGGCCAAAATGCCGCTCCGATCAAGCCGTATTTCTGTTCAAGGAGGCCCTATGGAACCCAAATATATCTGGATGGACGGCCGACTGGTGGAGGCGGAAAAGGCGGTTGTGCCTTTCCTGACGCCGGCTTTGCACTATGGCGCGGCGGTGTTTGAGGGGATCCGCGCCTATGACACCGAACGCGGCCCGGCCGTCTTTCGCCTGAAAGAGCACGTCCGGCGGTTGTTAGGCTCCGCCCATGTTTTTGGTTTCACGGAGATACCCTGGAGCGCGGCACAGATTGAGGAGGCTATCAAAGAAGTCGTCCGCGCCAATGGCTTTTCCTCCTGTTATATTCGTCCGCTGCTGTACTGGAGCGGCAAAGTGGCAGGCCTGAACATGCATGGCGCGAAAGTCTCGTTGGGGATTGCGGCCTGGGAGTGGGTGAATTATCTCGGCGATGAAGCGCTGGCGAAAGGTATTCGCGCGAACGTGTCCTCCTTCACCCGTCATCACCCTAACGTGATGATGACGAAAGCCAAAATCTCCGGCAACTATGCGAACAGCATCCTGGCCAAGACCGAATCCAAACGCTTGGGCTTTGACGAGGCTATTTTGCTTGATCCGCAAGGGTACGTGGCTGAGTGTTCGGGCGAGAACATTTTCCTCGTGCGTAACGGCAAGATCATTGCGCCTCCGCTGGCGCCTGTGCTGGAGGGCATTACGCGCGACGCCATCCTTACGATTGCTCAAGACCTCGGGTATCCGGTGCTGGAGACGCCGGTCTCGCGCGACCAGTTGTATATTGCGGATGAGGTGTTCATCTGCGGCACGGCGGCTGAGTGTATTGGCCTGCGCGAGATAGACTTCCGCACGATTGGCAATGGCGAGACTGGGCCGGTCACGCGCGCGATCCAGAAGGTTTACCACAATACAGTCCATGGCAAGGAGCCAAAGTATCAGCACTGGCTGGCGTATGTGTGAGGTTGACGTACAGAGCAACCGGAGACAATCGTGAGCATTCTGGCCAGGCGGCTGTTGCGCAAGGCAAAGCCGTCTGGCCATTTTCTTTGGGGGGACCGGCAAGGCTGACGAGATGCCTTGTCTGGCAAATTCCAGTCTGACGGAGGCAAGATGTTCATTGTGCTCCCGATTCTAGCGTTTTTATTGTTGTTCCTGGCCTTGCTGGGTGAACAGGAATCCCGTCGGATTGACCCCGGCGGGGGGATGCCGGCTGCATTTGTGAAAAGTGCCGCCGTGCTCGGTGGCTACCTGGTGCTCTCCTCGGAGATATTGAGCCTGTTCCGGGGCCTGACGCGGGCTGGGGTAGTCGTGGGTTGGGGGATGGCTTTGGCAGGCATTGTCTGGTTGGGCTGGCGCCAAGGATGGATTCTGGCTGGAGGGCGCTATCTGGCCAAGAGAATCCAGAGATTGCGCTGGGACTGGTTCAATGTCCTGGCCGGCATGTTGTTAGGCCTGATACTTGCTCTGCTCTTCGTGGTCGCCGTGCTTTCGCCTCCAAACAACAATGATTCGTTGCTGTATCATATGACTCGAGTGGTACACTGGGCTCAAAATACCAGTTTGGGACATTATGCTACCGCCTTTACGCCGCAGCTGTTCCATCCCATATATGCTGAATTGCTGATCTTACATGGGCGATTAATCTGGGGAAACGACAGATTAGCCAATCTGGTTCAATGGGCCGCGATGTGCGGTTCGCTGATCGGAATTGCCGGCATAACTGCGCTCTTGAAGGGAAAAAAGGCTGCCCGTTGGCTGGCTGTTGCTTTTGCGGCCAGCGTGCCAATAGGAGTGCTCGAGGCAACCAGCACCCAAAACGACTATGTTACGGCCTTCTGGTACGTGGCATTCCTGTTCTTCGTTATCCTTTCCCTGCGCAGAGCATTAACTTTCCAGGAAATGCTTTGTATGGGGCTGGCTCTGGGCCTGGGGATGTTGACCAAGATGACGTTCTATCTGTATGCCTTCCCCGTGCTGGTTTTCTTTTGTGTTCGTTCCCTCATGGTGGCTCACCAGCGAGGGAAAGCGATTGTAGAACTGATCCTGATAGGCACGATGGCCGCTTTATTGAATCTGGGCTACTGGTCGCGCAATTTCATCACCTTTGGTTCCGTATTTGGATCTCGAGAATACATTGCTTATCGTATCATCTCACTTGGCCCAGGTGCCTTGCTCGGCGGCCTGGCGCGAAACCTGGCGCAGAATCTGGCAATGCCCAATGAGCAGGTGACTGCCAGCATGGTCAATGGATTGAAGCGAGCCTTTGCGCCAGTTGATCCCACCATGAAGATATTTGATCTGGAGTTTGCCTGGAATCATGAGAATCTGGCTGGCAATCCGGTCCACTTGATGCTGGCATTCAGTGCTTTCGTCATTGTATTCTTGCGAAAACAGCTTCGTGCCAATCGCCTTTTGTGTACTTACCTCTTGTTGACGATCGCCTCCTACCTCACGCTGGGATACGGCATCTACGATTTCTTCGGCGTGCGTTTTCAGTTGCCGGCTTTTATTGCCTGGGCAGTTCCCTTCGGCATCGTCAGCGAGTCGCTGGTGGAAAGGAGCCGTGTATGGCCGGTGGCCATGACGCTCCTGTTGTTCCTGATGGCTTTGCCGTGGCTACTCTTCAACCGCACGCGTCCGGTAATTGCCATGCGCGATTCAAGCGACCCACTTACCATTCCCTGTCTGGCCGGTTGTACGGCAGAAAGTGTGCTCATTGCCCCTCCGACGCGCGTCATGTTTGCCGGCAAACTGGTTCTCGAGGAACCTTACGTTCAGGCAACCAATGCTCTTAAGGAAACAGGTTGTCGCTCGGTAGGTTTGTATCTGGATTCTCATGACCTGGAGTATCTGTTCTGGTGGCTGCTGGAGGCGCCGCAAAGCGGAATACGGCTGGAAACACTTCACGCCGTGCCTGAAACGGAGCGTTATCTGGATCCTGCTTATCAACCCTGCGCTGTTTTGTGTACGCTGTGCCGTCAGGGGAATCAAATTCAGGATCAATTTTATGGCCTGGACCTCGTCGGCGATTACAGCGGTCGGGTGCAACTCTATGTGGACAAACGTTACCGGCCATAAGGGCCACAGCCGCGCAGGCAGGTTATGCCTGGAAGCACTCTGGTGGAGGCTGTTATGCTGACTCGTTTGCGTCTGCTCGTCCTTCTGCCTGCTCAAAAGCAACTTTTCGCGGTAGGAGGGTTGCTGGTGCTGAATCTGGCTTTTAACGTGTTGGCGAACGCCAGTTTCAAGTTCTCGGCGCTGGCAACGACTTGGAAAGGTTTCCTGAGCTGGCAGATAGCCGGGAATCTGGCCGGCCTGATTACGGTATTGACCCTGACCGGACTGTTGAAATATTTACCGCTGAGCCTGGCGTATCCTCTGACCATGGGGCTGGCGATCCTTGGCGTGCAGTTGGTGGCAGCGCGGGGTATTTTTCACGAAAGCATTTCCCCGACGCAGTGGCTGGGCGTTTTCCTTATCGTTGCCGGCCTCTGGTTCATTCAACGCTAGCCGTTGACGACCCGGCTTGCTGTGCATCCTTTGCGCCTTGCCATTCAACGTTTTGATCACTGGCTGTGCCGCCAGTATGGCGTCTATGCCTTCTGTCAGGCGGAGGGCGTCATCCTGCGGGTGCAGCAGGGTAGCGCGGCTCATGATTTGCTGCTGCCTGATGGCTGCGTTCCACGCGGCCGCCCGGTGCTTCTGCTCCATTTCTGGAACGAACGCCTCCCACCAATTCCCCCGGCCGGCCCGGACCTGGAATATGCCGTTCGTTTACGACGTGGTTTGATCCGTTCGCTTCAGGCTATCGCCGTTTACCTGGCCCAAACCCCTTGCCTGGAGACTGTGCAGGCTGTGGGCGGCGTGACCGCCCATGTTACTCTGGAGCGACCCAATAGCGGGCGAGCACTGCTCAACAGCCTGGGCTTCACCTTGTTCCCCTACCATCGTCCGGCGGGCGCCTTTGGGGAATTCTGGGAGAATTTCTATACCTGGTGGCTGATGTGGGCGTTTAACCCGGCCAGCGTGCGCCATCGTCCGCTCTGGAAACTGCAGCGCCTTGAATTCTGGATGACACGTCAGGCATTTCTACGACGCTATGCCCCGCCCAGTGTTGACCCGCCCCGCTCTTCATGTTAGACTCTTTTCCACGATGCAACCGCGATGTCTGATTCTGTTCCTGTTGTTGCCCTTTCTGCACCGACCACAGTCCCAGCCCGGCGCGCCGCTGATTACTGCTCCGCAAAGCGGACAGGTGGTCCAGGGCCAGGTGGCGATTCGGGGCACCAGCGCGATGGCGGGCTTCGCGGCCAGCGAACTTGCTTTCACCTACGCTGACGGTACTCTGCCAACCTGGTTTCTCCTTGCCGTCAATCAACAACCTGTGCAAAATGACGTGCTGGCGTTGTGGGATACCACCGCCATTACGGATGGAAACTACACGCTGCGTCTGCGCGTTTATCTGACCGATGGAGGCTATCAGGATACTTTCGTCGATAACGTTCGTGTGCGCAACTACACGCCTGTCGAAACTTCCACTCCTCTTCCATCTCCTACGGCTACCGTAACCCCTGTGCCTGCCACTCCGCCACAGCCGACAGCCACGGCCACTCCCTTACCTCCTACGCCGTCCCCTTTGCCTCCCAATCCGGCCGCGCTCCGCCGCGAGACGATTCAGGCCAGCGCCGTTTATGGCGCGGCCCTGACCCTTCTCCTCTTCGCCCTCTTCGGAGCCGGGATGTATCTGCGTCGCGCACGGTGATTCCCCACGATGGACGAATTTCCCCTCCTCATTGTTGGTCTGGGCAACCCCGGCCGCGAATATCGAGACAACCGACATAACATTGGCTTCATGCTTCTGGATCGTCTGGCGGTGAAGCTGGATGTGCGCTTCACCCGTTTGCAGTCTCAGGCTCTGGTCGCGCCGGGTATGTATGAGCAGCGCAAAGTCATCCTGGCCAAACCGCAGACGTTCATGAATCTCTCAGGACGAGCGGTGCAGGGTCTGGTGCGATTCTACAAGTTGCCGCTGGAGGCGCTGTTGGTTGCCTATGACGATCTGGATTTACCGGCTGGCGTGATTCGTCTGCGCCCGGATGGCGGCTCGGCCGGTCATCGGGGAATGGAATCGATTATCGAGCATCTGGGCACCGACCGCTTCCCGCGCCTGCGCCTCGGCATTGGCCGCCCGCCGGGACGGATGGAAGCCCGCGACTATGTGCTGCAGGACTTCTCTGCCGAGGAAACGCCGCTTGTTTCAGCCATGCTCAACCGGGCTGTGGAGGCCACTTTGACCTGGATCGTCGCGGGGTTGGAAATGGCCATGAATCGTTTCAATGTGGCTGCGCCATCCGTGTAACTTTCTTGCTCTTCGTGCATCGAATGCTGATGAGATCATCTTTTCACTTCTGAGGTTCATGATGGATCATGTGCAACCGGAACGTGTTCGTACGCTGATTCTCGGCGCCGGCCCGGCCGGGCTGACCGCGGCACTCTACGCCGCGCGCGCCGAACTGGCCCCTGTTGTCCTGACCGGCACGCAAATCGGCGGGCAGGCTGCTCTGACCTATACCATCGAAAACTACCCCGGCTTCCCGGAGGGCGTGGGCGGAGCAGAACTGGGCGAACTTTTCCAGAAACAGGCGGAACGCTTCGGCGCCCGTATCGAACTGGACTCGGCGCGTCAGGTAGACCTCTCGCAGCGTCCCTTCCATGTTGTGACCGACAACGGCGCTTATCTGGCTGAAACGCTCATCATTGCCACCGGCGCCAGCCCCAATCATCTCAACGTGCCTGGCGAAAGCGAATTGACCGGGCGCGGGGTCTCCTATTGCGCCACCTGCGATGGATGGTTTTTTAAAGATCGGCGCGTCGTCGTCGTTGGCGGCGGCGATAGTGCGCTCGAGGAGGGTTTGTTTCTGACGCGTTTTGCCAGCGGAGTGACGATTATTCACCGTCGCGATGCCCTGCGCGCTGGCCCGTTGCTGCAAAAACGCGCTCTGGCAAACCCGAAAATCCAGTTCCTGTGGAATACCATCGTGCGTGAAATTGTGGGGTCGGAGAAAGTGGAGGCGGTGCGTATCCAGAACGTTCAGAACGGCGAAGAGAGCCTTTATCCCACCGATGGGGTTTTCATTTTCATCGGCCATACTCCCAACACCCGGTTGTTTGTCGGTCAGTTGGACATGGAAGACGGATACATCAAGGTGGACGAACGAATGCGGGCGAGCGTACCGGGCGTCTATGCCGCTGGCGAGGCTGCCGACCGCCACTACCGTCAGGTCATCACCTCGGCCGGGATGGGCGCCGCCGCCGCGATGGAGGCTATCCGCTTCCTTGAGCAACAAGGCCGCTGATAGCGCGCCACGAACGTTTTCGTCTCCTCACCGCCTGACCTGATGATGGTCAGGCGGCGTTTTTTGAAAATCAGTAACTACTCCGCCATTTCATTGCGAGCCGTTTTCTGGCGAGGCAATCTCCCCTTTATCAGGCGAAATGGACCGCTTGGGGATTGCTTCGTCGCAAAGAACGCTCCGCGCCATGACATCCATAACGGTTTTGAGACAGGGCTAAATAGTGACGTTCCACAGAAGCAGTAAGAACCTTCGTGAGACTTGCGAGGAGATTGCCTCGGCGTGGCCCTGTTGCTGCCTCGCAATGACAGCGGGCAGGTAACTACCACAGAGAACGCTCCGCGTCATGACAGGGAGGGGAAAATGGGATGTCAGAATCATGACACGCGAACGCCCGTTTTCCTCCTGCCTGAAACTTCATCTTCCCGTATAATGGGAAAGACCGTTCCGCGAAGAACGGTGGGAGTGTTTGCCGCTGCATTCTGCGCGCCTGGAGGAGCCTGTTGTGAACCTGACTGAACGCGATTTGCAAAAAGGGTTCAAAGCATTGAAGGTAAAGGCCCCGGTCATCGTCCACGCCTCCCTGTCCTCTTTTGGCTATGTCGAGGGTGGCGCGGCGACTGTGGTGGAGTCGCTGCTGGCGGTCTTCCCGATGGTGATGATGCCGACGTTTACCTACAAGACGATGATTACTCCCCTCGTTGGCCCACCTGACAATGGATTGACCTATGGCAGTGGCAGCGATGCCAATCGCTTGGCCGAGTTCTTTACCCCAGAAATGCCTGCGGATTCGTTGATGGGGATTATTCCGGAGACGTTGCGCCGGCATCCGCGGGCGCGCCGTTCGGCGCATCCCATCCTTTCTTTTTGCGGCGTGAACGTTGACTTTGCGCTCCGGACGCAGACGTTAGCGCAGCCTTTTGCTCCCATCGGCGCGCTGGCCGCGCGTGAAGGGTGGGTGTTGTTGCTGGGCGTGGATCATACCGTCAATACCAGCATTCACTACGCCGAACAACTGGCGGGACGGAAGACCTTTGTGCGCTGGGCATTGACCCCGCAAGGCGTCATCGAATGCCCCAATTTTCCCGGCTGTTCCGCCGGTTTCCAGGCCATTGCTCCTTACCTGCAAAAAAGCACCCGCCGGGAGCATATTGGCAATGCTCTCGTGCAGGCTGTACCGTTGAGAGTGCTCTTTGAGAAGACCAGCGCCTGTCTGCGGGCTGATCCGCTGGCGCTCCTTTGCACGCAGCAGACATGTGAACGCTGCGCTCAGGTGCGTGCCATCGTATCGGCTCATGCTTCTCGCGCAGCATAAGGGGCTGTTAACAACCAGCGCAGGCCGAAGATGTGGGGGAGCAGGGGGGGATGGCTTCAACGATGGGCGGCAAGGGCGGTATAATCTGGCGGTGGAGCCTTTATGTTGCCTCGTATCGTCTTCATGGGTTCGCCGGAATTTGCGTTGCCAGTGCTGGAAGCGCTGACGCGCCAGTACCCTGTCGTCGGCGTGGTGACCCAGCCTGATCGACCGGCCGGCCGGGGTGGGCAGTTACGACCGCCGCCGGTCAAGGTCTATGCGCAGCAGGCGGGGTTGCCTTTTATTCAGCCGGAGAACCTGCGCGCGGCAGAGGTCATGGCGCAGCTGCGCGCCTGGGCGCCGGATGTGATTGTGGTAGCGGCTTTTGGCCAGATTCTCAGGCCTGAGGTTCTGGAACTGCCGCCGTATGGCTGCCTGAACGTCCACGCTTCGTTACTGCCGCGCTGGCGCGGCGCATCTCCGATCGCTGCGGCCATCCTGGCCGGCGATGCGGAGACAGGCGTGACCATTATGAAGATGGACGCCGGCGTTGATACGGGCCCGATTCTTGCACAACGCGCGCAACCAATCGCTCGCGAGGATACCACTGCCAGCCTTTCAGCCCGCCTGGCCAGACTGGGCGCCGACCTGTTGCTCGAAACATTGCCCGATTACCTGAACGGCAGGTGTCAGCCTTACCCACAGCCGGCGCAAGGTGTCACCTATGCACCAATGCTAAAAAAGGAAGATGGGCGGCTGGATTTCCAGAAAACGGCTAATGAACTGGAGCGGCAGGTGCGCGCCATGAATCCCTGGCCGGGAGCCTGGTTTGAGTGGGATGGCGCGCCGCTCAAAGTCTGGCGCGCTCGCGTCTGGTATGGGCCAACCCCTGGCAGCGGTCAGCGAGTGGTTCTGGATGGGTATCCGGCGATCGGCAGCCGCGAAGCCGTGCTTGTGCTGGAAGAAGTTCAACCAGCCGGGCGGAAGCCCATGTCGGGAAAAGCCTTCCTGGCCGGCGCGCGTACCTGGTTGACCTCCTGCATGTCGTAGTGCCCAGCGTTGCCTGCCTGTCGCGCCGGCGACTTGCGTCCTCGCCGAAGACAGTTACAATTGAGCCAACGCCAGGCGTTTTTGCGCTGGCGAGGCTGGCGCACTGGTTATCCTTTTACGCCTGGCTGGCAATATTCCAGATTCCGCATTATCCGCGTTTTCCATATTGTCCGTGTCATCCGTGCCCCGTGTTCTCAGGCTTTCTGTGGTAAGTTTTTGCCGTGGACTTAATTTCACCTGAAAAAGGAGAACGTTCCATGCACGATTGCTTTCAGGCTCGCGATACATTGAAGACAAGATATGGCACTTACACCATCTACCGTCTGGAAGCGTTGGAGAAGGCCGGCCTGACTCGCCTGAGCCGCCTGCCATATTCTCTGCGCATCCTGTTGGAGGCCGCGCTGCGACAATGCGCCAACGGTCTGGTTGGCGAGGAGCAGGTCCGTCAGATTGCCGCCTGGCGCCCCCAGCAGGAGGCGCGCCCGGCCATTGCCTTCCTGCCGGCGCGCGTCATCATGCAGGATTTTTCCGGCGTTCCGGCCATCGTTGACCTGGCGGCCATGCGGGAAGCCATGGCGCGACTGGGCGGCGATCCCAAACGCGTTAATCCGCTCCTGCCGGTGGATCTGATCATTGACCATTCGCTCCAGGTGGACTTCTTTGCCGCTCCTGACGCGTTGCAACGCAACGCCGAACTGGAATTTCAGCGCAATCGCGAGCGTTATGAGTTCCTGAAATGGGGGCAGCAGGCGTTCGCCAATTTCCGCGTCGTACCTCCCATGACCGGCATCATCCATCAAATCAATCTGGAATATCTGGCCAGCGTTGTTGCCGTGCGTCAGAGCGACGACGGCGAGAGAACGGCTTTCCCGGATAGCGTGATCGGCACCGATTCGCATACCACCATGGTCAACAGTCTGGGCGTGCTCGGCTGGGGCGTGGGGGGCATTGAAGCCGAGGCCGTGATGCTGGGTCAACCGCTGGATATGCTTCTGCCAGATGTGATCGGCGTCAAACTGTACGGTCGGCTGCGCCCTGGCGTGACCGCCACCGATCTGGTGCTGACCGTCACTCAGCGCCTGCGGCAGCGAGGCGTGGTGGAGAAATTCGTAGAGTTCTACGGGCCAGGAGTGGCAAGCCTCTCTTTGCCCGATCGCGCGGTGCTGGCAAACATGGCACCCGAATATGGCGCAACGATGGGCTTCTTCGCCGTAGATGAGGAGACGCTGCGCTATCTGCGCCTGACCGGTCGTCCGGAAGAACAGGTGGAACTGGTCGAGAGGTACTGCCGCGCCCAGGGGCTGTTCCGCGAGGCGACCAGCCCGGAACCGGAGTTTACTGACGTTCTGGAACTGGACCTGGACTCGGTCGAGCCCTCGCTGGCTGGGCCCAAACGTCCGCAAGACCGCGTGCCCCTGGTGGAGATGAAACGCTCCTTCCAGCAGGCGTTGACTGCCTCGCCGAAGGAAGGCGGCTATGGGCTGACCGCCTCGGACCTGGACCGTCGGGCGACCATAGGCGTCAACGGTGGTTCGTATGCCATTGGACACGGCGCGGTAGTGATCGCCGCGATCACTTCGTGCACCAATACCAGTAATCCGGCGCTGTTGATGGCGGCGGGCCTGCTGGCCAGGAAAGCCGTTGCGCGCGGTTTGCAAACGCCGCCGCACGTCAAAACCAGTCTGGCGCCCGGTTCGCGCGTCGTTACCGAATACCTGCGCGCGGCTGGTCTGCTGGAGCCTTTGAATCGGCTTGGTTTCCACGTGGTGGGCTATGGCTGTACTACCTGCATTGGCAACAGCGGGCCATTGCCGGGCGAGGTGGCGCGCGCGATTGTAGAAGAGAAACTGGTGGCAGCAGCCGTGATCTCTGGAAATCGCAACTTCGAAGGCCGCGTCCACCCGCTGGTGAAGGCTAACTATCTGGCCTCGCCTCCGCTGGTTGTGGCCTATGCCCTGGCCGGCAGGGTGGATATTGATTTGGAGAACGAACCGTTGGGTTACGATCGCCAGGGAGCCCCCGTTTTCCTGCGTGATCTCTGGCCTGAGCCTGAAGAAATTCAGGCGGCCATCGCGGCCCACCTGAAGAGCGATTTGTTCCGCGAAAAATATGCCGATGTATTCCGGGGCTCGGATATGTGGCAGGCGATTCCGGTGGGCGCTGGCGACCTGTTCCAGTGGGATGAGACCTCCACGTACATTCACTGTCCGCCGTTCTTTGAGGGCCTGACGCTCGATTTGCCGCCGCTGGGTGAGATTCGCGGTGCGCGCGTCCTGGCCGTGTTTGGCGATTCGGTTACGACCGATCACATCTCGCCAGCCGGCAGTATTCCGGCGGATAGCCCGGCCGGGCAGTTCCTGCAAGAGCGCGGCGTCCTGCCCAAAGACTTCAACCAGTACGGCGCGCGCCGTGGCAATGATCAGGTGTTGACGCGCGGCACCTTTGCCAACATTCGCCTCAAGAACCTGCTGGTCGCCCCCCGCGAAGGCGGTTATACCATTTACCTGCCTGCCGGCGAGGAGATGACCATTTTCGACGCCGCCATGCGCTACAAGGCCGACGGCACGCCCGTCATTATTCTGGCCGGCAAGGAGTATGGCACCGGCTCCAGCCGTGACTGGGCGGCGAAGGGCCCGATGTTGCTGGGCGTGCGCGCCGTCATTGCCGAATCGTTCGAGCGTATCCACCGTTCCAATCTGGTCGGCATGGGTATTTTGCCGCTGCGTTTCCTGAACGGCGAAAACGCCGCCTCGCTCGGCCTGGATGGCCGCGAAGTGTACGATATCGAAGGTCTGCGCGCCGACATGCCCCCTCAGGCCATTCTTACCGTGCGGGCCACCAGGGCCGATGGTACCTGCCGGGAGTTCCCGGTGCAGGCCCTGCTGAACACGGAAGCGGAGGTGAATTACTACCGAAACGGCGGAATCTTGCCGGCGGTGTTGCGCAGCCTGCTCCAGTCCTCTTCGCGGCGGTGAGACGCGCCAGGCCTTCCTCCGTCTCGCCGCAATCCGGGACCGGCGGGGCAGGCTTGCGGAGAGGCATCCCTCGTGTGCCGGGTGGCCAGCCCCTGCTCACCACCGGGGTAAGATGGTCTTCTCAGGCTGTCAACCGCGCATGGTCGGGCTATCGTGGGCTTTTCTCTGCCTGGTTATTCAGGTTGTGACGGCCAGGGAAGCCTGTCCTGCCTTATCCTTTCTTTCTGGATCGCGGAAAACCCTGCTGTGGGAGGCGATTATGCCAAAAATCATCGGGTGGTTTCTTCTCTCCCTTGTGCTCGCTGGCTGTGCCTCGAGTACCCCTGCGGTCTCACCGTCAGCACCCGCGCCGACGGTCACGCCATCTGCCTCTGCCGATAGTGCCACGGTGGACGCCCATTGCCCTCTTGATCCCACGCAGACCGACCTGACAGAACGTCTGCCGCGCCAGTATTACGAGGACCACTGCCTGTTGTATTTCCTGCCGGGGGCAGACGCGACCTGGCCTGCCGCCATCCTGGCATACCCCTCAGGCTGGCGCGTCGCGCTGGCCAACCCCTCCGGAACGGCTTTGTTGTTTGAACTCGCCGGACGGGTTTTCTTCGTCCAGTTTTACCGGAGCGATTTGCCGTTGGAGCGCGCCGATGAGGTCAGCGCCGTTACGGAGGGCCTGGAGGAGCCGGCGGTTCATCCGGAAGAAGTGGTCAAAGAGCGTTCCTTGCTGGAAATAGGCGGAAAGCCGGTGTTGATCCTGACGACCGCCCTCAGTGATCAAAGCATCCGCCGCTATTTTCTGCGAGAAGTTGTGGAAGGGAAAGCAACCTCGATTGTGATGTTTCAAATCACCGTTGCTGCGCCTGATCTGGACAACACCCCGTTGCTCCCGGTGATCGAGAGGATGATTGAGGAACTGGAATTACGGCAGTAACGGCGGAACTACGTTGTCGCGCCGCGCCGGAAACGAGGATCGTTTTCCAGAGTCAGACGCAGTCCTTCTGCCAGGGGAACCTGGGGACGATAGTTTAGCGTTTTGGCGGCCAGGTTCAGGTCAACCCACATGCGCGGGACGCCGCCTTCGGTCTGTTGATTGTACACAACGTTGGAGCGGCTGCCGGTCACTTCCAGCACCAGATGGACAAGATTGCGAATGCTGGTTTCCACGCCAGAGCCAATGTTGATGATCAGGCCATCTACGGAGGGGGCGGTGGCGGCCGCGATCATGGCCGCAATGACGTCATCCACGTAAACGAAGTCGCGCGTCTGAAGGCCATCGCCGTGGACGACCAGCGTTCCACCGCGTAAGGCCTGACGGAGAAAATACGGTATGACCGGTGGATGCGAGGGGGGCAGGTGCTGACCTGGACCGTAGGCATTAAAAATGCGCAGGCAGACCGTTTCAATGCCCCACAACCGTCCTATCGTGCGAACGTAATACTCGGCGGCCAGTTTGGATACCGCATAGGGAGAATCGGGATTCGGGGTCAACGTCTCGCGCAGGGGTTGAGTCTCCTGGGGACCATAGATAGCGCCGGAAGAGGCCAGCACCACGCGTCGCACGCCCACATCGCGCATCGCCTCCATCAGGCTGACCGTACCGCCCACGTTGACCGCATTGTACTCGCGCGGGTAAAGAACCGATTCCGGCACCGACACCTTCGCCGCCAGATGATAGACACAATCTACCTCTTGCAGCAGTGTCCATAGTTTGGGGCGATCGTTAACATCGCCGCGTGTGAAATGCACATCGGGGGAAAGGGAATCGGGATCGCCAGTGGAGAGGTCATCAATGGCACGCACCTGATGCCCCTCACGGGCCAGACGATTGGCCAGAGCCGAACCAAGAAAACCGGCCGCGCCGGTGATGAGGAAGTTCATAGGCATCGCCGCCCGCGATTATAGCACAGGTGCGCGACAGACGGCGCAAGCCTGTGATCGCCATCGAAATGTGGGGGAGGCCGGTTTGTCGTACGGTAGCCTTTCCGGCCTGTGCGAAGGGACTGGGGCGTCCGGTCGGGTGTGGCTCAAATTTTCGGGGGAAGAACGAATCAACGAATGCGGACAGCAGACGGCGGACGCCCCTAGTACAGGCTTTCGTAGCACGGGCTTTCCAGCCCGTTGGGGGAGGCCGTCCACGAATGGGGAGCGAATAAACGAATGCGGAGCGGACGCCCGTAGGACGGGCTTTCGTAGGGCGGGCTTTCCAGCCCGTTGGGGAGTGGGCCGTCAGCGAACGAGGAGCAAGGAAAGAACTTTGTGGCTTTGTGCCGTGGTGGTTTATTCTTTTTTCACCACAAAGCCTCGAAGACACAAAGAGAAAGGTAACTGTTCAGCGGTCTGGCCGGGAAGGTAGGTTTGCAGGTTTGCTTCACAGGTGTTGCTCAGTCTTCCGCCTGTTGCGGTACATTGACGGTGAGAGGAGTCGTAGGAAGATGAAGTTTGCTGGCAACCTGTGGTGGTGTTGCAGTAGTAAAGGGGTTTGCAACAGTAGCCTTGAGCATAGGTGGGAGAGTTGTAGCAGGTTTCGGTTGTCTGGCCGGGAAGATAGGTCTTCAGGTTGCTTTCACAAAGATCGCCGTTAGGGCATTGGAGATGAGACTGGGGGTCGTACGTGCTGCTTGTGCTTGGAACAAGCAGGTCGCTTAGCCGGCAGTAGTAGAGGTTCTGGCAGGTTGAGCCGCCTGTGCCTGGCGGGCCACTTGGCTGGGTGCAGCCGCAGGAAATCTGGTATTGGTTGGAGTTGGAAGGGTCGGCGCAGAAGCGTACCTGACAGGTATAGCCTTGGTTGGGGCAGCCACCACAAGTACTTGAGCCTGAAAGACAACTTCCCCACGCGCCCCAGGTGTTACAACGGACATCAGTGACCGTAGGGTTGGTGCCTGGGTGGGTGGTGTAGCAGTGGCCGTTGTTACATATTGAGGAGCAGTCGGAGACAGGTGAAATCTGTGGATTTCCACAGTTTGCGATTGTTTGGCCACAGTTGGTGACAGTGCAGTAGTCTGAGCCGCTACATTTGGGGTAGGTAGGATTGGGACAAAGGGCACCGCCAATAGTTGGTTTTGGTACTGCTGGCGTCTCCGTGGGTGAGGCGCTGCCAGGATCAACAGGGGTGGCGGTTGGTTGAGGAGGAGGATTGGTAACACAGCAAATGAGTTGTCCAGATGAATCACAATGACCACTTGAGCTTTCATTACCAGCACAAAAGTTAGGACGACATGTTCCTGAACAGCAATAAGTTGTATCAGCCTGACAAACATGACCAGTTGAGTCTAATTTACAAGTACAGGTGCCGGCTTTAGGGCAAGAACAAGTTCCAACACAATGAGTATATGCATCAAAATAACAATCAGCTTTTACAGAAGGAACAAATAGGATAGATAAGACATATAAGACGAATATGATGGAAAATATCTTGGAAAATAAGCGCATAAGATAAGAGTAATACAAAAGAAAAAAATTTTCAATTTTTAATTTTTAATTTGAAATGAATTTTTAATATTTCAATGTTTTAAACATTAAAAAATTAAAATATTTCAAATTCATTAAAAATTTCAAATTTCAAATTAAATTAGGGGCTTATCACAAAAACTTTTCCTTGAAATTTTATCAGTTCTTGGATAAGAGCAGGATGAACAAGTGGATTGGTTTCTATGATAGTATTCGAGGAGCTTAATAAGCTAAATCTATTTCCCACTACGTACCCAATGTTATATCCTAATTTCCCATATCCCCCATTTTCATCTCTCCCTTCCATCCCCAGCAGGGAGTCGAGGGAGGAAATGTCATAGGCGTCGTTGTGGAAATTGGCTTTGGCAAAATGACCGCCTTCTTGAGCCAGGGTGATGAGAAGTTGACGTTTGGCAAGTTTGTACAGGTATTGCTCTAATTCTGGATTATCCAGATAAAATATTTTGAAAATGTGGGGGTTCATTTTCCCAAGCGTTACCATCAAAGTGAGTTTTTCATTGCCATCTTGCGGGTCTTGTGGATTTTTCGGGTTGAAGATTTCGACGGCGGTTGTGATGTAGCTTTCGCCATTGGGGAAAATGGTGATGAACCAAGGGATTTTTTGCTCTTCCTGGCCCCAAAAGCGGATGTATTTGCTGGTTTCTCCACTGCGCGGCCAGAGGATGCAGTCTTTGGTGCCATCTTGGTAGTAATGGAACTGCAAAGACCAGCCTGGGAAGATATTTTCGCCCTTTTCATTTCGGAAGACTGCTTTGGGGAAAGGTTTGTCGCCGTATTGGAGGGTCAGGAATTGAATATGGGCGTAGGCTTCAATGGCTTTTTTGGGCATTGCTGTTGGGGTGTTGGGATCGGTTGAGATTTCAGGCATTTGAAGAAAGTTGAGTTCGCGGTTGTAGGTGACAGTTTGGGGGATGCCGTTTTCGTCAAGATAGGTGAGGGTAAGGATGCCGGTTTTTTCAAAGGCGGGGTTTTTGGTTTCCAGAAGGTGGAAGCCGGGGGTTTTCAGTTTTTCCTGAAAGGAGATAGGGTTGCCGTTTTCGTCCAGTTGTTGCTTGATGATGAGGTCTGGATTTTCTGGGAGGTTTTTCAGGTTAATGACGATGGCTTGGGTGGTGGAGGTGTCTTTCCAGGTGCCATCTTCGTTTTCGCTGGCTGAGTATTGGGTGGCGGTGAAGTGGAGGCGGCCTTCGGCGTCAATAAAGCCGATTTCGTGGGCGAGTTGGCCGGTGAATTTCTGGTTGGTCTCGTCCCAGGAGCGTTGGGAGATGGTGTAGCGGGCGTTTTGGGCGTCCCAGGTGATGAGCCAGCCTTGTCTGGTAAGGACGGCTCGGGTTTCGGCGGAGAGGCCGAGGGATTCGAGGGAGGGGCGAGGGATTTCGGTGGGGGTCGGGATGAGGGGGGGGGTGGGG